>Ga0316229_1003668_pt1 | contig 11821 bp, 14 predicted proteins | sample TBH18023metaG_FD_206011 | JGI IMG/M metagenome (GOLD analysis project Ga0316229, IMG submission 206011) | Freshwater microbial communities from Trout Bog Lake, Wisconsin, USA - TBH18023 | ecosystem: Environmental > Aquatic > Freshwater > Lake > Hypolimnion/Profundal zone | place: USA: Wisconsin...
CGAGCGGACTTCCTTTCAAGACGCCTGTGGAAGAACCGAAACTCGACATCCTGCCATTGCATTCCGCTGTGCGCAGTTACGCCATGTCGCCGTTGTTCTCCCAACCGGGCACCCGATACGAATATTCAAATGCGGGAACCAATACCGCTGGACGTATCATCGAAGTCGTATCCGGAATGTCTTATGGGGAGTTCATGCACACGCGCGTATTCGACCCGCTCGGCATGAGTGACACAACCTTTGTGCCAACTGATGCACAGACAGCACGCCTCGCTAAGGTCTATAAACCGGGACCTGAAAACACAGGTCTCGTTGAAAGCGTGATCTCGCAAGTGACTTATCCGCTTACCAATCCCCTGCGGCAGCCATTCCCAGCCGGTGGTCTGTTTTCAAGCGGACATGACCTTGTGCGTTTCTGCCAGATGATTTTGAACGGAGGGGAACTCGACGGGAAACGCTATCTCTCGACAGCTTCGGTGCAGGAAATGATCCGCAAACAAACGGCTGATATGGTCACAAAGGAATACGGATATGGATGGGAAACGGCCGATGGCAGATTTGGGCATGGTGGAGCGCTGGCAACTAAAATGACCATTGATCCCAAACGCGGGCTCATCATGGTGTTCCTGCTTCAGCATGAAGGATTTCCTGGTGAGGGAGGGCAAGCACAGGAAACATTTATACGGGCTGCCGTGGAGTGGAGTGACTCACAAGTCCTATAGATTCTGCCCCTTCCGTATCCTCAAGAGCGTGCAGCATCCTGGAGCTACTTCATCTTTGACCTCAGCTTAATCCTTTCACCGGCAACCATAAAACTGCCATTTCCAAGATGATGAATCGTCTTCGGATTTTTCACTGATGGGTCGATCCATGCTTTGACGACTTCAAGGACAAAGAAGCAATAGCTGTTCACCAACTTGGTATCGACCACGCGGCATTCGAGATTTGCAAAGCACTCCTTAATGAGTGGAGCGCCAACTTGCGAAGCAGGCACTGGCGTGAGACCAAACTTCTCGAACTTGCTCATCTTTGCACCATGCGTATTGCCACAATCCACAACCTTTTCAGCGATCTCCACGGTTGGGATGTTGATGACGCATTCCTTGGTCGCTTTCAACAGGGCAAAGGAATGGTTGCGATTGCTGATGACACACACCACCAGCGGCGGTTCAAACTCAAGCATGGTGTGCCAGGACATGGCCATGATGTCAGGGTGCCCATTGCAGGCAGTCGTGACCAGAACCACTGGCCCAGGTTCAAGCAGGCCATAAACCTTAGCCAGAGGAAAGGATTTCCGAGCCTTGTTCATGCCTTAGTTTTGTTGATGATGCGCAGGATGTCCAGCGCCTCCCACATCCATAGATGATATCGACACGCGCGCAAACTCTATCCCCTCCGGTTTTACTCGCCAAGAAGCATCCACGGGGCTAATCACGAAATATGGCCAAAACAGAAAAACCCACTACACGCAAACCGAACGCTGCCTTGATGAAACCAGTGCAATCGGATGAAAAACTTGCCGCAATCGTTGGATCGACCCCGTTGCCGCGTAGCAAAATGACCAAGAATCTCTGGGATTACATCAAAAATAACAAGCTCCAGGACACCACAAAGAAGACACTCATCAATGCGGATGCGCCATTGAAGGCCGTATTCAACGGCAAGAGACAGGTCACCATGTTTGAAATGACCAAGCTCGTCTCCGGCCACATCAAGAAGTAAGAGACGACCCAATAGGAACGCTTCAATCCTCAAAGATTTATGAACAAACGAGAGATTATAAAAACATTGTTGGCTGGAGATATTCCTGAGCGTGTCGGATTGAACGAACACTTCTGGCCACACATTGTTGAAAATGCATGGCAGGAACAGGGTATCGCCCCGGACACGGATTTTATTAACCGTTTCAACTTAGATATCCGCAGCATCTCTTGGTTCAACGCGCCTGGACCACGAAAGGATCTAGTTAGCGTCGTGGAAGAATCAGAGGAATGGGTGATCAATCGAGATGGCTGGGGAGCCACCATCAAGACATGGAAGCACAAGGCCGGAACCCCGGAACATGTGGGAAACATGATCACTTCCCCCGATATCTGGAATCGAGATTTTCGCGAAGCTTTTGTGGCCCTTGATGTCCGCGACCATGTGGATGTCCAATCCCTGAAGGAACGATACGCACAGGCCATGGCTGGCGATGAATTCATAACCTACTCCTGTCTCTTTGTCTTTGAGGAACTGCGGAAGATCCTTGGCGACGTAACCATGCTCGAATCCCTGCTGTTGGAGCCCGAGTGGATTCAAGATTTTTGCACCTTATTTACGCGCAAATACATGGATTATTTTGAGCTGCTGTTCCGTGAAGTGGGATTGCCCGATGGGCTCCATGTCTACGAGGATCTTGGTTACACAGCGGCCCCTTTCGCCTCCCCGTCCTGTCATCGCGAATTGATCTTCCCCCACCACAAGAAACTCTTCGGCCTGTTCAAAGACTACAACCTACCGATCATCCTGCACACCTGTGGCGAATTTCGTCCGCATATCGAGTGCATCATCGAGGCCGGAGCGGATTGCATCCAGGCCATGGAAGCCAAGACTGGCATGAATGTGGTGAAGATGGCTGAACAGTATAAGGATAAACTTTGCTTTATGGGCAACATTGATATTCGGGCGCTGGAAAGCGGCAACCGTTATCGAATCAAGGAGGAATGCCTCGGCAAACTCAACGGCATGAAAACCCTGCGTGCCCCCTACATCTACATGTCCGACCACTCCATCCCGCCCAGCGTAACGGTATCCGATTACGAATATATGCTAGAGCTGTTCTGGAAAAACTGTCGATACTAGACGGGTCAAAAAGAGCGGACTAAGATCAATATATCATGGGACTCAGTGCGAATGAAACGACAGAAACAGACGACGGATATTTGCAATGAACATCTGCGCACCGCGTATCCTGAGCAGTTGGTTCTGGTCAAGGATTTCATTCAGGAGATCGAGGGCGTGCGTAAAGAGCACGATTCCTGTTCTCGACCACGAGATCGACGTGATCTGGAATTTTGCGCGCTAAACAAATGATAATGAGCGCGCTTCCGAACAACTTAATCAAAAAAGGCGAGACACAACAGGAGCGTCTAGCTTACGTGAATGGATTGCGTGCCATGGCGTTACGAGCGGATCATCGCGGACTTCCTGGATTCTCTGGGGTCTCGGGCGGAGATTGACTTGGGTCACATCGCGCCCAAAGACATTGAGGGCTTCCGCGATAAAGAATCGGCAGCCGGCAAGACCGCATCCAGTGTTAATGCAGCCATCAAAGCTCTGCAGGTTCCTTTCAATGTGACCCGGCGCCAGGCGATCATTTCCACCAATCCCGCAGAAGCCGTTCGCCTTCTCCCTTCGGATGGTGAAGAACGTATGCCTTTCACGACCGACCAACTCGACTCGCTCATGAAGACCGCTGACGTTGAGTGGAAAGGTAGCCGCGACCGTGCAGAGCGGAGGTGTGCTGGATACGAATGGGATCAGCGACACGGTCGCGAGCCTGACCATGAACACTGGCAGCGTGATCAGTTCCAGCGGAACAGGCATGATTAACTCCTTGGGGGCAGTCACCGTGAATGGCACCGGTAACTTGATAGGGGTGGGGGCGGTGAGCCTGAGTAGAGGAGCGGCCTTGAATCCCGGCACCACTACAGGCACGGACACCCTGACCACAGGCAATTTCACCTCGTATAGCGGGGCGGTTGGGTTTGCGCGATGTCGGCCACGTGTGCTGCCGTGCCGGTGACGCTATGAACTAGCCCCGAGTGGGCGTCCACGCCGATGTGCGCTTTCATTCCAAAATGCCACTGATTGCCTTTCTTTGCCTGGTGTATTTCTGGTGCGCGCTCCTTCTTTGCGTTCTTGGTCGAGGAGGCCGCAGCGATGATCGTGGCGTACACAATGGTGTTATGAGCCACCATCAGAGCATTAAGCGTCCTCCTTCGCGCGAAACCAATCTCAAAAAAAACACCGCGGAACTTCCCATCTCCATCGTGGTTTAATAACCTACATCCTTCCCCAATGAAAACCCTCACGCATTCCTATCTCCTCCTCTGCCTTCTTTTCCTCTCCGCCCTCACCCCCCGGTCGGCGTTCTCGGCCACCAGCCTTGTCCACAATGGCGACCGCTGGGTTTGCCTGGGCGACAGCATCACCGCCGAAAACATCTACCCGCGTATCCTGGGCCGCGTCTTCGCCCACTACCACCCGGAAGCGACGTTGACGGTTGTCAACAGCGGCATGGCGGGGGACACCGCGAGCGACGATCCTAAAAAATTGGCCGACCGCGTGCTTAAACACCAACCCACCATCGTCAGCGTCATGTATGGGATGAACGAGTCGATAAACCTATGGCATGCCGGAGCGCCCAAGGAGCCGGTGCAGGAGAAATACCGGAAAAACCTCACTTACATCGCCCACACGCTTAAAGAGCAGGGCGTGACAGTGCTCCTGATGTCGCCCACGTTCACCGATCCCACCTGCGGCTGGACCTTTTTTAACCTCGACGGTACAGTCCCATTCCTGCGCGAGTGCGCCGCGATCATGCGCGATGTCGCGGAAAAAGAGGGAGCGATCTACATCCCCGTGCAGGAGGAATTGGAGGCGTTTCAGCAAACCCTCCCCCCGGGCGTCATCCTGCGCTCGGATGGCGTGCATGTCTCCGCGCTGGGGCAATACCAGATGGCCCGCTCCATCTGGGAGCGCGCCCATTTCGCCGATTCACTCGGCGACGGCCCGCGCGTCATTCGCCCCCCCGCGCCGACGCCGGACGCCACGCTTGCCCTGACCTCCCGGTTTCTCGATCCCGCCGCCACCGGCTCGAATGGCGCGCTGAATTTAACTATCCGCGCGTCCAAACCCGCCACCGTCACTGTCACTTGGAGTCTGGGCGATCTCCACAAGCAGGAAACCGTGAAGCTCAACGCCGGGGAGAACGCATGGACGCCCGCCATCCCTGCCGATCATCTTCCCACTCGTAATGGTCAGAACGCCGATTTGCTGGTCGATCTCCGCAACGGCGACGCGCAACGCCTCTACATCATCGACCTCTGCCGCACGCAGGTGCTCCACTTTGACAAGGACGGCGTCGCCAAGGGCGTCGTGGAGAGCGAGAAGGAACGGCCGGAAGGCAAGCGCATCGCCAACTGGGAAGTGCGGCGCGTTGGCAAGGGACTGCTCTTCTCCGGGGAAGTCTTTACTCCGCAAATCCTCAACACCAACTCCGTGTGGCCCTTCGGGCGCGAAGGCTTCAACCTCATGTTCGACTTCCGTCCCGCCGCGCAATTCGCCGACATCGGCGTGGACCGCGAAGTCCACCAGACGCTCCTCAACGTCTATGAGCAACCGTTCTTCAGCGTCGGTCTGCGCGCATGGTCAGGTGCGAATATAGGATATGCTGCAGTAGCATCTGGTGCAAAAACATCCACCGGATTCACCACGCAGCTTTTCATCAACGAAAACTTCGGCCTGCACAATCCCGTCGCCCTCGATACGCGCGATTTCGTCGGCCTGCTCGTCGGTGTCAACGATTACGAAACCAACCCGGCTAATCCCAAAAACAACATATTCCGAGGTGGCTGCAACCAGCTCAACGATTACGGCGTGAGCCACTACGCCAACAACCTCCTGGTGCTCGACCTGAAAAACAAGCTCCCCGGCGAGGCCGTGATCAACATCCACCTCTACCCGGCGGCGCGCTAAGAAACGCTCCAGCCTGCATGGATGTTGTTTCAGTGCGTTTTTGCTGCCAAACCCCGCACAGAGGACGACATATTAGCCTTGATTACGAGGCAGAAAGTTCCTTTACATCTCCAAGTGATCGGGGCCCCGGAAACTGGTCCGGATTGAGTGGGAGGTTCTAACCTGAAAGGATAGGAACCAACGATGAAACAGAAGAGACACACGACAGAGGAAATAATACGGATATTGAGGGAAGCCGATAAGGGCAGGGAAGCAGGTCACTCCTGGCAACATCGCCTACTACACCATCCTGCACATGAAGTCGGGTAGAAGGAGCACATCCAGTGAAAGAACGGATGTCATGTCTCCCGGTGGGCAACTGGATGGCAAGAGCTGTGTACTGTCCATTGAAATGGAAGTGGGCTTCGATGAGGAGATCAATGAGCCGGTGAGGCTGGGTGAATTCCTCTCCTGCTCTCAAGACGACCCATCCATGACAGCAGGAAGAAACATGGATTGGGAAGATTTTGTCGATACCCACGATGAGCGCTACCGGCCCATTCTCCGGGACATTGGTGAAGGACGCACCGTGAAGGACACGGCTAAGACCTGCGGAGCCGGATATTCCCGCATCTACCAGCTCAAGCAAAAGCTGGCAAAGGAAGTGAGGGAATACATGGGTGAGGAAGCCATTGCTGATGCTGTTCATGTACCGCAATGGAGAGGAAATATCCGGGCAGACTTCGAAAAGGCCGCTTGTCAGGCAGACAGACGGAAGAATTAACCACATCAACCGCTAGAGAGGCCAGTTCACGTGGCCGTGGGCTGGCTTCTCTGCATCAACAAGGAAAGGAGGGACACCATGCCAGACATCTGGAAAGTCGTTGCCACGTGTGCAGCAGCTGTTGCTGCGGTCATTGAGCACGTCTTTGACGAAAACGGCAAATAAGCCGCCACAAAAGCCAATCAGCCTGATGCCTCTTTTCCGAGAGACCAGACTGATTGCGCTTCAACCCCTAAACCAAGAAAGGAGCCCCCCATGAAAACAGTCAAAGAATTCAAATCCGCTTGCGTCGCCCCAAGCAAGGTTAAGAATGCCACCACACCTCCATTTTCGCCTCCAACAACTCAATACGAGCCCCCGGCAACATCGATTCCTGTTCATGCTAAAGCGACTTCATCAGAAAAAGCCAAACAAGGCCGGTAGCAACACCCAGCTCAAACCGATGAACAATGTCTTGGTGGTGATTAACGAAAATGGCGATCGATACATCCACGAACCCATCCGCAATTTTGCTATTGCGGAGGAGGGAACTGCTGCTATTCCTTCACCCGCCCCACAGCAGATAAAACAACAGTCTGACATTCCTAGTCTTGATACGACGGCCACCTTGCACTAGAAGAGTGCGCCACTGCCGGTCCTCAACTCACGTTTAAGGCTCCAATCCGATTCTCGGCTGTCGAGGATTCAATTAACAAACAGTAATGAAAATCCTAACAGCCATCTATTGTTTCTTCAAAAGACCTAGAAACACCAAATCCGACCACAAGTGGCGGGATGGTTATGAAGCCTTCGCAATGGGGATGGACTTCTATGGCAAGGGGCAACTTCAAGAGGCGCTGGGTTGTTTTGACGCCGCCATTAGCCAAGGCGTTAAGAGCGCAAACGTATATGGTTCTCGGGGTTTGTGCCTTCAATCCCTCGAATACGACCTCGACGCGATTGACGACTTAACAAAGGCCATCGAACTCGATCCCAGTGACAGCAATTTTTACTTTATACGTTCGATCTCGAAGGGTTCTCTCGGCGACCTGCACGGACGTATTGCCGATCTTCAAGAAGCTATTCAACTTTCTAGCATTGATAACGCCGCCACCCGATCCCACAACGCTTTTGCCAAGGAAAAGGGATACAAGGAAGGAATTGTCGGCAAATATAGGATAGACTTGGTATGCGCCAAACTTGATCTTACGCGGGAAGCGGATGATGAACGTCGGCAGAACAGCCCTCTTGCCCATCTTGGCCCCGATCTCGTGAGTCGCCGCCGTGTCAAAGCGCGTCGGAGACCCCCCCCGCCGGAAATAAATCGTGCAATTGGCGAACAGGAAGCAAGCATTGCAGCGTTCAAATTTGCTTGCCCGCATTGCGGTCAGCGTATTTCCACGACAACAGAATACATCGGCGTCCACTCAGCTTGCCCAACATGCTCTCAGTCATTCGATGTTCCTTCACCGGAAACGATCAGCGGAGCGAATACATTGGTTGCTGTTCCGACACTCGAGATCGACGTATCCAACTTGAGGAATCGCTGATTTAATTCAGAAAACGTTCTGCGCCTCCTGATCAAACCGAGCCTTTCCCGTCATCGAAAGAATCGAGCGGATGGTGTCACACCTCTGACGCTCGTCAGCAAAACGAAATCAAGGGGTTGATTGAAAAATCAACTGCAACATGGTCGGCATCACCATTGAGCAAGTCGAAACAGCGGCCTACGCGCTATTCGACAATCGTTTCATCGAACCCTAACCCGCGCTCCATTCGGAGGGCATCAAAAGAAAGGACACATCATGGTAAATTTACTACAACCACAACCTGTCAGCCTCAGTCACAAAGGACACCGTTACTTTGGACTGATGGAAATCCAAGGACGCGCCACCGATTTGGTTCATGCTGAGGTTGCCGGTGAGTTGCGGCGCAAAGGTGTAACTGCCAGTGTGGTTAAAGTTCACCGTGCCTGTGCCTTGACCGCTGGTCAGCGCCACAGCGGCATTGAAAGCTCCGGCTGTCGAACCCGTGCCAATGTTCAAAGTGCCGTTCGAGCCCCCATTGTTGCCGATGATGAATGTGCCACTCGTGCTCAATGTGCCACCACTGAGGTTCGAAATGTCGACGAAAAGCTCCTGCAACGGATGAAACAGGGCGTGCGAATTGAAAAAATGATGAATCAAGATTGAAAACTTAGAAACGTTCAGAAAATGCCGATCAACAACCCACGACGACCATGAGCAAGAAATCAAATGGGAAATCCCAGGTCCAATGATTTTCCAGTTGAATTCCGCGCGCCGGAATTCAGGATGATCGGCTTTCTTCCCATGACACCCGCCGTTTCCGAAACTTCCAATTCCTCGCGCCTCGTTCCGGCGATCCTGCTGGCTTGTGTCACTTTGTTAATCTACCTCGTTCTTCCCTGCGTCCTGGAAAAAATCGGCTCTTCGGAGCCGGCTCATCTCCACGAGCTGATTCCATGGGTGAAACCGGTCACGAGGGAACTCCTGAACGCCCGCCAAGATCAGTCGGACGATTTCCGCACGGCCGCGCAGTTCTTTTCCTGCTGCGCGGGATTGTTTGCCGCTTATATTCTCATGCTCCGCCTGGCGAAGCGGGATCGGTCTTCCCGGATGCAATCCCTTGTTTTCTTCTCGGGTGCGGCCTTTCTCGCAATGAATCTGCTGTCGCCCCTTCTGCTCTCGACGGATGTTTTCTCTTACGCGCTTTACGGGCGCGTTGTTTCGTTTTACGGCGGGGATGCCTATACCGAGTTGAATCCCCCCGGCAGTTCGTCCGATCCGTTTCTTCTGTTGGTCGGGCAAGATTACATCAATTCGATGTACGGACCGCTCTGGACCTTGATTTCCGCCGGCTTCACACGAATCGGGGGTGTCCAGATCGGGTTGACGGTTCTCCTTTTTCGAGGGCTTGCAGCGGCGGCGGTCATTGCCGGAGCCGGATTGATTTTGAAAATTCTGCGCAGAATTTCGCCAGAGCGGGCCACCCAGGGATTGGTGCTTTTCATGTGGAACCCGCTCGTGATCATCGAGTCGGGTTTGAGCGGACACAACGATGCGACGATGGCCGCTTTATTGCTGCTCGGGGTTTGGCTGCACTTGAAGGGACGCAATACCGGTACGGTTGTTGCGTTCACGCTTTCGGCCATGGTGAAATTTGTCACAGGTCCGCTGGCTCTGCTCTACCTGTTCATGGTTTTGCGTCAGATTTCGGACTGGCGTGCGCGCGCCCGGTTTGCGTTCCGGAGTGCGATTTGCGCGGGCGTGGTGATAGTGGCCGTCAGTTTCATGGCGAATGTGAAGACAGGGGTTCCTGCCGCGCGTTTTGCCGGATCCGCGAAATTTTACACGAATAATTTCCACGAGTTGATTTTCAAGGGGGTAAGGCGATGGCTAGGGGAGGATGCCGAAGCGGTTCATGTCCCGATTGATTTTCAAAGCTGGTGGATTGCAATGGCCCAAACCGGCGAACTTCGCGCCGTTCCCGATGCCAAGGGACGTTCGGTGGCGCATCTTGAAAAGAACCGGAAACTGCTGGTGATCGCGCCGAAAGTCAACGACTGGGTTCGTGTTTTCGATCCTGTTTCACGCCAGAGGGGGTATGTGTCCAACGACTTGATGGAAGAGATCGACAACGATTCCGGCGGTCTGGATGATGACCCCCTCATTGCGCAGCTTGAGGCTTCTCCGACGGACTGGCCGACCGTGCAGAGGGCGAACCTCTTGATTCGCAGGGTCTGCTGGGCGTTGTTTGCCTTGTTCGGGTTGCTTGCCGCATGGCGGACGACAAATTTCGACCGGTTTCTTGCTTGGTCCGCCGCCGTCATGCTTGCGACCTATTTTTTGATCATGACCCAATTCTGGCCTTGGTATGTCATCTGGGCACTTGCACTGGGGGCGCTCAAGCCGGCGTTACGGCCGGCAAAACTCGCGATGCTTTTGTCCGCCGGATTGCTCACGCTCTATGTGACCCTTGACTATGCCTTCTGTGAAGACGACTGGTTATATGTTTACCGGTCGATTCCCGCAGTGGTGCTGCCGGTGGTGATTTTTTTGATATGCATTTTAATAACACTAATCCAAAAGCTGTATTTTTTCAAAAGCTTAGGCAAGAAAAAGGAGATGATGCCGCGGCCGGCTCATACGTATTTTTAATTTGGAACAGGGGCGCAAAGCAACTTTCCAACCCCAAAGTTTTTTGGAGAATTGTCGTCATAAATACCTCCTTTGTAAAAGTTTTGAGCCCGCACACCTATGGGGAGTGTGGGTTCAGAGGAAGGACAAGATCAAAAAATGGTTCAATATCGAATGTTATGCTGCCAGCCTAGTATTGATTGGCATCCTTGGCTTCCTGACATGCAGCCATACATGGATGAGGTTATCAATTGTTGGTGCCATGATAACTTTCAAGAAGTAATTTTAGGTTCTTCTGAATTTGATGAATATAACTTTATTTATGATCGATCAACGTCAAAAAACCAAGCCTGAACGTTTTCTTTGTGTTATTCCGGCATATAACGAACGAGCCAACATCAGTCCCATTTTGGACGATCTTGTATTGGTCAGTCCGGTACTGGACATCTTGGTAGTGGACGACGACTCTCCTGATGGAACAGGTAATCTTGTCAAACAAAACCCGCAATTTGGCCAACGCATATTTCTTCTTTCGCGTCCACGAAAAAGCGGGTTCGCAGGCGCATGCAAAGATGGTTATCGGTGGGGTTTGGCCCAAGACTATGCCGCTTGCGGAACAATGGATGCAGACCGTTCCCACGATCCGAAAGATGTCCTTTTGCTGATCCATGCCGTTCAACAAGGGGCGCAAATGGCGGTTGGTTCTCGATATTGCGGAGGGATTCGTATCATCAACTGGCCAATGAGACGCCTCCTGCTGAGTTGGTTTGCAGGGGTCTACACCCGGGCTCTATGCCGCATCCCGATGACCGATCCCACGAGCGGACTCAAGATGATCTCCAAAACAATTCTGAAAAACATTGATTGGAAGCTTTGCTCTGCCGAAGGCTATGGCTTTCAGATCGAACTTCATTTTTTCGCATTGCGTAATGGCGCAAAACTTCAGGAAGTGCCGATTGTGTTTACCGAACGCCAAGAAGGCGTATCCAAAATGTCAAAGCGGATCGTGATCGAAGCCACGCTCACAGTCCTTGCCCTCGCGTTCTATCGACTCTTCCACTCAGCAAAATACAGTGCAGTCGTTGAAAACCTGAAGAAGCAAAGTTGACAATAGTAGTTAAATATAAACGGCTCTTCGTGAATTAGCGTGGTTGAAGATCGAGCTTTCCGAGGAAGAAGA
>Ga0316229_1003678_pt1 | contig 11796 bp, 9 predicted proteins | sample TBH18023metaG_FD_206011 | JGI IMG/M metagenome (GOLD analysis project Ga0316229, IMG submission 206011) | Freshwater microbial communities from Trout Bog Lake, Wisconsin, USA - TBH18023 | ecosystem: Environmental > Aquatic > Freshwater > Lake > Hypolimnion/Profundal zone | place: USA: Wisconsin...
CGGGAGCCACAAACCTTGGAAATCAATATGGACTGCTCTTGCAGGCATGCTCATCCCCATCACCTGCTTGTCGATTCGCAATTACTTCGCTTTCGGCGCATTCTGGAAGACGGGCTACACGCTTACCAACGAGCAAGCCGCCTTTGCATTAGACAAACTCCTTCGCAAAGCAGCCCCCTACATCGCAGGAATCATGTATGAGGGTACGGGATGGCTGGCCGCGATCGGCCTGCTCGTCATGGCAGGGCTCTGCCTGCATCGCACGACACGGCGGGAAGGCATACTTCTATGGACGCTGACCCTTCCCGTGACCGTTCTCTATATGGTGTACACACTTCCTGAAACCTCGCTGCGTTTTCTGATTCCGACTTTCAGCATTTACATCCTCGCCGCCGTCTGGGGCTTCAAACTGCTGGCTGACCGCTTGCCTCGAGTGGCAGTGGTGTTTGCCACGGTGACATTTGTGGCCACGGTGAGTTGGGGTCTGCCTCGCTCCGCTTCCGCCATGGAGCGACTGAAACAGGGCAACGCCGCTCTGGCGACAATCACTCAATTAGTGACCGAACATGTCGCACCGGGAAACATTGTGATCGCCGATCCGCAAATTCAGCAGCAACTCGACTACATCGGAGCCTGGAACCTCATCGACGAGTCAATTCTGACCGGCGATGACCACGACTCAGGAGGCCCACCGCCTGATCATGATCGTGAACTTGGCAGAGAAAGCCCGCTGCGGCGTAATCTCGCCAGTGGCCCGCGCGCCGTACATGAACAGGAACGCCGACGAATTATGGACCGCTATACCGATAGAGTGGGACCTGTGGTATCTGGACGCATGCTTGCGGATCTCGATGCCTGGCGCGGGACGGGGAAAGTCTATTGGATAGGGAATCTTGCCCAGATGCGGCGGCTCTTGCCGCCATCTGATCAGTTGCGTGTCATGAGAATAATCAAAGTGGATTGCCCCGGGTGCCAACGGACGCCCCCCGCAGAATTGTGGACTCCCGACGCCGACGCGCCCCGTCCACCGCGGGACTTGAAGCCGCTGAATGATGTGGCCCGAACCAGACCCGCCCAGCGTACGGGCCAAGAGGAACTGGTGCTGGCTGAGTGGACCAGAGCAGCCAGTCAATGAGTTGGCTGCCGATTGTGTTGAAATACAAGCCAGGTCAAACCCGGCAAGCGCTAGCATGAACGGATACGTCACATGCAAAGAAACACCATGATCGGATGCCTCGCATTCCTCCTGCTCCCGGCCCTCTGCGCTGTAACAACGCGGAAAAGCACGCTGCTGGCCGACAACTGGCCGCAATTCCGCGGTCCCGACGGCGCGGGAATCAGCGCGGAAAAAGACCTCCCTGCTCAATGGAGCGACACCGTCAACTTGAAGTGGAAGACGCCGCTGCCAGGCCCGGGAAGTTCCAGCCCGATCGTCTGGGGCGATCGGGTTATTGTCACCTGCTATTCAGGCTACGGCGTCGAGAAGGATGCCGGCGAGCCAGGGCAACTCCAACGGCACTTGCTCTGTGTCAGCCGCAAGGATGGCACAATCCTCTGGCAACAGGCGGTTGACTCGGCCGCCAAGGAAGACCGCTATAATGGCTACATTACCGAGCACGGCTATGCCAGCAACACTCCGGCCACCGACGGCTTGCGCGTTTACGCTTTCTTCGGCAAGACCGGCGTGATGGCCTTCGACATGGAGGGCAAAAAACTCTGGCAGACCAGCGTGGGCATCATGTCCGGCAATCGCCGCTGGGGATCGGCCGCCAGCCCGATCCTCTATAAAGACATGGTGATCGTGAACGCTGGCGATGAGGACCGGACGATCTATGCCCTGGACAAAGCCACCGGCAAGGTGACTTGGAAGGCGCATGGAGACCAACTAGACTCGGCCTACGGTACGCCGATCGTGGCCACCGGCGAGGGCGATCAACGGGAACTGCTGCTGGCCGTCCCCGGGGAAATCTGGGGGCTAAATCCCGATACTGGAAAACTTGTCTGGTGGGCGCAGTCGCGACTGGACGGCAACATCTGCCCGGGCGTGGTGGCCGACAAAGACAACGTCTACGCTTTTGGGGGATTTCCGAAGACAGGAAGCGCGGCGGTGCGGCGCAAGGGGCAAGGCGATGTGACCGGGACGCACCTGCTCTGGACAGCCGACAAGGGCCCGTACGTGCCGACGCCGGTGTTGAACGGATGGTACTTATACTGGTTGGATGACCTTGGAAAGGCCTGCTGTATGGAAGCCAGCACCGGCAAGATGATCTTCAAGGAATCACTGCAAATTCCCGGACGTGGCAAGCTGGTCTATGCGGGGACGGTTATGGCCAATGAGCAACTGTATTCCGTAACCCGCAGCGGCGGCACTGTAGTGTGGGCGGCGCGACCGGAATTCAAGGAGATCGCCCGGAACCAGTTTCCGTCAGATACCAGTGATTTCAATGCTGTGGTGGCCCTGAGCGGCGGCGCCGTGTTCCTGCGGTCCAACAAGTTCCTCTATTGCGTCGAGACGGCACGGAGCGCACCCGTCGAGAAACCACGGTAATGATGGAGAACCTCCAGCAGGAGAGCAAACGATGAAAACTCGCATACCCGTCCTGGCCTTGGTCGCGAGCGTTTATACGGGATTTGCGCTGGCTCAAAACGTGCCGACGGATGCGGAGTGGGAATACGTCGCCCGGGGCAGCCAACAGAATCCTTATTACAATTACGCCTGGGGCGGCGTGTACCGACCCGACCAAAGCGAACGCGCCGGAATCGAACAATCCGTTCCACGCCGGCCCGGCCCATGGCAGTGCAATGCGGGGTGGCCAGATACGCCACCTTATGCGCCGGCAGCCTCCCCGTGAAACGACGTGAGTGATATGATCCACATGGATTCAACTGCATAACCGCCCATGAAGATACTGGTTATTGAAGATTACGACCCCCTGCGCACCAGCCTTGTGAAAGGTTTGTCGCAAAATGGATTCGCGGTGGACGCCGCCGCCGACGGGGAAGAGGGTCTGTGGTACGCCACCAGCGGCAATTACGACGCCATGGTTCTGGATTTGATGCTCCCCAAGCTGGACGGGCTGACCCTGCTCAAGCGTTTTCGCAACGGGGGCCACAAGACGCCGGTGCTCATCCTCACCGCCCGCGATACCGTGCCCGACCGCGTCAAGGGGCTGGACAGTGGGGCGGACGATTACTTGGTCAAACCTTTCGCCTTTGAGGAATTCCTGGCCCGCATCCGCGTCCTGGTGCGCCGAAAGCACCAGGTGGCATCGCCGGTCATCAAGGCCGGAGATCTCAGCATCGACACCAGCGCCAAGCGGGTCTTCCTGGAGGGCCAGGAGGTCATCCTGTCGGCCCAACCCTACGCGCTGTTGGAACTGCTGGCCATGCGTGCCGGGCAGATCGTGTCGCGCACGCAGATATGGGACCACCTGTATGCCTTCGACTCCGATCCATCCAGCAACGTGATCGAGGTGTGCATGGTCCTGCTGCGGAAGAAGCTGCACCGGCCGGGAAAAGACGACTTGATCCAGACCCGCCGCGGGCTGGGCTATATCCTGGAGGCCAATGCGACGGATGAACCATAAACGCCTATCCCTGCGATCGCGCCTGATCGGCGGCATGCTGGTGGGCATGGCCCTGCTGCTGTGCGCCTCCAGCGCCAGCATCTACCTGTTGCGCCGGCAACAATCGCATGCCGCCCTGGACGAGGTGCTGCGCACCGCCAGGGGATCCTTGCAGCGGCAATTCCGTTTCGGGCGCAGTGCCGTCTCCTTCGACACCAACGGCCTGGACGCCAATTCCGGCCAGGCGCTCGGCCACGGCGTCCTCTTCCAGGTCTGGAGCCCGGACATGGAAACCAGCGCCGAGCCGCCGGCGCCTGGACCGCCGCCGAGGCTGGATGGATCGGGACCGCCCCCCCGCCTCGATGGCTCCGGCCCGCTGTTCCTGGAGCCCCAACCCCAGCCGCGGCCACGGCCTGGGGAAGTCTTTCTCAAACCTACACGCGATGATCATCCCTCTGCGCCCTGCCTGATCGCCAAGTCCTCGGTTCTGAAGAATTCTCCTCTGCTTGCGGCATCATTCTGGCTCGGCAGGGAATCGTTTTGGGCTGTGACCATGCCTGACGGCCAGCCTGGGCGCTGCCTTCTATCCACCGGGCCTCTGGGTCCCGCTCCGTCGCCGTCACGCCGCGAGTCGCCAGGTCCGGCTAAGCCTGGGCATGCCGTGCTTCTGCTGGCCGCTTCGACGACGGAGATGGATACGCAATTGCGTCAATTGGCTTTCCTTCTGGCGGCGACGACGCTGGGGACGATGGTGTTTTCGGCGCTGGTGGCCTGGGTCGCCGTATCGCGGGGCCTGCGTCCGCTGAACGAACTGGCCGGGACGATCGGGGCTTTGGACGAAAAGGCGTTGCGGACCACCATTGACACCGATGCCATGCCTCGGGAGGTCGAACCGATTGTCCGGCAGCTCAATGGCTTGCTGGGGCGTCTGGACAAGGCGTTTGTGCACGAACGGGCGTTGACCGCCAACCTGGCCCACGAGCTGCGCACGCCGTTGGCTGGGTTGCGCTCCACGTTGGAGGTGGCCCTGGAGCGGCCGGGAACCATCGCCGAGTGCGCTGACACGTTCCGTCAATGTCTGGGCATGTCGGTCAGCATGCAGAATCTGGCCGGACGGCTGCTGCAGCTCAATCGCCTGGAAACCGGTCAGGTGGCGCTGGAATTGGCCGCCGTGGATTTGCGCAACCGGGTGCTGCGCGAATGGCAGTTGCACGCCGAAAAAGCCCAGGATCGTGGGCTGAGCCTGGATTACGCCATGGACAACATCGAGTTGCAGACCGATCAGGCCCTGCTGGATTGCATTTTGCAGAATCTGCTGGCCAATGCCGTGGAGTATGCCGATGAGGGCAGCGTCATAACCGTGGCGGCAAGGAAGGTTGATGGGGCAACCGAGCTGACGATCAGAAACCATTGTGGACGACTGGAAACGGCGGACATCGCCCACCTGGGAGAATTGTTCTGGCGCAAGGATGCCGCCCGGCACGATGTAAACCTGCACTGCGGGCTGGGGTTGGCGCTGGTCCGGCGCTGTGCCCAGGTCATGGGTGGAACGGTCGAATTCAGCATGCCGGAAACGGGGATGGTGGTGGCCAGGGCGAGCTTCTTGTCGCCGACTGACGATCACGGGTAATAGCCCCTATTCCTGCCGCTCTTTCCCTTCGGCTTGCACCTTTCTCCTTCAGCCATAATGTTACCCTTACCCCAGTTGATCGAGCCACGCACAGACATTTGTAGACCAGTATTTGGATAACATCTTTTTTACGGCAATTGGCTTGCCTTTTGCTGGGGGGGGGCTAATTTATATTAGGTTCATGGTGAGCTTGGTTGGCCCATAGGCAATGAACGGTTAAGCAGAACCTTTTCGGAGAAACACATGAATAAGCGTTGCTTGCAGCAAGTATGGCACTTGGAAAACTTAGAAAACCGTCAATTGCTCTCAGTCAGCGTACCGCCCACCGCGTCGCTGCTCGACGCCGGCATGGTCGTCGCTCAGCCAATGGTCAAAACGCCTAACATCGTCGCTACTTGGAAGGGCATGTTTTCCAGACCCGGAGTGACGGGGACGGTAATTATGAAATTTACAAGCCAGACAGCCAGCGGGGCTTTGTCCGGGACGGTGACCACTAAAGATTCTTCCGGCACATGGACCTATCCGTTCACCGGCAAAATTACCGGCGACAGCATCAAGTTTACGACTTACGACGGGGACGATACTACCTTCAAGGGAATTGCCTCTGGGAAACACGCCAACGTCATTACTGGAACAGCTACCAACGACAACGGCGCAAAATCCAGAGGTTCTGTTCCCCGCACTAAATGAGGCTATGTAGCCTTTAAATCTCAAAAAGGCCAACAATACCATTGCCGGCGACGACAACAGGTAATAGCCCCTGCCTAAAATGCCGCGAGCGCCCATGCTGCGACCAGCGCGGAGTGACGCTCGTGTAGACCTCGCTTAGTTTTCGCTTCATCTACGAAATCGGCAGCGACATTCGGGCTGGCAGCGCAGACGATCAGCACAAAGGCCATGGGGATCCACGCTCACGAAGCCGGCAGCGGAAATGTTTAGCGCCGGCAGACCCGTCAGCACGCTTGGATCGGCCCCGGCGAAGACTACGCCGCTCATCTTGACCACCTTGTTGGTATATTGGTCGGCGATATTGTTAAGCTTGCTCGCGGTGATCTCCGGCACCGCGTCCAGGCGGGCGACGGCATCGCCCGGCAGATAGGCCAGTAGTTGTTGCTGGAGCAACTTGATCTGGCCACCCAGTCGCTTGATCTCGGCCTCCGCCTGGGCGGTCTGGGTGTCGATCTGGGTCTGCAGCAGGGCAATCTTGGTTTCCGACTCCTTCTGTTTCTTGGCCGCCTGCGCCTGCAGTTCATCGTTGCGACCTTCGAGATAATCGACCATGCGCTTGAGCCTCTGGATCTCCACTATTTCCGGCGGCACACCGTTACTTTGGGCTTGCGCCTCATCCACGGAGTCGGCGGCCGACGTCAAGGCGCCGGCAAGGGCAATCACAAAGACGGCAATACACAATCCGCGCATAATCTGGTCGCTCAAAGGGACCGCCATAGGTCGATTATTTAATCAGGCTTTTGCGCCCAGGACCTGGCGATCCGATCGTAGAGCCACACTCGGCGTATCTCTTTTTTAGGTTCTGTGCCGCTGCTATCCATGTGCACCGCGACGCTGACGGCCTGCAGAGGCTTCGCCTTGTCGCCCTCGTTGCTGGTCGCCGGGAAGACCTTGAGTGTGATTGTGATGGTCGCGACCGGCGTGGCGACTGGGTAGCTAAGCACCCACTGGTCTTCCGCTGGTTTCTCAATCTTGACCTGAGCCCGGCCGTCGGGCAGTTTGTCGGCCACCACGGCAGCCTTAGACTCCACGTCGGCGTTCAATTGTCCGAGCAGCGTGTTTGTCGCCTGCCTGATCTGGGCCGCGGTCAGCGGAGTGTTAAGCATATCGCGTATGGCCTTCTCTTGCCTGTCTTTCGCCGCCTGGGCGTGGTCCGGTGGCTCCTGGCCCTTGGCCACCAGCTTCCACCGTTTTTCGTCCCAATAGGTTTGATCCTTGTATTTCGCCCACCACGCGAGACATTGTTCGTAAAGCACCTTGCGCTCCTCGATGCTCGGCCCGCCCTGCGTCCAGTCCCGCGCCTCCAGTGGCGGGACCCAGATGCACTTGCGAATGTTGTGGGTGAAATTATCGAACAGATCAGCGGCCCGCCGTCGGCCTCGACAATCAGGCTGCGTTTCGTACCTGGTTTGCCGCGATCCGTGGGGCTGGGGCCGACGAGATCCCTCCAAAACGCGCCTTGCCCATGGCGCCGTCGGCACTCTGCCATTCCCAGTCCAGGCCAGCCAATTCCTCGCAGTTCTCCACCAGCATCGCCCAGATGCACTCCAGGATACCCCTGCCAATCCACCGCTGCATAGTGCGGTAAACGCTGCTGTCGTCGCCAAACTTCACCGGCAACTGGTTCCACTGGCAGCCGCTGCGCATCTGATAGATGACACCGTTGAGCGCGTCGCGCTGCCCGGTTCGCGGCCGGCCCGTCTTTGCTGGTGGGTCCAGTTCCTCAAGGATGGGCTCAATTATGTTCCACAGTTCGTCGTTGACTTCCTAAATCGTCGGAAGCGGTATTACGTTCCTTTTCCGTCTGGCCATCCGTGGCTCCTTTGTTGGTGCTACATATGGTTATCGGCCAGACAAGGTGTTTTGAGATGGTTTCTTATAACCACCGACGTTGAAAAGTCAAAAAATTGTTGGTATTATTTTCTTTTTTAATACATGGCCAACACATGTGTTTTCACCAACATATTGCCAACTATAGCCCTGCCGGCGTCGTGGGAGAAACATCGTCACCCGTCCCGGCGATGCCATCGGGACCGGCGCTGAACAGGTCATAGGGGTCGCCGACGTCATCGACCTTGGGGCCGCTGGAACGGTATACGTAAGGATGGCCCCAGGGGTCCTTAAGACCAAGAGCTTTGTTGATGTAGGGGCCGTCCCAGTTGTCCACGCCCGCCGGGCAGACCAACAGAGCCTTGAGGCCCTGTTTGGTGGTCGGGTAGGCGCCGGTATCGGCCGCATATTTGTCCAGAGCCAGACAAAAAATGTCTAGGTCCTGGGTGGCCTTGGCGACGCCTTCGGGCCTGGGCCCGCCGGCAATCACAAATAGCGCCGGGGCTTCATCGCCGGGGGCGACGCTGTCGCCGGTATCCACGTTGACTTGGATGAGGGTTCCGGCGACAGGGGCCTTGATCTTGCAGGCCTCAAGGTTCTGGTGGGCCAACTGGGCGGCGGCGGTAGCATCGTTAAAAGCGGTCTTGAGGTTATCCAGATCATCCTTGGAAATGGCATTCTGGCGGGCAAGGTCCTTGCCGCGCTTGAGTTCCTGGCGTGCCTTATCCAGGGCCGCATCCGCCGTGGCCGCTTCGGTAACGAACTCGGCATCGTCCAGGCGGGCGAGAATCTGTCCCTGGCGAACCTGGGCCCCCAGCAGCCCCTTGGCCGGAGCCTGCTTGATCGTGCCGCTGACCGAAGCCTTGACTTCGACATTCCCGGGCACGGCGTCAGGTGGAGTATCGACAACGGCCGGCGGAACCTCGATGACAGGCGCCGAGATGGTGGCCGGGACGGCACTGGACTCCTTGATCGGCCGCTCGACAACCACCGGCAGGGGAACATCCGCCACGCGCAGGCCACCAACCCCGCCCTCTCCCGTAGTACCAAGGGAGGGAGAACGTATCGCCAAAGGCAGGTCCGACATCTTCTCGGCCAGCAAATCGTCGTAGTCCCTGATCGCTCCGGTGAGGACCTTGTCCTGGCCATTGGCCCAGGTGGCGCGCTGCCCGGGGTGCAACTGCATGGGCAAGCCGCCGGCAGCGAAGGTGATTTCCACCTCCCCATCGCCCACCGCGACGCTGGTCTGCTTCTCATCCACCGTGAACAATACATCCGTGCCTCTGACGGCGGCGACCGCGGTGGGAATCCTGACCTGATAGCGATCGCGCAATCCCGCGATCACGCCGTCAAACCATACGCTGCCGCTCTTGATCCACCCCTTGGACGCGTCCTGGGCATCCAGAGTGAAGATCGCCTGGTGACTGAGGTTCACCCGCGAGCCATCACACAGGGTCACGCTGGCCACTCCATCGTCCATGGTGCGGATGGTATCGCCGGGCAGCATGACCAACCCCTCGGCCACCGCCACCGCCTGGCCATCGCCGCGACTGACGGTCACGGCCCCATGGGTCACGTGCACCGTGGCATTGAGACTGCGGTCGGTCGCTTCGTGCAGCTTCGACTGCATGCGCAGCAGCTTGATGCGGGCCTTATTCCACTGAATGCGCAAGGCGTCGACGCGGTCCTGGAGAGACTCGATGGCATGAGCCTCATCACTCTTCCCGGTGACGTCCTTGGCCTGCTTCTTGAACTGGTCGTTCCTGGTCCGGGCGGCCGCCAGCTTGCCCCTGGCTTCATTGAGCAGGTTGGTGGCCTCGGTCAGCAATGCCTGGTTGGTCGCCGCCAGCTTGGGATCGCTGCGGAACATCTCTTCGATCTGCGCCTTCTGCTTTTCCAGTTCCTCCTGGCGCGCTTCCAGGCGGGCCAACTCATCGGCCTGCCCCGGATCGCACAGATGCCGCCATTCCAATAATGCGTCGCGCCTTTCCAGCAGAGACTTCTGCATCTTGTCGGCTTCGGCGCGCAAAGCCTCATCGGCCTGGACCACCTGCGGTCCATAGCGGGCATTGAACGCGGCCATAACGGCCTCAAGGTCGCGGTCATAGGCTTTGAGCAGAGCCTCGGCCTTGGCCGCCAGGTCGGGGGTCAGGTCGCCGCCGGTCTGACGCTTGGCCAGCACTCCCTCCATCCCCGTGCGCAGATTGGCCTTGCTCGCCTGAATCTGTTTGTACTGCGCCGATTGGCGCAGGCGATCAAAACACGCATCGGCCTTGCCGTCCAGATTGTCGCACTTCATGGTGCTGGTCTGGACAAAGTCCTCCAACGCCGGCAGGTTGGGGACTGATTCCTGGGCCGTCACATGAACCGGCATGGCCAGCAGCCACATAAGAACAAAAAGGAACGCTTCCACGGGCCGCGGGGCCACACAACCAATCGGATGCCTTCTCATATCTCTTTCCTTTTTCTTTACGGCTTCTTCCACTTCAGGATGCCGGGCCACTGGACGCGGGCCATGGCCAGCTTGAGGGCCTTGGCCAGGTCGCCTTCGGCATCGGCTTTTTCCAGAAGTTTACGCAGATCGGCCAGGCAGCCAGCCGCCGCCGGTCCCATGCGGCCCAATAATTCCACGGCCTGGTCAGCATCCTCGGGCATGCCATCAGTTTGTCGGCGTAACAGGTCGATCGTCGCGGCGGCATCCGCGGTTATCCGCCAGCGGGCGTAGGCCGCCTGGCGGCACAGGTCGCGATTCGCTGGATCGCGCATGGCGGCGGTAAGAACATCGGTCGCCGGTTTGGCCGCCGGGCCGATACGGCCAAGCTGGCGGGCGGCGGCCGGCGAATAGGGCGATCTATCGGCGACAATCCTGACCAGGGCAGGAACGGCGGCTTGGCCCAATTGGCCCAGATACCGAAGAGCCGCCTCGGGGCCGCCCACCAGAGCCCGCATATCCGTGTTGTCGTCGGTAGCCAGCCTGGTGCGCACCAGCTTTTCCAAAGACGGCGCTACGATGACGGGGTCCGGATTGGCGTCTCGCAACACCGGCACGATATACCCGCCCCGCTCCGGATGGGCGTCAAGATACCGGCAAAGTTGCGCCCCCGCCGGCTTGGCCGCCGGACCCAGTTGTTCCAGGGTGGTAAGGGCAGTCCCGGCCAGATCGGAATCGGCATCGCCCAGAAGATTGGCGATTGCTCTGACGGCCTGATCTGGCACCGCGGCCGTCGCTTTCTTGGCCGCGCCGCCGGAAGATTTGCCGAACGCCTGGCCCATTTCGTAGAGGATCGACGAGCGATTCTCTTGAACGCCCGCCTGGAGAAGGTTCACCAGGGCATCGGCGGCAGCCAGACCCTCCGGTTCGGCCAGGTGTCCGGCGGCCACCACGCCCAGGGCATGGATGACGCCTCCGACCACGCCTGTACTGGAATCATGGCTGGCGGCAAGAACCTTGGGAAAAAGACTCTTGGCCTCGGCCCAGTGTCGCTCCAAGACCCAGGAAACACTGCCGAAGGCTTCGGCGCGGACATTATCATCTCGGTCGGCCATGAGCTTGATAAACAGATCGCCCACCAGTGACCCGAATGGCCTATTTTCGCGCAGGGAGATGAGGGCTTGCCGCCTGGCCTCCGGGTCGCTGGAGCGGATATTGGTCGCCGCAAAGCGGAACTCGGATCGGGATTCGGGCGGCGCATCGAAGAGTTCGGCTTCCGTCCAGCCTTCGGCGGCGGCATCGGCCGGCAGACGTTCGACCGGCTTGCCATCGGTATCCTTGAAAAGGATTTTGCCGGACTGGTCGATGAGGTAGGTCTGCCTGCCGCCGTGACCGTAGAATAGGGGATAGGCGCAGAACGCGAAGCGGTCAGGGCAGACGCCCCTGGCCAGTGGACCGGCCAGGGTATTGCCATCGCGATCCAGCTTGACCGAGCGGTAGGCGTAGCTGATCTCGACGCTGCTCATGCGCCAGGGATCGCCGCCGGGCAGGGCGGCCAGGGACGGTCGGTCGGAAAGCGCGGCGGAGTCCCGGGCCGCCAGGCCGGAATC
>Ga0316229_1003698_pt1 | contig 11738 bp, 5 predicted proteins | sample TBH18023metaG_FD_206011 | JGI IMG/M metagenome (GOLD analysis project Ga0316229, IMG submission 206011) | Freshwater microbial communities from Trout Bog Lake, Wisconsin, USA - TBH18023 | ecosystem: Environmental > Aquatic > Freshwater > Lake > Hypolimnion/Profundal zone | place: USA: Wisconsin...
CGCGCCGCCAAGGCTGAGGTCCAGGCAGGTTATGGCGGTGTGACGCCCATCGATGACCAGGGCGGCCGGCAGATTGACGGGGACGCGTTCGTCGCTCCGCCGATTGGCCGCATCCGACGAAGTGCGCACGATGCGGACCATGACGCTTCGTAGCTCTGATATTTGGTCAGCCACGGTTCCGGCGACCAGCTTCATCTCATCAACGGCCGCACCGGTGTTGTGGGCATCCTCCGTGACGGCACCGACCTGTCCGGAGACGATGCGCATCGCTTCCACTGTGCCCATCACGCTGCGCGCGATCTCACCGGTCGCGGCCGTCTGCTGTTCGGCGGCCTCGGCGACCGCGCGGGTGATGCGCTCGATCGAGGCAACACGGGTGACCATCTCCCCAACGACCCTGACCGCGTCCTGTGTCGCCGATTGGATATGTCTGACGTTACGAGCGATATCCTCGGTTGATTGCGCGGTTTGCGTTGCCAGCGACTTCACTTCGCTCGCCACCACTGCAAATCCCCGTCCGGCCTCGCCGGCCCGGGCAGCTTCGATTGTTGCGTTCAACGCCAATAAGTTGGTGCGCCCGGCGATATCACCGATCAGGCGGGCGACGCTGCTGATCTGCCCCATCGACGCCGACAGCGCATCGATAATCTGGTGCGCCTGTTCTCCGGCGCGGGCGGTGCTGGCGATCTCGATGGTTGACGCCGTGATTTGACTGGAAATCTCTCGGGCGGAGGCGGACAGTTCCTCACCCGCGGCGGCAACGACCTCGCAACTGTTTAAAGCGTCCCGGCTGGCACCGGTGGCTCCGTCCACACTCGCCAACATGCGTGCCGCAAAGGCACCGAGTTCCGTCGCCCGTCCCGCCAATATAGCCCCGCTCTGCGCCGAACGCTCGGCCACATGGGTCGTTTCGCGCTCAATGCTGTCAGCGGCATCACGCAGGGCCGCCAGCTTGTCCGCTTCGTTCTTTACCTGCAGCCGTTGGCGTTCATCGATGGCTCTGACATTCTGCCGCATCGCTTCGCGGAAGACCCCGGCGGTCCGCGCGACGGCACCGATTTCATCCCGGCGGCCGGTCAGATTGGCGGGAACCGCGTCGTCCAGATTCCCGGCAGCGAGATCGCCGATCGTGCGGACCAGACGTACGAGCGGCCGCGACAGGTTGCGCCCGACAAGAACACCGACGCCGATCGCCATACAGACAGCGACCGCGATCTGGATCAAAATGAGTCGAGTGCTATGTGTGGTTAATTCATCAGCGTCGTCGCGGGTTTCCAGACCATCGGCCGCGAATTTCTTGACCAGTTTCGTCATGGACCGATCGGCCTCGACCAAGTGCTCCTTCAGCTCCTGAGCCGGAACACTGGACAATGCGGCCAGCAATCCGCGGGTCTGTTTGCCGGCGCCCAAGGTCCGATCAACGACCGCGCGATCCAGCGCGACATCGAGCAACTGCAGCACTTTCTTAAGCTGGACATTGCCTGCCAACGATGCGGTCGCATCGTGTTCGGCTGCCTCAAGGCGCAGAAATTCCTCCTGTGCCTGATTAACATAGGACATACCCATAAAGGAATGATCGTATATGCTGATCGCCAGCCGTCCCATTTGGGCGGCCTGTTGTTGCGCCAGTCCGCCAACCATGGCGATAATCAGGACAAAGACGAGGCAGGCTGCCAGAATCTTCGATTGTACGGACATCGGCTATTCCTGTAACGCAAACGCTCTACTTAACAGTGTTTCTCGCGGCGGCGATCATATTCGCCGCCATGCCGCGTGCGGACGCGCCATCGACATCTTTTGGCGTGCGGGACAAGCTGCCCCGCGTGCGCAGGTCATCACGGCGGAGGATATAATTGCCGCACTACCGAAATGACAATTTATGCTACTTAACGGATACGACTAATTTCATGCTGGGGTGAATGCTGCACCGAACCTTGAAGCGCCCGGCCTTGTCGAACGTGTAGGACAGATTTTCGCCCGGCCAGGTCGGCCGTATCGTCGTCGTCGTTGACCACGGTAATGTTGTGACTGACATCGTCCTTATTGGCAAAGGTCAATGCGTCCCCGGGTTTCAGGGCAACCGATTTTTCGCTGAATTGTTGGCCAGATTGCTCGATCGTCACGCCCGCTGCGTGAACCGTTGCGCCGAGGCCAATCAGAACGGTCGCGGCGATAGTGATTGTTGCGATACGCATGATTCGGTTTTCCTTTGATAATGGTTGAAGACTTCAGAAATGCGCTGCGGCCCAGACGCTAAGGTACAGAGCATTGTTGGCGGCGGCATTGTTACTGACGCCGTCGAAACGGAAATAGCTGATATACTGCACCGCGAAGCGAACGTTGCCCCAGGAAATCAACGAGTCCGGTTTCCCCCACGGCACGTATGCGATTTCCGCGATGATGCCGCTGCTGTTCGGGCTGCCGTTCGGGGTGCCCCAATACGCCGCGTCGGCGGTGCCGTTGGTCTGGAAATACTGAATCGAAGGTGTGACCGTCGCGCCGATGCTATAGGACACGTCCGCGCGGAAAGTGTCCATGCCGTGGTAGGGCCTTGATCCAGCGATGATCTGGCTGGCACCGAGCCATGCGTTCTCGTGAATCATCGTCGCGTGAGCCGAGATCACGTCGGCGGTGACATTTTTACTGTTGAAATAGAACTGGTAGTTGGCGTCCACCGCAAGGTCGGTGAATTCATCGACACGGCCGGGAATTTCGATACCGCCGGGGGACACGCTGCCATTCAGGCCATAGGTGCCGACCTGTACGTAATGGCGGCCGAAATCGTGTTGCAGCGCGAGCCGCCAGTACGGGATCACGCCCTGCGTCTTGTCGGTATTGGCGACCGGAACGATCCCGGTGGCGTTCAACACATCATAGCCCAGGCCGTGATACAGATCGAACTCGGCGTAAACCAGATCGTTCCACATCGAGTAAGCACCGGCACCGACGACGCGCTGTCCCAGGCCGCCGTCAATCAGAGTGGCTGCGAGGGGTGATGGCGCCAGGGGCGAATGGTTATAGGGAAAGCTCCAAACCGGGGTGGAGTTCCAAAGGTCAGAGACGGACGGGCTGTTATTGACGGTAAAACCGTAGATCCAGTCTTGCTCGAGCAATTCCGTATCATGGGCATACCGGACATCGGCGTTATCGATGTGCAACTGCTTCGCGACACCGTCATAGGTGACCTGAACAAAACCGCCAAAGCCCGGCGCGATCCGGCCGGCATAATAAAATGATGCCTGGTCCATTGTAAAATTGTTGTTGTCCGCAAAATGCGGCGCCGGAGGCGAAGGCTGGGCGTTGTTGGTATGGGTGAACGATAACTGGGTGCTCGCCGCCAGCGGCAGGCCGTGTTTCTTACCGTCGCTCGCGGTATATCCGTTCAGTTTGAAGTCGCGGCCGAACCGGGTCAGTTGTGGTCCGAAGGCACCGACATGGCAGGCCGCGCAGGGTTGACCGGTCTGTTCGGCGAAGGAAGGCACCGCATAGGCCCGTCCGCTGACAAGCGTCAGGACGGACAGCACGCTCCACATCAGGGGCGCGTGTGATTTCCTTGACGGAGCGGGCGTGTGCGCGGCCGCGATCATTGTCTTCGCGCGCCATGACGGCCGGGAGCCGTGAACGGCGGGCGCATGCATCGCCGTACTGGCGGCAATGTCGGTCGTGCCGATAGTGCAACCTGAGCGGCGGGCCATCATCTTTGTAAACTCCTCGGGTGGCGGAAAAATGGCGTAAGGCAAACAGCCGCTGGCGGCGGCCGTCTCAATCCTGCTCCGGTATATAAGCGTGCCGTGAAAATAGTGGGTCCGAGACGATCGTTTCCGTGCGCCGATGCGCGCCGGAAATCAGCCCGGTCTCCGTGCCATCATGGCCGTAGCCCAAGCCAACCGGCCTTGGTGAGTGGGATTTCGGAATGAACGCGCACGACATCGCCGGTCCTTCGTTCGATCCGCAGCGTATCGATCTCTCCGGAAATCGACAGTTCAAGCGCATTGATCTCGGCCGCGATCTTGCGGCTCGCCGCATAATCGGAATCGGTCGCGATGGTGAGGTGTGGTAGATAGGGCATGTCGGGCCGCAAGCAGGCCTCCAGCGGACCGGCGTGCAATCGGTCGTGCAGCCGGACGATGGCACCGAATCCCTCGTCGGGTACAAGGAATACGTGGAAGCGCCCGAATATCGGTTCCGGCACAACTACCGCCGACCGCAAACGGAAGCGGATACGCCGGATACCCTCCGCCCGTGACGCAACGAATGTCGCAAATGCCCGCGGCTCCAATTGGGCACCGGGAAATACCAGAGTGAACTGGGGTGGGCCGAAATTACCGGCCCTTTTCGCTCGGATCGTGGTCAGCCACTGGAGGTCAGCCTTTACGAAATCTGGTTTCGCAACGACGTAGAGAGTGTCCATTATTCCTCACTCGGAAGGACCCGCCACAGGGGATGGCAGTCTAATGCCGCCGCCGTTGACGGTGACATACTGTCATTCCATCCCCGTGATGGCCCGGCTTGTCCGGGCCAAAACGACGAGGGGCGATGCTGCCTTAACGGTCGCTGATATTAATCATCGTTCCCGGCTGGAACAAGACTTCAATGCCAAGGCGGCCCCGCAAAACACCGTTTCAGTCAAACCGTCACGTCGCGGTCCACACCGGTATTTAGCCGGAACAGCTTATATGATCCGGACAGCCGTCGCTCATTCCGGGCGGCGGCCTGAAATTTGAGGACCTGCCGCGAAGGAACGAAAGCGCGATGTGCCGGACCACCGAGCGTCGTTAGTTCATGTTGCCTCCGAGACAGGACCAGGAGAAGGTCGAGTTTATGTCGTCGCACAAATTTCTGTCGGCCGGACCCCGGATGGTTCGCGATTTACCCATCGGTTGGAAGCTGGCATCCACCGTGGTGGGCGCGATCGGCATGCTGTCCGCGGTATCCTGGTTCGCCTTGGACCGTTTGGAATTCGTCGGAACGATCCAGGCGGATGTCGCCGTTCAATCGTCAGTTGAACGGCAGGTCGGGCGCAGTCTTTTGGCGGCACAGGATATTCGCGTTGTCAGCCGATCGATCCCTGATCTTCAAACGGTCAAGGCCATCGAATCAGCTTTGGAAGCGGCCGAACAGCAGCGCAAGAACGCGTCGGAATTGCTGCGAACGCTCTCCGGCCAACTGACCGTTTCGGCTGATCGCGACAATCTGGCTCGGGCCGGTGATGCGCTCGACGCCTTGATGGCCGCCGTCAAAACCGCCGGTGCTTTGCGCGGCGATATGATCACCGCCCGGCAGAAGCGGCTGTTCCGTGCGCGTCCGACGTTTGAGGCCAGTCTGGGCACATTGATGCAGGAGGCCGCCAGGGGCGGAACGTTGGATACCGGTGTGACCTCGGTCAGCAACGCGACGCAGGCGGTTCAGGCCGACCAGCATGACCCGACCATCGAGGCGTTGAATACATACCGATTGGCGATGACCCGCATGCAGGGGGCCGCTTTGATGTTCATGGCGACCGGAAACGGCGGCGCGTCGAACGACGTCCGAGCCGCGATCGCCGAGGCGCGGACCAGCATGGCGATCGTCCTGGCAAGCAGCCTCTCGGATGGCGTCAAGACAGATGCCCGCGTTACGGAATCGATCGGCAAGGGCCTCGCCGAGGCTTCGACAGACCTGATCGACATGACGAAACGCCTGGAGGAAGCCACGGGTGTAACGATTGAGGCTGCGAGTGTTGCCATGCAGGAGGCGTTCGATCAGGTCGCCAACGCGGCGGCGGCGCGCGAACAGGCGGCCGGCGAGGCGGCAACCGAAGCTCAGTCCCGGGCCCGTTGGCAGATCTCCAGCGCCATTGGACTGGCCGCTTTGCTGATGATCGTGTCTGGCTCGGTCGTGACGGCTATTATTGCCGGACCGATCCGCCGGTTGACCCGCACGGTCCAGGCGATCGCGGACGGGAATACCGATCAATCCGTGCCATTCACCGCATGGGGCGACGAAATTGGCAAAATGGCGACGTCCGTCGAAACGCTGCGGTGCGTGATGCAGCAGACTTTCGTGCAAAGCCAGATGATTGAACAAATACCGGTCGGGGTCATGACCACCGAACCCGGCGGGGCGTGTCCGATCACGTATATCAACGCGGCTGCGCGTGAAATATTGGGCGTGGTGGAGGCCGGCGCCAAGGTCCGTGTTGACGACCTTGTTGGCCGCGGCATCGATGTTCTTCAGCAGGAATCGGCGCTCCAGCGAGCCGTTCTGTCCGATGCATCGCGACTGCCATTCCGCACACAGTTCAAGATTGGTGCGGAAACGCTGGAGGTCCAGGTCACCGCGATCCATGACCGGCAAGGCGGATACGCCGGTCCTTTGATCATCTGGCGGCGCCTGACCGGTCAGGTCCGTCTGGTGGAACAGTTCGAGCGGAGCGTGGGGACGATTGCCGGGGCCGTGGCTGTATCGGCGTCCGGAATGCGCGATGCGGCCTGCGAGATGCAGGCCAGTGCCGGGGATGCCGGCCGGCGCACGCACGCCGTCTCCGAAGCATCGCGGGAAGCGTCGCGTAACGTCAGCACAGCGGCGGCGGGCGCTGAGGAATTGTCGGCTTCGGTCAATGAAATCGGCCGCCAGGTTCTCGAATCATCGCACATTGCGGCGCGGGCGGTAGCGGAGGCGGCGGCGACCGACCAAAACGTCAGCGGATTGCGCGAGGCGGCGGAACGGATTGGCGCGGTTGTCCGATTGATCAGCGATATTGCCAGCCGAACGAATCTTCTGGCGCTGAATGCAACGATAGAGGCCGCGCGCGCGGGCGAGGCGGGCAAGGGGTTTGCCGTGGTTGCCAGCGAGGTCAAAAGTCTGGCCAACCAAACCGCTAAGGCAACGGAGGAGATCGGCAGCCAGATCTCTGCCATGCAGCAGGCGACGGGTCAGGCCGTCGGTGCTCTGCGGTCGATTGCCGGCACGATCGAAAGCATGAACGCGATCGCGGGCAGTATTGCGGCCGCGGTCCAACAGCAGGGCGCCGCGACGCGGGATATTGCCAGATCCGTGCAGCAGGCCGCTGCCGGAACGTCCGAGGTCACGGACAACATCGGCGCGGTCAGCCAAACGGTACAGGTTACCGAGGTCAAGGCCGGGTCGGTGCTCGATGCCGCAACGGAGCTGACGGAACAGTCCAGCGTGCTGAAGGCGGAGGTCGCCCGGTTCCTGGCGGCGGTGCAGCAGGCCGCATAGTTCGGCAGAGGATCAGGTTTCCATTGATGATAGTGGGAGCGGGGGCGGCTTAGCCGCCCCGTGGCTGTGCCGCGGAGGCGGCCGGTCAGTATAAAACCAACCGGCTGTGATCCTGACACACCCGGATCGTCCTCATATCGTCATGGTCCGCGAAGCAGGTTGTATGAAAACCCTCGCGCGAATGTGCAACCATAAATAATTGCCTCCAATTTCTGCGTATCGCTGCGAATGCCTGCCAGCCGCGCTTTTATTCGCTCCTCGGTCCTTCATGGTTCCTCGTGTTCTTCGTGGTAAAATCCTTCATTGCTGATTCTGGCGCAAACGTTGGAGTCCTCGCGAATATCTCTGATGGCTACATCATCAGCTCGCATCAATAAGTAAGGAAGGGTTTTACCACGCAGAAGCAGCAGTTTTCGTTTTGGCGAACCGGAGCCAGGGCTCGCGGGCGTTATGACCCCAATCCACCTCCGTCACAAACGGGACCGGGTTTCCACATATTCTGGAAGGCGCACCATCCACGTTGTCAATACCGAACGACATGGACGCCGACCTTCGCCGACATGACGGGATGCTCTGCCGGAGGGACGGCCCCAACGGCGATCAGCGTTACCGGCCGGCATTGAATTCCGCGCGGGCTTTTGGTCGCTAAAAGAGGCACATCCTCGGGTCGAAAACACGGGCACCGGCGCTCTGTGGTGGCAGAGATTTCTACCGGCGATCTGGTTCTTCGTGTCAGGGCGGGGACCCCGACCGTCTTGCGATAGTCGGCTGGCCGGAGGTCAACCGTTCGTCCGACGGAGCACAATCAATACGCGGCCGGCCCGTCGTTCGGCGAAGTCTGCACGAGGTCATCGGTGACCGTTCGGTTCACCACGCCGCGATCGCCAATGAACTCAGGCGATCGAGGCCGGGGTGATTCGGCCGAAACGATGAGCCGGCGCCAGCCCAACGAAGGGCGTGCGACCGGCCCGGAATCCTGCGGTGGCTCAAGCCGCCTGACGCGAACCCTCAAATGGTTCGAGCGCACGGTCGATACGGGCCAGGCTGTCGATATCTTGCTGGAACACCAGTCCAACCCCTGATCCATCCGCACGGACGACGCGGGCGCCGATCGGAACCCCCGAGACCTCAACGTGAACCTCGGTTCCGGCGGGCAACCGCCAGTCGCAGGCAACGGCGATTCCGCCGCGAGAAATGTCCTGGATCAGAACGTTAGCTGGCCCGTGTCCGTCCGCGCTGACGGTCGCTCTGGCGCCATGGCCGGGCAGACGCTCGTAGCGCCGGCGGTTGCCGCTGTCGTCGCGCACCGCGGCCAGGAACTGGTCAACCTCCACTTCGAGACGTGCCGCCTCGCGTCCGATGCCGGCCGCTGCTGTCAAAACCTGTTCGCTGGCGGCGCCTGCATCCTCGGAAACAGCTACCACCCGCTGCATCGCCTGTGTCGCCTGCTGCCCGGCCGTGGCAACCTGCTGCACGCTGTGGGCGATTTCGCGGGTCGTGGCGCTCTGTTGCTCGACAGCCGCCGCGATGACGATCGACACCTCGTCCAGCTTGCCGATGATCTGGGCAACGTCCGCCATCACCGAAACGGACTCCAGCGTCGCGTTGCGCACGGCCTCGATCTGGGCGCCGATTTCCGACGTGGCGTTGGCGGTCTGGGTCGCGAGGGCTTTGACTTCGGCCGCGACGACCGCGAACCCCTTGCCGGCCTCGCCCGCCCGTGCTGCCTCGATCGTCGCGTTCAGCGCCAGCAGGTTGGTCTGGCTGGCGATGTCGCTGATCAACCGTACGACGTCGCCGATCCGGGCGGTGGAGTCGGACAGCCCCTGCATCGTGCTCTGGCTGACCTCGGCCCGCTGTACCGCCGCGCGCGTCATCTGCGAGGTGGTCGAGGCCTGGCGCGCGATTTCGGCGACGCTGCTGGTCATTTCCTCAATGGCGGCCGCCACCGACGTGAGTTGATGCGAGGAATGCGCGGCCCCCTCGGCGGTGGTATTGGCCCCGGTGCGCACACTGGACGCGGCGTCGGCCATCGATCCGGCGGCTTTTCGCATGCCGTCCGCCGATGTTGTCAACCCGCCCATGACGCCGACGATCGAGGTGCCGAAATCCTGAGTGTGGCGATCCATCGCGATCTGGCGTCTCTCCTTGGCGGTGCGATCGGCTGTTTGCGCGGCCACCAAAGCGTCCGCGGCGATTGCGTTCTGCCTGAAGATCTCGACCGCACGCGCCATGACGCCCAATTCGTCGCGGCGCTGAACCCCCGGGATCGCGATGTCCAACTCCCGGTTCGCCAGTTTGGCGATCGAGCTGGTCAGTTGCACCACCGGCCGGGTAATGCCTCGGGCGATCCAGGTCGCGCCGATCGTCAGCAGGACAAGCACGGGCACGAGCCAAAGGCCGGTTTGAATCAGGCGCTTGTGGAAGGCAGCGTCCAGATCGTCAACGTAAATGCCGGAGGCGACCACCCATCCCCACGGCGCAAAAAGCTTGGCGTACGAGGATTTTTCCACCGGTTGCGGCATGCCCGGTTTTGGCCACATGTAAGTAAAAAACCCTTGTCCGGGGCCGCGTCCAATCTCGGCGGCAGTGGCAAAGGGCGATACCCCGTTCGGGTCGAGTACCTTGCGTCCGTCTGTCCCATCAAGCGCGGGCTTGATCGGGTGCATGATCACCCGGCCATCAACGTCGTTGACCCAGAAATATCCGTCCCCATCGTACCGCACGGCTCGCAGTTCGGCGAGTGCATCGCCCTGCGCCTGCTCGCGGGACATCTGCCCGGCCCGCTCCATATCCGCATAATGGCCCAGCATACTTTGGACCTCTTCCACCAGGCGCCGCGTGGTTTGACCACGGTCGTTACGCAGAGCCTGGTTGGACATTATCAGCTCGGTGCCGAGCAGTGCGACCATCGCGACGATCAGCACCCCGACGAGCAATGTGATTCGCGAGCCGATACCACGGTTTTTTGTCCAGGCCATTGCATTATACTTTCGAACAGACGAACGTTGCTGGCTGGAGGCGGAGCCTTGCAGCCTCTTTAGTGGAATATAAGCGATTCGTTTTTTATTCGCGGTCACCGAATGTCAGTTGCAGCCATAAGCGCCGCTTGTTGACTGTCGGGCCTTTCCGCCGGTGGCTGCGGTTCGATCTTCATAGCCGTAACGTTATCGTTGCAGCGGCGGCTCACGCTGCCTGACGCACGTCCTCGAATGCCGCGAGTGCACGGTCGATGCGGGCCAGGCTGTCGGCGTCCTGCTGGAACACCAATCCCACCCCTGATCCATCAGCGCGGACGACGCGGGCACCGATCGGCGTCCCCGATATGTCAACGTGAACCTCGGTTCCGGCGGATAACCGCCAGTCGCAGGCAACGGCGAGTCCGCCGCGAGAAATGTCCTGGATCATCACGCTGACAGGTCCGCGTCCCCCCGCGCTCATGGTCGCCTTGGCGCCGTTGCCGGGCAAACGCTCGTAGCGCCGGCGGTTGCCGCTGTCGTCGCGCACCGCGGCCAGAAACTGGTCAACTTCGATTTGCAGGCACGCCGACTCCCGCCCGATGCCCGCCGCCGCGGTTAAAACCTGCTGGCTGGCCACACCGGCCTCCTCGGACACCGACACCACGTGCTGCATGGATCGGGTCGCCTGCTGTCCGGCCGACGAAACCTGCTGCACGCTGTGGGCGATTTCGCGGGTCGTGGCGCTTTGTTGCTCGACAGCCGCCGCGATGACAATCGACACCTCGTCCAGCTTGCCGATGATCTGGGCAACGTCAGCCATCACCGAAACGGACTCCAGAGTCGCGTTGCGAACCGCCTCGATCTGGGCGGCGATTTCCGACGTGGCGTTGGCGGTCTGGGTCGCGAGGGTTTTGACTTCGGCCGCGACGACCGCGAACCCCTTGCCGGCCTCTCCCGCCCGTGCTGCCTCGATGGTCGCGTTCAGCGCCAGCAGGTTGGTCTGGCTGGCGATGTCGCTGATCAACCGCACCACGTCGCCGATCCGGGCGGTGGAGTCGGACAGCCCCTGCATTGTGGTCTGACTGACCTCGGCCCGCTGCACCGCCGCGCGCGTCATCTGCGAGGTCGTCGAGGCCTGGCGGGCGATTTCAGCGACGCTGCTGGTCATTTCCTCGATCGCGGCGGCCACCGAGGTCAGTTGATGCGAGGAATGCGCGGCCCCTTCGGCGGTGCTATTGGCGCGGGCGCGTACGTCACCGGCTGCCTCCGACATGGATCCGGCTGCCTTGCGCATGGCTTCGGCCGAGGCGGTCAATCCACCCATCACGCCGACGATCGATGCGCCGAAATCCTGAGTGTGCCGGTCCATCGCTACCTGCCGCCGCTCGCGGGCGGCGCGGTCGGCAGACGCTGATGCCTCCAGCGCATCGGCCGAGATCGCGTTTTGCTTGAAGACTTCGACCGCGCGCGCCATGTCTCCGACCTCGTCGCCGCGTCCCAGTCCTCCGACTTCGACGCTCAGGTCCCGGTTTGCCAGTTTGCGCATGGTGGCCGTCA
>Ga0316229_1003700_pt1 | contig 11734 bp, 3 predicted proteins | sample TBH18023metaG_FD_206011 | JGI IMG/M metagenome (GOLD analysis project Ga0316229, IMG submission 206011) | Freshwater microbial communities from Trout Bog Lake, Wisconsin, USA - TBH18023 | ecosystem: Environmental > Aquatic > Freshwater > Lake > Hypolimnion/Profundal zone | place: USA: Wisconsin...
GCGCCTTTTCGGCCAGAAACTGATGAATCAGTTGGGCGTCATGGCTGTTGACAGCGGGTAGCAAGGCCTGAAGACGTTCGTCGAGCGAACGGGCGTTGAAAAACTCCCGCAACTCCGCGTGGAAAATCCGGAACTGCTCGACGAACGCCGGCGAGCAGTCCGCGCCAGGCGCGGTGATGCGCTCCAGCAATGCGGTCGCGGTGACCAGGTCCTCCGGCCCGGCGCAGCGGTGTAATTTATTCTGGAGGGTATGCTTGATCTCCTGCTTCAGATCGGCGGGGATATCGTTCCGATGCGCGAGGTCGCGAATGCGCGTGAGCGGTTCAGCCCGCTGGAATTCCTGCGCCGTGGACGGCAGCCACGGACGAATTTTGCGGATGATGAAGGCAGTTTCCGACGTGGTGAGCGCCGCGAGCCGCTCCTGAATCTGCTGGGCAATGCGCGCGTGATGCGCGGGGCGAAAGTGGCGACCATCCTCGACACAGGGGATTTCGCCGGTGCCGAGGAACCGCAGATACACCGCCAAGTCCACGAGCTGTTCCGCGCCAAGGTTGGTTTCATTGGCCAGCAATTCCCGGACGAAGTCCAATTTCTCCCGCCAGCTTCGGCACCGCTGATCACCCGCGACCAATTTCCGGGCGAAATCCTCCAGCGGATTGGGCGGGGGTGGGGACGGCTCGTCCCCACTTGTCGCATAAACGAGTTTGTGGGGAGTCTCCACGGCTTCTGGCGGCGGCTCGCCGCCAGCTCGGGTAACGGGCACCGGGACGGTGCCCGAACCCGCAGGCGGGACGCCTGCGTTACAAGGGAGCGCATCCAGCAAACGAATTAGCTTGTTGCGGGCTTGATTTAACAGCGATGGCGGATGGGGCCATTGCTCGAGGATGATGGAGCCGCCGAACCGGCGGTGCTGCATGCGGGTCAAGAATCCGCGAATGCCGGAATCGTCGCGTCCGGCCGGACCGGTAAAGAGCGGCAGGTGCGAGTCCGCGTCGCCGTAGTTTTCATGCAGATGCAGGTGGATGATGGGCACGTGGGGCGCGAGCCGGTCCACGAACTGGAGATAGTCGTTCCGCGTGGCGGCGCCAAGATTGGCGTGGCCTAAGTCGAGGCACATCCCGACATGTGCGCAGCCATCCTGCAACTGGCGCAATTGCGCAAACAGTTCATTGAAATCCTCCGGCGAGTGGTGGGGCGTGTTCTCAATCGAAAGTTGGAGGCCGGCTTCGGCGGCGCGGCTCAGCAACGGCCGGATCGCCTCGACGTAGGCGGAAATTCCCCGTTCGTGATACAAATGAATGTTGACCAACACCGCCCCGAGATCGCGCGCCAGTTCAAAGTCCTTTGCGAATAGACGATAGGACTCCGGGTGCAACGGGTTGGCCTGCCAGCGGGCGTGGACGGACACGCGCATGCCGCGGGCGCGGGCGGTTTCGCACAGGTTTTGCCGTTGCGCGCCATCCAGATTGTTTTCGTCCCAGCCGCCGTTCGGATTCTTGTCGGGAAACCACTCGAAGGCATCGAAGCCGCTGGCGACGGCGTAATCGAACGGTTCGCGCGGCGTGGCGGCCGAGCAAGCGGTCTGATTGCCAATGCGAATCATGGCGCCGTTTCCGCGCCGACTTGCGGCCGCGTTTGGACCACGTAGTATTTGCCTTGGGATATCGCGCCTTCGATGTCCTGCGGTGAACCGGACACGCGCTCGACTTCCAAGCCGACGCGCAGGATGCCCGCGAATAATTCGCGCCGGAATCCCTCGTCCCAAATCAGCGGCTCCCGGGAGTAATCCAGATTCTTTTCTGCCGCCGGTTCCAACAGGACGCTGTCATAAAGTCCGGCGCCCGCGTAACCGGCCAGATCCTCGCCGTTCGAATCGGAGCGGAAGATCAGCCCGCCGCCGTAAAGTCCGATGCTCTTGCTTGGATAGGCGAGAATCTGCTGGTGGCCGGTGGTCTTGTTGCACACCAGCCGCAGGGCGCGGCCGGGATGATTGCCCACCAGCGTCTCGCCCAAGCCCAAGACGATCTCGGCGTACAATTCATCGCGGTTGCCGCTGGCCGGATTGATCGTATGCATCACGAAGGCGTAATCCGCCGGCACGACTTGCTGGACCAGCACCGCCATGGACAGATTTTCGTGCGGAATGCCCATCCGCTTCCGGCTCAAATAAGCGCGGTCATTCCATTTCGAGGCCCAGACCTGCTTGATCCGGTTCCAAGCCTTGTTCCAATCTTCCGGCCAGGGCAGGCCGCCGGTGTTCATGGCGTCGTGCAACGCGGCTTGCAAGTCGTCGGGCGCGTGCAACGCCAGCACGGTTTCGCGCAACGCGGCTAGCGTGTTTTCGCTGGCGTCTTTTTCACCCTGCCGGGTCAATTCTTGATAGCGCCTGGCGGTCTCTTTGTTCACGCCCAGTTTGAGCACCCGGTCAGACACCCCGAAGGGCAGCGCGACCGAAACCGGCAGGTGGATCCATTCGGGCAACTGCCGGCGCAAGCGAGCGAGGTGGCACGACTTGCCGCCCACGGTTCGTTCGTTGAAATCGTCCATGGTGACGGCGTACTTCTCGAACCATCGCCCGAGCAACGGGGCCCGCACCAGGCGCATGGCCGGCGGCGGAGCGGCAGCGGCGGCAGCAGCCTCATGCTCCGCAAAGATGACTTCACCGTCCGATTTGATGTCCAGTTGCAAAAACTTTCCCCGCATCGCCTTGAGCCGCTGCAAAGTCGCGGCATCGTGGCAGGAGGCAAAGAGGATGCCGGCATTGCGCGCGCGCACCGCCACGTGCGACACGATGTCGGTCACGTCCGGCGCGATGACGGCGGTGACGCCCTCGGGAATTTCCTCGTCACCCATAACTTGGTCGGCCACCACCACCGTCGGCGTGGTGAAGCGCGTGCGCTGCAACGAGCGCAACGAATCCACGACCTCGACCTTGCCGGCGCCACGGCCGCGGCTGACGATTTGCCAGTCGCCGAGATGCGCGGCCTGCCGCAGGAGCGGGTCGAGATGGCGCAGCAGCAGGGAGAGGACGAAGCCCAGGCTCCCGCCGCGCACCACTTCTTCGCTGAAGAGCGTGATGGTCCAGGTTTCGGCTTGGAAGCCGTGTCCGAGATATTCGGCTTTGGGCTGGAACAACTGGTAATACCGGTCAATCCAGGCGGCCAGCGCGCGGCCGGCGCGGTCCGTGACGGCCTTGGCGTGCAGCGACCAATCCACGCTGAAACGTGGCGGGGCTTGCAACCGCTCCCAGTGGCGGAAACAGGCGGACAATTCCGGGTCGGGATTGGACAGTGTCACATTTTCCAGGACACGCAGGATGAGCTCGGTGAGCTGATCGCCGTTGAGCCGAAGGTGGATATTTCGTTCCACGGCGCCGCGGAGCAATTGTTCCAGCGCCAGGTCGAGATAGAGCAGTTCCCGCACATTGCGGCCGGCTTGAAAATGCGCCGGCAGGTTCCGGCGCACCTCGGTGATGCGGCTGACGAATGGCACGAGCGGCTCGCCGGGATCATTGCGATGCCACCACAGATGATCCAGCACGCCGGGAAGATAATCGCCCAACTGATTGCGGGTGGCGCCGAGGGCGGTTTCAAAATCCGTGGCTGAGTGGCTGGCTTTGAGGATCTTCAGGAAATTCTCAAATTCTCCGAGCAAGGCGTCCTTGAGGTGGGGCACGAATTGCGGACTGGAGCGGACGGGCCGCTCGAAACTCTCCAGCCGTTGCCGCGTGACCCCGCCGGCTTCCAGCGTCTGGTAAAAACGGTCCGAGCTGCCGTTGCTCCGAAGATATTCCAGAAACGCCTCGCAGATGACCACATCGTCCGGCGTGGTGTTGTTATGCAGTTTCTGATGCCATTCCTCCAGGAAATGTCCGCTGACTTCCTTGACATTGTGGCGGTGCATGATGTTGAGGATTTCATCTCGGATGCGCTGGCCTTCCCCGCCGCGGCCCACGGTGACCAGTAACATGCGCACGAGCGGACGGATGGCGGGTTCCCGCTGGTAAAGCTCCGCGAACTTGTGCGTCAGCCGGTCTTGGGCGTGGGCCAGCTCGCGCGGCTTGGTATTGTAATTGCGCTGCCAAGTCAACTGGCGGATCGCTGAAAACCGCAGCCATACGTACAGCAGCGCCAGCCCCTCCACCTCGGAGGCGACGCGGTCCAGCAAATCGTGGCAGAGATTGAACCGGTGCATCAGCGTCCACGAATTGCGGTCCATTTCCGCGTGGATGATTTCATCGGCCAGTTCCTGGAATTGTACCATGCCCGGCGAGGCCGGCTGGGGCAGCGGCAAGTGAACGGGCACGTAAAAATTCCCGCCGCGATTATTAATCCATCGGCCGCCGTCGTCGGTCTGCTTCAACACGAACTGGATGCCCAGCGGGGCGTCGGTCTGCGCAAATTCCATTTCCAGGGAATTGAAACCTTCGCGCTTGGTGAACGGCGTCTGGGCCGTGTGCTCCTGCCACAGAATGGTGTCCGGGCCGCGCATCGCCTCGGGCGGCATCAGCCATTCATGCGGCGAATTCCGGGCAATGCCCCAGTGCAGCGTCAGGTTTCCGGGAATATCGCTCAGCAGCGAGATGCGGCAGCGGTCTCCGCGGCGAGCCACGACCACGGCCAGTTGCCCCCGCCCTTCAAGCGGGAACGCGCGCTCGAACGACACCTCACTGCCGCTCGACTGCGCGACTCGCGCGTGCAGCGCCTCCAGCAGCGAAATGTTGGCTGGTTCCGGGGCGGGCCCCGGGGCCGGCGGCGTCAGGGGAATCTGGTAGTTGCGGCCCTGGTTGTTGTCCCACCGTTTTTCCTCGGGGAAATACAGCACGAAATCGAGCGACGCAAAGTCGGTCGGCTGGGGCAGTTGGATCACCAATTGGCTGCCGCCGTTCTGCTTCGGAAAGGCGGATTGCACGGCGTTTTTGCCCGCCATTTTGGTTTCCGCGGGCCAGCAGGTTGCGGGCGGCATCTGCCATTCTTTTTCCGCCGCGCGTCGGACGCCCCAATGCAGCAGGCAGGGCCTGGCCTTGGCCGCCTCGAAGTTGACGTCCAAGTGGCCGGGCGTGGCCCGGATTTCTACCGACAACGGCCAGCCGCTTTGTGTGGCGATGGTTTCCTTGACCTTCATAATATCAGCAATATCTTAAACAGGAGCCTACAAGTCCCGGCCCACAAGCTAACCTGACTGCCGGACAAAATCACACAAAAAGTTGGCAGTACTTTGATTTGCCTTCGGAGCGCGGGGCTGTGAGCCGCAGCTATTCCACCCTGCAGGAGGCGTTTGCGATAATACGCACGCGCTTGGAAGGATGGACGTTGCTGCGGCTCGAAGACCCGCACTCCGCAAATTACAGCGGCCAGAGCGATTGCCAATAGCGGCGTTCCGTGTTGTAGCAGTCCGCCTTCTCCGCAGCGTCAGCGGCCAGGATGCCGTAGCGCTTCATTTCCCGAATCCAATCCGGGCGTGGACGAAAGCCCGGCATGTCAAAACGCTTCACTGTATCCAGTTGCTCCTGGCCGCGGACACACATTGCCAGCAACGCGCAATAACCTGGGTCATTCGTGCTGGCAAAGACGGCCGGGCGAGCATCCGACTTGGGATCGTGACAAAGTCCCCAGCCGCCGGCCGCCTGGGACAGCGGGGCGAGCAGCAGCAGGGATTGCTCCGGGTGCGTCAAATTGAAAACGATATGCCGGCTCGTCAGCAGACGCGGATCATGCATGTCCGGTCTCCAGAAAGAGACGCCTCGTTCATCCGCCAAGCTGCGCGGGAGCAAGCGTTCCGGCGTTTCGTGACAGGCCGCGCATCGTTCGGCGATTACGGCGGCACCCGCCTGGGTGGTCGGCCAGTTCTCGTCGGTATCCACTTCCCGGTTCTCGGCATAGCCGCCAATCATGCCAGTGCCGAGGGCCGCATAAGTGCCGGGATAGGCAGCCCCCGATTCGATCCAGAGGCGCAACCGTTGTTTCTGCGCGGGCGTGGCTTGGACCCCGTGATGCGAGCCATCGAGCATGGTCAGCAGCCGGCTGGCGGAGGAGCCCAGCGCGCGCGGATCGTAGTTGCTGCGGGCGGCGTTGCGGCCATCCTTGAACAGTCCCGCGATGGTGAGCATGTAATAGCTGTGGCTGAAGATGGGCCCGCGGTCGCCGCTCAAGATCAACCGGCCGGCCCGCGGCCCACCCGCGGCCGTCGGCTTATACCCGTGGCAATTTACGCAAAGAGCGTCCAGAATCGGCTGAACGTCGCGCGGAAAATCAATCACGTCCGGCACCCCCGGGATCGGTTCGATGCGGCTGGGCGGCCGCCGCAAAGCCTGGATGGTCGCCGCCGCGGCGGCAGCCGGAGCGCGGGTGCGTTGTTCGTGGCAGCCGATGCAACCGGTGGTTTCGCCCGGCTGGACGGTGAGGAAACTTTGCATGCGCTTGACGGAAAGATCCTTTTGATCCAGCGCCACAAAAAAGAAACTCCGCTGCGCCGGCAATTCCAGATAGGCCGAGCCATCCGGCTCCACCGGCACGGTGCCGACAATGCGCTCCAGCGTGAAGGTGCCGCCGTAGCTGATCGGCTCCATGCCGCCCGTGTAGTGGACCGGCATGGGTAGGGTTTCGAGCACAAGCAGCTTCCGGATCTCACCGCGCCTAACGCCCTGCATATTGCGGCCCTCGTAGATGTCCGAAAGCACCAAGCTGCCGGTGGGCGAAGCGGGAGTGACCCGATCCGGAATCAGCGCCTCGCGCGGCCGCGCCACGATCGGCCGGGGCTCGCTCAATTGCAGCTTCGCGGCGATGTCCGCCTCGGGCAGCCGATAGATTTCCTGGGTCCGTCCCTGATCATCCAACAGCACCAGCGCCGGGCCCAGCGCGGCCATGAAGGCGTGTTCACTAAACGCCCACGGATCACGAAACTGGTCGTTTGGGGAAATTTGCCTGGCCGACTCCAGCGCGTCCGGCCCGGCCTTGGGATCCACCACGGTGATTCTTCCCGCGTGCTCGGTTTGGCCGTGCCCGGGGGAAAAGATGGCCACCACCTGGTCCGAACCGAGGATGGGCTTGGCATCAATCATCACGGTGCCGGGATGCAGGTTGCCGTACCAATTCATCTGGCCGGTGCCGTCGGGATTGGCCACCCAGAGGTGGTGATAGTCTATCTGGCTGCGGTCCACGTACTCCCAGCGGGTATAGAGAATGCGTCCATCCGGCAGCGGCCAGGGCGTGTTGTCCTGTTCGTTGTTGCTCGAGATGGCCTGAACGTTTTCCCCGTTGGGACCGCAGCGATGCAGCACGGCCACTTGGGTGAGCCAGCAATTGACCCAGCGTTTACAGCGGCTGCTGACGAACACGATGTTGCCGTCGGGCAGATAGGATGGCTCAAAGTCATCGTACTGGCCGGTGGTGAGCTGGCGCAACCCGGTCCCATCCACGTTGATTTCATGAAGTAGATAATTCTCCGTGCCGCCTTTGCGGTAGGCGAAGAGAATCTTGCCGCCATCATAATGCACTTGTGGATCGCGCACGCCGCCGCGCGCGTCTTCCAGCAACGTCACCACCTTGCCGGTGGCGACGTTGAATCGGCACAGCTTGGTGCCCTCGCGCCAAGCTTTGCGATTGGGATCATGGGCGTAATAGCCGAAATTCGCATACCAGTGTCCGTCCGTGGGGTTCGGTTTGCGCGCGCAGAAGACCACGTCGGTAAAGTTGGACATCGGGCCGTGCCGGAATTCCGTGAGCAAATCGCCGGCGGCGGGAGCCCCGGCGGACCGCAGGCTGGCTGTTAGAGCCAGTCCGGCCACCAGCCCGGATATTGCGCGGGTAATCCTGTAGCGCAGACTTCCAAGTTTGCTGTATCGCGGGTTTCCAAACCCGCGAACGCCGCGCCTTTTCGACACTCTGCCGATTTGGAAATCGGCGAGACGGCAGGTTTGGAAACCTGCGCTACGCCGGTTTTCCCCGCGTTCGCCAAAGTAGCTGTGCAAAATCCGGGCGAGCGTAACTCGTTTCCAGAAAGTCATGAGCATCGGTTTCATAAGGAAAGGACGTAGGCGATCAGATCATCCAACTCCGCTGCCGTTAAATGGGAAGTCTTGCCGTGCTCGTTGTTCGCATTGCGGGTGGTCAACACGTCGCGAATGGTGGCCGCCGACCCGTCGTGCAAATAGGGCGCGGTACGCCACGCCTCGACCAGCGAGGGCGTGTCGAACTGTTCCACTCCCTGATCCAGCGGGCCGCCGGTCCCAACCGGGGAAGTTTTCAAATCCGTGAAGAGCGGCGCCGGATGACATTCCGCACAGCCCACGGCGCGGCTTCGAAAGAGTTTTCCGCCGCGTCTGGCCGCCGCCGAAGGCTTTCCGTTCACCAGATACGGACTGGGCAGCGGTTGGAGCGATTTCAGCCAGGCATCCAGCGCGTTGGCCACTTCGGGCGGTTGCACCGTGAAGAGAATATGGCGGATGCCCGCGCGCACTGCCGTCCCGGCGCTGTCGCGAATCCCCGTCCACATGGCGGGCGGCGTCTTATGGGCGAGCAAAAGGCTCTTGGTGTTCTTGGGATTGCCCACGCCGTCGTTGAGCAGATCCCAGTTGAAACCGTCCATGCGCCCATCGCCCGGATGACAACTCGAGCAACTTTGCCAGCCTTGGAAACAAATGCCGGCGTCGTGAAAGTAAAATTCGCCCTGCTGCGCCAGGCTCATCGCGATCTTCGGCCCGAGCGCAAGGCTGCGGGGAATCGCGTGGGGTTGGTCCAAATCAACCACGGTCAATGAATCGCTGAAGTAGTTGGCGGTAACGGCGCGATTGGCCGCCACCACCACCGCCCGGGGGCCAAGGTCACCCGGCGGCAGTTTGATCCGCTGGCGCAAGCCCACGAGAAAAGCCAGATCGTTAGGTACATCCGCCTGCGAATGCGGCGACCGGGCAGCCTTCGCCGCCAGCCCGGCGGCAGGCGTTGCCGGCAGGTTTGACAGCCGGCTCAGCTCGCCGGCAAAATCAACCAGGCTCAGCTCATGCGTCCCGGCGTGGGCCACCACCAGCGTGCGGCTGTCGGCCGACCACGCCACGCCCCAGGGATCGGCGGCCCCGCGATCCACGTCGTCGAGCAGGACCGTATTGAGAATTTCCAACTGGTCGAGCGCAACAACTGTTTTCGCGTTGGTGTGCATCCAGCCCCGATCCAATTGCGTGGCCGGCAGCGCATAGCGCGCGAGAGTATGGGTGATGACCGCGTATTTTCCATCCGGCGAAACCCGGATGTCCTGCAATGACCCCGAGCCGTTGGGCAACGGCAATTCCTTGACCACCCGGCCGGCGGCCACGTCAAGGACACTGATCACCGCCGCCACCGGCGGCTGATCCGCGCGCCCGGCCGGTAGGTGATTGGCCACCAGCAAATAATGTCCGTCCGAGGTGATCGCCGCTGCCACCGGCTCGCGCCGGACGGGAATGCGACGGAGTTCTTTCCCGCTGGCAAGCTCCAGCACGCTGACGTCGTCGTCAAACTGGTTGCAGACAAACAGTGTGTTGCCATCGGGCGACAAAACCGGCGCCTTCGCCGTGTGCCCGGCCGTCAGCAGCGCTGTGACTTTGCCGCAGTGCAGATCCACCATACAGACTTTGCTTTCCGCCGCCGCGCACGTCACGAACAGCCGGTTGCCATCCGGGGACAACGCCAGGCCGGTGGGGTGGGGGCGGACGGCAATGGAACCCGTGACCTTGCCGCCGGCCAACTCCACAACCTTCACCTGGCTGGCAGCGCCGCAGGCAACATAAACCTTCGCCCCGTCCGGCGAGGCCACCAGCGCCGTGGGCGACAGGCGTTCTCCTGCCGTCGCGGTTGCCGCGGCGAATATCAGGACCAGCCAGCCCCGGAACCGGAATGTGTTCATGGCGGAAAATTTGGTTTCTTGGGCAGGGTAGCTTTCGCTGTTTGGCACGCAAGCCCAGAGTCGGACGCCGAGCCGGGCAGGGGCGGTGAAACAAAATTCTTGGCGGAGCGCGGCTGGGTCCAAGACCAGCCGCAGCAAGCTTGCCAACTCGCCAACTGTTCTCAGGACCAGGTCGTCTTGATTTGCCAACGTTTCTGCGGCTGGCTTTCAGCCCAGCCGCGCCCCAGTCTGGCGGAGCATGGCAAAAAGCTTGTAAACCCATGACAAGGGAAGATAATCACATAAAGCCCACGCGGGTTGCCAGCCAGCCGGCCGATGTCACATGCCAATCCACAGCTTCAACTTCCGCGTTCCCATGGTCATCCGGTTACGGTGGCTGCTTTGCCTTCTGGCCTTGGGGTTCTGGAATTTGCGTGGCATGGCGGCGTTGGCCACCAACACCATCTCCAGCCCGGATGGAAATGTGGTTGCCAGCGTGAGCACCTCTTCCAGCAACCTGGTTTATTCCGTGGCCTACAAGGGAGTGACGGTCGTGGAAACTTCTCCCCTGGGACTTACCGTCAACCACACTAATGTGGGAACGGGGGTGATCTTCGGCGGCGTCTGCGCCTATGCTACCAACGAGACTTTTGCTTCCCGCAGCGGCCTGCACGCCACGGCCACCAACTGGTATCAGGGGCAGATTATCACCCTTGCCCACCCCGCCTCGGGTATTTTCTATAATCTCAACGTTCGGGTCTTTAATGAAGGGGTGGCGTTTCGTTACGAATTCAGCGATGCCGGAACCCCGGCGTTCGTGGCGGGCGAAACCAGCGGCTTTGTGACGCCCACTAACAGCACGCTTTGGTACATCACCAACAATATTCCCTTTGACGAATGGTATTATGTATCAAACAACCTCAGTCACTTGCCGGCCGGGACGGTGCTGAAAGCGCCGGTGGTCATTCAACTTCCCGGCGCCAATGGCTATCTGGCGCTCGCCGGCTCCGCGCCGGGAATTTTTGGCGCTCCCAATCTGCAGCGCGTGGCGGACGCCACCGGCCGGTTGTTACAAGTGCTCTATTCGACGAATTACGATGGCACCACGGGCGCCTCCATCCCCTGGGCGCTGAAAAATCCCTGGGGCGCCTCAGTCACGGGAGCGGCACTGAACACGCCTTGGAACGTGATCATGATCGCCCCGGACTTGACGGCACTGGTGAACAATGATCTGGTGGAAAGTCTGGCGCCGCCGCCCGATGCCGCCTTGTTTCCCCAGGGTGCCGCAACCAGTTGGGTGACCCATGGCAAATCGGTTTGGGATTATATCAATCCGTGGCCCGGAGGCATCACCATGACCAACGCCATGACCAACTCCTTTTGGGCCCAGCGGCTCGGCTTCCAATACAATCTGGTGGATGCCGGCTGGAGCAGTTGGAATGGGGGAAATCCCTGGCCCCAGGTGGCGCAACTGACGGCGTTTTCCCATGCGCTGGGCGTCAAAGTGCTGTTATGGCTGGATTCGTCGGGATTGGAGACCCAGGCGCAGCGAACCACCTTCTATCAAAATCTGCTCACCAACGCAGTGGATGGGTTCAAGGCGGATTTCTGGAATTGGAGTCCGGGTTTACCCGAGGCGGCCGACAAGGTGGAATTGCAGCAAGCCGTCCTGAAAGAGGCCGCTGCGAACCATCTGGTGGTGCTGTTCCACGGCATCCGCGAGCCCATGGGCGAATTCCGCACTTATCCCAACCTGATCCAATGGAAAGCGCTGATGGCCCGGGATTATTATCCGCAGGCCTGGCAGGCGACGACGATTCCATTGATTCGCTGGCTGGTCGGGCCGGCGGACTATGGTCCAGAAAATGGCGCCCCCTAC
>Ga0316229_1003714_pt1 | contig 11717 bp, 7 predicted proteins | sample TBH18023metaG_FD_206011 | JGI IMG/M metagenome (GOLD analysis project Ga0316229, IMG submission 206011) | Freshwater microbial communities from Trout Bog Lake, Wisconsin, USA - TBH18023 | ecosystem: Environmental > Aquatic > Freshwater > Lake > Hypolimnion/Profundal zone | place: USA: Wisconsin...
GTCCAACCATCTGTCCGGCTCCCGTCAGCGTCGTGCCCGGCACATAAGCGTTCCGAAAATCACTGCCAAAGTAGGAGCCGGAACTGTCCGGCGCTGAACCACCTTTGGTGATGGATTTCGCCGCGTTCCGTTTCACCAGCTTGGAATGGGGGCGCACAAAATTATCCAGACCGCTTACGTCCGTCACCCGCAAGGCTGCGTCCACGATTGGCTCCGTGTCTGGCGCAAAGAAATCGCGCGCCTCGGTGGGATGCCGATACGTGCGCAAAGTGAGATGGAACGCCTTTTCCACCGCTGCGACCGGCCCAACCACGTCGAGCAACAGCCGATTTCCGTGCATGTCCGCGATGGTGAGTCCGTTCGTCCGCGCAAAATCCTTGACCGCCTGGTAATCCTGTTCCGTCGGACCGAACTTGGCGGTGAACTCCTCCGGCGTGAGATACTGGCGGAAAACCGGGCTGGCTGGATCATAAAGCTGCCCAAGGAACTTTTCCAAGCCCGCCGGGTCGCGCAGCGGCACACCAATGGCCAGCCGCATTTGATTTGTCGCCGGCAACCGGCCGACGGGTGTCAATCGCGACACGATATTCGGCACATGGCCGTGAAGCTGTTTCAAGCCTGCCGAGGCTGCGCCAACGAACTGGGTTTGCCCCACCGAATGCAGCGCCAACAGCGCGGAGCCCAGCAGACAAATCCGAATCAGGTTTCGCGTGATCTTCATGATTATCTTTTCCCTTTCTCGATTTAGACACGAAGGACCTGTTTTAACCCACCCTTTCGCCTGGTGAAATTCCCAAGTGTGTGCGGACAGGTGATGAACCTTTCATGACTGCTTCCATTTCACCCTAGAATCCCGCGGCTTTCAACCCACATGTTTTGCTTTTTGATTGGCAATTTATGGTTAGTCGCCCGCTCTCCCTTCCTCAAAGTGCCTGCAAAAAAGGGCGGTCTTGTAATACCGCTTCTGGTTCGCAACCGCACTAATAGCGGCCAGCCAGAGCTCCGCAGGGGCGCGAGATTTGTAGCATATTGCCCTCAATATCCCAAGCTCCGTGGGAGCGGGATAATGCAAAATCAAACAGGAGAGGGGACAAGCATAACACGTCTGCTTTTTCGGCAGCCTTTCCCCAGCTTGCAGCCGTCATCGCTGCAGAGCGACTTTGCCTGGTTTCCTGCTCTAACCTTACTCCTGGTCCGTCACCGTATCGTGGAATTTGAGGATGTCGCCCTTTTCGCCCTTGAGTTCGGCTTCCTTGAACTTGATGGCGGTGCGCGGATGCTGGTTCAACATGCCGGTGAGCAAATAGGGGAGGTCATAGCCCCAGAGCAGTTTGGCGCGCATCGGCTCGATATGGCTTTGCACGCAATCAAGCACTGGGCGCAGCTCAAATTTGGGATTGTGCAGAAACGCCAGCAGCAATTCCATCGGGCAGTTGCCCGCGCCGCGGCCGAGGCCGGCCATGGTGGCGTCGAGGAAGTTCGCCCCCTCGATGATGCCCTCGATGGTGTTGGCGAACGCAAGCTGCATATTGTTGTGCATATGCACGCCCACTTCCTTGCCGCCGGCCTGGCAATAGCCAAGATATTTTTTGACCAGGGCGCGCACCTGCTCGCTGTAAAACGCCCCGAAACTGTCCACCACGTAAATGGCTTTGGCCTCGGATCCGGCCAGCATCTCCAGACCTTCGTTCAGTTCGCTGTCCGGAATCGTCGAGGCAGCCATGAGATTGACAGTGGTTTCGTAGCCTTTGTCGTGCGCGTCCTTGACCATCTCCAGCGCGGTCGGAATCTGGTGGATGTAGGTCGCCACGCGGATCATGTTCAAGACAGAGTCCTTTTTCGGCAGGATGTCCTGCGCATAATCGCAGCGTTCCGCGTCGGCCATGACGCACAATTTCAGCGGCGTCGGGTTGTCCCCGACAATGCGGCGGAGTGCGTCTTCGGTACAGTATTTCCAGTCGCCATGTTCGCCGAGCTTGATTCCCTTGCGCGAGGCCTTGTAGCCCAGTTCCATGTAATCTACGCCCGCCGCCACGCAGGTGTCGTACACCACCTTGACGATCTTATCCTCGAAATGATGGTTGTTCATCAAGCCGCCGTCGCGGATGGTGCAGTCCACGACCTTGATGGCCGGGCGGAATGAGAGCCAGCGGCTGGCGGCATTGTCTTTGGGTGCGGGTTCGGCGATTTTCATATGACAATTGAGTTGCGCTTCATAATGCCGGAAACCAGGCGATGAGGACAGCCTAAAGTGGCCTAAACTGAATGAATTATTCCATCTTGAGCAGCACGTCCCCCCAGGCATGGCGCGGCGAGGTTTTGGAAGTTGCGTTCATTTTTTCGACAGGGCGTGATGCACGGCCTCCAGGATTTGCGCCGGGGAAATCCGCGCGAGGCAATGCCGTTCCGCGCGGCAGACGGCGAAGTTGCCTTCGCAGCTGCAGGCGCCGCCGGTCAAAACCTGATGCCGGTTCCCCACGGGCGCCCACCGCGCGGGGGAGGTGGGGCCGAACAGTGAAATGGTCGGCACGCCCAATCCGGCGGCAAAATGCAGCGGACCGGTGTCGCCGGCAATGAACACTTTCGCCCGCGCGAGTACGGCCAAAAACAACGGGAGTTCGGCAATGAGTGGCAGAATCCGCGCGTCCGGCGCGAGTTTCTTCAAATCGGTCAGCAGCGCGGATTCGCGTTCGCCGCGCGCGGTGGTGAAAACGATCTGCCTTCCGGCGGCGGTGGTCAGCCGGTGAAAATTTGCCCAATGCGGCAGCGGCCATTCCTTTCTGGGTTGGCTGGACGCCACGTGGCAAAGCACGGCGTCCTCATACGGCAGAATGTTTTTTGCCGTATCCGCCAGCGCGGCGTCAGCGTGAATTTCGGTTTCCAGTACAGCCGGCGGCGGGATTTGCCAGCCGGACAAGATTTGGGCCAGCCGGAGGGATTCGTGCGCTGGGTTCTGCGCCGGCATCACGGCGTCGGTATAACAATATTTGCGGCCCAAGAAGCCGCCGCGCTCGTTCCAGCCGAGCCGTTGCCTGGCGCCGATGAGCCGGCTCAAGATCGCGCCGCGGTCGTTGCTGGCGAAATCCACCGAGCGATCAAAATGTTCCCGGCGCAAGGCCCGGAGCAGCGGCCAGGTTTCGCGCAGGCTGGCGCGGCCGCGCCGGCGCGGCATGGCCCACACGCGGGTCAGCCACGGCAAATGCTGGAACAGCGGCGCAATTTCCTCGGGTGCGAGCAGGTGGATTTCCGCGTGGGGAAAATGAGCACGCAACGCCCGGAGTGCCGGCGTCAGCAGCACGGCATCACCGAAGTACTTGAATTGCAGCGCGAGAATTTTTTCCGGCGGCCGTGGCACGGGCGTCCCGCCCGTGTGCTTCTGATTTGAATCGCACGGGCGGGACGCCCGTGCCACTGTGTTTTCAGGCCGGTCGTTCACGACGCGAATTGCAAATCGTAGAGTTTTTGATAAATGCCGCCACGCTTGACGAGCTCGTCGTGCCGGCCCTGTTCCACAATCCGGCCCTGATCCAAGACCACGATCATGTCGGCATGCAAGACCGTGGACAGACGGTGGGCGATGCAAATCGTGGTGCGGTCCTTCATCAGTTCATCCAAGGCGGTCTGCACGGCCCGCTCGGATTCCGTGTCCAGCGCGCTGGTCGCCTCATCGAGCACCAGAATCGGCGCGCTTTTCAAGACCGCGCGGGCAATGGCCATGCGCTGGCGCTGGCCGCCCGAAAGCGACACGCCCTTCTCACCAATAACGGTGTCAAAGCCCTGGGGCTTTTGGGCGATGAATTCCAAGGCATGCGCATGGGTCGCGGCGGCGACAATCTCGTCCTCCTTCGCGCCGAGCCGGCCAAGCTCAATGTTCCGGCGAATGGTGTCATTGAACAGAATATTCTCCTGGGCCACGACGGCAATCTGGTTGCGCAGATCCGCCGTGCGCACTTCGCGTAGATCCACGCCGCCGATTTTAACCACTCCGCGTAACGGATCGTAGAAGCGCAGCAGCAGGTTCGCCATGGTCGTCTTGCCGGATCCGCTGGCACCGACGAGTGCGACGAGTTGCCCGGCTTTGACCGTGAGGTTGATGTTCCGCAGCACCGCTTTTTCGCCAAAACTGAAATCCACGTTCTCGAACACGATGTCGGCCTTGTCCGCGTGGAGCATTTTCGGCGCGGCGGGTTCCGGCACGGAATTTTTCATGGCCAGCAGTTCAAAGACGCGTTCGCTGGCGGCGCGCGCCTGATGCAACTGGTTGTGCAGCCGCGTGAGCGATTTCAGGGGCGGATAGATCAAGACAATGCTCAAAACAAACGTCAGGAAGTCCGCCTCTTTGGGCTGCTGGGCCTTGGGCAAATTGACCACGTAGAAGAAAACCAGGGCGACGCCAAGCCCGCCAAACAACTCCATGAGCTGGCTGGGGATTTCATTGGCGCGAATGACGCGCATCATCTGGCCGACGTAGTTTTTGGTCGTGGCGCGAAATTGCGCGCTGACGGTTTCCTCGAGGTTGTAGGCCTTGATCACGCGATTGCCCGTGAACGATTCGTGCATCAAATTCGTGAGCTCCGCATTGTGTTGCTGCACCGCGCGGGCGGATTTGCGCACTTTGCGTCCGAAGAAGACGATGGGCAGGATGCAGACCGGAAAGACCACAATGGAAATCATCGTCAGCGTGGTGTTCGTGGCCAATTGGTAACCGACGAGAATTACGATCGTGATCGGATCTTTGACGGCGGAGGCAAAGGTGCTTCCAATGATCCCATAGAGCACCTGGGTATCGTTGGTGATGCGTGCGATCAAGTCACCGGTGCGGGCGAGATTGAAAAAGCCCAGCGACAGATTTTGCAGATGGCTGAAAAGCTTGGTGCGAATGTCAGCGATGGCATGCATGGCCGACCAATTGGTCAGGTAGATGCTCAAATATTGGAGGGTGTTGCGCAGGAGCATGATCAGCGGGATGGCGCCGATGATCAGTATCCACGCGACGTGGTCACTCACCTTGGGCGCAGGCAAGGGCGGGATTAGGGAGGCCAGCCGGTCGGTGAACGGATGAATCCACTTAGGCGCCTTTTCGAGCTGCTGATGCAAATCGCATTCGCCTTCAAATACGAGTTGTACGACAATTCTGACGGCGGCAATGAGCAGACCGTTGAGCACGCCATAACCCGTACCGCAGAGCAGCCCGAGAAAAAAGCGTCCCCGGTAAGGCCGGACGAAGCTCCAGATTTTGCGCAAGAAATCGGTCATGTGCCGCTTATTTTTCGGTGGATGCCACCAGAAAGCGAGGATTTTGTTCGGGGAATTGGGCTCAGCTGTGGCGTCAGGCATCCTCGCCTGACGTAGAGGGCGGCAACTCTGCCGCCCGGCAAAGGCTTGGGTGGCATAGCGTCGTCCAGACATTTTAACGCGCGGCCCGGTGCGTGAGGTTCTTTCCGCCGGGCTGGGAAGGCCGAACCTCGGCTTGGCACCGGCTCTACGGCAGCCAAGGATGGCCGCCGCTATTTTGCATTGCTTGGACGTCGAAATATGCCGGCGGGAACGGGTTCTTTCGCGATGCCCGGTCCGCTCCAGGAGAATTGCAGCATCGGTTTGCCCTGGTTTTGGCGCGCGTAATACAGGCGGAAAGGATGCAGCCCGGCCTGGAGTTGGATGCCGCCGCTCACTTCCTGTCCTGCCGGGTAACCGTAATCCGCATCAATCACCGTGGCCTCGTGAATCCGCAGCAGCGCGCCGGTGTCGGCGGCAAGATAAAACGTGTAGTTACCGGCGCGCGGAATCTCCAGATAGCCGGTGAACAGCATGCCCAGGTCATTATCACGGGGGCGCGGTTGCAGGTCCGGTTGGTCCGCCGTGCCGCTGGCCGCGGCCGGCAGGGTTTCCAAGTCCGGCACCCAGGGGTAAGTACCTTCATAAGCCCTCCACTCCACTCCGGGAACCACCGGGACCGCCGGCGAGGGGGGAACCAGTTCATTATCATAAGGCCGCGGCGCTTCGCGGTCGGGACGCCGAATCTGCAACACCGACGCTTGAATTTTTTGTTCCAAGGCATCCAAGCGGGGTGCCAGATTCGTGGCTTCTTTTGGGTCCACAGTCACTTGGTAAATTTCAAAGGCATCGGCCGGCGATTTGATGTCATAACGCAGCCCAACGTAATCGCCGATGCGGATGGCCTGCATTTGATTGCGCATGCGGCCCCGGTTGCTGGGCGTGAAATCAACGTAGCTGGGCGTCTTCTCATTGTTGAAATACTCCACGTAAAGACAGCCTTGATCCGCTTGCCGGCCCTGTCCGGACAGTTCCGGCAGCAGCGAAACGCCATCGGCCCGCGCCGGTGGCGGCAGGCCGGCCACCTCGGCAAACGTGCGCAGCCAGTCGTAGGCGATGCTCGGCTGCGCGACCACTTTCCCCGCCGGGATATGTCCCGGCCAGCGCGCCAAAGTGGGCACCCGCACGCCGCCTTCCAAACAGTCCCGCTTGATGCCGTCAAAAATGCCGAAGCTGTCGAAAAAGTCCGCCCGCAATGGTTGATGCGGCAGGTAGGATTCAATGCTCGGCCCGTTGTCCGAGGTGAACACGACCAGGGTATCGCCATCAATCTTCAAATCCTTGAGCAGTTGGGTGAGGTCGGCCACCGCGTCGTCAATCCGCCGCACATCCGTGGCGTAGCGTTGGTACACGTCTGGCCAGGGAACTTCCGGCGCCGCGGGATTGTGGTTCGGGGCATAAGTGGCGTCGCGGTACTCGGGATACCGCCACGAATCAACCTGGCCCGAGGCGGTATTAATCATTTGTCCGGGCGTGCCCAGCCATTGCAAGCCGCCTCGCAAACCGCCGCCGGCGGGATAAGCCTGCGTGGGCAGTTCATCGGTGGCATGAGGGGTGTCATAAGCCAGATACAGGAAAAACGGCTGGGCCGGACGGCTGTGCTCGTGTTCCACAATCCATTGTTTGGCCCGCGCCGTCCACAAGTCCGCGGTGTAACACTTGTCCAGCTCGGGCGTGACGTTGTTGGTGCCATCCCAAACCTCCTTGCTGCCGCGATATGGCCCCTCTTTGGGATAGTGTTCATGGCCATCCGCATGTCTGGCGTAACCGAAAAAGTAATCGAAGCCGCGCTTGGTCGGGTAGGCCGGCCAGGTGGCCGGATTCGTTTCCCCGGCTTGCGCGCCTTGCAATCCCCATTTGCCGATGGCCGCCGTGGCATAGCCCGCCTGTTTCAGGACCGTCGCCAGCGTGTGGTTGTTTTCCAGCGCCTTGTCAAACTGGTTGTCGCGCACATTCGCATGACCCTGGCTCACGCCCAGCAAGAGGGAGGCGCGCGACGGGGCGCAGACCGGCGCCGGACAATAATGGGCGGGCAATTGGACGCCCTCCGCCGCAAACCGATCCAAATTCGGCGTCAGATGCCAGGGCTTGCTCCGATTGTTCGCGGCTTGCCGGCTGTTTTGAAACAACACGCCCAGATCTCCCCAGCCAAGATCATCGGTCAGGATGTAAATAATGTTGGGCCGCGCTGGCGGCGCCGACGGCGCCGCTTGGGCGGGAACGGTGGCGAAGACGCCCATGGCACCAAGGATTAGTGCGATTATCTGAGTTGAGGCAATGTAGGCGTCGCGGCTTTTCATATATTGTCACCTGTGCGGAAAGAAAAAGAGTTCCCCGATGCGTTTAATGGGCATTCTGTCATTTCTGGCTGCGCTGAAAGCGCCATAACATGACAGCCCAGGGCAACGCCCTGGGACACGCAGCCCCAATCCAAATCCCAGCCCTGAAAGGGCGTTACATAATCAAGCTCGTGCATGACCTTCGGCCAATGACACATGGTTCATTCTGTCCCGCCCTTTCAGGGCTTGATAAATAATCGCCCACCAAACCCAGGGCGTTGCCCTGGGTTGTCATGTTCCGGGCTTTCAGCCCGCTGGTTGGAGTGACCCGACTCAAGTACCCACTATAATCGGCTTCTAAACCAAGCCCTTCACCACTTCCTCAATTTTTGCAATGCCTTCGCCGGCTTCCTGCGGCTTGAGATTCAGCGACGGCAGGAGCCGGACGATTTGCGCTCCCGCCGGGATGGCCAGGACTCCCGCCGCTTGCAAGCGGTTGACGAACTGAATCGCCGCCGGCTTGTCGCTCGCGGCAAACGCCGTGATCTTTTCCGCCAGTTCCAGCCCCAACATGAAACCGAGGCCCCGCGAGCCTTTGACAACGCCGGGATACACCCTGGCCAGCCGGTCCAGCTCGGCCTGCAGCCACGCGCCGAGTTGGCGCGCGTTTTCGTCGAGCTTTTCGCGCTCGATGACCTCGAAAATTTTCAGCGCCACGGCGCAGGCCAGCGGCGTGCCGCCAAAGGTCGTGGCATGGGTGCCCGGCCCCAGCAAATCCGCGTAGGGCGCGCGCGCCCAGAACGCCGCGATGGGAAACCCACCGCCCAGCGACTTGGCCATGGAGATGCCATCGGGCAGAAACCGGTCGCCGCCGGGAACCCCTTCGAGAATTCGCTGGAAACTTTGGAACCGGCCGGTCCGAAAGTGGCCGCACTGCACGCCGTCCATGAGCAGCAGCAATTTCTTCTCGTCGCACAAGGCGCGCAGGCCCAACAAATATTCCGGCGTGGCCGGCGTGACGCCGCCTTCGCCCTGCACGCCTTCAATCAGGATGGCCGCCGTCGCGGGGGAAAGCGCGTTGCGCGCCGCCGCCAAGTCATTGAAGGGAATGTGCCGGAAACCGGGCGTCATCGGTTCAAAACCCTTCTTCACCTTGTCCTGCCCCGTGGCGGCGATGCCGGCCAGGGTGCGGCCATGAAAGGAATTCACGGCGGTCAAAACCTCGAACCGGCCCTCGTCATGGCCGAACTTCCGCGCCAGTTTGAACAAGCCCTCGTTGGCCTCCGCGCCGCTGTTGGCAAAAAAACACTTGCCCGCGCCGAGCCGTTTGACGATTTCCGCCGCGAGCCGGCCCTGCGGTTCGGTGTAGTACAAATTGGAAACGTGGATCAATTTCCGGGACTGCTCGACCAGCGCCTCGGTGATGGCCGGAGACGCATGGCCCAGGCTGCAGACCGCAATGCCGCTGCCGAGGTCCAGGTAGCGTTTGCCCGCCACGTCAAAGACATAACTGCCCAAGCCGTGGCTCAGGACCAGCTCAAAGCGCCCGTAGCTCGGAATGACATTCGTGGCAAACAATTCGCGCACCGTCTCGTATTGGTTGTGAACGAGCGGCGGCGGTGATGGAAAAATTTCTTTCACGGTTTTGTAAAATATAAAAATGCACGAATCCCGCAAAAGGAAAATGTTTTTTTTGTGGGCGGCGTTAAAATTTGTGGAGCGCGGCTCTGTGAGCCGCAGCAATGTCCAAACTTCAAGACGCTTCCGTTGTATTTCCAACACGGACTGCTTTGCCAAGTTGCTGCGGGTCACAGACCCGCGCTCCGAAGGCAAGTCAGGATGCTACTTCTTGGGGTGCTGTTCGGCTTTGGAATTGGAGCGCCGATCTCTAGCCCGGATATTTCATAGGCAAACTTGTACCGCAGACTTCCAAGTCTGCTGTATCGCGGGTTTCTAAACCCGCGGACGCCTTGCATGTTCGACGCCCTGCCGATTTGGAATTCGGCGATACAGCAGTTTTGGAAACGTGCGGTACGCTGGTTTTGCCAGCGGTCGCCAAAGTGGCTATGAAATATCCGGGCTAGCCGGCTCGCTTCAAGATACGCGCCATCAAGCTGGGTTGGGAGACCGGCGCTCCGCAAATCAGGACGCTGTCTTTTTTATGGTTCTTTGACAGCTTTCAAGCTTGTGGCACAATTGATGCATGACTGAGCAAATCCGGCTGCGGATTGACAGCGAACTGGTGGAAGAGGCCCACGAGGTCTGCCGTGAAATTGGCATTACGCCAACGGCGGCGGTGTCCATGTTTTTTGCGCAAATGGTAAAACTGCGCGGCTTGCCGTTTCGCCCCAGCGATTTTCCGGTGTTGGATGAATACGGGGTGACGTTGGCTCAGGCAACCGCGGCGGAAGATTCCGCCCTGGCAGAATTCGCTTTTGCGCCAAGGCGCGGTGGTGTTCAATCAGGGGGCTATGAGCCAGACACATCCATTGACAACGACCGCCTTTGAGCTGCCCGGCTATCGCATCACCCAATCTTTCGGGGTGGTGCGCGGCATCATGGTGCGGTCGCGGTCGGTCATCGGGAACATTGGCGCCAACCTGCAAAGCTTGTTTGGCGGCAACATCACGCTCTACACCGAGCTCTGCGAACGGGCGCGCGAGGATACGTTCAACCTGATGCTCACGCACGCGGGTCAACTGGGCGCCAACGCGGTCATTGGCGTGCGCTATGACGCCACGGAAATCGCGCCGGGCATTACTGAAGTGCTGTGCTATGGCACGGCGGTGTTTGTCCAAAAGGAAACCTGAGCCGGAAGTGAAAGCCTTGTCTGAACATTCCTTCCTGGCCCGGCAACTGGCCCGGCTGGCGGCCGGCGTATGCCGGCATCCGCACTGGTTTTTCTGGCCCCAGGTGGCTCTGTTCGCCGTCTGCGTGGCCTACGCCTGCCTTTATTTGAAGGCGGACATGAACCGCGACAATCTGGTGGGGCCGAACCAGAAGTATCATCAGAATTATCTGGCGTTCCAGCAGGAGTTTCCGCAGCCGGATGACTTGGTGGTGGTGGTGGAGAGCGCGGATGTGGAGAAGAACCGGCAGTACATCGAGCGCATCGCCGCCAAGCTGCTGGTGGAAACCAACCTATTCCGCGACGTTTTTTATCAGCAAAGCCTGGGGATGATGGGCGACAAAGGGCTGCAATTCGCCTCGGAAACCAATCTGGTGGAGATGCGCGACACCTTGCAAACCGCGCGGCCCTTCCTGGAGAAGTTCGCCCAGACGACCAATCTCGTCTCGCTGTTTGAACAGATCAACCACGCCTTCCGCACCGCCAAAGAGGAGGATAATGCGGAAAATCGATCGCTGGTCAAATCACTCCCGGCGCTGGAGCGCATCGTCTCGCAGGCCCACGACGCCCTGCTGCGACCGGGTGATCCGCCCTCGCCCAACGTGGCCACCCTGCTCGACAACAGCCCCGAGGCGCTGCTGTCCAGCTACCTGACGTTCAACCATGGCCGGCTGTTTGTGTTGACGTGCCATGCGCCCAATGATGATTTGACCGGCGATGTTGTGGACCGGTTGCGCGTGCTGGTCCAGGCCACGCGGGAGGAGGTGCCGGGCGTCAATGTGGGGATCACCGGCGAACCGGTGCTGGATTATGACGAGATGACCCAATCGCAAAAAGACGCCACCCTGGCGAGCATCGTGTCCCTCTTGTTATGTGCGGTGATCTTCATCTATGGCTACCATGAAACAGGCCGGCCGGTGAAGGCGACCATCTGCCTGTTGATCGGAGTTGGCTATACCATGGCGTTGACCACGCTGACGGTGGGGCATCTGAACATCCTGACCATCACCTTCGTGCCGATGCTCATCGGCCTGGCGATGGATTATGCCGTCCACTTGATCACGCGTTACGAGGAGGAACTGCACCACGGACGATCGGAACAGGAAGCCATCATCAAGGCGATGGTTTACACCGGCCAGGGCATCTTCACCGGCGCGCTAACGACCGCCGGCGCGTTCCTGGCCATGTACTTCACGAACTTCCAAGGCATCAAGGAAATGGGCATCATCTGTGGCGGCGGCCTGCTGGTCTGTCTG
>Ga0316229_1003716_pt1 | contig 11715 bp, 8 predicted proteins | sample TBH18023metaG_FD_206011 | JGI IMG/M metagenome (GOLD analysis project Ga0316229, IMG submission 206011) | Freshwater microbial communities from Trout Bog Lake, Wisconsin, USA - TBH18023 | ecosystem: Environmental > Aquatic > Freshwater > Lake > Hypolimnion/Profundal zone | place: USA: Wisconsin...
ACTTAAACGCTGACAAACTGAAACGCTGACAAGCTGAAACGCTGACAAACTGAAACGCTGACAAACTGAAACGCTGACAAGCTGAAACGCTGACAAGCTGAAACGCTGACAAACTAAAAGACTGACAAACTGAAATTAAGCGCCGTTTTTACGCAGTTTGGAGACCATCGTTCTGAGAATAGCCATCAGCTCGTTGAACTCGCGCAAGAGGTGTTTGAATTTCGGTTTCAGCTTTTCAGGTTTCAGCTTTTCAGCTTTTCAGGTTTTCAGCTTTTTCCCCAGTCAGTATTTAACCCGGTAGTACGCGTACTTGAGGACTTCGTTCTGGAAGGCGATGATGCCGGCTTCGCCGCACCACCATTTGGCCTGGGTGTATTCATGCACGGGGACGGCTTCGATTTGCACGCGGATGCCGGTGCCGCGGAGCTCCTTGGCATAAAGCCAGCAGACGCGCCGGGTGTGAAATATGTCGGTGGGGATGATGGCGGTCTTGATGCGGTTCGTGCGGGCCCAATGGCGCAGGGCAATGGATTCGTCGTAGGAGTTGGTGACGCTGTCGGAGGTGACAAAGATGGCGCGGTCCGGGATGCCTTGTTTCAGCAAGATGCTCTTGGCGAGGTCGGCTTCGGACGGGGTAACCCCGATTTCGGAGGCGGCCGATAGCCGCGGTTTCATCAATAAAATTCTGGGAGCCAGGCCGAGTTGATACAGCCGCGCGGCCTCGAACGGTCGGTTTTCCAAGCCGCCCCCCAGCACGACGATGACGTCGGCTTTGGTGAGTGGTTGATTGACAATCCAAGCATCGGCCAATTCGCGCAGCAGCGGGGCGCGGAAGACAAACGTGAGGGCCAAGAGAGCGCAGAGCGCGAGCAAGGCGAGGAGGAGGCGTTTGAGCCATTTCATTTCAAAACGCTAAAAAGCTGACAAACTAAAAAGCTGACAAACTAAAATGCTGAAAAGCTGACAAACTAAAATTATGCGCCGTTTTTACGTAGTTTGGAGACCATAGTGGTGAAAATAGCCATCAGCTCGCCGGACTCACGCAAGAGGTGTTCGAGTTCTTCACCGGTGATGCCGCAGTCATCGCGCAACAGCTCCAGCCACAAATGGGTTTCATCTGCTTCTTGAAACAAACCATCAAGCTTGGAACAGAATTCCGAGTCGGATCGAGCGCGCGACGCTTCACGCGCGTGAGCCGCGACCGAGGTGCCGGAACGGAGAAATTGTCCTCCCAAGATGCGCACTTCCTCACGTCCTTTAGGCAGTTTCACATAAAAACGGATGACCGCCGATGCGTACTGCTTGGTTCTCAGGCGTAATTCCTCGGATAATCTGCTCACTCTATTTCGTCCCCTTTATACTTGAGCCTTTTCGCTTTCAGCTTTTCAGCTTTTCAGGATTTCAGCTTTTCAGCTTTTTGCCTTTATGCACATCCGTCCACAAATTTCTGCATGGCGGCTTCCTGGCGCTCGATAGATTCCACCAGCTTGAATTGGGTGCGGCAGCGGTCGAGGTTGTGCTCGGCGCGGTGGGTGCGGAAATAGACGTCGCCGCTGAGGTAATCGGTCAGGAACCGCAGTCCGATCTCAAAGGTGATGAGTTTGCCGGAAAAGGCGATGAGTTCCTTTTCGCGCTTGGTCAGGAACCCGCCGGCGGCGGCGAGATAGCCCCGGGCAAGCTGCTTGAACATGGGCATCTGCATGCGCACTTTGGACAGGTCGAGTTCGTCCTCGAGGGTGGGGCTGGTGGTGGTGCGGGCCATGTCGCCAAAATCGTACAGGGCGCAGCCGGGCATGACGGTGTCCAGATCCACAATGCACATGGCCTCGCCGGTGAGTACGTCGAGCATGACGTTGTTGAACTTGGTGTCGTTGTGGGTGATGCGCTCGGGGATTTTGCCCTGGCTCATGGCGTCGAGGATCACGCCGGTGACGGCCTGCCGTTTTTGGGCGAAGGCAATTTCCGGGCCGGCGCTGGCGGCGCGATTGGAGCGGTCGGCTTGGACGGCGTTTTGGAAATTGTCGAAGCGATTGCGGGTATGGTGGAAATCGGGGATGGTCTCGACCAAGCGCCCGCCGGGCAGATCCACGAGCAGGCTCTGAAATTCGCCAAAGGCTTTGCCGGCCTGGAACGCCTGCGCGGGGGATTGCACGGCCTCGTGCGTTTGCACGCCTTCGACATACACGAAGGTGCGCCAGAAATCGCCGCCGCCATTCTGGAAGTAGGCCTTGCCATCGCGGGTGGGAATCACAATCAGCGCGCGGCGGGTGACGTCGGGGAGGTTGCGGGCCTCGAGTTTTTTGCGGAGGTGGCCGGTGACGCGCACGAGGTTTTTCATGACGCCGACCGGGTTCTTGAAGACGTTGCGGTTGATCTTCTGATGGATGTAACGGACGCGCATGCCGCCCTGGCTGTAGGTGGCGGTGTAGGTTTCGTTGATGTGGCCGATCTTCAGGAGTTCGGCATGTTGGATTTCCCCGTAGATTTGAAAATGGCGGGAAATACTTTTTAGTTCGTTTTCTTGATACATGGGGAGGGGGGCGGAGGTCAGAGATCGGAGGTCAGAGGTCGGACGTCGGAGATCAGAAAGGGCGTCGGATTTTTGATCATGTTGCCGAGCATTCCGCCGATTTCTTTGCAAAGCGTCGTGTACGCGGCATGCTGTTCGAAGGTGATGTAGCCGCAGTCTCTGGCAAAATCCAAGGATGAATCGGTTTCGCTGTTCTCACCATCGCAGTCGGTCAGTTTGCTGATAAAATGGGCTTCGTAGCGGCGCTTGGCCCATGCCTCGCGCAAATTCAAGCAAATTGACCGCGACAAACGGCGAATCTGGCTGGTCAGTGCAAATTTTTCCTCTGGTGGAAAATTCTTCGTCAATTTGAACACGCTCATCGCAAGTTCATAACCCTTTTTGTAGACATTCAGTTCCCTGGCCGACTTGATTTGCATATTGTTCCGATTGCTTCGTGGTCTTTGCCTTTCCGACCTCTGGCATCTGACCTCTGACCTCCCGTATTTCGACAAGCTGCCGCCCGTGGCTGGTGGGAGAATTTTTCTCCCAAGTCCACCTGGCATATGTCTAATTCTTGACCACTGACCACTGTTTTCGGACGATCGACGACCGACGACCGACTTTGCGATGCTAGTTTTCTTCCATGTTGGCACAGCCAAGCAGTTTCAGGACCACGGGCAAAATCAAACGGGTCTTGCGGTCCCAGCTGCGGAGCATTTTTACGCGGGCGAGCGCATGGTCTCGCGCCAGCCCGGTGAGGGTCCGGGCATGCTGCGTGATGCGATCCAACCGGGGCCGGTTGTCGCCAATTTGGGTCGCGATCTGGCGGCGCACAAAACTCCCGGCCAGATTGCGCAATTCCGCCACGGCCTCGTAATGGGTGCGCCGCTGGTCAGGCAGCGCCACTTCGCGCACCGCCCCCAAGTCGCGCAGGAACTTGACGCCCTGACTGGTCGAGCCGCTGCTCAATTGCAGGCGTTCCTTCAAATCATTGAAGGTCAGGGGCAGCGGGGAGACAAAGAGCAGGCCATAGATCTCGCCGACGGAGCGGCGCTGGCCGAGCGCGTAGGAATACTGGGCGAACAGCTGAACGAATTCAACTTCCGCCGGGTTCAAAAGAGGCGTCCCCGCCGTGCCATGATTCACGGAATACCGCTTCACGCATCGAGAGAATGCCAGAATTTGCGATTTGTTCAACATAAAATGAATAGAATTTTCGATATCTTGGCGCGCACCAGCCAGTGGATCCCGAGCGCGAGACCCGCGGGCGGGGAATGGGCATCGTCCTCGCCAGTGCAGGCACCGGCGCCGCACAAATCAGACCGTGCGCCGTCCGCGACCTAGGCCAACCCGCTGGGAGCCCGCGCTTGAAACCAACAAGGAAATCCCGGATGATCTGACCTCGGGTGTGCCTGTGCGTGTGCTGGCTCGCTTGCGGTAGCCGCTTGCCACCAGTCAATTGGATGGCATCTTTGGCGTCGTGGATTTGAATCCCAAGATCAGAGACGCGGTAATGGCGCCCCCCCAGACAATGAAAACAAACATGTTGGAATCACAATTAACTTGGCCGGACATATCATCCTGGCTGTCGTGCCGAGGCAGATGCGATTGCCGGTCGCCAGGCTGGCTGTCATTGATCTTATTCACATTTATTTGGTCCGCGTTTGGCGGACTGCCGCCCGGCAAGTTTCAAAACCCGATCAACCCGGGACCCGATCCCTACATGGAGTTTTACGAAGGTAATTATTATCTCACCACATCCCAAGGCGATGCGATTCGCATGTGGAAAGCCCCCACGCTCGAAGGGCTTAAAACGGTGAGGGCGGCGGAGATTTGGCACGACACCAATTCCAGTCGCTCCTGCAACCTCTGGGCGCCGGAAACCCATTTCGTAACAAACCATTGGTATGTTTATTATACGGCTTCTGTTTGCAACGACGACGACAGTCACCGGATGCACGTCCTGGAAAGCGCCGACACTGATCCGCTCGGCCCCTATCACTATAAAGGGCGATTGTTCGACCCAGCCAATGACCATTATGCGATTGACGGAACGGTCTTCAAGAATCCCGGCGATGGCACATGGTATTTTGTCTGGGCGGCACGTCCGGGCCACGTGCTGACCATCGCCCGGATGGCAAACCCATGGACGTTGAGCGGCGGCGGTGTGATCATTCCCGCATCCGGATTCGGCTGCAGCGAGGTGCGTGAAGGCCCGCAAGTATTGGAACACAAAGGTCAACTGTTTCTCGTGTATTCGGCCTGCGACACAGGAAAACCGGATTACAAGCTGGGAATGTTGATTGCCGATTCGCATTCCGATCTGTTGGATCCCAAATCATGGGTACAGTTTCCCCGCCCGGTATTTGAGCGGGCGGATGCCAATGGAGTCTTTGGTCCGGGACACAACGGCTTTTTCCATTCGCCCGATGGCCAGGAAGATTGGATGGTTTATCACGCCAAACAAACGGCGGAATATACTTATGCTGGACGCACCACGCGGGCGCAAAAAATCACTTGGAACCCCGATGGCACGCCCGATTTTGGCGTGCCGCTCCCGTTGAACGCACTGCTGGAAGAACCATCGGACCGCCGGCGCATGACAGCCACATCCCCTGCCCGCGTCCCGGTCATCCTCGACACGGACATCGGGGATGACATTGACGACACTTGGGCGCTGGCCCTGCTGCTCAAATCGCCGGAACTGGACTTGAAGCTCGCCGTGGGCGATTACGGCCGGGCGCAGTACCGCGCCCGGTTGCTCGCCAAGCTGCTCGCGCGCGCCGGGCGCAGCGACGTGTCGGTGGGTGTGGGCCTCGACGCCGGCCCCGCCGGCGACGGACGGCAGGCTGCGTGGCTGCAGGATTACGGTTTGAAATCGTATCCGGGGAAAGTGCTCACCAATGGCGTCCAGGCCATTGTGGACACGATCATGTGCTCGCTACAGCCCGTGACCCTGATCTGTATTGGGCCCGCGCCAAACATCGCCGCCGCACTGAAGCGCGAGCCGCGGATTGCACAACACGCGCGATTTGTGGGCATGGACGGCAGCGTGCGCGTGGGCTATGGCGGCGCGAAGCAGCCCTGCGCAGAATGGAACGTCAAGGCCGATCCCAAGGCGTTGCAGGTGGTCTTCGCCGCCCCGTGGGAGATCACCATCACGCCGCTCGACACTTGCGGCCTCGTGGTCCTGACTGGCGACAAATATCAGCGGGTCCGCGAAGCGACCGACCGCAATGTGAGCGACCTCATCGCCAACTACCGAGTCTGGCTGGCCGCCGGACAGGCGGCGGCAAACCTCGCCGACCAGCGCAGCAGCACGCTATTCGATCCCGTGGCGGTCTATCTTGCTCAGCGGCGGGACCTATGCGTCATGGAGCAACTCCGCCTCCGCGTCACCGAGGATGGCCAGACGGTAGTTGACCCGCACGGGAGGCAAGTCAACGTGGCCACGAAATGGAAAGACCTGGGCGCGTTCGAGGATTTCATGGTCGATCGGCTGACGGGAACGCGGTAGGTCAATCCTCTAATATTTGGATGCACTGTTGTGCCTGATTGGCCTCGAATCCGTGGTGAATATCGGCGATGACGGAGTTCCCGGAACCGGGCCGGGTCACCACGAACCGCTCAGGTTGAATCATGTCCTGATTTGCGGAGCGCGGCGCTGTGAGCCGCAGCGACGTCCAAACTCCAAGACACCTCCTTTTGTCTTCAAACGCGTCTTAATTTGTCAAGCTGCTGCAGGTCACAGGTCACAGACCCGCGCTCCGAGGCAAATTAAGACCCTGATCAGCTGCTTTATGGAATTGACTTTGGAGTGGGTGCGCCACAGTTTGGGCAGGTAAAACCATCTCTGTGAAACCGATCCTGAAAGAACTCATGAATATACGACTGTGGTTTCTCCTTTGTGTCTGCACCGGCGTGGCCGGTGCGGCGCGCGCCGAAGTCACCGTCGAGGCTTGGAGAAACGGCAAGGCGCATGCGCAGATGCCCACGCGCACGCTGGCCACGCTCCCCGATTTCAAGCCAGCCGCCGCCGCGCCGCAACTCGACCAATTCGGCGGCTGGCTGGCCGGCCCGCAGACCGGCGCGGGCACCGGCTTCTTCCGCCCGGAAAAAATCGGCGACCGCTGGTGGCTGATCACCCCGGAAGGCCATGCGTTCATCCACATCGGCGTCGCCACCGTCGGCCCGGAAAGCGGCCCGGCGTTCGCCGCCGCGTTCCCCAAGCTGTTCCATGACCGGGCCGACTGGGCACGCCAGACCGCGAATCTGCTGCACACGAATGGCTTCAACGGCACCGGCAACTGGTCGGCCGACGAGGCGCTGGCGGCTGCGCCGCAACGCCTGGTATATACGCGGGGGCTAAGATTCATGTCCGCGTTCGCGGGCAAGCTCGGCCTCACGCACGTAGTTCCCGGCCACACCGGCTTTCAGGATGAGTTGATCCCGGTGTTTCATCCCGACTTCCCGAAATTCTGCGAGGAATACGCGCAGCAACTGGCCGCCACCAAGGACGACCCGTGGCTGCTGGGCATCTACTCCGATAATGAACTGCAGCTCCCCAAACAGGCGATCGAGCGCTACCTGAAGCGGCCGGCGGATGATCCCGGGCGCAAGGAACTGGAAACGTGGCTGGCGGCGCGGCATGGTGATGCGCAGCACCTCACCGACGCCGACCGTGAGGCCTGGACGGCGCATGTGATGGATCGTTATTACCAGATTGTGGGCGGTGCGATCCGCAAGGTGGATGGACACCACATCTACCTCGGCTCGCGCTTCATGATGAGCGAAGGCAAGAACGAGGCACTCTGGAAAGTGGCCGGACAGTATCTGCCAGTGATTGCCATTAATCTCTACGGGGATTGGACCCCGACCGAGAATGTTCGCAAGTGGGTGCAGTGGTCAGGCCGTCCAATCATGGCTACGGAATGGTATGCCAAGGGGCAGGACGCGGGGCTCGCGAACACGACCGGCGCCGGCTGGAACGTCAAGACGCAGCGCGACCGCGGGCTGTTCTATCAGAATTTCACGCTCGCGCTGATCGAGTCGCGCGGCTGTGTCGGCTGGCACTGGTTTAAATATGCCGATAACGACCCCACCAACACGAAGGCCGATCCGAGCAACCTCGACAGCAACAAGGGCATCATCAATTCCTCCTATCAGCCCTACACCGAATTACTGGACCAGATGCAGGCGCTCAACGAGCAGGTTTATCCGCTGACCGCATTTTTTGATCGCCGTTAAGAGCCGTTAACTCCTCGGCTTCCTGGTTGGAGTGGTGGCCTTGCGCGATTCGACCTGTTTCTTCAAGTCCTCGAGTTCCTCGCGCAAACTGCGATTGGCCTTTTGCAATTCCTCCACCTCGGAGCGCAAGTTCTTGAAATCATCCACCGGCTTGCGACCGGCGCGCAACGCCGCCACCGCCTGCTCTGCCGCCGCCTGTCCCGGGCATTCCTTCGCCGCCTTGGCGAAGGTATCCAACACAGGAATGGCTTTCGGATCACCCAGCGTCCCCAGCGCGCCAAACACGCTGCGCTGAACCAATTTCTTCGGGTCATTCACCTTTGCGATCAGGAATTCCCTCACATTGTCCTTTTGGTCCTCATTCCGCGCCAGATAACCCGCGGTCTCCAACCCGGAAGCGAAAACCCGCGAGGGCAAATCAGTTTGCCGCTGCTTCAGTGCTTGCAGCAACGGCGGGATGCACGCCGGGTCATCCTGTGCTCGAATGGCGCTGATGGCCGCCCCGGCCAACTCCTCGCGATACGATTTCGAGTTCAGGAAATTGACCAGCAGTTGGTGGATTTCCGGCTGCTCGTAGGCGGCCAGATCGCGAATGGCTTCGGCCTTGATCGCTGGATTCTTTTCGTCGGCCACGACCTTCCGCATGCAGTCGCCCGCGCTTTCCCGAAAAAATCCGCCAACGGCCGCCACCACGGCCAGACGCACGCGTGCATCGGATTGCTTCCCGGAATCCAGCAGCGCCGCCAGCGCCTCGCCGGTGTGAATGGAGCGCAATGCCCGCGCCGCCTCCACGCGCACGCCATAAAATGAATCTCGCTGGAGGGTCTCTTTCAATTTCGCCACGGTTTCCGCGTCCTGCCGGTTGGCGAGTTGCTCGAGCGCAAGCAAACGGCCAATCACATCCGTCTGATCCGCCAATTGCGCGGACAACATGTCGTCTGACAGGTCGAAAGTGGTCTTTGCCAGCAAGGTATATTCGGGATCCAACCGCACCGTTTCCGGCTCGGAAGCCAGTGGAAAATAAAAATCCTCCGCCAATTCCTTCACCTCCGCCACCCGATCCGTGGTGCCGAATTTGCCCTTGAACCGGATGGCCAGCGGAAAATCGAAGCGCATAACCTGATCGCTCAGTTCCTGTTTCTGCCGGATCGTGACTTTCGCCAACTTGGTGAGTTCATTCCAAGCGTAATCCACCTCCAATTCCGGATAATGGGCATGGTACAGCCATTGGTCAAAAAACTGGTCAAATGACCGGCCGGAAAGTTCTTCCACCACCGCGCGCAAGTCTTCCGTGGTGACATTCCCGTAGCGATGGCGCTCCAAATACGTCTGGATGCAGCGGCGGTAAAGTTCCTCGCCGAGTTGTGATCGGAGCATGTGCAGCACCCACGCGCCCTTGGGATAAGCCAGGTAGCCGAACATCTCCGACGGCGCGTTGAAATTCCGCCGCACGATCGAATTCGTATCATTCGGAATCCCCGTCACATGTCGCGCGCTATTATACAAGTCGTAAAGCAGTGCGTCGTGTCCGTTCTTATGGCCATTGAACAGCTCCTGATAATATGTCGCAAACCCCTCATTCAGCCAGATATGGCTCCAATCCTTGCAGGTCACCAAATCGCCAAACCATTGATGCGCCATTTCGTGGGCCACCAGACCCTCGCTGTTAATAATGTTCTCCGTGGCGTCCGTGAACAGCGTGGCGTCCGTCAACGTCGTTGCGCTCGTATTCTCCATGCCGCCGGCCACAAAGTCATTCACGCACACTTGGTAGTACTTGGCCCACGGAAAGGGCACGCCGATTTCCCGCTCAAAAAAGGCCATGATCTCCTCCGTCTCCCGAAAAGAATTGGTCGCTTCCGGGAATTCCGATGGCGGGGTTAGAAACGCCAGCGGCACAGCTTGGTGCCGCCCTTCCAAACTCTTGAAATAACCGGCCACGAGGGTGATCAGATAATTTGCGTGCGGTTGTTCCTGCGACCAATGAAAAGCCGTCAACCCCGTCGCCGCGTCCTTGGCCTGCTCCACCAGCCGGCCATTGGAAATCACCGTCATGCCCTCCGGCACACGGCAGGTGACTTCCGAGGTGAACTTCTCGTTCGGCGAATCGAAGCACGGATACCAATGCCGCGCTTCGATCTGTTCGCCCTGCGAAAAACAATGCGTATCGCCCTCCCGATAGCCCATCTTTGGCGTTCGGAAATACAGCCCCGTTTCCGGTTCGGCGTGATAGGCGATCGTCACACTGGCCGCCTGGTCCGCAGGGATCGGTTCCGCGAAAGTAATGATCAAGTGATCCGCGGTTGCTTGGTAGGCCTGAATTTTCACCGTCGCGGTCACGGACGCGATGCTCAACGCCACCGCGTCGAGTTTAAGCTCCTGGACCGGCTTGACCATGGGTTTGAATTGCAATGTGGCCTTGCCCGCCACCGACCGGTGGTCAAAGTCCGGCGTCACGTCCAAGCTGAGATGCAGCACCGTCACCTCACGGTCCGGCGCATAGTTCAAATGCCCAGCCGCGTCTGGCGGCACCAGAAAACCTGCCGACTTAGCGCATTCCACGGCGGATGACCCGGTTTCCGCTTGCGCACTGAAGGCCAACTGGCAAGCGACGCATAATAGCAGGCCCTGGTGAAATATTTTGTTCATGCAATGGCAAATTTAAACCGAAGTTTCTTCTTGGCGGCAACTCCCGACACAATCGCAGTGCGCGGCCAAAGGCGCAAGCGCGGAATTCGCACAAAAAAGCCAATGAGGCGCGGGGACGGCTCGCCCCCACGTTTTCAGCTTTGGCGGGAAAAACCCCGGCAACAAGCCATCCCCGCCCCCGTGCGTGAATCCGCCCGTGGCATCCAAAAGAAAAATTTGAAATTGCGTTGCGGGATTTTTTTGAGATAATTGAAAAACGATGTTCAAACTCCACTGCCTCGAGCGAACATCGCTCCAGGTTGCGCGGTTAGCTCAGTGGTAGAGCATTACCTTGACACGGTAGGGGTCGGAGGTTCGAAACCTCCACCGCGCACCATCCTGCAAACACAAGCCTTTCCCGCACAATCGCCAGCAAAATCAAGCCTATTTCGCACCTTCCGTCTGCCCACTCGCTACCTACTGGCTACCTACTGGCCATCAACCGGACTTGAAAAACCGCCGCTGTTGACCTATTGTTGACCCATGAAAACCACCATCGCCAAATGCAAGGTTCGTGGGGAAACCCGCTGGCGCGTCCGTTGGCACGAAGCCGGGCGCGTCCATCGAATGTTCTTTGCCGGTCGCGACGCCGCCGACACCAAGGCCGCTTCCGTCAACGGGCAGGCCGTCAACACCGGGCGCAGATTCTTGGCGCTCCCCCAGGCGGATCAAGAGCAGCTTTTGTTGTTGCACGACGAGGCCATGAAGCGCGGCGTATCGCTCTCCGATCTCCTCACCCTGTTGTCATCCGAACCCGGCAAACCGTCCGCCGTGCCATCCATTGAGAAGGTCATGCAGGAAATGGAACTCGCCAAGACCAAGGCCGGGCGCGCTGACAAATATATCGCGAGTCTGCGCCGGATCGTCACGCGCTTTGCCAAGGGCCGCGAATCGCTCGCCGTGGACAAATTCACCGTTACGGAGGTCGAAACCTTTCTTGACGCCCACCGGCTTGCCTACCGCGCAACGCTCCGCGCCAGGCTGTCAACGCTGTTTCAATTCTCCGTCCGCCGGGGCTACCGTCTGGACAATCCCTGTGATCGCTTGGAAGCCATCACGCACACCAAGCCGACGCCGTCCACACTCACCCTGAAAGAAATGCGGACGGCGTTGGACTGGTTGCGCAAAAACCCGCGCTCGATGGCTTGGTTTGTCCTGTCCACCTTTGCCGGGCTTAGGCCCGAGGAGGCGGAAAAAACTTCGTGGAAGGACATAAACTTCAAAGAGGGCTGGGTTAAAATCGAAGCGCAGACAACGAAGGTCCGGCA
>Ga0316229_1003730_pt1 | contig 11688 bp, 11 predicted proteins | sample TBH18023metaG_FD_206011 | JGI IMG/M metagenome (GOLD analysis project Ga0316229, IMG submission 206011) | Freshwater microbial communities from Trout Bog Lake, Wisconsin, USA - TBH18023 | ecosystem: Environmental > Aquatic > Freshwater > Lake > Hypolimnion/Profundal zone | place: USA: Wisconsin...
GCTGGGCAAGCAAATCAAGAAGATCGCGGTGGATATGGTGAAGGAAAAGCCGCCGGAGAAGCCCAAGGAACCCGAGAAGCCCAAGCCGGAGCCGCCGAAAGAGACGCCCAAAATGGAAGAGCCGAAAATGGCGGAGGCCAAGCCCGCCGCTCCGCCCTCCGCCGCCCCCCCGGTGGTGGCGCCGGCGAATGCGGAGGTGCCGGCCTTCGACTTTAGTGACGGGGCCAAGGCCGTCACCACGGAGAATGATCCGGTGCAACTTTACAAGGGCTACCTGGAATTCATGCTGCGCTCCAAATGGAACAAGCCCGACAACATGGAAGATGACCAATACGTGGCCGAAGTGCAGGTTCAGGTGGACAAAGGCGGCAAGTTGGGTGCCGTGGTGTGGCAGAAAGGCAGCGGCAATGACAAATGGGACCAGAGCGTGAAGGATGTGTTCAAGGTCGTCCAGGTCATTGATCGCAGGCCCCCCACAAACTTTCCGTCCCAGGTGACGGTGCGTTTTGACGTGCAGGAGGAAACCCAGCCCGTGATGCTGCCATGAGTCTCAAGAAGACCACCAAACGCGGCCATGGCACCATGACCGAACTGAACATCACGCCGCTCCTCGACTTGGTGTTCGTCTTGCTGGTGATCTTCATCATCACCACCCCGCAGTTGGTAAACAATCTGGAGATGACACTGCCCTCGGCCAAAGCGCCGCCGCCTAACAAGGTCAAGCCCAAGATCACGCGCATCGAGGTTGCGGCCGACAGCCGCATTATACTGGAAGGAGAAACGGTCACGGTGGCGCAGCTAAAGGACAAGCTGGCGGCGTTGAAAGGCGGCAACCCGGATTTCGCAGTGGTGGTCAAGGGTTCGGATGAGGTGGAATTTCAGGGCATGGTTTCTGTGCTCGATACCCTCCAGCAACTCGACATAACCAAAGTGGGTTTGGCAACGCAATAATCAGTCCCCGCATTTCTGAATTCGCAGTGCTGCGACCGTGGGACCGGTCGCGGTCCGAAGCGGTCGGACCGCGGGCCGTCCCGGCCCGCAGCGGCTGGAAGCATCAGCGACGTGCGGCGAACCTCTGGAGCTTGTGCGTGAATCCCGAGTGCTGCGACCGGGGACCGGTCGCGGTCCGGTGCGGTCGGACCGCTGGCCGTCCCGGCCCGCAGCGGCTGGAAGCATCAGCGACGTGCGGCGAACCTCTGGAGCTTGTGCGTGAATCCCGAGTGCTGCGACCGGGGACCGGTCGCGGTCCGGTGCGGTCGGACCGCTGGCCGTCCCGGCCCGCAGCGGACGGAAGCACAAGCGATCTATTTCTCCGTGTTCATCGGGGCGCATTTATGGTTGAATTGAAATGATGAACCTATTTCCGCTCTTCCTCTTGTTGGCTTTGCCGGCGGCCGGCCTGGCCCAAGCCAGCCAGCCCGCCAGCAGCCGCGTTCGCGTTTGGACTCTGCCGGCGGACGAACCGCCCTCCAGTGATTTCAAGGTGGAGGTGGACGGGCAGCCGGTCTTTGTTTGCCTCGCCCATGTGGCTCCGGCTGACCCGCAGCTTCGCTGGAAGGCGATGGACGATATCCCCCACTCGGGAGATTATTTCGCGCTGGCATCCTTTGCCAGTTTTGACCTGCGCGGCTCGGTCAAAGCCATCCGCGTCACCTGCCGGGACGAGGTTAAAACGGCGAAGCTTCTGCCAACCTCCTGCGGCTTGACGCCCCGCATTGCCGGCCATCAGGTCACGTTCCCTCTGGAACACCCGGCCAACCTGACGCTCGAAATCAATGGCGAAACAACTTCATCGCTTCATCTCTTTGCCAACCCGCCCGAAACCAAAGTGCCCGATTCCAAGGACACCAATACGATATATTTCGGCCCGGGCACTTACCTGGTGACCAACACGATCAAAGTAGCAACGGGCCAGACGCTATATCTGGCGGGCGGCGCGGTTCTGCGCGGGGTGGGTCGCAACGGGCCGGTCGTGGAAATGAGCGGCAGCCACGTCGCGCTGCGCGGTCGGGGCATCCTTGATGGCAGCCAATGTCCCATTCACACGCGCCAACTGTTGAGCATTCACGCCGACGATGTGACGGTGGAGGGCGTGATTCTGCGTGACTCCAGTACTTGGAATGTGCCCTTGCGGCGATGCCACCGCGCCACCCTGGACAACGTGAAAGTCTTTGGCTGCCGCGCCAATTCCGATGGCTTTGACATTTGCAACAGCAGCGACGTTACGGTGGAAGGTTGTTTCTTGCGCACGCTTGACGATTTGATCGTGGTCAAGTGCGACAGCGGGCAGGGGCCGGTCCATCACGTCGTGGTGCGGAATTGCGTCCTTTGGAACCAAGTGGCGCACGCATTGTCGGTTGGCGCGGAACTGCGCGAGGACGTGGACGATGTGTTGTTTACCGACTGCGACATCATCCATGACACGGGCCGGGAATGGACTTTGCGCGTCTATCATTGCGACGCGGCCACGGTCAGCGGCATTCGCTTTGAGAACCTGCGGGTCGAGGAATCGCGCAAATTGATTTCGCTGTGGATCAATCGGGCGGTGTGGTCGCGCGATGCCGAGCGCGGACACATCCGGGAGGTGTCTTTCCGGAACATTCAGGCCAATGTCAACCAGCGACCGCGGGTTGAATTGGCGGGTTTCGACGGCGGCCATGAAATTGAGGGCGTGGTTTTTGACCACGTCAGCATTGCCGGCCAGCCTCTGACTCTGGGGGGCGTGACCACCAACGCATTCGTGCGTGGCGTCGCGATCAAGCCCTAACTCTACTGCGTTTCGGAAATTCCGGGCTTGAATCCCAACGTGATTCCATCATCCAGCGCAGGGTTGCGACGACTTGTCACGCCGTAGTCCAACGAAGGCGGGAGGAGCTGCCGTGGGTGAATGCCGTGCCTCCTCCAATGACTTACGGAATGGCCAGGCGAATCGGGGCAGAATTGGTCGAACTCAGCCAAATCTTAAGTGTGGAACTGTTCGCTCCTTGGACGCTCCCATCCGCCATCCCGAGGTTGCCGCTCAATCCGTGGCGCTCGGCCGTCCAAGCGATGGGCGTATTGGAGGAGAAGGTCAATAGTCCGGATTTTACGCGCACTCCGCGGATTTCCAGATTGTCGTCGCCCGTCATGACAGCTTGAGGGTTTGCTTCACTGCTGTCCAGATTGATGAAGTAGCTGATATTACTGGAAGATAGAGGCGTGCTGAAACTGGGTGCGGGCCAGCGGTTTTTGTCGCCCGGACACACAAGGAGTTTGGGCGTATTTAATTCATTGGACATGACCAGAAAAATGACCTCCGCATTTCCCATAGCGGCGAATTCCATTGCGCCGCCGTTCGTAACCGAAACCGACATGGGATATTTATCGTTGCGATCTCCTTCCCATATACGGAATGCCAGTCCCGTTTGTTTGAGTTGGTAGGTGCAACCAATTTTGCTCCTTTTGGCTGCCGCCGCGCCTAAAGCTGGCAAGAGCATTGCGATTAACATGAACAGGGAAAAAATCACCACCACGACTTCCACCAGCGTCAGCGCTTGGTTTCTTCGGCTGGATCTACGCAGCTTCATGGAATTTAGTCAGCATAGCCAATGCCATTGCGGTTTTACCTTGATTTCGGTAACGCCAGCCTGTTCTTCCAAGCCGAACGCGTGAGTTTCACGCAAAACGCGCAAAATCCACGCATTCGGGCAACTAAGCCGCCAGGCCAAAGCGTGTTTACAGCCGGGCAATTCGTGTCCGCCCCGCCTCCCATCCCAACCTCGAACAAATGTTCAAGACGCGAAACCTTGACCTGCCGCCCGGCGTCATCACCATGACAGCTAACCATCCATGAAAATCCTGAACCTTCCCGCCACCTGGCTCCGGCTGCTGGCGGCGACTTCCGTTTTTGCCGCGCTGATACTGCGCGCCGCCGACCTCCCGCTGCCTGCGCCGCCGGAGGACACCCCGCCGGCCGTGGCCACCGACGCCGCGGCCGCCCAACGGCTGGCGTGGTGGAGCCAGGCGCGGTTTGGCATGTTCATCCATTGGGGGCTGTACGCGCAATGGGGCTGTCATTATCCGGGCACCAACGGTGAACTGCTCAACGGCGGCAGCGAACACATGATGCTGCATCTGCAAATCCCGCTGGCCAAGTATGCGCAGATCGCCGACGTCTTCAATCCGACCAATTTCAATGCGGATGAATGGGTGGACCTCGCCAAAAACGCGGGGATGAAATACCTGGTCATCACCTCGAAACACCACGACGGCTTCGCGATGTTCGACAGCGCCAGCAGCGATTATAGCGTCGTCCAGCGCACGCCCTGGAAGCGTGATCCGGTGAAGGAACTCGCCGCGGCCTGCCGCAAACAGGGATTGAAGTTCGGCGTTTATTATTCGCTGGGCCGCGATTGGGCGGACCCAGATGTGCCTACGCGCGCCGGTTACCGCAGCAATACCTGGGATTATCCGAATGAGACCAACAAGGTGTTTGCAAAATATTTTGCGCGCAAAGTGAAGCCACAAATCACGGAACTGCTCACGCATTACGGTCCGATTGCCGTGCTGTGGTTCGACACGCCCGAACAAATTTCCGCCGCCGAAAGCCGCGAGCTGGTGGCGCTCATCCACCAGTTGCAGCCGGATTGCATTGTCAACTCGCGCGTCGGGCACGGGCTGGGGGACTATGGGGTTTCGGAGCAAAAAATTCCGGGCAGCGGCGATGCCAAGCCTTGGGAAACCTGCATGACGCTCAACGGCCACTGGGGCTATTTCCTCGGCGACGAGAATTGGAAGCCGGCAGCGACCGTCATTCGCAACCTGGTGGACATCGTCAGCAAGGGCGGAAACTATCTGCTCAATGTTGGGCCAACCGGACAGGGGATCATTCCGCCGGGCGCGGTGAATGATTTGCAGGAGGTCGGCGCCTGGATGAAAGTCAATGGCGAGGCGATCTATGGCACCACGGCAAGCCCATTGCAGAAACAACTGGCTTGGGGCCGGGTCACCCAAAAGGGCGGCACCGTTTACCTGCATGTCTTCGACTGGCCGGCGGATGGAAAATTGTCGGTGGCGGGACTGCCGGGTTCACGGCCAGGCATGTCCGCGCACCTGCTGGCGCGGCCGGGAACGCCGCTCAAGGTGAGTCGGGATGAAAACTCCGGGGTGGTGACGATTGCGCTGCCGGCGAAACCGCTCGATCTGATTGATACGGTGGTGGTGGTGAATTAAGCCTAGCCGTGGTTAAACTCAAGCCGGCGGCTGCGGGTTGGTCTTTGGCGGTTCTTCCGGTGGCTGGGAAGGATTGGCCTTGAACGAGCGCAGGATAAGTCCCAAACCGCCAACCAACAGAACCAGCATGATCAGCGTGTTGAACAACGATGTGGGCCGGAAGAAGATATGCAAGCTCATCAAAATGCCCGCCAAAATGATCGCCAGCCCGGCAATTGTCAGCAGCCAGCCGGCGAGGGACTTGCTGTTAAAAAATAGAAAGCCGATGCCAAATAGGAAGGGGATCAGCGACAGGCCAAACGAATTCATGTGGTAGTTGATCACCGGTACCAGGAAACCGGACGCGAAGTACTCACTGGTGACCGTCACCTGATTGGTTAACAGCCAGCCACCCATGCAGGCCATGACAAAACCGATGAGGAAGGTGCCCACGCCACCCGGCGTGCCGCCCGCCCCAATAAAGCCGCTTGGTTTCTCTTTTTGTGGTTCCATAATTCGATAAAAACGCAGTGATTAGCCACAACGTGACCGGTTCGTGGTGAAAGCCAGTCGTCGTTTTTTCGATCATCGCTTCGAACCGGGCGTGTGGCAACCGGAAAATGGCGCATCGCTAGACATTGTGCTTGGTCATTCGCCATCTTCGCTGCCATGGTAAAACGGTCTGGACTATTTTATGATGCACGCGATAATCGTCCTCGTCAAACGCAGACCAAAGCATCCCCCGTTATTCCCCATGCCCCCTCACCTGCCGTCCGCCAAGCAACCCGCCTTTTATCGGGCCGGTTTGTGGCGTTTCGGCGCGAGGGTCGTGCGAATCTTACCGATGCGACTGGTAAAGGCAACCGCCCGGCTGCTGGCCGATGTTTATTGGTTCGCGCAACGGCAACGTGGCGAAGTGGTGGTGCGGAATTTCCTGCCCGTGGTGGGCGGCGACCAGGTGGTGGCGGAAAAAGCCGCGCGCGCGGCGCATCGGAATTTTGCCGCGAAGCTGGTGGATTTGTGGCGCATCGAGGGCGGCGAGCAGGGGCACAACTGGCTGACCAACGACCGCGAATTGGAGATCCTCCACGCCGCCCGCCGACGCGGGCGCGGCACATTGTTTATCACCCTGCACCTCGGCAACTGGGAACATGGCGGACGGCTGTTGCATGAGCTTGGCATCCGGCTGACCATCCTCACCCAGGCCGAACCGGACGACGGCCTCACCGGTATCCGCAAGGAGGCGCGGGCGCGTTACGGCGTGGACACCTTGATCATTGGCGACGACGGCTTTGCTTTTGTGGAAGTCATCAAGCAATTGCAGGCGGGAGCGGACCTCGCTGTGTCGCTGGACCGTCCGCCGGAGCGCGGAGGCGTGCCGGTGGAATTTTTCGGACACCCGTTCGCGGCATCGCTGGCGGCGGCGGAACTGGCCCGCGCGTCCGGTTGTGCGCTGATCGGCGTGACGATTGTGCGCCGCGCAAACGGCTACGCGGTCCGGGTGTTGCCGGAATTCGCCTATGACCGCAAAGCGCTGGGCAATCGCGAAGCCCGCCGCGAGTTGACGCAGCAAATCCTGCGTGCATTTGAACCGGAAATCCGTGAGAATTTAGATCAATGGTACCAATTCACTCCCATCTGGCCAAAGGAAGGTTAGTCGCCAAGCGACAAATGAAGAACCGGCAAGATCCATTGGCTCCCGCCTGGGCCATTCACTGGATGTTGGATGTTGGATGTTGGATGTTGGATGTTTCCGCCTTGGCAAGTCGGGCTTTGCTGTGCCTGAGACGGGCGTGCTTTGGCGTTGCAGCCGGCTGCCAACCGGCGCTATGGCGGATACGCAACCTGCTTTTGACGCTGCTTTTTCTGACGGCCGCGGTTGGCCACGCGACCGATTACGACGCGCAGTTCAACCAATGGTTTGAGGTGCAGACTAATTTGCAGAGCTGGTCCGGGGATTTCACGCAGACCCGGTCGCTGAAGGTACTCGCGCAGCCGCTGATCACCACGGGTAAAGTCTGGGTGAAGCGCGGCGAATTTCGCTGGGAACTGGGCCAACCCGTGCAAACCATCGTGCTGCGCCGGCCGGACGAGTTGCTTATCGTTTATCCCCGGCTCAAGCGCGCCGAAAAATATCCGCTGGACGCCGTGCCGTCCGGCCCCATGAAAGACGCGCTGGCGCTGCTCGACGCCAGTCTGCCGCGCGACCGCGCCTCGATGGAGCAGCATTTTCGCCTGCTATCGGCGGCGCAAACCAATTCCGTCCTGCAGATGACCTTGCAGCCGCGCAGCGAGGCGGCGCGCAAGTTCATCGGCGAGGTGGTGATCGGATTTCACACCAACGATTTTGTCATCGCCAGCACAGAGATGAAGTTTGCCGACGGGTCGGCCTTGCAAAACGATTTTAGCAACGTGATGCTCAACCAGCCGTTGCCGCCGGATTTGTTCGAGGCCAAATTCCCGGCGGATTACACGGTGGTGGAACCGTTGAAACAAAAGCCATGAGTGCCCCGCCGGAAATACTGGAGCTCGCCATGCGGTCGCTTCCGCACGGCCCGGAGTTCCGGTTTGTGGACCGGATGGTGAGCCTCACGCCGGGCGTCACCGGCGTGGGTGAATATCGCGTGCGCGGCGATGAGTATTATTTGCGGGGCCATCTGCCGGGTGAGCCGATCCTGCCCGGCGTGTTGCTGGTGGAATCCGCCGCGCAAGTGGCCGGCATGGTGGCGCAGGAAGACCCGGCCAATCCGCGCTGGCCCCGAATGAAACTGGCCGCGCTGCGTTCCGTGAAGATCCTTGGTTCGGCGCGTCCGGGGGAAACCCTGCGCATTGAGGCGGTCATCACCGGGCGCCTCGGCCCCATGATTCAGGCGCGGGCCTCCGCGTTCATTGGGGAGACCAAAGTTCTTTCGGCGGAGCTGGCCTTGTGCGGTGTCGAACCTCCGGAAAGGTCATAAATCGAAAACCTGGGTTGATATGCATGAGACGCGGCAAACCGACGTAGCGCAGGCTTTCCAGCCTGCGGTTTCACGGGACTGTCCCGTCCCGTGTTTCCGTTCGAGAACTGGCGACTGGAAAGTCGCCAGAACCCGCAGACAGGAATGTCTGCGCTACGTCAGTCATGCCGGGCCTCTTTCCGGTTCCGAGGATAAAGGTCGGCTATGAGTTTACCGAACGAAAACCCGGCGCGGCGCTTTCAATTCGCGCGCGACACCTTGGCCTTCCCGCACGAGCTGGCATGGAAGTATCACTTCGACCCGGTCACCGGCGCCATGACCACCTACCGGGCTGACCCGCCGCCAACCTATTATCATCGCTGCTTCATGTTGGTGCGCGCCGTCCGGCTGTTTTTTGATTACGCCCGGTTCCGGCCGGATCTGCCGCCGACGGACGCCGCGGCCTATCGAAAATTGGTCCGCAAAATCATCGCCCGCAATCCGCGCCAGGCAGGTGCGGAGTTGGAACGGGTTGTCGTTCCCGGCTACGACGGTTTGCGCGCCTTCAGCCAGGCCTGGGAGACGGTGCTCAAGGCGGAATGCGGCGCACCGTGGGAATCCTATTTCCTGCGCAGCCATTGGCGCATGATTTTTCCGGTGTCGGGCCGGTTCCAGGAAAAGATGGCGGCCAAGTTGAAACACTCGTTGTCCCTGCGCGGCGTGACCCTCGTCCACTTGTTCCGGTTTCCGCGCATCACCATCAACCACGGAATCGCTTTGTATCGCTTCGCCGATTCGGAATCAGAGATTGAATATGAAGCCTACGATCCGAATCAGCCCGAACACCCGGTTACGCTGGTGTACGAAAAGAAGCGGCGTGCGTTCACGTTTGCACCGAACCTTTACTGGGGCGGCGGTGACCTGAGTGTCATCGAGATTTTTTGCGATTGGCCGTATTGAGATGCGCCGCACGAATCTGCGGTGGCCCTTGTGGCTATGGAACTTGATCCGGGAGAGCTCGATTCTGAATCGGAATGCTTCAGCCGGATGGAATTGACGCTCGGGTCAATTCCATCCTTTGTTGATTAAATAAGGTAGGACTTGAAACACGGTCAATGCGCGTCTTTCGTGTCTTTCTCGTCCTGCTTTTTCGGGGGGGAATTCGGAGCAGCTTTTGCTGGCGTTCCCTGTGCCGGCTGCACATGCCGCTCGTCGTGACCTGGTTGGACGTGCTGATCGCCATGAACTGGTTGGACGTGCTGATCACCGTGAACTGGTTGGACGTGCTGGTCGCCATGAACTGGTTGGACGTGCTGATCGCCATGAACTGGTTGGACATGCTGGTCGCCGTGAACGGGCTCCACGCGGCGGTCGTCATGCCGGGGGGCTTCATGTCCACGGGCATCTTTCCTGAAGCGATCATTGCGAATGGCGTGTTCGCGCCAATCATGATGGTCCCTTTCCCATCCGTGGAAACGCTCCACGCGAACGGGATCGCAGACCAACCAAACTCCGCCGGCTCCCAAATAGAAATACTGATTGCCCACCACTCCCACGTATTCGCCGTTCACGATCACATAATTTTCTGGCACCATGACCGGTTCCTCGACCACCACTGGCACCGGTTCCACATAGACCGGCGGCGCAACCACAACCTGGGGTGCGACCAGCGCCATGCGCCCATTGGAATCAACCACGCAGCCAGACATTAAAGCCAATCCTCCGACTGCAATTGTCAGACTGCCTACACGAACCATGCTTCTTTTCATTATTCCACTTTCCGTTTTTGTTTTTGTTTATTTCTTGCCCCCCGGCTTCGCCGGGGGAGCAAATCTAAAAATGTCAACCGCACACCATGACTGGCGGCGATCCCAAGTGGACCACGGTGGCTAATGGCCGTGCCCAGAATGAAGACCTTGTTGGTTAAAGGTGTGCTGGTTGGTTTGCGCAGCTCGAAACGCCCGGCTATGCCGGCACTTCACGCTGGATCCGAACGCAAGAATCGCAAACTGGGACTGACCGCGCCTTCAAGTCCTGGCCCCGGTGCCTCCAATGTGTGCGGCGGGCGGGGCGACATCCCCGCGAGCTTGGCCAGGCGAAAGTTCAGGCCTTGCCGGAGCATCCGGACGAAAGGAAACATGCGGTGGCGGAACGATAAAATCAAGCGTAAACGCGAAACTGAAAACCTGTTTGCCGGCAAACCGCCAGGCTCACTGGCGCCGCCGATGGGGTGCCCAGAAGGCAATGCCGAAGAAGAACGTCCCGCAGGTGTTGAGCCCGAGAATGTAGCCGATTCGGTAGCCGCGGCCGGTGTTGTTCACGGCGTAAATCGGCAGGTCGTGACCCATCAACAAACCCGGCAAGGCGGCAGGCATGAGCGCACCCTCCAGCAAGCCAGTGCGAAACCCGGCGAGATATTCCGGCTGATAATACCGCGTGGACGCCCAATTGTGGGCCAAGCCCAAGCCCAAACTGATGGCCGTCAGGGCAATCATCTTGATGACGATAACCCTCGCTTTGGAGGGCTGGGCGAAAGGGGCGGTGGTAATGGTTGCTGGGGCGGATTCGGCCATCGGTTAAAGGATGTTCCGGCCTCGTCCGCCGGGCAAGCAGATACTTCAAAAAACCCGCCCGTGAGCCCACAAGGACATTCAACACTCAACGTTCAACCTCGAACGACCAAGGGACTCCCATTGCGGCACGGCTTGGAAGTTGGGCGTTGAATGTTGGATGTCTCCCCAAGTTCAGTTCAGTGCCAAAAACTGCTGGCATACGAATTGCAGATGGAGCTTCGTGGCCAAGAAATTTCATGCTACGGGAATGATGGTTCGTAACGCAATTGCCGTTCCGGCGATGGATTACCGCATGGCAACCTTGCAAATGGCTGGAATGCGCCTTCCCCCGCGCGTCCGGACAATTCCGTCGGTACGCCGCCGGCTGCCGGTTGCGATCATTTGTGACCCGCCTCTGGCTGTGAACATTAGGCATTCTGTCTAAAAAATGGACAGTCAAGTTAACACATCACAGTCGGTTCTAAACCAATGCGTTTGACTCGGTCGCGTTCTCCAAACGCTGACAGGGCGCGAGTCCGTAACCCGCAGCAACTTCGCCAGTCCGAAAGTGATTATAGATTATAGATACTGGCAGCACTCCGAATATTTGGCGTTACTGGAGCTCTCGCAGCCGCGCTCCCAAAATGGAACTAGACTTAAACAAACGCCTGATCTCCAGACCTCCGCTTACTTCGCCAATTGCCGTTTGAGCGATTGAAGTTCCTTCAAACGTGCCTCATCCGGCTTGGGATAATCCATGTTCAAATCTTTCAAGGCGTTCAGCACGACCTGAGAGATGACGAGTCGGGCGTTCAGCTTGTCGTCGGCGGGCACCACGAACCAGGGCGCGTGTTCGGTGCTGGTGGCGGTCAGGCAATCCTCATAGGCGGCTTGGTATTCCTGCCAATAGGCGCGTTCCAAGAGGTCGTATTTGCTGAATTTCCAGCTTCGCTCCGGATCCTCCAGGCGGCGCAGGAAACGCTGGCGCTGTTCCTCCTTGGAGAGGTGCA
>Ga0316229_1003740_pt1 | contig 11663 bp, 1 predicted proteins | sample TBH18023metaG_FD_206011 | JGI IMG/M metagenome (GOLD analysis project Ga0316229, IMG submission 206011) | Freshwater microbial communities from Trout Bog Lake, Wisconsin, USA - TBH18023 | ecosystem: Environmental > Aquatic > Freshwater > Lake > Hypolimnion/Profundal zone | place: USA: Wisconsin...
GCCCAAGGCGGACAAGTTCCCAAGTGTCAAGGTGCCGCCGCTGCTGTCCACCAACACCTGGCCAACGAAGCTGTTCGAGCCGAGCAGGCTGAGGTTGTACGCGCCTTCTTTCGTGAACTGCGCGCTGACGCCGGCGGCACTGGTGATGTTGCTGGCGAGCGTAAGCGATCCCAAGCCCAGGCCGCGCGCGGTGAAGTTGGTGGCGAGAGTAACCGCGTTGCTGATGATGAAAGCGCCACTGCTGGTTTGGAACACGCCCGCATTCGGACCGCGAAAGACCAGTGCCGCACCGGTCAGGGTGTTGGTGCCAGTCGAAGTGCTGCCGAAGATGAGAGCATTATTGGTGAAAGCGCCGGTGGTCGTGGTGGTGGTCAGGTCGTTCGTCGCGGTGTACGACGCGGAACCGCTACCGTCAAACTCCAATTGCACGTTCGTGCCGCCGTTGGAGAGCGGCTGGAAGTTGTTGGTCCAGTTGCCGGCGGTACCCCAGGTCCCGGCGTTGTTACCATTCCACAAGTAGCTACCGGTGGGGGTGCCCAGTCCCTGATAGGTCAGGAAGATGCCAGTGGCGTTGGTCGCAAGCTTGAACGTGGGATTGTTGGCGATGTTGTTGGTCAACCGGAACTGGTTGGTATCGAACCCGGAGATCGCACTGTAATTGGCAATCAACAAATTGTAATCGTTGCCAGTGTTGAAGCCCGCCACGCTGTTGGTGGTCAACTGGATCACAAACTTCGCGCTGTTGAAATAGTTGTTGGTCAGCGTCCCGATGTTGAGCAGGTCGTAACCGACCCCGGGGGAGCCCCAACCCGCAATGTCCACGACGTAGGTGGCGCCACCGAGCCAGTTCAGGTTGCTGAGCGTGAGACTGCCGATGCCGCCGGCACCGGTACCGGCCGAGATGATCGCGCCATTGGTCAGCGTCACGGGACCGCTGACGATGCCAACGCCGCCGAAGTAGGCGTTGCTGTTGACCTGGACCGCGCCGCTGCCAGCGCCGGAGCCGGTGGTGTTGTTCACAAACAGCGCCGCGCCGTTGCTGACGAGCGTGCCGCCGCTATATGTATTGACGCCGGCGAGACTGAGTTGGCCGGTCGTAATCAACATTGCGCCGTTACCCGAAATGGCGCCGCTCCAGGTCTGGGTGAAGGTGGTGTTGAAGAGCACGGTGCCGTTGTTGGTAATCGCGCCAGCATAGCTGCCGTTGCCCAGCGCACTGGACCCGACGAGGGTCAACGTGCCGCCGCTGATCGTGGTGCTGCCGCTGTAGATGTTGGTGCCGGTCAATGTCAGGATACCGGTGCCATACTTGAGCAGAGCCCCGGCACCCTGAATGGCATTGCTGACGGTGATCGCGCTGGCCAGCGTATCGAGGTTGACCTGCTGGCCGGCGACGATGGTGACAAAACCGGGGCCATTGACGATGCTACCGCCGGCGGCAGCCGCGAGCGTACCGCCGCCAAAGCTCAACTGGGCGTCAGCCGTACCCATATTAATATTGGTCACCGTCAGCGTGCCGCCGTTGAGATTGAACCGCGAGCCGGAGCTGCCGGTCCCGCCCACGGTGATGGTGGCTGGGAGATTGGTCAGCACCCCGCCGTTGAGGGTGAGCACGTTGCCAACAGCCGAACCACTACCGATGGTGACCGCGCCATTGAACAGGTTCCAGGTGGTGTCGGCGTTGACGGTGACCGTGTTGCTCGACGAAGCGTTGCCGACGGTGAGGCCGCTGCTCCAGAGATTCGCATTGGTGACAGTCATCCTGTTGGCCAGGGAACTCCCGGCGCCAACGGTGATCAACCCATTCGAAACGGTGCTCAGACCGCCGAGACTGCCGACGTTGTAGGCGTTGTTGCCGGCCCCGGCCGCGCCGACCGTGAGCGCGCCGCTGAAGAACCCGCCGCCGTTGGAAACGCTGAGGCTGTCCGCCGAACTCGCACTCGTGCTGGCGATGACCACGGCGCCGGCATTGGTGACGGTGCCACCGTTAACGGTCAGCGTGGCGCCGGGCGTACTGCTGCCGACCACGAGATTGTTGCTGCCAACGTTCCAGAACGCGCCGCTCAGGACGTTGACGGCGGTGTTGGTGCTGGTGCCGAGACTGATCGTGCCAGCAGTGCTGCCAGACAGCGGTGCGGTCGAGACGGTCAGGTTGGTGCCGCCGAGCATGTTCCAGCCACCGTTGATCCCAAAGGTTGAGTTGGAGGGGATAATAATATAGGCGGCCACTGCATTGGCGGCATTGGAGGTGGTGAGGGTGCCGGCGGTCCAGGTGAAGATCGAGTTGGTCGCCGCCGTGGTGTTGTTGGTCACGAGCAATTGGTTGACGTAAATCGAGCCGCTCTGGAAATTCAACGTACCGCTGCCGACGGTCAGTCCGCTGCTCCAAAGCTGAGCGTTGGTCACGGTCATCGTGTTGAAGCCGGCGCCGGTGGAACCAACGGTGATCGTGCCATTGGAGACGGTACTGACAGCTCCGAGACCGCCGACATTATAGCTGTTGTTGCTGGCGCCGGCGCCGCTGCCGACCGTGACCGCGCCAAGAACAGTCAGGCTGCCGCCATTGCTGACCGTGACGCTGTTGAAGCTCACCCCGAGGTTGGCAACGCCATTGCCATTGCCGATTGTCAATCCGAGCGCAATGTTGAGGCTGCCGCCATTCACAACGATGGAATTGCTCGCGGCCACGCTGGTATTGTTGGCGGCGTTGATGATGTACCCAATATTCATGTTGCTGTTGGCCCATAATTGCCCGCCGGCCTGAATCACCAACTGATTGACTGAGGAAGTCGCACCGTTACCCACGACGCCAAGCGCCGCACCCCACCCGCTGGCGCCCGAACTAGCATATCCCCCGATGTTCGTGACGATGCCGCCCGTGCTGACGGTGAACACGTTGTTCGAAGTTGAGCCAAATCCCGGGCTCCCGCTCCCCTGGCCAATGGTCAACTCGGCGTTGCCGCCATTCAAGGTCGAAGTGACTCCGCCCGGACCACCCACGACGGTTATCTGATTGCTCCCAGAGTATACGCCCAGGCGGACCTCCTGAACTGCGCCATTCAGGAAGATCTGGCCACCGTTTGTCAGAGTCAGGCTGTTGCCGTTGGCACCCAGACCGTAGCCGATTTCCAAACCGCTGTTTCCGACCCCGGTCGCTCCGCTGAGGTTGGTAATCATCCCACCGTTAATCGTCAGACTGTTGCCAGTGGCGGCATTCGTGCCGACGGAGAGGCTCTTGCCGAGCAGGTTCCACGTCACATTCGAGGACACGCTGACGATGTTGTTGGACGAGCCAGCACCGATGAACAGGCCACTGCTCCAGAGATTCGCATTGGTCACGGTCATGGTATTGAAGCCGGCGGCCGTGTTGCCGACCGTGATCGTCCCATTTGAAACAGTGCTGACCGTCCCGAAGCCGCCGACGTTGTAGCTGTTGTTGCTGGCGCCCGCCGCGTTGCCCACGGTGAGGTTGCCGCTGAACAAGTTGGCGCCATTACTCAGACTCAAACTGTTACCCACCGATCCCTGCGAGTTGCCGATCACAATCGCCGCGACGTTCGTCAGCACCGCACTCCCTGCCACCCCGCCGCCATCGATGCGGAGCGTATTATTGCTGGCACCGGCTCCGCTGCCGATGGTCAGGGTTTGGTTTCCGAGGTCCCACTTCGAGGTCGAACTCCCGCCGCCCAGAATCGTGACCGAGTTGCTGCTGGCAATGCTGCCGGCGTTGACTGTTCGTCCCACGAAACTGTTACTGGTGGAGAACAATTGCCCGCCGGTGGCGATGGTCAGGTTGTTGAAATTGGCCGCACCGGAATTTTGGGGGTTGAAGGATGAGTCCGAGCCGATGAACAGGCCGCCGGCGACCTTGACCAGCCCGGTGTTGCTGATCGAGACCTGATTACTGTTGGCCGCACTCGACGGCATGGGGTTGTTGTTCAGAGGCAAGTCGTAACCAATGTACAAATTCGCTGCCGTGAAGAGTTTGCCCCCATCAGCCACCACGATGCGGTTGCTATACGATGCCTGATTGTTGTCGCGGACCTCGCCCACGACCACTCCCTCGCCTCTGCCGCCCACGCTGTTCACGTCCAGCCCGAGATTGGTGACGACGCCGCCCGCGCCAATTGTCAGCGTGTTAAAAGAGCTGGTGCCCGACCCGCCCGAAGTCGCATTGGCCAACCCCATCATGAACCGCCCGCCGTTGCCGGCATCCCAGAGTGAGTCGGTCGTGCCGCCGACCACGGTGATGCTGTTGTTGCTGGTTGGCGTCGTCACGTTGCTCCCACCCAGAGCAATGGTGGAGTTGCTGGTGATCAGTTGCCCGCCGTTGGTGATGATCAGGCTGTTGCCACTGGAGCCGCCTTGGCCACCGACCGTGAGATTGGCTGCCAAATTCACCACACCGCCATTGGCGATGGTCACCTGCTGAAAACTGCCCGTGACGCCGACTAACAAGTTGTTCAATTGCAGCGTGGCGTTGTTGCCGGCCACCGTCACGGTGTTGCTGGTGCTGGTCGCGTTAAACCCCAAATAGAGATTGCCGCTGACTCCCTTGCCGCCGTTGGTGATCGTCAGGCTGTTGGCCGCACCGGCGACGCCAAGGTATGCGTCCAGTTGATTTGTCCAGAGCGCGTTGGCGCCGCTGACCAACACCGTGTTGTTACTGGCACCCACCGCGTTGCCGACCGTGACGCTACCGCTGTAGAGACGCGCGCCGTTGGAAATAATCACGCTGTTCAACGCGCCAGTGTTGCCGATGACCAGTGCAAGGTTGCTCCAGACCGACCCGACATCACTGACAACCACGGTGCCGCCGTTGCCGATGAAGGCGTTGCCGTTGGTCAGCACACTGCCACTAAAAATGTTCAAAGCACCGAAGTTCGTCAGGACCCCCGCGACATACACCGCGCTGGTCTGGAACATCTGGTAAGTGGCGCCGCCCTCGACAATGAGGTTGGTGCCGATAATGTCCACGCTGTTGGTCAGCACGCGGGTCCCGCCGGGGATGATGTCGAGGTTGCCGTTGATGGTGTTAGTGCTCGGATCGCTAACCCACAGCCCCCCGTTGAACAGGTTGCCGTTGAATACACCGCGGCTGTTGACGAAGTACGTCGTCCCGGCGTTCGTGGTCACGCCGTTGAATGTGCCGAGCGAGTTGATAAACCAGGCACTGCCCGAATTGCTGGTCACCCCGTTGATCGTAACAGTGCTCCCGGTCACCACCAAATTCGCCCCGGCGCTGATCGCCAACAACGAGGTATTGCTGATCGTGCCACCGCTCTGGGTCAGCGTGCCGCCGCTGACAATCGTTGCGCCGCTGTAGGTATTGGTGCCGGTCAGGACCTGCGTGCTGCCGCCGGCCTTGACGAGGCTGACCGCGCCGGCGCCACCAACGATCTGACCATCAAACTGGGTGAGGCCGGTCGCATTGCTGATGGTCAACGTGGACGCGCTCGCGCTGCTGTTGGTGACGGCACCGCCGGTGCCACTGTAACTCGCAAGGGAGGCGATGGTCTGCACTGCGCCGGTCAGGTCGAGGCTCGCACCGCCGCCGAGCTGCACGGGCGTCGTGAACGGGAGCACATTGGTGCCCGCCGTGCTCGTCAGTTTAAGCGTGCCGCCGTTGATAATTGTGGTGCCCGCATAGATGGCGTTGGTCGCCAGCGTCAGCGTCCCTGCGCCGGCCTTGATGAACGCGGTGGCGCTGGCACCCTGAATAACATTACTGATGACGGCGGTATAGCCAAGTGTGTCGAAGATAATCGGTTTGCCGGCAGCGGCAGTGATCACACCGGGGCCGGAGTAGGTCGTGCCACCAGCCGAGGCGCCGAGCGTGCCACCGTTGAGAACCAATTGCGCGTCGGCCGTCCCCAACACCACGCTGACCGCAGACGTGCCGCCGTTGAGAGTATACTGCGAACCCGAACTGCCGGCGCCGCCAACCGTCAGCGTGCCGTTGGACAGGGTGCCGCTGTTGACCATCAGCCAGTTACCGGTGGCCGCGCCCGTGCCGATCGTGACGCTCGAACCGCCCAGACTCCAAACCGTGGTGCCCGCCACGGTCATGTTGTTGTTCGAGGAATTGTTGCCGATGAATCCCGCCCCGGTCGTGGTCAAGGTGGTGTTGCTGAGCAGCAGGCTGTTGTTGCCCCAGCCAGCGGAATCGCCCACGCTGATCGAGCCACCAGTCCCCAAAAAGATATGCTGCGCCGCGGAGTTGGTAATTGCAAACGACATCCCGGTCCAGCCGAGCACAATGCCGCCGACATTGGTCAACACACTATTGTTCGGGCTGATGGTCAACACGTTGCCGGTCCCTTGCCCGTACTTGAGCGGGCCGCCGCCGAGGTTCCAGGTCACGTTGTCGAGAACGGTGACGGTGTTGTTGGACGACCCGTTGCCAATGGCCAAGCCGGTCGTTCCAAGCGTGGCATTGGTGACGGTCATGGTATTGGCACCGCTGCCAGCCCCGCCGACGACAAGCAGCCCGCCATTGGTGACAGTCGCACCGGTCACCGCCAATAGATTGGTCCAACTGTTGGCAGCATTGCCGACGCTGCTGGTGCCACCGCGGAGATCCCAGACAGTGCCATTGGCAATGTTAAGAGTGTTGTTGGACGACCCGTTGCCGATGGCCAGGCCGGTGGTCCCGAGCGTGGCGTTGGTGACATTCATCGTAACGGACCCGCTACCGTTCGTACCCACGATGACCAGACCGCTGTTCGTGAGGTAGCCGGCTGTAATACTGAGCGTGCCGCTGTTGACGATGGTGTTGCCCGCGTAGCTGTTGGTGCCGTTCAGCACGAGCAGGCCGGGGCCGGTCTTGTTCAACGTGCTCGCGCCGATGCCGTAGATGTTGCCCGCGATTACCGCCCAGTCGCCGTTCGTATTCGGATTGTCGTTGACTAGAATCGTGCGGGTCCCGGCGTTCAGGTCGATGTTGTCCACCATCGTGACGACGTTGTTGGCGGTGGCAGAGTCGAGGATGAGGGGCGCGTTATTCGGGACGAAATTCGCCGTGCCGCCCCAACTCAGGTTGTCGGCACCGCCGCCGTTGACGTTGACGGTGAGCGGGCCGCCAAAGGCCGCGAACCCGCCGCCGTTGGCCGCCCACTGGAACTGGTTGGTGCCGGAGTAGACCCACGTGGCGGGAGTGTTGGCGAGATTGTTCGTGAACAACCCGCTGGATTCGAGCACGCCACCGTTCAGTTGCAGGTAACTGGCCGCCGGCAGGCCCGCCCCGACGTTGGCGCGCAGGACGCCCGCGACGATTTCAGTGGGCTCTAAATAATTGTTATTGGGATTGGAAAACACCAGAACCCCGGAACCGGTTTTCACCCAGTACGCCATGCGGCCGCCAGCGAGTGCGCCAGACATCACTCCGGAAAAGGTCGTCAGTCCGGTATTCGTGACGTTTATATTTGCTGCGGCAGTCTGATTATAAAGCGTCAGCGGACCCGAAAACGTCATGTCATTAGTGCCGCCAAACGTCTCCGTATCATTGTAGGAGGCGAGTTGGAATGCATTGGTGATCGTCCGACTGCCGCCGACTGCAAAAATCGACATCCCGTCATTAAACAACGCGGGCGCGGAACCGAGAACGTTGTCGGCCGCCAGTCCGATGGTCGGGCCATTCTGGAAAGTCAAGGCGGATCCGTTGAAGACGCCCCCCAAAACGAACGTTCCGTTCCATCCGGCGGAGCCGAGGGTCATGGCCGTAAGGTTATTCGTTCCCGTCATCGTCAAGGTCGTGCCCGGCGTCACACCGATCGCCAATGAGTTGCCACTACCGAACGTGCCCGCCAAGGTCAGATCATTGCCCGTGACTCCGAGGAAGGGGCCACCGCCACTATTGCCGATTGTGTTCGTCAAGGTCAGCGCACCGCTCGAAATATTCTTCAGAGTCAGTGCGGTCGCGTAGCCGAAGGTTATCGCACCGGACCCCAAGGCGTTGGCATTGTCGAACTCGATCGTGCCGATACCGTTACTACCCGGCATACCAAATCCACCGGAGAACGCGGTATTGGTCCCGGTGAGCCGCAGCGTGCCCGTGCCGAATTTGTACAGGCGGCCGGTCCCACTGATGAGATTGGTAATCGTGAGTGTGGAGGTCCCCACGTCGAGCGTGCCGCCACTGGCGCCCATCGTCAACGTGCGATTGTTGAAGGTAATATTGCCCACCGTCTGGAGCCCGCCGCCATTGAGCGTCAACCCGCCACCAGCAGCGCCGAGACCACTGTCGGCGCTGATCTGGATGGTGCCGGCATTGATGACTGTGCCGCCACCATAGGTCGAGGCGCTATTGATGGTTAGTTGGCCGGTATCGATTTTCGTGAGCGTCCGGTTGTTCCCGTCATCGGTAATCGTGCCGACGAACACTTGGAGTGGGTCTTGCACGCTACCAATGGAAAGCGTGGTATTGCCATAGAGAGTAAGGCTGTTGATGGCAAAGAAGCTGTACAAACCGCCAAACGTGCCACCGTACGTGCCGTTCTTCAACACGACCGTTTGATTCCCGCCAACCGTAATGTTGGTGAGGGTAATCAAGGAGAAAAGCCCACCGGCAGCGTTCACGCTGTTCTGGATGGTCACGGTTCCACTGCCGCTGGTGATGACGTTATTGCTGAAGGCGGTTGGCGTGCCCGGGGCGACGCGAAATTCCATCGTTCCACCAGTACTCAGAAGGATAGGTTGGGCCAACGTATTACCGCTGTTGCGCAAGGCGTTGGCTGTACCGGAAACGAGCAGGGCGCCGCTGTTGATGGTGATGGTGCCACTGCCCATCGCAAAGTCGGCGTTGGCCAGAATGCTGCCGTTATTGATGATCGTCCCACCGCTGTAACTGCCGGCGCCATTCAGCGTCAATTGTCCCGTGCCGGTTTTTGTCAGCGACTGGTTGCCGCCGATCTCGGTGACACCGGCAAAAGTCCAGACCGCCCCTTTCCCGCTGCCTTCCTTCTGCACATCAAAGGTCGCGTTGCCAAGCATCGTCACGATCCCAAAATTGTTCGTCGGAAAGCTGTTGGGTCCGCCAGTGCCGGTGGACCAGTTGCCGGAAGACAGCGTTTGATTCACGATGGTGACGTTGCCCAGCGTGTCATTGACCTCGTTGCCCGTCCCAGCGAGAATTGTCGCGACACCAGAGCCGGTGATGGTGACGTTGTTGCTATAAAAAGTGTTCACGCCCGATTGCAGATTTAGCGTCGCGCCGCCGGCCAGGTTGATCGCCAGCGGTGTGCTGTCGGCGCTGCTGCGCAAGGATCCGGTGGTGGCCGCCTTAAGAGTGCCAGCGTTGATCGTGACCGCGCCGCTGCCCAGGGCGTAATCGGCACTCGCCATGAGGATACCGGCGTTGATCACCGTGCCGCCGCTGTAGCTGCTGCCGCCGCTGATGATCATCTGATTGCCGCCAACATCGCTGTTCAAAGTGATGGAGCGACCGGCAATGTCCTGGGTAATACCGCCCGTCTTGAGGGTAGTCGCATTGCCGCTGCCTTCTCTGGTCAGGTAAAATGTCGGCGAGCCGTTGGTCAGCGTGACGTTGCCAAACATGAGCGTGAACCAAAGCCCGCCGCTACTGCCGGCTTCGTTGACCGCCAACGTCTGGCCGCCAATCGTGAGCGCGCCGAGTGTGTTGGTGCTGGAGGAAGCGCCACCGCTGGGGCGAGTGTCAATTGTGACGACACCAGAACCGGTGATGTTGACGGCATTGCCGTAATTGTTCACGCCCGCTGGCATCAGCGCCAACGTTGAACCGGCGGCAAGGTTAACGGTGCCGCCGCCCAACGCCGCAGCATTCGAGGCCACCAGCGTGCCGGCACTAATCGTCGTGCCACCCGCATAGTTGTTGGCACCCGCCAGTGTGAGCGTCCCCGAGCTGGTTTTGATGAGCGCACCAGTGCCACTGATGCTGCCGTTCAACCACAAAAGACCGGCCCCGCTGCCGCCGAAGGTCGTGTTGTTCGAGAAGACCAGGCCGTTGTTGATGATCAGATTGTTGGCAGTGTTCTGGAGCAGTTGCGGCCCGATACCAGTACTGCTGGTCAGGAATACCAGGTTGCTCCCGTACAACGTCGGCGTGCCGGCGTTAAAGATCAGCCGGTTCAATTGAAACCCGCTGTTGGCCGCCGTGCCGAGATCGTTGGTCGCATCGAACACGTTGTTGCCGTTGAACGTGATCAGGTAATCGTTGGAGCCACCAGCCGGCGGCCCGGTCCTCGCCGAGTTCAATGTATTCGACCAGATGGACAACGACCAGGACTGGGCCGTTGTGGTGGCGTTGGTGAAAAAGTAATTCGTCTGCGCGACCGCCGCGTTGGGCACAGTCAGCAGCACCGCGCTGCACCAGAGCAGTCCACTGGCCAATGCAGCCAGCCACCGCCCCGCCCCGCGCGGGAAAGCCCACCGCAAATTTAGCGCGGGATTACGCAATCCGCACCTCGGGTTTGGGCCGGTTTCCCGCCGGAAATAGTAGGACAGGCGTCTCGCCTGTCTCTGCCGGCCGTAGTTGGACAGGCATCTTGCCTGTCGGTTTGCCGGCCGTGGTAGGGCGGGCAGTCCCGAGCCCGCCGAATCCTAAATCGCGGACGGCTGGGACAGCCGTCCCTACCAACGACAACGAGGCACCGCCTCCCGCTGGAATCCCAGCGCCGGCGACAGGGCCGGCGCTGGGGATCTCCAAGGGCCACACGCGACCGACCTCAGACTGAAGACTGGTGAGGTTGAGGCCCGAGCCGATCGCGTTGGTGGTACGACTCAACCAGGTCTGGCTCTGCGATCGAGAAATCGCAAGGTGGGTGCGGATGAGCGCCAACCCATGGTTGATAATTGTTGATTCTGCTGAAAAACCCCGGCTACCCCTCGACACAGCCTGAAGGCTGGACACCAAACGCGCGGAATCTCGAAGAAATCGAGTGTTCGGTGTCCACGCTTTAGCGTGTCCGCAGGGTTTTTCAGCAAAATCAATTGTTACGAATGCGCAGGATTGCCGGGCCACGCCAAAATCCAGCGTATGCCGACACCAGGCCCGGCTTGAGCTTATCGGTTGTATTACGAAACTGTTCACCGTTTTATTACCTGCTCCGCCATCCCAATCATCCGCAAATATGCGTCATAAAAAACCTGACACTTGTCCTTTTATTGAATAAAACACAGCTCGCATCATCGTGAACACGAACCCCACCAAATCTCACCTAAAATAATAGCATAAGCCGTTGGTCTTGGCAAAGAAAAATTAATGAAAAAAAGTCGGCCAAATTAATCATTTCAACATTGATTTATTTAACCCTGATTAGGCTGACAGGTCAGCGCACTCCATACCGCAACTGATGGAGCATGGAATGGGTCTCGGCGGGAAGGCAATTTAGAATTACCCGTCACTTCCGAATCTGCACTCCGGCGATCGGATCAAACCTGACCGCACGGTGCGCGATTGCGCACCCTCCATCACTGAACTTACCTCCGCTGCCGTCGTAAGTTCGGAAACAGGTACTTTGCTGATGCCCCCGCCGGCTGTTGCCACCCGCATGTTGATGGCGAACAGTGCCCCATGATTACTCCGTCGCTCCCCCCGGCCACTTCGAATACGCGCACTGGGCTGCAGACTTTTCGATCTGGTCAGGAGTCATCCCAGCGGCTTTGAGGTGTTCCTTGGCCCACTC
>Ga0316229_1003749_pt1 | contig 11639 bp, 6 predicted proteins | sample TBH18023metaG_FD_206011 | JGI IMG/M metagenome (GOLD analysis project Ga0316229, IMG submission 206011) | Freshwater microbial communities from Trout Bog Lake, Wisconsin, USA - TBH18023 | ecosystem: Environmental > Aquatic > Freshwater > Lake > Hypolimnion/Profundal zone | place: USA: Wisconsin...
GTAGGCTAGCCTGTCTTGCAGTGCAAGCACAACCAGGCGCAACTCCGGCATGGGGCTACGCTGAGCCTGAAGGTAAATTGGCTCCGCATAGAGCAATGCCTGCCCGCAGGGAATGACCAGCAGGCTGCCTCGGCGAACATGTGAACCCTGCTGATTCCAAAGTGTCAGCTGCCCTGAGAGCTGCGCATTCTGATCGATGCGTGCCTCAATCTGCTGTGGTCCGTCTACCAGCCGGGTCTTCGGAAAGTCATAGACAACAGCAGTGCCGTAATGCGCACCGTCGCTGCGTCCGGCAATCCAGCCGATCATGTTGTTGCGGTTGGAAGGCGTGAAGGGGAGAATCTCGACGAACTCCAGGCCGGTTTCTCCGGGCAGCTTCATTAGCACAAAATTGGGCTGCATGGCCTGGGATGTCTGCTCTCCACTATCGCCCATGCCGTTCTCAGTGGCGACGGTCCACAGGTCTTCGCGGTTATAGAAGACCTCTGGATTGGTCATGTGGTAAAGGCCGTAGACCTCCGCCTGCAAGCCGAGAAGCAACTCTGGATAGCGCACATGCTTGCGCTGCCATGCGGGCATCAGCGCGCCATCTTTGAACAGATCAGGGAAGATGCCTCGCCACGCAGCGAGTATGGGGTCTTCGTTGTCGAATACATAAAACGTGGTGGTTCCGTCATAAGCATCAACAACAGCTTTGACGCTGTTGCGCAAGTAGTTGACTGACTGGTTGCCGAGTGAGTAGTGCGCCGAGTAAGGGTAGGTGTCTGACGAGGTGAATGCATCGATCACCCAAGAGAGGCGGCCATCGTCGCCGACCACGATATACGGGTCATGGTCGAAGGTGAGGAAGGGCGCGAGTGTCGCCACGCGATCGCGTACGTTGCGCCGCATGAGCAGGCGGCTCTCAGAGTTTACATCGTCGCTGAAAGGCAGCTTGGTAAGGTCGTCGCGGTCAAATGCGAGCAGAATACGGCGCAGGAATCCGCCCAGGACTATGCCGCCGGTGCCCTTGTATGAAGTGAGGTTGTTGGTTTGCCCTTCAGGGTAATTGAACTCCTGCTGCCGAGTCTTCACATAGACATCGGAGTTGGTCATTTCACCAAAGTAGATTTCAGGCCGCGTCACAGTGAGGCTGGGCGTGGTGCTTTGCACAGGCATGTTGCTCAACAACAGCGTGGGCAAGCCCTCAGGCGTGAATCCGTTCACTGGATTCATGGTGATTCCATAGCCGTGGGTGTAGATCAGCTTGTCGTTGATCCAGTTGCGGCTGCTTTCGGGCAGCTTCTCCACATTCAGCTCCCGCGCGGCGAGCATTACCTCGCGCATCGAGCCGTTGATTTCATAGCGGTCGATATCAATGTCAGGAAAGTCGTAATAGGTGCGGATCTCCTGCAACTGGCGCAGTGTGTCTTGCAGGGCATGCCAGTCCCACAAACGAATGTTCTGCAGGGTAGCCTGATTGTTGGCTGAATCGGCGGCGCCGACGGTCGTTTCAGCGGGAAACTCGCGCTGCGAGAAGCGGTCAAGGCCGTATGCCTGACGCGTCATTTGGATGTTGTTGGCAATGTAGGGCTGCTCGCGAACGAGTTGGTTGGGCTTGACGAGGAAAGTCGTGACGTACCAGCCGGCGATGCCCAAGCCGATATAGCAGACAACCGCAGGAAGAATCGCTACGGCGAGCCAGCTTCCGCGCGGCTTAATTGCGCCGGTTACAAATGCAATAACCGCTCCCAGTAGAAGGGCTACGCAGACGAATAGCATGCCGGTGATAGTGATGTGAGCGTCAGTGTAGGAGACTCCATCGAATATAGTGTGATGTTCAAACAGCAGCTCGAAGCGGCCGATGTAAACATGCATTGAAAGCACAAGCAGCAAGAAGCCGCTCGCAATGGATACGCCGCGCCAGGGGAGTGAACCCGAGTCGCTTAGACGTCCGCTAAGTGCGCGCGCCCCGCCAGTGGCCAGGATGAACAGGGCGGCAGTGAGGCAGGTGATTACAGACAGGGTCAGCAGCCAGCCAACCACGATCTCCCAGGCGGGCAAAGTGAACAGATAAAAATTGAGCGGTTTGCCAAAAATAGGATCTGCGACCGTGCCGGATGTGCGCGGAGCATACCAGAACAGCGCCAGTGCAGGCCATTGGGCCGCCATGGCTGCGCCCGTGCCAAGGGCTATGAGCAGTGAAACACCGGCGGCGATGAAGCGCAGGGCGATAGCCACAGGCAGGCTGAAGGACCGGCCGGCGACGATGACAGTGTGGCTCTCAGGCAAATCAGCGGCATGTGCGCGCTTGAGAAGGGAGAAGGCGCCAAAGAGAATAAAAAATGTAGTGGCTGCGAAGGCCACGAAAACTCCCCACTCGAGGCAGCGCGCCTTCCAGAATACGTCAGCATACGTGAGCGACTGGAACCACAGCAGGTCAACCCACCAGGAGAGCGCAATGCGGCTGGAGAACAAGATGACAGCAATGACAGCAATGAGGAACAGAAGCTTGCGGCGGTTGGGACGCGGCGTATCTGTGCGCGAGGGCCAATCGATTGTTTCGGGCATATTTCTACTCCACTTGGTGGGTTACATCATGATGAAAACGCAGGAAATTTGAAGCGATCAGAGATGCGGCCCTTGCGGCTCCTGCGGCCCAAGGCTTGGCAATGCCGCCTCATTTACTCTAGTCTCCTTGCCTGCACTTTGCACAGATTTGCGACCTGTTTCACTGCCCGGGAAATGGCGGAATGGGCATGCGACAAGTGGGAGGAGGAGCATAGGCAACCGGAGCTATAATGGCGCGGAGCGTAAAAAGCAAACCAGAACTGAGTCTGAAATAGTTCTTTATGTGAAGAGGGCACTCTCCCTATCTTCTGATGGCAGGAGCCGGATATGAAAAGCCTCACAATTTATGCAAGATTTGTGCTGCTGGCGAGTTTGTGGCCGCTGACAACTTCTATCTCCCTGGCGCAGTCGGAGGTAAGCGCATGGGAAGCGCCCATGGCGATTCCGACCTACGGCGTTGGCGCACCGGATCCAGAGCCGATGCTGTTCCTGCCGAACAGAAACTACCAGGGTGCGTGGGGCGCCATCTATCCTTATGGGCTTTACGACAATCTGCTGGGTACACGGAGTGACAAGACTTACCAGGCTGCCTATCTTGAGAACAAGTTTGTGAAGATTACCGTCCTGCCAGAGTTGGGTGGACGGGTGTTATCGGCAACGGATAAGTCAGATGGATACGACTATGTATATCGGCAAGACGAGATCCGGCCGGCGCTTATCGGCATGCTGGGTGCGTGGATCTCAGGGGGGATGGAGTGGAATATTCCCCACCATCACCGGGCTACGAGCTATCTCCCGGTGGATCACCGGCTGGTCAAGAATGCCGATGGAAGCAGCACTATCTGGGTAGGAGAGCTTGAACTGCGCCATCGCATGGAGTGGGCAGTCGCGATTACGCTTTATCCGGACAGGTCTTACATCAAGGTGACGACGACACTAGTGAATCGCACCCCCTTTGTTCAGTCGTTCCTGGACTTCACGAATACGAGCGTCCATGCAAATGAAAACTACCAGGTAATCTTTCCGCCGGACACGCAATTCGCGGTCTTTCATGCGAAGGTACAGTTTGCGCATTGGCCGGAATCGCACGAGGTCTACCAGGGCGTGGACTATACGCGAGGAGTTGACCTAAGTTGGTGGAAGAGCCACCCCACTCCCGTTTCGTTTTTTGCGTGGAACTTTGACGGTGATTTTTTTGGCGGCTACGATCACGGGAAAGATGCGGGAACGATTAGTATCCAGGACCATACCGTTTCACCGGGAGCGAAGTTTTTTGAGTGGGGCAATGGCCCACAAGGAAAAATGTGGGACAAGATACTGGACAGCCGAGGCGACTATCTGGAACTGATGGCTGGCAACTTCTCAGACAACCAGCCGGATTACAGCTGGATTGAACCGACAGAGACCAAGACGGCGACCCAGTACTGGTACCCGATTCGAGGCATTGGCGGGGCAAAGAACGCGAATCTGAATGGAGCCTTGAACCTGGAAGTTGATAAGCAGGGCAAGGCTCACCTTGGATTCTCGGCAACGCAGGAGTTTCCGAGCGCAAAAGTGGTTCTTTCCGCCCAGGGCAAGGCAATTTTTGAGCAGACAGCTGATCTTGGTCCCACCGCACCGTTTGTGCGGGAGGCTGCCGTGTCTGCGGGGGTTGCGGAGTCTGACCTTAAGCTTGCGGTGTTGGATTCAAATGGCAAGGAGTTGGTGAGTTATGTACCAGTGCAGCATGAGGCGCCGCTGACGCCGCCGGTGGTTATAGCCCCGGCAGCTCCGAGCGAGATCAAGACAGTGGATGAGCTGTATCGCGTGGGGTTGAGGCTGGAGCAGTTCCACAGCACTCTGCGTCCTGACGCGTATTTTGCCGAGGCGCTTCGCCGCGATCCGGGCAATTATGACGTAAACACTGCAGTGGGGCGGATGGACTGCGAGCGTGGATTGTGGCTGGAGGCTGCGGAGAGATTGAATGCAGCGCTGGACCGGGCGACACATAACTACACCCGCCCTAAAGATGGCGAGGCATATTACTACCTCGGTGTTGCGCTCGTGGGCGCAGGCAAGAGCCCGGAGGCGGAGGACGCCTTCCACCGGGCTTCATGGAGTGAAGCATGGACAGCCGCTAGCTACTTGCAGCTTGCCCAGTTGGCGGGAAGAAATGGACAGTGGGCGCAGGCGCTTGCGGATATAGAACAGTCTCTCGCTTACGCCGCGCACGCCCCCATGGCGCTGGATCTGAAGGCTGCCTTGCTGAGGAGACTCGGGCGCACAGACGAGGCGCTGCAGGTTGCCTATCAGGCCCTGAATGTGAACGCACTGGACCTTTGGGCTGCACATGAAATTGGCCTGGCGCATGCAGGTGTACAGCCAGGGATTGACTTGGGGAACTCAGAGCAGTCGAATCTGGAACTGGCCCTTGACTATATAAACTCGGGAATGAGCGCAGAGGCGAAGGACATTCTGAAGAGTCTGCTGGCCGCGGCGCCGGACAAGAGCAAAGCAAATCCGCTTATTTATTACTATCTGGGCTATCTGGCAGATCAAGCGAAGAAGGCGGAAGACGCTACTGTGTACTTCAAGCTGGCCGCGCAGATGCCTCCGGACTATGTTTTCCCGTTCCGATTGGAGGAGATCGAGATTCTGCGTGTGGCTATGCGGATGAATCCGGCAGACGCTCATGCGCCTTACTATCTGGGCAATCTTCTTTACGATTTGCAGCCGTCTACTGCAATCCGTGCGTGGGAGAGAGCGGCGGCGATGGATCCGCATTTTGCGATGGTGCGCCGGAACATTGCGCTGGGCTATCAGCAGACTGGGAACGACATCGGCAAGGCCATCAAGAATATGGAGGAAGCGGTTGCCCTTGACAGGAGCGACGCGCGCTTTCTCTATGAGTTGGACACGCTAAACGAGGCTGGCAACATTGCGCCAGCAAAGCGGCTTGCCGTGTTTGAATCCAACCCAGTGGTTGCCTCCAGAAGGCCGGATGTGCTGGCGCGGGAGGCACGGCTTTACCTGCTGGCGGCGCGGCCGGACGATGCGATTCATGTCCTTAAGGCAAACCACTTCCACAATTGGGAGGGCGAAGAGGACATTCACAACATCTACATGGACGCCTGTCTGATGCATGGAGAGAAGCAACTCAAAGCCGGGCGTGCACAGGATGCGCTGCGAGCTTATGAGGCATCGCTCGAGTACCCGGAGAACCTGGAAGTGGCGCGACCATATCACGAGTCCAGATTGGCTGAGGTGGACTACTGGATGGGGCGGGCGTATACCGGGGTGGGTAACAAGGCTAAGGCGCTGGAACTGTACCGGCAGGCTAGCGGCGAACGCGGCCAATCCGAGATGCTTTATTACCGGGGTCTTGCAGCGCAGGAACTGGGGAGGAGCGAGGAAGCCGGGGCTCTATTTAACAAGCTTATGGCAGCCGGGCAACAGGCGTTGCATACGTCTGAAGCCGACTTTTTTGCGAAGTTTGGGCAAGAGCGGTCAAGCAATCTACGCCTTGCGGATGGGCACTATCTGATTGGGTTGGGTTACCTGGGCAAGGGAGATGCGACCAAGGCGCGGGGTGAATTTGAAGAGGCTCTCAAGCTTAACGCCAGCCATCTGGGTGCTACAAAACAGCTTGCGGCGCTTGCAGAATTGGGAACGGGCAAAGTGCACTGAGCGATCAGTGCACTTATGCCGGTCAGATAAGTTCGGTGCGGTCGGTCAGGCCGAGTTCCTTTACGATCTTCCCCACGTCCTGAGAGTGGTCGCGGTGAGCGATGAGCAATGCGTCTTCAGTGTCTACGATGACCAGATTCTCCACGCCTACCAAGGCTACGAACTTCTTGGGGCTGAAGATGTAGTTATCAGTCGAATCAATGGCCATGTGGCCATTTGTGTCGGCTACATTGCCTTCAGCATCTCCGCGGAGCTTGGTATCGACCTGGTACTCATAGAGCGAAGCCCAGGAGCCAAGGTCATTCCAACTGAATTCGGCAGGCACGCAATACAAATTTGAGAGATGCTCGCCCTTGGCTGAACGGGGCTCGAGCACTGCGTAGTCCACCGAGATGTTTTCGCACTTGGGATAGAGGGAGTGAAAGACCTCTTCGAACTGGGGGGTGCCGTATGAGGCTGCAATGCTCTCGAGAAGGGGGGCGGTCTCAGGCAGGTGCTCGCGGACGGCATTGGCGAGGGTACGCGCAGACCACAAGAACATTCCGGAATTCCAGTAGTAATTGCCAGCGGCTACAAACTCCTCGGCGCGATTCTGATTGGGCTTCTCAATGAAGCGGCGCACGTGGAGCGCGGAGTCGTCCTTGGTGAGGTCGCCGGTCTCAATGTAGCCATAACCGGTCTCGGCACGGACAGGCTCAATTCCCAGGACCACGACATTGTCGCCGGCGGCTGCCAGGGCGATGCTCTTTTGCAGAGCCTTGAGGAATCGCGGCTCGTCGGCAATCACATGGTCAGAGGGAAAGATGCCGAGCACAGCGTCAGGATTCTGGCGCTCGATGATAAAAGCGGCAAGTCCACAGGCGGGGGCGGTATTGCGGGCCACGGGCTCCTGGACGATTTGCTCGGCGGGCAGGCCGGGCAACTGGTCGGCAATCTCCTGGGCGAGGTACTCGTTGGTGATGACCAAGGTCTTGTCCAGCCCTGCGATGGGCTTGAGCCGCTCCACAGTCTGCTGAATCATGGAGCGCTCCCCATCGAGCGCAAGCACCTGCTTTGCGCGGGCGCGACGGGAACGGGGCCAGAAGCGGGTCCCGCTACCTCCTGCAAGAATGACTGGGCGAAAATCCATTGGCTTCGACATTGAAAACACATCCTACTCGACGGACACTAGGTTTGCACAGTGATGCCCGACATAATTTGCAAAAGTAAAGCCCCGCCAGCCTAAGGCGACGGGGCTGAGGTGGAATAACGGGCAGGTGGAGGAGCCGAGTGAAGCCGGCTGCCGCCCTACTTGAGCTGGGTAAGGAACTCTGCCATCCGGCGGGTACCTTCGTCGATGTTCTGTTTGGTCACCGGGTAGGAGATGCGGATGTGTTCTGCGGTGCCGAAAGCCTCGCCGGGCACGCTGACTACGTGGGCCTCGTGGAGCAGGCGAGTAGCAAGCTCGGTAGCGGTCTTGACTCCACCTTTACCCAGGAAGGCAGAGATATTCGGGTAGACGTAGAAGGCGCCTTCGGGCTTGGTGCAGGTAATTCCAGGGATTTCCAACAGCTTGGTGAGCATGTAGTCTCGCAGTTCGATGAACTCGGCGCGGAACTGCGTGACGCATTCCTGGGAGCCTGCGAGAGCGGCAATGGCGGCCTTCTGCACAAAACTGGTCGCGTTTGAAGTGGACTGGGACTGGAGCTTGCTGAGGTTGGCGATGACGGGCTTTGCAGCCAGGGCAAAGCCAGCGCGCCAGCCAGTCATGGCATAAGTTTTGGAGAGCGAGCCCAGCACCACAATGTGCTCTTTGGCCCATGTGAAGGAGCCGCCGGAGACGGGCTTGCCGGCATAGTTCAGATAGACGTAGCACTCGTCGAGGAGCAGGTAGATGCCGCGTTCGTGGGCGAGGCGGACGATGCGCTCCAGGTCCTCTGCCGAGACGACCGAGCCGGCGGGATTGGAAGGCGAGTTGAGAATGATGGCCTTGGTCTTGGGCGTTATGGCCTTCTCAATGGCGTCCGCGGTGATGCGGAAGCTCTCTGCCTCACTGGTCTCAAGGTAAACAACCTTGCCGCCGGCGTACTGGATGATGTCTTTGAAGCTTACCCAGTAGGGAACGGGCAGGATGACCTCGTCGCCGTGTTCGATCAGCACCTGAATGGTGTTGAAGAGTGCCAGCTTGCCGCCGGTGGTGAAGATGGCTTCGTCGATGGTGTAGTCGGAACCGAAGTCAGCGGCGTGGCGATCTACGATGGCCTTGCGGACGTCGGGAATGCCGGGAACGACGGTGTAGCGGGTGAAGTTGGCGTCAATGGCGGCGATGGCCGCGTCCTTGATGTGTCGCGGAGTGGGAAAATGGGGCTCACCGGCTCCAAAATCCACGAGGTTGGCGCCTTGGGCGCGCAGTTTAGCGGCCTCGGCGGCTACGGCCATTGTTGCAGAGACCTCAATCCGGCCAATGCGGTCGGCAAAGACTTTTGAAGGAGTAGAGACTGTCATAACACTTCTATCTTTACAGATTTGAGAGGAAGAGCAAAATCGGAAGGGGTTGCGCGGTGTCAGGCGCTGTTCATGCGGGAGCGGAGGCGCTTGATGACAGTGGGAGGAACGAGGCCTGTGACGTCGCCGCCGAGGGAGAAAACTTCTTTCAACATGCGCGAACTGATGAAGGAGTATCGGCCAGCAGGCTGAAGGAAGACGGTCTCGATTTCAGGCGCGAGACGGCGGTTCATGAGGGCCATCTGGAACTCATACTCGTAGTCGGAGATGGCGCGGATGCCACGCAGCACGGCCGATGCGCCCTGCTGGCGGGCAAAGTCGACCATGAGGCCGTCAAATGTAGCGATCGAGACGTTTTCGAGCGAACTGGTGACTTCGCGCAGCATCTCCACACGCTCTTCGACAGAGAAGAGGGGATTCTTGGCTGGATTGTTGAGGATGGCGACGGTGAGATGGCCGAAGATTCGCGCGCCGCGCAGGATGAGATCAACGTGACCGTTGGTCGGCGGGTCAAAGGTGCCGGGATAAAGGGCTTTCACGGTCATGGGCATCTCTATGGGGATTCTAGCAGCGAAGGGCGCTGAGCATGGACCGGCGCGGATGGCAGGCCTGCAAACCAAAGCCTACAGGGCAGGAAAGGGGATATCCGGCTCTGATGGCGTACGAAATCTGCGAATTTCGAGGGTATTCGGGCGTGAAAACGGGCTATTTGCGGTCGATATTTGACGAAAAAGTAGGGTGAGGTGTTACTAGTTTGCTACTGGGTGCGTTTTTAAAGTTGTTTGCAATGAATGGTTTGTGGATTTACGAGGGTTGAAAAAGTGAGTATTTCGCCCCCAGGGGTGGGGGGTATACCTGACATTTTGAAGCGGGTGGCAGTGGAAGCAGGCTGGATTGGGTTGGACATATAGCCAGTATGCGCCGGTGCGGGGTAATAGTACGCAAAGGCATTGGGGGAGGCGGCAGGGATGCTCGGAGTTTCTGGTATCCCACCCTCGCCACAAAAGCGTGGCGAGGATGGGATACCCAGGCGTGCTAGGTGCTGCTTTTGCGGGTGCGGACGGCGACGGCTTCCTTGGCTTCAGCAGGGCCGGCGGCGGGCACCTCGGGAACTTCAGCCTTGAGCGCGCCGATGTTGAGTTTTTTGCGCAACTCGGCGTCCATTCTTGCGAAGACGTCTTTGTTCTCCTTGAGGAAGGAGCGGGTATTTTCACGGCCCTGGCCGATGCGTTCGCCCGCGTAGCTGTACCACGCGCCGGACTTTTCAACGATGTTGGCGAGTACGGCCTGGTCAAGGACGTCGCCTTCTTTGCTGATGCCCTCGCCGTAGAGGATGTCGAACTCCGCCTCGCGGAAGGGGGCAGCAACCTTGTTTTTGACGATCTTGACCTTGGTGCGGTTGCCGGTGACGGCGTCGCCTTCCTTGATGGCGGCGATACGGCGGATATCAATGCGTACCGAGGAGTAGAACTTGAGGGCGCGTCCGCCGGTAGTGGTCTCAGGGTTGCCGAACATGACGCCGATCTTCTCACGGATTTGATTGATGAAGATGAGGGCGGTGCGGGACTTGGAGACGGTTCCGGTGAGCTTGCGGAGGGCCTGGGACATGAGGCGCGCCTGGAGGCCGACGTGGGAGTCGCCCATTTCGCCGTCAAGCTCGGCCTTGGGGACGAGGGCGGCAACGGAGTCAACGACGAGCACGTCAACGGCGCCGGAGCGGACCAGAGCCTCAGTGATTTCAAGGGCCTGCTCGCCGCTATCGGGCTGGGAGACGAGGAGGTTGTCAATATCCACGCCGAGTTTGCGGGCGTAGGCGGGATCGAGGGCGTGCTCGGCATCGACGAAGGCAGCCAGGCCGCCCAGCTTCTGGGCCTCGGCGATGATCTGCAGGGTAATGGTGGTTTTGCCGGAGGACTCAGGTCCATAGATCTCTGATACGCGGCCGCGGGGGATGCCGCCGACGCCGAGGGCGGCGTCAAAACTGATGGAGCCGGTGGAGATGACGGCGATGGGGACCAGCGCCTCTTTGGAGCCGAGCCGCACGATGGACCCTTTTCCGAACTGTTTTTCGATCTGTGCAAGGGCTAGTTCAACGGCTTTTGAACGGTCGTCGGCGATGGCCATTTGGGAGGCTCCTCAGGATGTCGCCCTGCACATTTCCCAGCTTTCCTGACAGGAAATGGCGGCGGGCTTAAATTGGTTTTCGAACGGATTGTAGCAGGGCTGGAGAGACAAAGACAGGGAAAAATAGCGAAGATATGGAGAAGACTGGTTTGTGGGAGAGGGGTTTTAGACTATGCGGGGCTGCTGGCGGGGGCTTGGGAGCGGAGTGAATTGATTCCCAGGTCTGAAAATCCAGACCTGGGGCACCCAGAGTTCATTTGCGCAGGGCCTGCTCCACCCGCCGAAAGTAAGTTGATACGGCTTAGGTGGTGTAAGCGCCGATGCGGGTTTCGCGGCTGGTGAGGTCGTCGCAGGTTCGGTCAAGGAGTTCGTACTCCTGGTCGTGCTGCTTGCGGAAGGCGCGGAAGTCGTCTTCGCTGGCCCAACGGTCGATGGTGAGGTAGCTGCCTGCGATGTAGGCGTCGCGGAGGAGCTCAGTGCCCAGGTATTGCGGGGAGGTGCGGAAGAGCTGCGCCCATGCGCCCTCTGGCCCATAGGCGGCCTCAAAGGCGGCAACCTTTTCTTCGGCGATCTCAAACTGCCATACGACAACAAACATGCGTGGTCCCAATCCTGCATTCATGGTAGCGCATGTGGGGGCTATACGAAGCCTGCGTCGACGATGTAGCTCTGGTTGGTGATGGCTGCGGAGTCGTCGGAGGCGAGGAAGAGGACGAGGCGGGCAACGTCGGCGGGCTCGATCTGAATTTTGAGGGCCTGGCGCTGATGGATCTGGGCGAGGTACTCGGGGGTGTACCAGAGCTGTATTTGGCGCT
>Ga0316229_1003757_pt1 | contig 11618 bp, 12 predicted proteins | sample TBH18023metaG_FD_206011 | JGI IMG/M metagenome (GOLD analysis project Ga0316229, IMG submission 206011) | Freshwater microbial communities from Trout Bog Lake, Wisconsin, USA - TBH18023 | ecosystem: Environmental > Aquatic > Freshwater > Lake > Hypolimnion/Profundal zone | place: USA: Wisconsin...
TGCGCTCATCCAGCGAACCGAGCACCTCGCCACCGCTGGTATCGACTTTCTTCAGCTCCGCGAAAAAGACCTCCCCGCCGTCGCACTCGCAGACCTCGCCCGCAAACTGCTTGCAAGCATCCGCGCACACAACCCCGCTCCCAAACTCCTCATCAACTCCCGCGCAGACGTCGCCCTCGCCACTCAGGCTGACGGAGTCCATCTGTCTTCCGCACCTGGCCAGCTAACCCCCGCTCAGGTCCGCGCACTCTACGCCGCCGCTAACCTGCCCGAGCCCATCGTCAGCCTCTCCTGCCACACCCTCGACGAGGTCTCCCACGCCGCGTCCGCCCCTCTGAAAGACCGCCCCACACTCATACTCTTCGGCCCCGTATTCGAAAAAGTCGTCGCCGAATCGCATCCCTCACAAAAAACCATCGCCCATATGAAAATCACAGCCAGCTGCGGCCTCGACGTACTCCGCGCCGCCTGCTTGGCCGCCACGCCCATCCCTGTCCTCGCCCTCGGCGGCATCACCCACTCCAACACGTCCTCCACGCTCGCTGCCGGTGCAGCTGGTATCGCTGCCATCCGTTTATTTCAATCGGAATCCGCCTTGATTCCCCGCAATCTCCCATTGACCTCGGCCTCGCATCGCCCTACGCTTAATCTTGTGCTTATCACTCCAATCCAACTTGAAAAAGAGCCGCTCCTCTTCGACGAATCCATCCCCGAGGGCTTTCTCGATTACGCCCCCGACGTCCACCAGACAGGTCCGCTTCCCGTCACTGGCCGCGCAGACCTCCTCGTCGAGAACCGTGGCCACCACGAGCAAGTCGCCGACATCCGCCTGCGCGCCGCTTATCGTGGCAACTTCGAGTTGCTATGCGCACGATGCGTCGAGCCGGTTCCCACTCCGCTCACCGGCAACTTCGACCTCATCTTCCGCCCGCAGGCCGCGGATGCCGATCCTGGCGAACGCTCCATCACCCCCGACGAGACCGAAATCGGTTACTATGAAGAGAACGGTCTCTCGCTTGAAGATGTCGTGCGCGAACAGGTGCTTCTCTCCCTGCCCTCCCGAACGCTCTGCAAAGAAGACTGCAAGGGACTTTGTCCGCGCTGTGGCCAGAACCTGAACCTCGCATCCTGCTCCTGCAAGTCCTCCGCCGATCTAGAACGGAATCCTTCGCGGTGGAATGCGCTTGCGGGTCTGGCCAGCACGATCAAGCCCGGTTAGCACTGATTCTTAGCCTCACCGAGCTTCAATCGCCGCCGCGCTTCGTACTGCGGCGGGCATGGACCACTAGAAAGGGAACTGTAATGCCGAATCCGAAACGCCGCCATTCCAAACAACGCACATCTAAACGCCGCAGCCACGACTTCCTCACTCCGGTCAGCACCTCCGAGTGTCCCAACTGTCACGAGCGCAAGCTGCCCCACCGCATCTGTCAGAAGTGCGGACAGTATAAGGGCCGTGAAGTCCTCGCAGTAAAAGAAGCCAGCTAAGTCTGCCAATACACTCCTCCCAGATGCCGATCAATATCGTTGTCGATGCAATGGGTTCCGACAAGGCCCCCGAATCTGAGATTCGCGGCGCGATTCTTGCAGCGCGCAATCTCGATGTTCGAGTCCATCTGGTTGGTCCGCAGGAGATATTACGTCCTGCGCTCGACCACGCTCTACGCCATCGCTTTCCCGGACACTACGGACGCAAGCGCCCGCAGATCGAGATCGTCCACTCCTCCGAGTGGATCAGCATGGATGACAAAGCCGCTCAGTCCGTCCGCGCCAAGCGTGATTCCTCCATGCGAGTCGGTCTGCGTATGGTTCGTGATGGTACAGCAGCTGGATTCTTCACCGCCGGAAATACCGGCGCGGCAATGGCCACCGCTAAGATGGTTCTGGGAATGCTGGCAGGCGTCCATCGCCCCGGCCTCTCTACGATCCTGCCTACGGCTGCTGGCATCCCATCAATCTTGCTCGATGTTGGCGCTAATGTAGATTGCGATCCCGACAATCTAATGCAGTTCGCTGTCATGGGACACATCTATGCCCGCAACGTCCTGCATATCGCCCATCCCAGAGTTGGTCTGCTATCTATCGGGGAGGAAGACAGCAAGGGAAACTCGCTCACCCACGACACCTTCCCTCTGCTCCGCGCCCGCTCAGGCATGAACTTTATTGGTAACGTCGAGGGACGCGATCTCTTCAATGGTCATGCCGATGTCATCGTATGCGATGGATTTGTTGGCAACGTGGCAATTAAGACCTGCGAGGGCACAGCCCGATTGGTCAGCGTGCTGCTGCGAGAGTCCCTTAAGTCCACCGTCACATCGCAAGTAGGAGCGCTTCTCTCTCGCCGCGCATTCAACGACTTCAAAAAGAGAATCGATTACTCCGAGTTCGGCGGCGCACCCCTGCTTGGCGTCCGTGGTGTCTGCATCATTGGGCATGGAGCATCCAACGAGCGCGCTGTGATGAATGGTATCCGAGTCGCCGCCGAGTTCGCCCAGGCAGAAGTGAATTCCGGCGTCGAATCCGCACTTCGCTCTGTTTGAATCCTTCCTATGCTCTACACTGCGACTAGGCGATCACCATCTCGACGCATCGCATCCTACCACTTATCGTTTTGGTTTCTCCAGGAGGCAGTCCTATGCTGACCCTACGGAACCCCACCCACGAATCCACTACTCTCGCTCCACATCCGTGCCAGGAGCAGGACCAATCTTCTATCCTCTACATACCTCTCTCTTACTTAGCCGGTTATGCTCGTCTTGCAGCTCCCATTGACGGCGACGAGGAAGAAGAGCCCGAGGAAGGGGAGGACTATCTCGACCAGGAAGAAGAAGAGGACGAGGACGACGAGGAGGATGCTGAGGATGGAGATAGAGATGAAGACGATTCCGACTCTGGTACGTTCTTCCTGCAGCGACCCCATTCCCTCACCAGCGATCAAACAATCCAGTAACCGGTATAGACGTTTCTCGCAGATCTCAGTAGCGGGGATACTGTGGTTGGTGCTCTAATGTTTTGCAAAGTAAACACCGATCGCAGCAAGATTTAGATGGGACATGCAGGTAGCCGAGGCTAAAGCCTTGGGATTACCCGGTGTCATCCCCATAAGTTCAACTCGGATTAGCTGTCGGCAGATCTTGAACCCATATTCAGACCTCCTGTCAGTTTGATAGATTCACGAACAAGGAGTTTTATGAAACGCAGGATTTTACTGGTAGACGATGAAGTAGCCATCCTGCTTACCCTCAAAGCGGTGCTGGAGATCGGCGGATTCGAGGTAGATACAGCGGCATCGGGCCGCGAGGGCAAAATAAAACTGCGCACCCATTCCTACCACATGGTCATCACAGACATGCGTATGGAGAGCGACGCCGCAGGTGCCGAAGTAATCGCAGCGGCCCGTTCTGCCAGCTATCACCCAGCCATTGCACTGCTCACGGCATACCCCCTCGCGGAGGAAGACTGGCAGACCCTTGGCGCCGGCACGATGCTGGTCAAACCCATGCATACGCAGGTCCTGATGCAGCAGCTTGAAAAGCTCTTGTCCTCTCACCAAGCAAAGCTGCTCCTAACTAAAGTTCCACCAGTCAAGGCAAAGCCTTCCAGTAAACGTACAAAGCCGACCGCATCAAGAACTTCCAAGCCATCTCTTAAGAAGATCATCAGCAACAGCAGCGCAGCCAAACCCTTTACACTCAAATCCCTGCCCAAGAAGTCGACAAAGAAAAAATCCACCACAAAGTAGCTTTCAAAACCTTGGAGTTGTCGGCGTGTCCGCCCCTATCGTGGCGAATTGGATTTGATGTATGTCCGCAGAGCCAGGTTGATCTCCAGTGCCTTGTGTACGCCGTTATCAAGCATCTGTAACCAATCCTTGCCCGGCTCCTTCAGTTGCACCGTTCCCAGCAGATAACTGGTCTGCACAATGATCTCAAGTGCGTTGGACAGATCGTGAGCGAGTTTCCGTATCTCCAACGCAATCTCTTCGGGAATTTCGGTAGCGCCCTGCTGCGGCGGTGCATACATTTTTTCTGGCATAATCGGTGGAATTGCCTCCCTCAGTTGCAGATTCTGAAGTCGTTCCAGTGTAAGACAAGCGGCCTGCAATTGACAGCAGACCCCGCGTTTGAAAGACTGAACACTCACGACTGCCGTGTCCGGCCGCAGGGTTCGCGACATGTACGACCGTGCCGAAGTGGCGGAATTGGCAGACGCGCATGGTTCAGGTCCATGTACTCGCAAGGGTGTGGGGGTTCGAGTCCCCCCTTCGGCACCAAATATTCTCGCCATCAACCCATGTCTACCCAGCTTGAGCAAATTCTCGCGCATACGCTGCATGAAGTGAAGGTCCGGCGAACAACCGCCGATACCGAACTGCTCCAGCGCAAAGCCGCAGCCCACTCCCCTCGCGGATTTGAGGTAGCCTTGCGCAAGATTGCAGCCTCCCGCCCGGCCATTATCGCAGAGTTGAAGAAGGCCTCACCCTCGCGTGGGCTCATCCGTCCAGACTTCGATCCCACCACGCTAGCCCATTCACTGCAGGCCGCCGGGGCAGCCGCACTCTCCATACTTACCGATCAAAAATTTTTCCAGGGATCACTCTCTAATCTCACTCTTGCTTCAGCTGCAACTTCCATACCATGCCTGCGCAAGGACTTCATCCTCGAACCCTTCCAGATTCTCGAAGCGCGCGCTGCCGGTGCTGATGCAATTTTGTTGATTGTTGCAGCACTTACTGACGACAGTTTGCTGGTTCTGCGCGACGAAGCACGCAGCTTGCAACTCGATGTCCTCTGTGAGGTGCATGACCGCGCTGAGCTGAACCGCGCCACCGATCTCGGCTTCACCCTAATCGGCGTCAATAGCCGCAACCTGCACACCATGCAAATTCAGCCGCAGACTCTGATTGATCTCGCGCAATGGCTCCCGCGCGATGCAGTACATGTGGCCGAGAGCGGTATCCACAACCCAGCCGAGATAGTTCTACTGCGCAATGCTGGATACCAAGCCTTCCTCGTCGGCGAATCCCTGATGCGCCAGCCCGACCCCGCTGCCGCACTCGCCGCCCTTCTCGGAACAGATTCTGCACCCAGCAAATGAGGCCAATACAATGTGGGTGAAAATCTGCGGGAATACCAACCTCGAAGACGCACAACTCGCTGCCCGGCTCGGCGCGGACGCATTAGGTTTCGTCTTCGCGCCCAGTCTGCGCCAGGTTACGGCCTCGCAGGTCGCCGCAATTACTCCCCATCTTCCCATTCCCATCGAACGCGTGGGTGTCTTCTCCACGCGCGATGTGGATCAAATCGTAGCTACAGCTGTTGACGCTGGCCTGACAGCGGTTCAGCTACATGGCGGATTCAATGAGCAGTTGATCCAACGTCTCCACGATCGCTTCGCCGGAAGCATACGCATCCTTCCGACTCTGCATTGGACCATCAATCCCACAACAGAATCTAATACTGTTCTACTCGCGACTCAGATCGAGCGCATAAACAGGCTAGGGCTGACCGACGGCATCCTGATCGACTCCAAACTAGGTGGAGCCTCTGGTGGAACCGGGATCGTCTTCGACTGGACTGCCGCGAGAACAACCTTTGCCTTAGCTCCGGCCGGCATCCATCTGATTGTCGCGGGCGGCCTCAACCCGCAGAACGTCGCCCACGCAATCAAACAGCTCAAGCCCTGGGGCGTGGATGTCTCCAGTGGGATCGAGTCCTCGCCTGGCCGCAAGGACCCCGTACTGCTGGCTCGTTTCATCGAAAACGCGCGCGCTGTCGCCGCATCTTGATTCCAGCTCCAGTCTCCCCGGAAACATCTTCTCTCCGGCCCGATCTAGACGCAACGATTTCACTTTTGCTGCGTCTAAAGCACTAACAGTAACCGCGTAGCGCCGCGGCTGGATGTGGACGGATATACTCGATATTAACAGCTTAGCCGCGCAACAAACGCAATCGGGCTATGCCCAGAACTCATGAGGACCGATCTATCCATGGACACCCAGAAGCAAGCTGAAAACAATCTCTTCGCACGTATTCGCAATCATCGCCTCAGTGCTACCTTCGCGCTGCTCGGCGTGCTTTCGGTCGGCATTCTCGCCGGCTCAGTGCTGACCCGCTCGGTTAGCGCCAAGGATGCCGTCGATTCCTCCGACGCGCGCCCACTCGTCATTCCCAGCCCTGTGGAACTCTCTAACGCATTCTCTAAGATTGCCAAACAGGTTGGCCCGGCTGTAGTCAATATCAACACCGAGTCCATCCCCAAGCAGTCCACTAACCGGCGCACTGGCCGCAGAGGCCAGGTCATTCCCTTCGGCAATCAGGGAGATCAAGGTGGCCAAGGCGATCAGGGCGATATGCAGGATTTCTTTAATCGCTTCTTCGGCGGCCAGGGTGGCCAGGGCGGAGAGGACGGTTCTGACAACTTTGGCGGAGGAGTACGCCAGGCCCTCGGAACAGGTTTCATCATCGACTCGCGCGGCTACATCATCACCAACAATCATGTTGTAGACAAGGCTGACAAAATATACGTTAAACTCTCCACGGATCCGGACAATTCCACCGACAAGGGACGCATCGCCCACGTCATTGGTGTGGACTCCGAGACAGATATTGCCGTGATCAAGATCGATGCTCCCCAGCCGCTACCCACAGTCAAACTGGGCAACTCCGATGGAGCACAGGTAGGCGACTGGGTGTTGGCTATCGGCGAGCCCTTCGGTTTATCTCAGACCGTCTCCGCCGGTATCGTTTCAGCCAAAAACCGTTCCATCGACGAACCAGGCCCAGATGGCCGAGTCAGCCAGTTCCAACGCTTCATACAAACAGATGCCGCCATCAACCCAGGCAACTCCGGCGGACCGCTGGTTGATATGGCTGGCGAGGTGATCGGCATGAACACCGCCATACTTACACAGTCCTCCGGCTCTGAGGGCGTCGGCTTCGCAATGCCAGCTAACACCATTATCAACGTATACAACATGCTCATCAGCCCCGACCACAAGGTAACGCGTGGTTCCATCGGCATCAGCTTCCGACCAGAGCCCGCAGCTGTGAGCCGCGAATACGGCTTCGCTAATGGTGGAGTCTTCGTCGAAGAAGTTACACCAGGAAAGGGCGCGGCCAAGGCTGGGATCGAGCCAGAAGACGTCATTGTTTCTATCGACGGCAAGCCCATCAAAGATGGAGACCAACTGGTCGCGGATATCTCTTCCCGTAAAGTAGGTTCCACCGTCCAACTGGGATATCTTCGTGACGGTAAACTGCACAACGCTAGCGTCAGTATTGGTGATCGTAGCCTGCTCGAAGCCGACATCAGTGGCCAAAGCAATGAGAGCGCCTCCCCGTCCGTCTCAGACCCTAGTGAGAGCAAGCTCGGTATCCAGGTTGACAATGTCCCCGCCCAGATTTCCAGCAAACTCGGAATTCATGGCGGAGTCATCGTTACAAATGTTCATACGGGCTCCTTTGCTGAAGATATCGGGATCACCTCTGGAACCGTCATCCTCGAGATCAACAGAAAGCCAGTCTCTGACAAGGCCGATTTTAATTCCGTCGTCAACGGCCTCAAGTCTGGCCAGGACATTGCCTTCAAGGTGCGTCTACAAGGAACGAATGTGCCCAACGGAGCTACCTTCTTTGGAGGCACTCTGCCCTAACCCATCACCAGGGGGCGTATGTACTGTACATCCGGACCGTGCTTACGCCCCGAATCAATCTGGAAACTAGTCCTTGGATGCCGAAGCCTGTATTCGTGTTGCCAAACCTTGATTTTTGGGTATACTCTTGCGTTAGTAAATAGGTTTCTGCAAGGTTTTAAGTCATAGTGTTTGAGGTCATTCCGTATCATGCGTTTGGGTCACTTGGTTCTGTTGTCAACACTCCTGATAGGTTCCACAGCGCCCGCAGTCGCCATGACGCGAGCGCACAGAGGACCCACCTCCCCAAAAATTAACAAGCATTCTAAATCCAGGTTGCCGAGCCAGAAATTCATCGACGATGAACGCGCAACGCAGATCCAGATGGCCCTCATCCGCTCTGGCTATCTTACCGGCGAGCCTAGTGGCCACTGGGACACCCAGACCCAAGCAGGCATGGAAAAGCTACAGGCAGATAACGGTTGGCAAACCAAACTCGTACCGGACTCCCGCGCCCTTATTAAGCTAGGCTTGGGACCCAGCACAGCTCCCGCCAATTCGGTGGCCAGCCAGTCCCTACCGATTGCATCCAATCTGCCCCACCCATTGCCAACCCAGTAAGCATGCAGCTCCAACCCTACGTTTTCCCTAATGGGATACTCCGCCTATCCGCGCCGCCTCCTGCAGAATCTCGCGCAGCAATTTCACCATTCCCACCATTCGCCTACACTCAATAATCCCGCTCTTAGCGGCCTCGCGATATGCCTCCGGAGAGTCGCTCAGAATTGCCATCTCTAGTCGGCACTGCAATGTCGTCATCGGTTGGCACAAGTCGTGGAGTGTGCCACTCAGATGCTTCCTCTGACTTGTGCAAAGTCCATCTTCCGTAAAAATCTCCATATCAAGCATCGGCCGTGCAGCTATCCGGCGAAAATATATCTACACATTCAGTGGATGCGCTTCCGGCGTCGGCTCCGTCGCCATCGTTCGCTCCGTCCAGCAGGTATCCCTCTCCACGTACTGTTCTGATCAACGAGGAATTACCACTGGAAGGCTTCTTTGTAGTGTCATGACCCCTATACAGCTTCTTGCGTAGATAGTTGATATATACCTCCACAATGTTGCTCTCTGTACGGCTCTCTCTGCTGGAAACCATTTCTCCAGCATGAGGTACTTTCCACACCTCGCGCAGAAGCTCCTCCCGACTACATACACGTTTACCGTGCCGTCGCATCAGTGATTCCAATAGGCAGAACTCCGTAGCAGTTAGCTCCACCTCGTGCCCCGCATGGGTCACTCTGCGCTGGGCACGGTCCATCTCAAGTTCGCCAAAATGCAGCACTGGGTCCTCGAACTGGCTTCGCCTCCGCCAGAGTGACTGCAAGCGCGCGCGCAGTTCATGGAACGAGAACGGGTTCAGTACCACATCGTCAGCTCCGAATTCCAGGCACCGCACCCGCTCTTCCATCTCCGCCCGCCCCGTCAACACCAATACCGAAGTAGAACCGAATTGCTGTTGCATTACAGCCAGCACTTCCATGCCGTCCATCCGTGGCAGGCCAAGGTCAAGGATCATCAGATCCGGATGCACCCTTGCCGCACTCGCTAGCCCGGACTCGCCATCCGCCGCCTCCGTCACATCGTGTCCGTCATGCTTAAGACCCTGTTCCAGAAAATGTCTCAAGGCAGCATCGTCCTCAACAATCAACACATGCACTCTCAACCGTCCTTCAGAAACATTCAACTAGGGAATTTGCAACCCCTTACTACCTCTTTATCTGCTGCAAGTGTCTCTTCCATCTCTCGTTGATGGCCTCTCTCCCCTGCACTTCCACAATCCTTCCTCAGGCAGCATTGTCATCCAGTCCGTGGGCGAATACTATGGCTGTGCTGTGCTTTGACACTAGTGTGCGTCTTGCACTTCTCTACACGACGTATGTAACTGACAATATTTGCTTTCTTAACTTATTTAATACAGGCGGTCTGCGCGTTGACTTCGCGAACGACTGCCGGAGCCAATAAACGATGTCGACCAATTCCGCCAGCTTAACCAGAGAGAGCATCACCGCTTCCGCGCCGCAGAGTAACAACGTACGTTGGTTTGTCTGCGCCCTGCTCTTTGCCGCAACCACCATTAACTACATGGACCGCTCGGTGTTTTCCTTCATCGAACCCCTCCTTCATGGTGCGCCGTTCATGGGCTGGAACGCTCTTGCAGATAGATTCCATCAACCGGTTTTTGACAATAACTACGGCAACGTCATCATCTTCTTTCAGATCGCGTATGGCGTCGGTTTTCTCCTTGCCGGTCGCGTCATCGACAAGCTGGGCACAAAGACTGGTTACGCAGTCGCCATCTTCATCTGGGCGGTCTCTTCCATGAGCCACTCGCTGGTCGCCTCGGTCGCTGGCTTTTGCGTCGCACGCATCTTCCTAGGCCTGGGAGAGTCGGGCAACTTCCCTGCCGCCATCAAGGCCACCACCGAGTGGTTCCCCATTGAAGAGCGTGGCAAAGCCGTTGGCATATTCAACTCCGGTACATGCGCTTCCTTCTTTCTCGCGCCGCTCTTAATCAGCTTCGCCACCGGACACTTCGGATGGCGTGCCGCCTTTATTGCCACCGGCTCGCTGGGAATGCTCTGGCTCATCGTCTGGCTCTGTTTTCCCTACAACCGCCTCCGCCGCGGCTCTACTCAGACCCAGACCAACCTTGACGCTGACCTCGCATCGCAGACAGCCTATGGTGGCAACATTCCGCTCTCCGCTCTACTCCAACGACCGGGCACCTACGCCTTTGCCATCGGCAAGGGACTCACCGATGGAGTTTGGTGGTTCTATCTCTTCTATCTCCCGCAAATCCTAAACCGGAACTACGGTCTAGACCTTAAGCAAGCCTACTGGTTCATCGTCACGGTCTATGTCATCTCTACCGTCGGCTCCATCTTCGGCGGATCGCTCTCTGGCTGGCTTATGGAACACGGCTACACCATCAATAACGGACGCAAGCTAGCTATGCTGTTGATGGCCCTGATGGTCCTGCCGCTCATGCTTGTCCCGCATATGGGCACCATTTTTCCGGCCAACCCCTGGCCTGCAACCTTGATCATTGCTCTGGCCGCAGCCGCCCACCAGGGCTGGTCCGCTAACCTCTTCTCTACCCCCGGAGATATGTTTCCATCGACCGCTGTCTCCACCATCGTTGGCATCGGCGGCGCCTTCGGCGCGGTTGGCGGAGCCTGCTTCACTTGGATCGTAAAGCGTAATCTTTCACTGCACCCATTGCTCGTCTTCTCTGTTGCCGCCCTGGCCTATGTTGCTGCCCTCGCTATCTTCCAACTTCTCGTTCCACGGCTGGGAGTCAAAGCGGATAGCACGGGTGAACCGCAGGCTGTCTGATACCACACCAGTTAGGCAACGTCACTTCTCAGTGATGGAGCGCATGGTGCATCAAAGTAGTCCGTCCAGACATGCCAACCTGATAAACTGGCCATTCAAGCCGATGTCAGAAACCACGAAAAAGTTCTATCTCACCACGCCGATTTATTACGTCAACGCCCGCCCCCACATCGGCCACGCCTACTCCACCATCGCCGCCGATGTCATCGCGCGGCGACAACGTCTGCTGGGCGACGACACATTCTTCCTCACTGGAACCGACGAGCACGGACAGAAGGTCCAGCGGTCGGCAGCTGCGGCGGGAATCCCACCGCAGCAGTTCACCGATGAGGTCTCCGCCAGCTTCCGCAACCTATGGAAGCGTATGGGCCTCACCAACGACGACTTCATCCGTACCACCGACGCACGCCACAAGCGCGGCGTCCAGCGCCTCTGGCGCGTGCTGGAAGAGCGCGGAGCCATCTATCTCAGCTCCTACACCGGCGCCTACTGTGTCTCCGACGAGGCCTTCGTCGATCTCCCCGCCGGCACGCCCTGCCCTGACTGCGGCCGTCCGCTAGAGACCGTCACCGAAGAAAACTACTTCTTC
>Ga0316229_1003761_pt1 | contig 11605 bp, 10 predicted proteins | sample TBH18023metaG_FD_206011 | JGI IMG/M metagenome (GOLD analysis project Ga0316229, IMG submission 206011) | Freshwater microbial communities from Trout Bog Lake, Wisconsin, USA - TBH18023 | ecosystem: Environmental > Aquatic > Freshwater > Lake > Hypolimnion/Profundal zone | place: USA: Wisconsin...
GATTTGATGAGGCGTTTGATATGTGTGCGTCTTCATAGTTTCCGTTCGCGGACAAACTCTATCACATCCGTCACTCGCACGCCAAGCTTCACGCTTTCGGCGCGCGAGAGAATTGGATCGTCGACAGTGACGAAGCAATCCGCCCGGAGCGCTTCGGCAAACGCCAAGTGGAGTGCATCCATGTCGCGGAAGCCTTGCCGAACAAGGTCTTCGGCACGGTCGAGCACAAAGGGCGTCGCCGGGGTCGGCGTTCCAACCCACTGGAGCAGCGTTTCGACCCGCGCCTTTCGCTGTAGGTTCGGGTTGCGGCGGTTTTCAGCTGTCAACGCCGTGGAATTGCAGAGTCTCGATCGAAGGGTCAACTCCACACACGTGACAGAAAGGCTGTTGACCGGTTCAATTCTCAATCCGTGAGGGGGACGGGAAGCGGGCAGAGGTCAGAGGTCAGAGGTCAGCGGTCAGCAGTCAGTTCATAAGCCGAAGTCTCGCCTCAGACCGCGTCGCGGTTCTGCCAAGGAGCGGCGTTTCACCGCGTGGGAATAGCCGGACGGACAGCCCAGCGGTCATGCCTACGGCAGACAAGTCTGTCCCGACCGAGGAGGGGTGATGACCGCGGCAGTCAGAGGGAACGGCGCGAGAGGCGTAGGGAACGGATGAGGGATGAAAGCCGAGTTGGACGAGACGCCGCCCGCTGAATTTCAACCGGTGATGAATAGTGAACCGGGTTCGATGAAAATTAGAACCGGTAGCGAGAGGAACTTACGGACTGACAATTTCGAGAACACCGAAAACGGTGAAATCACTGGGATTGGATGTAAGCAACCGTTGCACGCCGGCGGTGTGGAGGACGGCGGTCAGATGTGTATCGAGAATGCGTTTGCGACCCAGATTGAATTGTCGCATCCAAAGCAACGTCTGGCGCAGACTTTCGGCGGAAGGTTCGAGCACGCTCGCTGCCGGGGTGGCGATCAATCCTTCGACCCAATCCACGGCTTCGGTCATTGTCAAAGGCGGATTAAACCGGCGCGGATCGGTAATCACATGCAAAAACTCATTGATCACCAACGATGGGAAAACCAGCCGACTGCCGCGTTGCACTTCCGCTTGCACAGCGGCGATGGTCGCCGTGTTCGCCGGATGATCCGCCAAGGCGAGTTGAACCAGAATGTTGCAGTCCAGTCCGGTCATTGCCGTCCGAACAGTTCCTCCGCCAGTTCCGACTGTGCGATGACCGGCGTCAAAACGCGGTGGCCTTTGAGCGAGTGAACCTGGAGCAGTGGCTGGCCGGCCATGTCTTTGTTTGAGATTGCCACGATCCGGGCGACCGGTTTGTGGCCTTGCGTCAACAACACCTCATTACCGGCTTGCACACGCTGCACAAGTTCGGCAAGCCGTCCGGTGACTTCATTGACTTCCGCTGTCGTCGTCATAAATCTAAGCTACACGTTTTGTCTGCTCCCGTCGAGCCTGTTTCCACGGTGAACGCATTTAGAGTAGCAGTCGAAGAGCCAACTCCATACACGTGACAGAAAGGTTTTGTCAAAGGGGTCAACTCCACACACGTGACAGAAAGGCTGTTGACCGGTTCAATTCTCAATCCGTGCGGGGCGAAGGGAAGCGGGCAGAGGTCAGCGATCAGAGGTCAGCGGTCAGCAGTCAGAGGGTTGAAGGTTGAGAGCGGAAGGATGAATGCCAGGTCGTGAATCCTCTTACGCGGGAAAGCCGTGAACTCCGAACGCGGGTTGATTTTTTCAAACTCCAACTGTCAGTCTTGACTTTTACCAGTGACCGGACAGAAAGTAGCGATAATTACTTGTGAAATCCTGGAAGGTCCAAATGAAAAAAACAGTACACACTTGGAGTTTTTTCCGCGCCGGCGGGTTTGATCAGGTCAAGCTGACCTGTGGTGCGGACCTGATGAATCTCGATCAGCTCGATCAGAAACTTTGGGTCGCGCTGGCTTGTCCCACCACTGGTTTGGAGTTTGACGCCAAGACTCTGCAGCTCATTGATGCCGATTGCGATGGCCGGATCCGCGCGCAGGATATCATTGCCGCCTGCCGGTGGGCGGGGGAGTGTCTGAATAATCCGGACGATCTATTGAAAGGTTCCAGCGAACTGCCGCTCGCCGCCATCCGCGAGCCGCAGCTCCTCGCCTCAGCCAACCAAATCCTGGCCAACCTTGGCAAAGCCAGTGCCACTGCGATTACCAGCGAAGATACGGCGGACACGGTTAAAATATTCGCCGCCACCCATTTCAACGGAGATGGGATTATCCCGGCGGATGCGGCCGGCGACGCCGCAACCACGGCGGTCATCACCGACATCATGACCTGCCTTGGCAGCGAAATAGATCGCAGTGGTAAACCCGGGATTTCCAAAGCCAAGCTGGATCAGTTCTTCGCCGAAGCCGGGGCCTTTGCCGACTGGCATCAGCATGCCGATGCGGCGATTCTCACTCTCGGGGATGCGACGACCGCGGCCGCCGCGGCGCTGCGGGCGGTGAAAGCCAAGGTGGATGATTATTTTGCGCGGTGCCGGCTGGCGGCTTACGATGCCCGCGCGGTGCCGGCGCTGAATCGATTGGAAACCGAATATCTGGCCATTACCAGTCGGGATTTAAGTGCCACGGCCGCCGAGGTGGCTGGTTTCCCGCTGGCGCGGATCGAAGCCGGTAAGCCCCTGTCACTGACGACCGGTCTCAACCCCGCCTGGACGGAAGCGATCGCTGAATTCCGGTCCCGCGTCGTTGTGCCGTTATTGGGAGATTTGGCAGCCATCACGGAAGCCGATTGGCATGTCCTGACGGGAAAGTTGGCGGCCCATGAAGCGTGGCGCGCCGGCAAGACCGGTGGCGCCGTGGAGCCACTGGGCATTCAACGGGTCCGCGAGATTCTCGCCGGAAATGCGGCCACAACTATTGCCGCCCTGATCGCCAAGGACCAAGCTTTTGAGCCGGTTGCCAACAGCATCGCCAACGTAGACAAACTCATCCGGTACAATCGCGACCTGTATTTGTTGTGCACGAACTTCGTCAATTTCCAGGATTTCTATGCCCACGCCAATCGTCACCCGGCCATCTTTCAAGCGGGGACGCTGTACCTTGACCAGCGTAGTTGCGAGCTGACGTTGCCGGTGGAGGATGCCAGCAAACACGCACTGATGGCTGGATTGGCCGGGGCGTACCTCGCGTATTGCGATTGCACCCGTAAATCCACGGGAGAGAAACGACAGATCGTCGTGGCGTTTACAGACGGTGATTCCGATAATCTGATGGTTGGCCGCAACGGAATATTTTATGACCGGCAGGGCCGCGACTGGGACGCGACGATCACCAAGATTGTTGATAACCCGATCAGCCTTCGGCAATCCTTTTGGGCACCGTACAAAAAATTCGTGCGGATGATCGAAGAGCAAATTGCCAAGCGGGCGGCGGCGGCCGACGCCGCCAACAGTGCCCAGTTGCAAAATGCAGCGGCGGGGACGGTGCCGCCCGAGCCGCCGAAGAAAATCGATGTCGGAACCGTCGCGGCTTTGGGGGTGGCAGTGGGCGCGATCGGTGCGTTCCTGACAGCATTATCGAGCCGGGTCTTTGGCATCATTATTGTGGGTGGGCCACTGGCGACAATCGGGGCGACCATCGGCGTCATGCTATTAATCTCGCTGCCGTCCGTGGTGCTGGCCTTCATTAAACTGCGGAAGCGCAATCTCGGTCCGATTTTGGATGCCAACGGCTGGGCGGTCAACGCGAAAGCCAAAATCAACGTGCCATTTGGCGCGGCGCTAACCGATGTTGCCAAGCTCCCGCCGGGCGCGCATCGCGACATTGTCGATCCCTACGCCGAGCGCACGGCGGGCCGGAACCGCACGATCGTTGCACTGATTTTGGTGGCCTTGGTCTGGAGCGCGTGGCAGTACGACTGGCTTGGTAAATACCGCGACTGGCGGAACCGCCAGGAAATCAAGTACAAGCAAACGCCGGCCCCGGTCCCAGCGCCACCGCCCGCGGCAGCGCCCACCACGCCCGCGCCGGCGCAATAGCGTTGTGGATTGCGGACCGCGCGGAAAGCACCTTTCGCCGGCGGCTGTTCCAAGATGCGCCCGTTGCGGTTTGTCACCATAATTGATTCCGCTGAAAAAACCCGCGGACACGCTAAAGCGTGGACACCGAACGCTCGGTTTTTTCGAGATTCCGCACGTTTGGTGTCCAGCCTTCAGGCTGCGCCGATGGGGAGCAAAGGTTTTTCAGAAGAATCCACAATTGCCGCTCGACCTCGAAAACCGGTCCGGCTAAAATGCGCGGGATGGCAACCCCGACTGTGTCGCATTCCAAACCCTGGCTGCCCTATGTCGCGCCCATGGCGGTCTACATGGCGTTTCTGCTTGCCCAGTCCAACGCCAATCTCGTTTGGCTTTATCCCATTAAAGTTCTCGCCGTAGCCGGTGTGCTCTGGTGGTTCCACAACCAATACGTCGAGTTGCAACCCGGTGGTGCGGGGCTGGCCACCCCCCAGGCGTGGTTGGCGGTTGGGATTGGGTTGGTGGCGATTGCCTTCTGGATTGCTGGCGATCCGTATTATCCGAAAATCGAGGAGCTGATGTTCCGCTGCGAAAGCTGGCTCAGTCCGCTGCTGCATTCGCCGCCGCCCAAAGTCACCGCCGGGCCGGTTTTCGATCCGACGCTGATCCAGCCAGTGGCAAATCGGTTGGGGTTTATTGTTGCGCGGGTGGCCGGCGCAGTGTTGGTGGTGCCGGTCATGGAGGAACTGTTCTGGCGTGCGTTTTTGATCCGGTGGGTGGATCAGGAAGATTTTCAGGCCGTCCCGGTCGGTGTCTTTTCCTGGCGGGCCTTTGCGATCACGGTGGCGCTGTTCGGCGCCGAGCACAACCAATGGCTGGCTGGTCTGATCTGCGGTGCGCTCTACAACTGGCTGTTACTGAAGACGCGCAGCCTCCCCGCCTGCATCCTGGCGCATGCCGTCAGTAATGCTGCCCTGGCAGCGTGGGTGTTGACGCGGAGCGATTGGAAGTTCTGGTAGACAGATGACGACACGACGTAAATTGCTTGGGGTGGCGCTCGGCATCGGACTGGTGACTGTGGCCTTGTATCAACCGGTGCGGCATTTTCAACTTACCTACTGGGATGATCACCTTTACCTGCAAGTCGCCGAAACCAACCGGTTAACCTGGGCCGGCCTCCAATACGCTTTTACCAGTACCTATATTTATTACCAGCCATTGACCTGGCTGTCGCACGGTGCGGACTGCGTCCTCTGGGGGCAAGACTACGGGGCGCATCACCTGCAGAGTGTGGTGTGGCACGCGCTCAATGCCGCGCTGGTGGTGCTGCTGGCCTGGCAATTGACCGGTGCCTGGAGTGACCGCGAGCGGGTGCTGTTTGCCGGCTGGGTGGCGTTGGTGTTTGCGATCCATCCGGTGCAAGTGGAGCCGGTGGCCTGGCTGGCCGGCCGCAAGACGGTGGTGGCTGGATTTTTCTCTTTACTCTGCCTCTGCGCCTATCTGCAGTGGGCCGGCCGACCGACGCACCGCCGCTGGTGGTGGCTGACGGTTGCCGCCTGTGTGGCGGCATTATTGAGTAAACCGATGGCGGTCTCGTTGCCGGCAGTGTTGCTGGCGCTCGATTTCTTTCCGCTCCGGCGACATGCGGCGGTGGGCTGGCGCCGATTGATCGGGGAAAAATGGCTGCTCTTTGCGTTGGCGGGTGAGGTGGCGGTCGTGACGTTTGTCGGCCAGGTTGATACCGGCGCCTTACGGACGAGTGCCTTGACGATTCCGGAACGGGTGCTGGTGGCGGCGCGGAGTTTTGTTTTTTATGTGTGGAAGACGATTTGGCCGACCTGGCTTTCGCCGTTTTATCCGCTCGAAGGGGATCTTTCGATGCGGAATCCGGAGTTTCAATTTTCAGTGGGTGCGTGTTTGATGGCCGCCGGTGGCCTCTTTCTCGCCCGGCGACGCTGGCCGGCCGTGGTGGCAGCCGGCGGAGCCTATGTGGCATTGGTCGGGCCGGTCTCCGGCTTGTTTCAAGCCGGCGGGCAAGCGGTCGCCGACCGATTTGCCTATCTGCCAATGGTGGTTGTGGTGCTGTTGGTCGGGAGCATTGGCGTCGGGTGTGCGCGGCGCTGGCCCGCGATTGTCGGCTTGGCCGCCGTGCTGCCGTTGGGCTGGTTGCTGTTCCGGACTGCGAATCAGTTGCCGGTCTGGACCGACACCGTCACGATGTGGCAGGCGGTGGTTCAACAGTGTCCCGAGGCCCGCGTCGAGTACCGGTACATTGCCGGCGGTTTGGTTGGCCAACGGCGGTATGCCGAAGCGCTCCCCTATGCCGAGATCGCCTACGCGCGGCTGGACGACGCCCCCAATGCCCGGCAAAATCTTGGGGAGACATTTCAAGAGATTGCCGTGGCATTCATTACCCAACGCCGGTTTGGGGAATGTCTGGCAGCCGCACAACGGGCAGTTGAGCTATTGCCAACGAACGTACCGGCGCATGCTGCATACGGCTTGGCGTCACTGAAAACCGGCCGGTATGTCGATGCGGTGCGGGAGTTGGAAACAACGCTGCGACTACAGACGAACCTGCCAGCGGCACATTACAATCTGGCCTGTGCCTACGCACACCTGGGCCGGCGCGCGGAGGCCGTGACGGCGCTCCGCCAAGCGATCGCGGGCAAGCCAGAGTTGGCCGCCATCGCCCAGCGCGATCCCGCCCTGAGCAACCTGAACGGCGGCCTGCCTTGAGACGGTGTTTGCCAAAGCCGCTGCCAATGTGGACCGCGGGTCCGGCCGGATTGACGGTGGAGATTGATAATTTATGAAAATCCCAGTCCGACTGATTGAATTCTTAAATCAAAACCAGGTCCGGTATGAGATTGTGCATCACCCGGTCGCATTTACTGCCCAGGAATTGGCGGCGATCGAAGGGGTGAAAGGACACGAACACGCCAAGGTGGTGATGGCTAAAACAGACTCGCAGCTATTGATGTTGGTGGTGCCTGCGGATCACCGGGTGGATTGGGAGCGATTTAGCGAGTTGATCGGCGGGCGTGCCGGCCTGGCGGCGGAAGCGGATTTTGCGGCGCTGTTTCCCGATTGCGAAATTGGCACAATGCCACCCTTCGGAGAACTCTATCATGTTGCGATGTGGGTGGATTGCCGGCTGACATTGAGCCCGCGGTTTGTTTTCGAGGCCGGGACCCACAGTGATGCGATCAAAATGGACTCGGCCGATTACGTGCGGCTGGCCAGCGGCCAGGTGGCCGACTTTGCGAGAAAGTTGCAGCCAACCAACGCTTCTGTTATGCAGTCGTTAACCCCCAAGGAATCTTCATGAAAATCTTCATACGAATCTTGCTTGCCGGCGTTGTTGCGCTGGCGCCGCGGGTCGTCGCAGATGTCAAATTACCGGCCATCTTTTCCGATCACATGGTGTTGCAGGCCGGGACCCCAGTGCCGGTCTGGGGATGGGCGCGGGCAGGGGAGACTGTGACGGTCACCATTGCCGGTCAGACCCAAACAGTCACCGCCGGCCCGGATGGCAAATGGCTGGTGAAACTTGCTGCATTAACCGCCGGTGCGCCGCTGACGCTCACCGTCAAAGGCCAGAACACCATTACGATCAACGATGTGCTCGTCGGCGATGTCTGGCTTTGTTCCGGCCAGTCGAATATGGCGATGGGTGTCGCTGGTGCCAAGGATTTCGCGCAGGAAAAAATGGCCGCGAATTATCCCCGGATCCGCGCGTTTCAGGAATCGTCGGGGGCCGCCCCGGCACCCCGCGACGAGTGTTCGGGACGCTGGGTGGTGTGCAGTTCAAACACGGTGGGCGGTTTTTCGGCGACCGCTTATTTTTTTGGCCGTGAGATTCATCAGAAAACCGGAGTCGCGATTGGCTTGATCAATTCTTCGGTCGGTGGCACGCCGATCGAGGCCTGGACGAGCTGGGCGGCCCAGCAGGCGCAACCCAAATTAACACCGCTGCTGACGGGGTTCGAGAAACAGCAGGCGGGTTGGAATCCCGAACAGGCGCAGGCCGAGTACGAGAAGCAATTGGCCGCGTGGAAGACGGCGACTGCCCAAGCCAAGGCCGACGGCAAACCGGCGCCCCGCCAGCCCGGCAAGCAAACGGAGCCGCGGTTGAAGTCGAATTATCCCGGTAGTTTGTTTAACGGCAAAATTGCGCCGTTGATTCCGTATGCGCTGCGCGGTGGCCTCTGGTATCAGGGGGAAGCCAACGGCGGCAGCCTGCTGTACGGCTTGCAGTTGGCGACGCTGATTCAGGATTGGCGGACGCGGTGGGGCAGCGAGTTTCCGTTCGCGTGGGTGCAATTGCCGGAGTGGCTCGCGCCGCAAACCAAGCCGGTGGTCGAGGACCCGGGTTGGGCGGTGGTGCGCGAAGGGATGTTGCAGACGTTGAAACTGCCGCACACCGGCATGGCCATCGCGCTCGGCACCGGTGATGCCAAAGATATTCATCCACGCAACAAACAGGAAGTCGGGCACCGGCTGGCGTTGTGGGCGTTGGCGACGGTGTATGGAAAGACAGGCGTGGCGTGGGCCGGGCCGTTGCCGGCCAGTTGCAAAATTGCCGGCCGCGAGGTGGTCATTACCTTTACGCATGCCGACGGCGGACTCGTGGCGCAGGACGACACATTGAAAGGATTCGCCATTACCGGCGCGGATCAGCAATGGGTTTGGGCCAATGCGAAGATTGTGGGCGACACCGTCATCGTGTCGCATCCGCGGGTGAAAGCCCCGGTCGCAGTCCGGTACGCGTGGGCGAACAATCCGGTGGGCGCGAATCGGTGGCGGTGGCAAGGGAACCGCGGACAGTGTTACACGTGGGCTGACAAACCGGCAGGGGCCAATCTCTTCAACGGTGCCGGCTTGCCGGCTTCCCCGTTCCGTACCGACGCGCCGGAGCCGTAATTCGCGGGCCGGTCACCGGTCAAACTGGGCCAGGCAGTTCGCCAGCGTGATCAAACTGCCGCCGATCAACAGGCTGGCTGTCAGCGTCTCGTTGGCGTAGTCCACGTGACCGAGCTGCGCCAGCCACGCCGGTAACCCGAGCGCGCACGCGCTCGCAACGACCGGCTCCGCACAATAAATCAGGCCGGCATGGGTTGGTGCCAGATGGGGTTGCCACACATTCATCAAGGTAAATGCCAGCACCGTGCAAAGTGCGACCAACCCGGTGAGTAGGATCCACACGGCCCCCGATTGGTAGATCACTCCCGGGTTCTGGCCAGGCCAGGCCAGGGCCGGCCCGAACAACACCGCCGTGGTGGCGAACATGATCACAGTGGCGGCACACTTGTCCGTCGCCACAAATTCCGGCCGGGCCAGCCACAGGATTGCCCCGGAAAAAATCACCGCCGATAGCAGGGTCAGTTGTTCGCCCGCGCCCAGATGGAACTGCCGCCAGTCCATCCGACTGAGAATGCTCAAGCCGATGACAACCAGCGCGCAAGAAATGATTAACACTCGGGACGGCCAGTGTCGTCGCTGAATCGCCAACCCGACGGGGATGATAATCACAAACGCCGACGTCAAGAATGCCGAGGTCGAGGCTTGCGTATGGCCCAGGCCGGTCATCTGAAAAATCATCCCCCCGCCATTGAGTACGCCAAGGCCGAGGCCGAGTTTCCATTCCGGCCAGCGTATTTGCCGGAGCCGCCGCCGGTACAAAATCGCGGCCAGCAGCGCAGCGAGTCCGAACCGGGTTGCCAAACTTTGGGCGGTCAGCCACCACTCACTGGCGGCCGGCGCGAGCTGGTGTTGAACCAGTAGCAATGCTTTCATGAGTGGAAAGCTCAATCCCCAGCCTGCGGTGGCCAGTAATAACATCAATACAGGCTTCAGCGAATGGGGTGTCGGGTGCGGCGCAGGCATGGGTGGTAAACTGCCAACAATTACTGTGACTTGCGAGCTTTTGCCGGGCTTGGTAGAGTATTGCCCACATGCCAACTGCATCGCCCATGAAGATTTTGTTTGTTGCATCGGAGTGCGCGCCGTTTGCCAAGGTTGGCGGTCTCGGCGACGCTGTCGCCGGGATGGCGAAAGCGCTCCAGCAATTGGGCCACGAAGTCCGGGTGCTGTTGCCATTGTATTCGTTTATCGACCGGCATGCATTTGGATTGCACGTTGTCGGCTCCCATTGCGTGCACATGGGCGGCGGCGTGGAGCATTGGGTCGGGCTGCATGAAACGCAGTTGGATGGCCGATTGCCGGTCTGGTTTGTCGAATCCGATAATTACTTTGGCCGGTTTGGTTTGTACGATGGCCCCACCGGACATTACACCGACAACGCCTACCGGTTTGCCATGCTTTCGAAATCGGCTCTGCAAGTCTGCAAAGACCGCCATTGGATTCCGGACATCATGCACATTCACGACTGGCCAAGCGCGCTGGTGGCCGTTTTTCTCAAAACGTGGGACCGCCTGAATTCACCGCTTTCCAACACAGCCAGCGTGCTGACAATCCACAACATCGGCTATCAAGGGGTCTATCCGGCGGATGTATTTCCGTATATTGGGATTACCAATGATCATTTTCATCCCGGCGCACTGGAAGACCACGGCAACATTAATTTGCTGAAAGGCGGGATTAACTACGCCGACGCCCTGACGACGGTTTCGCCGACGCATGCCCAGGAGATTCTCACGCCCGGCGGCGGGATGGGCCTGGCCCCATTCTTAAACGCCCGGCGGGCAGATTTCTCCGGAATTTTGAACGGTGCCGACTACGAACACTGGGATCCAGCGACCGACGCATTTCTGGCGGCGCGCTACTCCGCGACTCAGTTGGCTGGTAAAGCGGTTTGCAAAGCCACGCTGCAACGAGAATTCGGCCTCGCCGAACGGCCCGATCTGCCGGTGTTTGGCATCGTCACACGGTTTGCTGAACAAAAAGGTGTCCACTTGCTTCGTGAAGCGTTACCGGCCGCGCTCCAGCAGATGCAGCTTCAATTTGTCGTTCTCGGCAATGGCGATGCCGATACGGAAAACTTCTTCCGCTGGCTCCAAGCCACCCAGCCCGGCCGGGTGGGCGCGTCGATCGGGTTTGACAACAAACTCAGCCATCGCATTCAGGCTGGGAGTGATTTCTTTCTGATGCCATCGCTCTACGAACCCTGCGGCCTGAGCCAGATTTACGCGTTGCGGTACGGTACGTTGCCGGTCGTCCGCGCCACTGGCGGACTGGATGACACGGTCCAAAACTACGACGAAGCCACTGGAGCCGGCACCGGCTTTAAGTTTATCGAGCCGACCGGGGCGGCGCTCTTCAATACCATTGGGTGGGCGGTCAGTACCTGGTTTGATCGGCCGAAGCACATCGCCCAACTCCAGCAGCGCGCAATGGCGCAAGATTTCTCCTGGGCCAAGTCGGCCGAACAATACGTGCAAACCTACCACCACGCGCAGCGCGTGAAACGGCACACCCCCACCGGTTAATCGGTGGCGCCCGGCGCCACGACCAGATTTCGGCAATGGAATGGCGGGCAGACCTATGCGCACGGCAATTACTGAAGCTAGTCAATACTATGGACCGACTCCTTTAGACCTCTTTACTGGATTGAAAGAGCGGT
>Ga0316229_1003762_pt1 | contig 11598 bp, 10 predicted proteins | sample TBH18023metaG_FD_206011 | JGI IMG/M metagenome (GOLD analysis project Ga0316229, IMG submission 206011) | Freshwater microbial communities from Trout Bog Lake, Wisconsin, USA - TBH18023 | ecosystem: Environmental > Aquatic > Freshwater > Lake > Hypolimnion/Profundal zone | place: USA: Wisconsin...
GGGTGTGCGGTTTGTGACCCGGAAGGAAGCCGACGAAGCTGCAGAGCATCTCCTGAACAAACACCCCGTCTGCCTCCGCAATCGCGGCCGCCACAATCTCTTTCTCAAGTTTTTCGATCCCATGGCCTTTGCGCCCGGAGACAAATTTCTGATTCTGGACGCGGATTTGTTTTTTTACCGCCGGCCGGAATTCCTTCTGCAATGGGCCGAAGGCGGAGAACGGGCCTGCTATTACAACCGGGACGTCAAGGAGGTCTATTGCCTGCCGCGCGAGACGATCGAAACGGTCATCGGAGTCCGGCTCTGGGAATGTTTCAATAGCGGGTTGCTCTGCATCTGCCGGGAGGCTCTGGATCTCGATCTGGGCGAGCGGCTGCTTTCGGCCTTCGAGGCCACCGCGCACCACCCGCAGTTTTTCGAGCAAACACTTTACGCCCTCTGCGCTTCCGCGTTCAATCGCGGCGGGCCGCTTCCCCCGCAATATGAGATCACCTGGAATATTTTCCGCCGCCGGGATTCGGTGTGCCGGCATTATGTGGGGCCCGCAAAATACGACCATCTCTATTTGGAGGGGCCGGCCAGCCTGTTCCTGCTCATGACTTGCCCGGCTGTCTGGAGTCGGCTGTCTGGCGGGAGGCCACGGGCGGAGTTATGAAACTCCTCCAGAAAACCCGGCTCCGGGCGCGCCGAACCGCCGCCTCGCTGGCCCGCGCACTTTCCGGCAGCGCCTATGCATCCACCGCAGCCCGGCTTGCACGGTTGCCCGATTGTGACGTGAGCGTGCATATGATGTCGCAGTCCGACCGCGTGGATGCGAGCTGGATGTCGTATGCCTCGTTCTGCTTTTATTCGGGGAGAAGATATCCGCTGTGGATTCACGATGACGGATCCTTCGGCGAGGAAGATGTCGCTCGGCTGCGTCGGTCACTGCCCGGCGCGGTGTTTGTCTCCCGGCGGCAGGCCGATGCCGAAATGCGCGACCGCCTGAGCGGGTTCCCCGAATGCGCGAAGTTCCGGGAGGAGAACTTCTTTTTCCTCAAACTTTTTGATGCCTTTCATTTCGCACAGTCGGAAAGGTTCATCGTGCTCGACAACGACATTCTTTTTTTCCGGGAGCCCACGGAGGTCGTGCGGTGGCTCGACCTCCGCGAGCGGGAGGTGCGATTCAACAGCGAGCGGGGGGAAAGCCTGGCCATGACCCGCGAGGATCTGGCAACCCTCCCCGGCCGCCCAGCGGACATGCTTCTCAATGCCGGGTTCGGGCTGATCTGGAGGGAGGTGATGGATTGGGAGTTCTGCGAGCGATTTCTCGCCCGCTGCCGGGAAAGCATCCATCTGATTCGGAAAATCCACCTGATGGAGCAGACGACATGGGCGTTCCTCATCGGTCATTCCCCGCTTCCGCTCAGGCTGCTGCCGCACACCTACGAAATTTCCAACGACATTCTGAAAGGCAAGGGAACCATTATGCGTCACTACACCGGATTCACCAAGCACGACATCATGTTTGTCGAGGCGTTTCTGGGATTGCCCGGCCTCCTGCGCCGTGCGCTCTCGTGAGGGTTGATCCGTTTGCCGCAAAGAATTCTCCGCTCTTGTTCTTCACATTGCCCGTGCACTGAAGATAGTTAATCACATGGCCTATCTCCGACATTCCCTGGTCCGCCCGGTCCATCCGGGTTTTTGGATCAAGACCGCCCTCCACCTGTTCACGCCCGGCGGGTTTGGATACATCCGCAAGCTGCGGCAGATGCAGGACGCGCGGTATGTGCATGAGCGCGACAAGCATGAGGTTCGCAAAAAACACCACGGCGAGGGCGGATGGAAGGCGGAGAAAGACGGCGATATCCTCAAGCGCGACTACGCGAGCTACGAGGAATACCTGACCCACCAGAAGCAGAAGCTCGACGAAATGCTCAAGCTCAAGGGCGGGTTCAGCAACTGGGACATCTGCGAATACCGGTTGAAGTTTTACTCCCGGTTCAAGCACCTGCACGGGCTGGTCGCGAGCGATGCCTCGATCATCTGCTGCGGAGCCCGCCAAGGCACCGAGGTCGAGGTGCTGCATGATCTCGGGTTCGCCAACGCCTTCGGGATCGATCTCAACCCGGGACCCGACAACCGGATCGTCCGCCAGGGAGATTTCATGAAGCTTGACGTGCCGGAGAATTCCCTCGACCTGCTCTACACGAATTGCGTGGACCACGCCTTCGACCTCGAGGCGATGATGGCCGAGCACGCCCGCGTTTTGAAACCCGACGGATTCCTGCTCTACGACATGGGAATCAACATGGAACACGGAGCCGGGGGACCGTTCGAAGCGGTCTCGTGGGATCGGACCGAAGACCTCGTCGTCCGCCTGCTCGGAAAATTTCAGAAGCTTATCCGAGCCGAGCGCGACGACAATTTTGGCGGGCAGTGGCTCTGGGTGCTCCTTCAAAACAAGCGTTGAAAAAAATTCTCGGCATTGTTCTCGTGCGGAACGAGGACCGGTTTGTGGGGCAGGCGGTGAGGAACGCCTGGGAATTCTGCGACCGTCTTCTGCTGGTCGATCACCGGTCCGGCGATGCGACCGCGGGGATTCTCAGGGAGTTCGCTGCGGAGCCTTCCGGGAAAGCCACCTTCCACTCGATTGATCATCCGCGCGAGTCGCACGCGCTTCTCAAGGCGTTTGTCGGGACAGACACCTGGGTGTTCGGCGTGGACGGAGACGAGATCTATGATCCCCGGGGATTGCAGGCTTTCCGTCCGAGGTTGCTGGCCGGAGAGTTCGATGCGCATTGGATGATTCTCGGGAACGTCCTGCACTGCGACCGGGTGGACGCGCGGGACAGCACGGCCTCCGGCTTTCCGTCCCCGCCGAGCCGCAGCATTACGAAGCTCTACAACTTCGCTGCCATCGACTCGTGGGACGGCGATACTCCGGAGCGTCTGCACGGGGGGGATCCGGCGTTCCGCGGTGGATTTCACGAGCGGGACAAACGCCAGCTCCAGCTCGAATGCTCGTGGGAAGAATCGTCGCTGCGCTGCCTGCATGCCTGCTTTGTGCCCCGCAGCAGTCTCGATCCGGTTGGCGCGACGAGGGAAAATATCATGGAAACATTCCAAGGAGGCTGGACGAACAGGATCAAGCGGGCCGCGCGGAGCCTGGCGGGAGTCCCGGAAACGTCGGACTGGAAACGGGAACGCTATGCCCGCGGCGAACGGCTGACGGTCCCGGCGGATCCGTTTTTCGCATGAGCCTTTTTTTCCAATCCAAGCCCGTGGCCACGGCCGCGATCAACCTGCGTCCTCGCGCGGGCTCATGGGGCGGCGCGAACCAGTGGACGTCGCAGGTCGTCCGCTGGCTCAGGGACAACGGATGGCGAGTTGCCTTCGATCTGAAGCGGGTTCCAGATGTTGTCGTGATGACCCACACCGGGCTTTCGGCGCACACGACCTTCGGGGCCGATGAGGTCGGCGAACTCAAGCGGAAACACCCCCATGTCCCGTGCTTGCACCGGATCAATGACAACGACATCCGCAAGGAAACTTCCGAAATGGACTCCCTGATCGAGCGGAGCAGCCGCGTTGCCGACCACACGGTCTTTGTTTCGGAATGGCTTCGCGATTACCACGCGGGGAAGTGGTTCGACGCGTCGAGGCCGCACTCGGTGATCGTGCCTGGCGCGGACCCGCGCGTTTTTCATCCGGTCGGGGGCGCCCGCTTCGAGGCGGGGAAGCCGCTGCGCCTGGTCACGCACCATTGGTCCGACAACTGGAATAAGGGGTTCGATGTCTACCGGGATATCGACGAACTCATCGCCCGGCAATCCGGGCAAAAATACGAGCTGTGGGTGATCGGACGCTGGCCGGAGGAATTGAAATGGAAGTCCGCCCGCACCTTCGCCCCTGCCAGCGGCCCGGAGCTCGCCGGGCTTCTGCGCCAATGCCACGGCTACGTGAGCGCGTCGCGATTCGAGCCGGGGGCGATGCATGTTGCGGAGGGCCTCCAGTGCGGGCTGCCGCTGCTCTACCATTGCGATTCGGGAGGGACGGTCGGACAGGGGAGGCGTTACGGCCTAGAGATTTCGGATGAACTGGAAGCCACCCTCGCGGAGTTTTCGGACCGTCTGCCGGATTTGCGCGGGGGGCTGCTGAGCGATCCCCCGTCGGGCAGCAAAATGTCCGCCGCCTATCTCCATTTGCTCCAGCGGCTCGTCCTCCATGCTTAACGTCCATTACACGCCGGGCGATGGAAAAGGATGGGCGTTGGACGAGGACCTGCGGCTGATCCGCTCCTCGTTGAAGGGAATCGTCCGCGAGACCGGCGCGGCCTCGGCCGATGTGATCCATGCTCCCTTCTGGCAGAACCTCTCGATGGTGGCGCCACCGCTGCTCGACCGCGCATTCGTCATCGCCCATGCCGACAACCCGCCGTTTTTTTATCTCAAGCAGCCGGAGTTTGCCGCCGGCCAGACTCAGGTCGACCTCTGGGTCGCGCGCTCGCGCGAGGCCTTCGACCAATTCACCCGGCTCGGCCTTCCAGCCGAACACATCCCCTACGCGATCGACCCGGAACTTTTTTTCCCGATCCCGGACAAGGCGGCATTGCGCCGGGAATTCGGGATTCCTGAAGAGGCTTATGTGATCGCCAATTTCCACCGCGACTCAGAAGGGGCAAACCTCGCGATTCCCAAGGCGCAGAAAGCGCCGGAGTTCATGGTGGCAATCCTGAAACGGCTCCGCGATGCGGGCGCGGCATTTCATGTCCTGCTCGCCGGACCGCGCCGCCACTGGCTGCGGAGCGAGCTCCGCCGCGAAGGCATCCCGTTCACGTTTGTCGGAAAATGCGATGTCGGGGGAGATGATTTCGGCATCAATATTCTGGGCCGTGTCCAGCTCAACAAGCTCTACAACGCCTCGGATCTCTACTTGATCCCATCGCGCTGGGAGGGGGGGCCGCAGTCGGCGATGGAAGCCGCGGCCTGCCGGTGCAAAATTTTGTCAACGCCTCTCGGGGTGGCGCGGGACATCCTCGAACCCGTATCCCTGTTCCGGACAGCTTCCGAAGCCGCCGCACGCCTGCTGGAGGACATCGGGTCCCGGACGCTTGACGCCACGGTCGCCCCGCAATTCGACCGCTGGAAATCTTCCCACACGACCGGGGAGATGTCGCTGCGCCTGCGCGGTCTCTACGCCTCGCTTGTGGAACGAAGCGCGTTCAAGCAGAAGGCGAAGCGGAAAAAACTCCTGTCTTTGCGTGGCGGATGGCTGCAACTCCGCCACACATTTCGCCGCCGGTTCATCAAACCAAGCCTTCCCGAAGAAGTGGCCTGGAACCACGCGGAGGGCCGGTTGCAGGATCTCGATGAGATTCTCGCGGTTGTCCGCAAGTCGCTCGAACAGCTCGGCATCCGCGCCGTCAGTCGCGGGGAAGCGGAAGTCGAGATTGTCGGATGGCCGGAATCCCGAGCCGGGGGCAGGCGGCAACTGCAGTGGATAGTTCCAGGGTTTCCCTCGTCACAGATCATGCCGTCGGCCCTGCTGATCGCCCCGTCTGTCCAAGATGTTTTGAACCTGAGAGCCGCCGGGCGCACGCAGCCGGCGGTCGCCATGGCTGTTCCCTTGGGCGGCTCCGGCGATTCCGGCGATGTTCTGATTGTCGAGCCCGGCGATGTCGGTGCATCGGTCCGGATCTGGCGGGCGATGTCAGCCGGGCGGCCGGTCGTTTACCCGGAGGGAACCGCCTACTACGAGCAGGTTTTCCACGCGGGCTTGTGTTCTTCCGAGCCAACAGAAATGGCCCGCCTCGCAACGGATAACGCTGCCGAGTTGCGTTCGCTGGCGGTATTGCCGACGCAGGACGATGCCTTAAAGTTTCTCCAGGTTCTGTTGCGGGAACTGCGTTCTAAAGAATCCCATCCTGTCCACTATCCGATGATTTCGACCAATGATCACCCCCAACAATCCCTTCCTTTCCGATGAATAGATCCGCGCAGAGCATTGCGGCGCATGAAGGGGAGGTTTCCCGGATCAAATCCGGTGCGTTGGCCTACCGGCGCTGCCTCGCGCACTATTTGAATCTGGTCATCCCCATGTCCGCAGATCTTCTGGAAATCGGCTGCGGCGGCGGGCACCTTTTGAAACTGTTAAAGTGCCGGTCGTGCACCGGGATCGATGTTTCGGAGAGGCGAATTTCGGAAGCCCGGGAAAACTGCCCTTCTGCGGCTCTTCATGTCGGAGACGCGTGCGATCTCCATCTCGACGCCCGGTTCGACGTCGTGCTGTTGTCCGACACGTTGAACCACTGCAGCGATGCGCAGGCTCTGCTCGAGGCGGCGCACAGGTTCGGCCTTCCCGGCGCACGGCTGGTGGTGACAACCTACAACACCCTTTGGCGTCCCGCTCTTTCCCTGCTCAGCGCGCTGGGAGTCCGTTCGCCGCAACCGGATCTGAACTGGCTCTCGGGCGGCGACGTGTGCAATCTGGCCGAACTCGCGGGCTGGGAAATCGTCAAGACCAATGGCCGGATCCTTCTGCCGGTGAAGATCCCGCTCGTCTCGGAGATCTTGAACCGTTGGGTGGCTCCCCTCCTGCCATTCCTGTGTCTGACCGACATCATGGTGGCGAGAAAAACGGCCGCCATGCCAGGCAACCCTTCCGTTTCGATCATCATCCCCGCGAGAAACGAGGCCGGCAACATCGCCGCCGCCATCGAACGGATCCCGGCATTCTGCCCCGACACCGAATACATTTTCATCGAGGGGCATTCGACCGACAATACCTGGGAGGAAATCGAAAAGGTCCGCTCCGAGCATCCCGACAAGAAAATCCGCATCGCGCGTCAGACGGGCCGCGGAAAGGGCGATGCCGTGCGGCTTGGTTTTTCGATGGCGGGCGGCGACATCCTCATGATCCTCGATGCCGATCTGACGATGCCCCCGGAGGATCTCCCCAAATTTTACAGGGCTTTGGCTGACGGGCGCTGCGAGTTCGCCAACGGATGCCGTCTGGTCTATCCGATGGAGGAACGGGCGATGCGGTTCCTCAACCTTTGCGCGAACAAGCTTTTCGGCGTCCTGTTTTCTTGGCTGCTGGGCCAGCAGGTGAAGGACACCCTTTGCGGCACCAAGGTCTTGAGCCGCGCGAACTACGAAGCGATCGCGAAAAACCGGAGCTATTTCGGGGATTTCGACCCCTTCGGGGATTTCGATCTTTTGTTCGGGGCGGACAAGCTGCACCTGAAGATCCGGGATATCCCGGTGAGATACCGCGAGCGCACATACGGCGAAACCAACATCCAGAGGTTCCGGCACGGGCTGCTTCTTTTTCGCATGGTCGCATTTGCGGCGCAAAAGCTGAAATTCGTTTGAGGCCCGCGTTGAAAAACCGATGCTTTTTGTTCTCTGTTCCGGCCGCGCTGCTTCTGCTTGCCGGGGTGTTGACATTTCCCGCTCTGTTCGGTTTTTCCAAGGCCGGGCGGGTGGCAGGCATCACAAAATCGGAAGGGTATCTGCTTTTGGCGGAACTGCCGAAGGGGGTTGCGAAGCCGGGAAAGCGCGCATTTATTTTTTCTGATCTGCCAGTTCTCTTCGAGGACGGGAGGGCGTTGGGGCGTCCGGTCTCCTCGGCAAAGGAAATCACGAATGCGGGCCGTGGGCGATACCGGTTCCGGGGTTCTGAAATCCAGTTTTCGACCGCGGATGGCGGATCCGCGGAGGGCCGGGAATACACCGTGCGCTCTCCGCGTTGGTCGGTGGGGGAGCCCTGGCTTCTGGCTCTCTGGGCTGCTGCCTTGGTTGGCGCCCTGCTCGCCGCGCGGCAGCTGAACCCCGGCATGTCGGCGGATTTCATCCGCAGTCCGGCAGTTGGCCGCGGGTTGCTCGTTGTGTCCGCCGCCTGGACCGTCGCCTTCTGTTTTGTTGGCCCCTTTCTGTCGGACGCCTTTTTCACGGGCCTGCTGGCACCGTCGCTCTGGGCTCTTTTGATCGGCTTGGCTGCGCTGCATGGCAGGGCGGCAGGCCGGGCCGGCCTGTTTCTCCTGGCCTTGCTGCCGGCCCTCGCCGGCTATTTTTATTATGGTGTCAACGCGGCTTCCGACAGCTCGTTTCTCGTTGCGGGCGTGATTCCGTGGAGCGACGCGAAAATGCATTTCCTGCAGTCTGCCGGCATCGCGCTCAACGGATCAACCGGTATCCTGTTCAACGGCCGGTTCCTCTATCCGGTTTTCTATGCGGGTCTTTTGGTGGCTGCCGGGTGGAACATCCAGTTGGCGAACCTCTTGGTTTCCGCGCTGGCGATGGTCGCGCTGGCGTTCACCTGCCCGTCCGTGGCAAAGAGGATGGGCGTTGCGGGCACCGCCATCTACAGTTTGCTGTTCTGGCTGTATTTCCGGGCGCACGGCTGCGGGCTTCTGATGAGCGAGAACCTCGGCCTGCTCCTTGGTTTGATAGGGTTCAGTTTTCTGCTCCTGAGCGTCGATGGCGGGAAAGCGTGGCCGGTGTTCGTCGCGGTCGCATTTTTCGCTCTTGGCTCGGCTGCCCGCCCGGGCGCGCTATTCATTTTGCCGGCCCTTGTCCTCTATGGTGGAATTCGGGTTTGGAACTCGTCGGAGGGCCGGAAGCGGGTCGCCCGGACTGCCGGAGCGGCCGTCATCGGCCTTGCGGTGACATGCGCGTGCTTCGGGACAAACCAGGTTTTGATGAAGGCTTTTTACCGTGGCGAGGGCCGGGCGTTCGGCAATTTTGCTTTCACCCTGCACGGCTTGTTGGATGGGACGAAGTGGAGCGCGAGCTACGAGGCGACAAAAGGGGACGCGGCATTGGTCATGCGCCAGAATATCCGCATGATCCAGGAATCCCCCGGCAGCCTCTGGAGCGGGATCCGGCGGGCTTACGGAGAGGCGGCCAAAGACGGGTTCCTATTCCGGTTCGGCGGGGAAAAGCGGCTGGCAACGACCGGCATGCTTCTCTTTGTTCTGGGCGCGGTCTCTCCGATATTCTGGCGGCCGTTTCGCCGGGATTTGTGGTGGATGGTTCTCCTGTTTGCCGGAATCCTCGCATCCGTTCCGTTCGCTCCGCCGTGGGATGCCGGGGTGCGCCCGTATGCCGCCACGCTCCCCGTTCAGTGTTTCCTCGCCGCGGCCGGTTTTTCGTGGTTGGTCGCTCTGCTCGGCCAAGCGGCCAAGTGGCTGGAGCCGGCACCCCCCGGCGTTCGCGCAAACTGCTCGCCGGAAGGGGATCAGAAGGAAGTTCTCCAGGGCGACATGAGAGTGAACGGATTGGTTGGCTTTGGGGTTCTTTGCATGTTTCTGACACTGCTTTTTCCTTTGGTGCTGAAATTCCCGCGATCCCCAAGCCCTGCTGCGGACGGCCCTCCTGTTTTTCGTGCCGGCTCCCGGCTCTTTGTGACAAAGGCGTCTCCTGGTGCGGGAAGCGTTTCCCAAGAAGCATTTTTGGACCGGCTGTCCGATTTTCAAGCCCAGTCGCCCGACGCGGCGCGGGTGTTCCTTTCTGCGAACCCTGATTTCGTGCTGGCCATCGACTGGCGGACGCTGCAGGCGGTCTTGCTGCACACCCCCTTGCCGGATGTTCTGCCTCATCTGACGAATGTCGGCGGGGTGGTGGTCGAAGATGCGCGGGATGGAAGCCAGTGATGACTTACCTGACATTAAAAGAATACAACACCCGTTCCAATTTGATCAAATAACCCCATGCTCTCATCCGTGATTCCTTGGCAAACCCGCGAGCGCATTCGCTCGGTGCTGGAGTTCCCGGCGCGGAGAGCCGCCCGGAAAAGGCTGGCGCGGATCCGTCGTTCCGGGGATCTGTCTGTCGGATTCGGCGGCGTGCTGGACGACGGGCGTCCTGTCCACGGCGGAGCGGTCAAACTGCTGCCGCTGCGGAAAGCCTTCGGCGGAGACGAGGAGGCATTCGGCATTCTCTATGCCGTGAGCAGCAGCCCGCCGCAGGTGGCCGACGACCTCTTCGCCCACTGCCGGCGGTCCGGCATCAAAATCGTCTGGAATCAAAATGGCGTGGCCTATCCCGCCTGGGCCGGGAGCGAGAGCGAGCGGTTCAACGCGCCGATGCACGAGCTCCGGGATGCCGCGGATTTCATTGTCTATCAAAGCGAGTTCTGCAAAACCTCCGCCGCGAAATTTCTCGGGCACCGCGAAACCCCCTCATCGATCCTCTACAATCCGGTCGATCTGGAGGTGTTCTGTCCCGATCGCGAAAAGACATTTTCCGGATCTCCCCTCCGGCTGCTCGCCGCGGGGACACACGGGACGCGCGACCGCGTGACCTCCGTGCTCGAGGCCCTTCGCACGCTGAGAAAAGGCGGGATCGAAGCGGTGCTCACCGTGGCCGGACAGTTCCAGTGGCCGGGGGGTGAAAAAGATTTTGCCAGCGAGATCGTCCGTCTCGGGCTGCAGGATGCCGTCCGGAGGGTCGCGCGATTTTCGCAAAGTGATGCACCCGCTCTTTACAGGGCCCACGATTTGCTCGTGCATCCCAAATACATGGACCCCTGCCCGACGGTCGTTCTCGAGGCGATGGCTAGCGGGTTGCCGGTTGTCGGCTCGCGTTCCGGCGGCATGCCCGAAATTGTCTCCCCCGCTTGCGGGGCACTTATCGATGCTCCGCAGGACTGGGACATCCGCCACACCCCGTCCGGAAGCGATCTCGCCGCCGCCGTGGCCGGGCTCCTGCCGAACCTGCCGGAATTTTCGCTCGCCGCCCGGCGGAATGCGGAGGCCCGGTTCGATGTCGGGAAATGGATCGAGGCGCACGGGCGGGTTTTTTGTGGGCTCCGGGATTCTTGACAACGAAACAGCCGGCTCCATGTTTGCAACGTATGACTGAAAATCCGCCCAACGGATTCGACAAGATCGGGATGTTCCGGCTCATCGCGGACAAGATGGAGCGGGATCCTGCGTTGCTGCAAATTGCGCTCGGTAATATCGTGCGATGGATCGCCAACGGTGCGGACCAGCAGCACCGGCTCCGCCAGTGGGAGGGGATGATCTGCTCGGCCCAGACCTCGAAATCTGGCATGGAGGTTTTGCTGGCAGCGCTCCGGGAAGACAGCGAGCAGGCGGCGCATTTGCGGGAGTTTGCGCCGTTTGATGGGGTGCTCACGACAATGGAACGCCGACCTTTTATTTTACAATGCGCCTTCCAGCATTAAAGCACTTGGTCGAGTCTGTGCGCTCACTCGGACAAAGCCGCAAAGTTATCGTTCTGGGCTCGGCTTCGCTCCTCGCCTCATTTCCCGAACTTGGAGAACAGGAATTTCTCGAATCCACATACGATGGCGACCTGTTACTGGAGCCAATCAATAAGGAGATAGCGGGCTATTTGGTGGAGGCAGTCGGGCAGGGAAGCCTTTTCCGAGCCGAGCACGGCTACCATGCCGACATCCTCCACCCGACGATTGTGAAAAGCCTGCCGCCGGGATGGGAGGATTTGACCTCGCCGTGAGCGGCCTGTTTTTCAGCGAGGGAGGTTCCGCATGAATGGCATTCCGCCGCTCTCGGTGCTGATGACGGTCTTCAACGGCGGAAGATTTCTGGCGGAATCGGTCGAGAGCATCCTTGCGCAGAGTTTTTCGGAC
>Ga0316229_1003780_pt1 | contig 11553 bp, 10 predicted proteins | sample TBH18023metaG_FD_206011 | JGI IMG/M metagenome (GOLD analysis project Ga0316229, IMG submission 206011) | Freshwater microbial communities from Trout Bog Lake, Wisconsin, USA - TBH18023 | ecosystem: Environmental > Aquatic > Freshwater > Lake > Hypolimnion/Profundal zone | place: USA: Wisconsin...
TGGCGGACCTGGCCGTAGCGGGAGGCCACGCCCGCGCGGGCCACCAGGGGCTGGATGCTGATGCCGGCGCGGTAGAAGGCCTTGGCGATGAGGGCCGAGCAGATCACCTCGCGGCTGTTGGAACTGCCCAGGTACAGGCTGCGCCGGCGGAAGCGCCGGGGCAGCAGCGGGAAGGGCAGCAGGTAGCGCATCAGGTCGAAGACGTTGCGCTGGTCGTAGCGCACGCCCAGGTGCAGGAGCATCTCGGCCAGGATCCGGTCCTGGTGGTCGGGGGTCAGGCCCGTGGGCCGGCAGATGCGCAGGTTCTGGTCCAGGTAGGTGGACAGGGGCACGACGCTGACGCCCTCCTTCAGGTCGCTCTCGATGAGCAGCTGGGAGGCCTCGGCGCCGAAGCGGTCCAGGGCCCGGTCCGCCTCCGGGCCGCCCCAGCGCAGCAGGGCGTCGCCGAGGTACATGGCCGCGTGGCTCCAGGAGCTCTGGGTGAGGTACATGATGAACTGGCTGATCCGGGCGTTGCCCTCGACCAGCACGACGTCCCCGGGCCTCAGGACCGCCGTGAGGCTGGCGAGGTCGTTGGGGACGCGCCGCTGGTAGTTGGAGACCGTGGCGGTGAGGTAGTCCACCATGAACCGGGAGAGGGCCTCCTGGAAGATCATCTCAGACCTCCACCGTGTCCAGCAGGTCCAGGGGGCCGCCCAGGAAGCGCTCCCCCGCGGCCTTGCCGCGCGCCGTGACCTCCGTGAGCAGGACGCGCAGCTGCCCGCGGGCGCTCTCGGTGCGGAAGCCCAGCCCCCCCCGGAGCAGGGCCTCCGCCGCCAGGGCGGTGAGCTCGCCGCTGTCCAGCCAGCGGGTGTTGGCCCGGACCCGGCCGAGGGAAGGCAGCAGGGTGCCGTACGTGGCGCAGCCCAGCAGCACCGTGCGGGCCTCGGAGGGGATCGGGTTGAGGTAGCGGCGGCAGATGGCGTCCGTGATGGGATCGTCCCGCCAGCCTTCCTCCGCGAGCGGTTCGAGCAGGGGGCAGGCCATGGCGTGGAGGACCGTCCCCGGGTTGTGCTGCCGGACCGCGGCCTCGAAGGCGCCTCCGAGCAGGGCCGCCGGCGGGGCGATGAGGCCCACGGGGCCGGTCCCTTCCGCCGCCGCCCGGGCCGCGGGCTCGATGCAGCCCAGGACGGGGCAGGGGGTCGCCGCCTGGAGCGCGCCCAGGGCGTGGGCCGTGGCCGCGGCGTCGGCGAGCACCAGGAGCTTGGGCTGGCTGCGGGCCAGGGCCGCGCCGGCCCGCAGCGTGTGCCGCCGGATGGTGTCCGGGGCCTTGTCCCCGTGGGGGCCGTGGGCCGTGTCGCCCAGGTAGAGGATGGCCTCGAAGGGGAGGATCCGCCGCAGGGCCCGCACCAGGGAGAGCCCGCCCAGGCCTGAGCCCAGGACTCCGATGGGCTGCTCCCCGGAGGGCCGGTTCACGGGAGCCTGGCCGCGAGGATGGCCACCCAGGCGCCCTCCTGGACGACCTGCAGGGGCCGGAAGCCGTAGGCCGCCAGGCTCACCAGGGCCTCGTCCTGGCGCTCGGCGAGGATGCCCGAGGCCACCAGGAGCCCGCCCGGCGCGGTGATCGCGGCCATGCGCGGCAGCAGGGCCTGGATGGTCTCCAGGAGGATGTTCGCCAGCACCGTGCGGTAGGGGCCGTCCACCCGCGGGTCGTCCAGGACGCCCACGAAGTGCCCGAAGGGCTCGGCCCCGCCCAGCACGCCGGCGTTGAGCTCCATGAACTCGGCCATGGCCGGCCCGCAGTCGGGATCGTTGTCGAAGGCGGTGACGGCCCGCGCCCCGCAGAGCCAGGCCGTGAGCGCCAGGATGCCGGTGCCCGCGCCGATGTCCAGCACCGGGTCCAGGAGTTCCCCGCGGTCCCTCAGGTCCTCCAGCAGCCCCATGCAGAGCCGCGTGGTCTCGTGGCCGCCGGTGCCGAAGGCGAGTCCGGGGTTCACCACGATCGGGGTGCGCCCCTCGGGCGCGCCGCCCTGCTCCCACAGGGGCTGGATGTGGAAGCCGCGCCCCACCTCGATGGGGCCGAAGCCCTCCCGGCTCTTGGCCAGCCAGTCCTCGTCCTCGAAGGTCTCCGCGTGCAGCAGCCGCACGCCGGCGAAGGCCTCCAGGCCCGCGGCCGCGGGGGGCTGCAGGCCGGGCGGGAAGTAGGCGAAGAACGTGAAGGGCGGATCGGCCTCGCGGTAGGTGGCCGTGCAGCCCTCGGAGGCGAGCCAATCGGACAGGGCCTCCTCGGAGGCTTCGGGGACCTCGAGGAGCCAGCGCTGGTGCAGGATGCGGTTTTCCATCCTCCCAGCCTACCAGGGTGGAAGGGGATTGCCCTGCCGGGCCTCCTGGAGCCTGCGCCGGAGGGTACCCAGGCCCTGGCCGGGGTCGGCGATGGACCGCTCGATCATGCCGCCGGGACCTCCCTCAGGACCACCGGCGGCCTGGGAGGGAGGCTGGTCAAGGGGGCACGCGCCGGCCCGGGCATGGCTTCAGTCCGAATCCGGCCCTTCGGCCACCGCGTCCTCGAGGTCCAGGCGCTTCATCTTCTCCAGGAAGGTGGTGCGCTTCAGGCCCAGGAGCTCGGCGGCCCGTTTCTTGTTGCCGCGGGTGGCGGCCAGGCTCTGGAGCATGAGCTTCTTCTCCACGTCGGACACGACCTGGTTCAGGTCCAGCCCCTCGGGCGGCAGGTCCGCGGTGGCCGGCACCGACTGCTGGTTGAAGGAGGGGTACTCGCTCATGGGGGGCAGGGCCTCCACCAGCTCCCGGCCGTTCAGCAGCCGGTCGGCGAGGAAGGTGAAGTCCTCGCGGGTCAGCACGGGCCGGCCGGCGGAAAGCACGATGGCCCGCTCGATGGCGTTCTCCAGCTGGCGGACATTGCCGGACCACGGTAGGGCCATGAGGAGCGAATCCACGGACGGGTGCAGGGCCTTGGGGTAGAGCCCGTGCTCACGCGCCTTGCGGTTGAGGAAGTGCTGGGCCAGGAACGGGATCTCCTCGCGGCGCGCGCGCAGGGGCGGCAGGGTGATGGGCACCACCTCCAGCCGGTAGAAGAGGTCCTCCCGGAAGGCGCCCTCCTGCACCCGCTGCCACAGGTCGAGGTTGGTGGCGGCGATGACCCGCACATCGATCTTGATGGGACCGCCGCCGCCCAGGGGCTGCACCTCCCGCTCCTGCAGCACCCGCAGCAGGCGCACCTGGGCGCTCAGGGGCATGGTGCTCACCTCGTCCAGGAAGATGGTGCCGCCGTGGGCTTCCCGGAACTTGCCCGGCGCGTCCTTGCGGGCGTCGGTGAAGGCCCCCTTGGTGAAGCCGAACAACTCGGACTCGATCAGGTTGTCGGGGATCGCGCCGCAGTGCACCGGCACGAAGGCCTGGTCCTTCTGCGCGCTCATGTGGTGGATGGCCTGGGCGATGATCTCCTTGCCGGTGCCGCTCTCCCCGAGCAGCAGCACCGTGGCCCGCGTGGCCGACGCCGCCTGGGCCTTGGCCAGGACCGCCTGCATGGCGTTGCCGACGCCCACCAGGCCCAGGCCCAGGGCCTGGGACACCGACAGGGGGATCGGGCCCGTATGGGTGGGGCGCAGGCCGGGGAGGGGTGGGGCCTCCCCCAGGACGCCCCAGCGCACGGACCCCAGCGCGCTCCAGCTGGCCAGCACGCCCGGTGCCCGGGGCGCCGCATCCAGGGGCAGCACCAGCAGGATGGGCAGCGTGCCCACCTCCGCGATCGCCCGCAGCAGGGGCGGGGGCGGCTCGACGGCGCCGGCCGAGATCACCCAGAGCTCCGTGTCCCGGGGCGGCAGGGCGGGCACGGCGTTGCGGTCCGTCGTGATTTCCCAGGCGCCCGCCCAGCGATGCTCCATCCCCTGGGTCGGTTCGCCCAGGGTGGACCAGTGGAGGCGTGGCACAGGCGTCATGGCGGAATTCCAGGTTGCAAACAGAGGAGATGGGTGACAGTCAAAAACATGACACACCCCTCGCGGATTGGCTAGTGGCTGTACACTGAACCAGTTGCTCTTTACAAGGGGGTCCCCGCCATGAAGTTCCTTCTCGCCTTGCCGCTCGCCTTCCTCGCCCTCCCCCTGAGTGCCCAGGCCTGGGACCTGCGCGGGGAAGTGCCCTATCCGTCAGGGCAGAACCTCCCCCAGACCTTCCTTTCCGGCACCGGCGATCTCGTCCACGGGACCCTCAACACCGGCACCGGGAGCATCGTCACCCTCAGCAGCCGCATCCTGAGGATCGGCCCCATCCTCAAGTTCGAGTGGCTGGGCGAGGTGGCCCAGTGGCAGGCCAACGGCCAGATCCAGACCACCAGCAACGGCACCACCACGTCGCAGAGCAGCACCCTGACCCAGAAGGGCATCGGGGTCGGGATCAACGCCCAGCTCTGGATCCCCTTCACCGGCTTCGCGGCCGAGGTGGGCGTCATCGAGCGCTTCAACGCCTACCAGTACAGCGGCACGGGCGACGGCACCAGCGCCAGCCAGAGCCAGAACCTGACCCAGCCCTGGATGCGCATCGGCGCCCGCTTCGCGCTGATGATCCCGGATTTCACCCCCTACATCTGCGCCAGCTACCAGCAGCCGATCACCAGCACCAGCCCCCTGCAGGTGAACTCCTCCCAGGACCTCAAGACCCTCTTCTCCGCCCAGGGCTCCGGCCAGCAGTTCAACCGGGTGTGGACGTTCGGGGTGGGGATCATGTTCTGACCTCCCCAGCCTGTTCCGCCCCACCGCCCCACCATTCCTGCGGGGTCGTTCACTGCGCGGGGCGCGGTTCACGGTGGGGCGGCGGGATCAGGCAGGCCGGGTGCGGGACATGAGCCGGAAGGCCAGGCTCGCCAGGGCGGGCAGGGCGAAGAGGGGGGAGAGCCAGGCCCAGCCGGGGAGACGGTGGAAGACGGCGGGGACGAGGGTGGGGCCGCGCAGGACGGCCCGGGTGCGGGTGTCGAGGGCGTGGACGCTGTTCAGCAGGGGCAGGCCGGCCACTTCGGGGGCAAGCTGCACCAGCTCGGGGTTCTGCATGGGGAAGGCGATGATGAGGCAGGCCCGGTCCCGCTTCCGGATCCAGTCCACCACGCCCCGGCACCCGGCGTGCTCGGCGTCATAGACCAGCAGGAGCGGGGCTGGATGGGACATCAAACCAGGGCGGGACTCGCGAGTTCCCGGGCCCAGGCGGCCACGGTCCGGACGCCCTTGGGGGCCTCCAGGGCCTTCTGGTAGCGCACCAGCTCGCCGTCGTGGTTGACGATGAAATCGCTTTCCTCGAGGTAGGTGGCCACGGGCACGCGGGCGGTGGCGAGGTCCCCGAGGGCGCTGGGGATGGGCTCGAGGGCTAGGCTGAAGGCGGCCAGCTTCAGGATCTCGCCCAGCAGGGCCGTTTCCTGTTCGCTGGAGAAGGCCTCGTCGTGGAGCAGGACGACGGCCTTGACCTCGCCCTTCTGGAGGCGGCCCTTCAGGTCCTCGAGCTGGCCGAACCGGAAGCCGCGCTCCGAGAAGCCGCGCCGGTTGATGATGCCGTCCGTGTGGGTCTGCAGGGCGGGGAACTGGATCGCGTGGGTCAGGTCGCCGCTGCCGAACACCAGCTCGGGCGTCGAGGCGAGCTCGGCCAGCCGTTGGGCGGTGTCGCAGCCGAAGGTGCCCTGGCCGACCACGGCCACGGGACCGGCCGCGTGCAGGGCCTCGGCCACCTGCTCACCGGTGGCGGCGGCGCCCCGGAGGGTGGGCCGGGTCGCCCGGGTGGCGGCGTCCAGGTCGTAGTGGTGGTACTTGTAGCGCTCGACGTCGGTGATGAAGGCGCTGGCGGGCTTGCCGGCCTGGGGGCGGGGGCGGAAGCGCCAGACCCGGTTCTTGTCCACGTCCGCCCAGATCGGGGCGGCCAGGGCGGAGTGGCGGCTGATGGTGGCCACCGGCTTGAGGTACCAGACCCGCTTGCTGAAGCGGAAGTCGCGGCTGGTCAGCGCGCCCACGGGGCAGAGATCCACGACGTTGCCCGCCAGGGGGTTGGCGTCCATGGTCAGCCCGGCGAAGGTGGTGACCTCCAGGTGGGATCCGCGGTTGGCCACGGTCAGCTCGCCCGAGCCGGAGATCTCCCGGGTGAAGCGCACGCAGCGGGTGCAGTGGATGCAGCGGTTCTTGTCGATGACGATCTTGGCGCCCAGCTCCTCGTAGCGGTAGCGGCGCTTGGGCTCCGTCATGCGGCTGTCGCCGCTGCCGTACAGGTAGCTGTAGTCCTGGAGCTTGCACTCACCGGCCTGGTCGCAGATGGGGCAGTCCAGGGGGTGGTTGATGAGCAGGAACTCCATCACTCCCGCGCGCCCGTCGGCCACGGCGGGCGAGTTGGTGGACACTTCCAGCCCCTCGGTGGCCATGGTGGTGCAGGAGGTCGCCAGCTTGGGCTGCCCCTTGATGTCCACCAGGCACATGCGGCACGTGGCCACCGGCGAGAGCGCGGGATGGTAGCAGTAGTGGGGGATGTCGAAGCCCGCCTGCGCGCAGGCGTCCAGCAGCAGGGTGCCGGCTTCCACCGTGATCTCGAGGTCGTTGATTTTCAGTTTGGGCATGGGGCGTCCTGAGTCATTAGCTCCAGCATGATCGAATGCGGCGCAACCGCGCAACCATACTCGTGGGCTGCGGTGAACTTCCTTCAGGCCTGGCCGGGGGAGGCCACTAGGCAATTTCTGCAAAAAGCCAGGAAGTCCTCCAGTTTGGGGATGTCCACCCGGACGCCGGACGGGACGACGTTATTGATTGCAATGTGGTTACGCAACTCCCCGACCGCCTCCAGGGAGAAATGGAACCACTCCAGCCGGTCCTGCTCCGAGGAGAGGTTGATCGAGACGATCCGGGACTCGAAAAAGAGCGGGGGCCGGGTCTCCACCCCCTGGATCTGTTTCCAGTCCGGGAAATGCCCCCGCTTGACGAAGGCCTCCTTGAGCTCCTCCAGGGTGTGCTGGATCGTGAACTGGACCTCGACCTGGACATCCATTGGCTTCTCCCTGCCTCATCCATCGGCGGGCCGCCGCAGAGGGTTGAATTTCAGTATAGGCCGAAAGGGCATTGGGGTTTCCGCCTGCGCCTCCCTCGTGGAACAATGATGCTTTGCGGAGACGACATGGCCACGGCCCTGATTTCGGTCTATGACAAGACAGGTTTGCTGCCGTTGGCCCAGGGCCTGAAACGCCTGGGCTGGGACCTGCTTGCGACCGGGGGCACCCTGAAGGCGCTCCGGGAGGCCGGCGTGGCCGTCCAGGAAGTGGCCGACTACACGGGGGCGCCCGAGGCCTTCGGGGGCCGGGTGAAGACCCTCCACCCCCGGATCCACGGCGGCCTCCTGTTCCGCCGGGACGACCCGGGCCACGTGGCCGACGCCCGGACCCTGGGCATCGACCCCATCGACCTGGTGGTCGTCAACCTCTACCCCTTCGAGGCCACCGTCGCCACCCCGGGCACCACCCCCGAGGCCTGCATCGAGCAGATCGACATCGGCGGGCCCAGCATGATCCGCTCCTCCGCCAAGAACCACGCCAGCGTGACCGTGCTCACCGCCCCCGGCCAGTACGGCCCGTTCCTGGAGAAGCTCGAGGCCGGCGCCTGGACCCTGGAGGACCGCAGGGCCTGCGCCCTGGCCGCCTTCCAGCGCACCGCCGCCTATGACGCCGCGATCAGCGCCTGGATGGCCGGGCCCGGCCTGGAGCGCCCCGAGCGGCTTCCCGAGCGGGTCACCCTCGAACTCGAGTTCAACCAGACCCTGCGCTACGGCGAGAACCCCCACCAGTCCGCCGGCCTCTACACCCGGCCCGGGGCCAGGGCGGAGGGCGTGGCCGCCTGCACCCAGCTGCAGGGCAAGGAACTGAGCTTCAACAACCTCCTCGACGTCGAGACCGGCGCGCGCGCGGTGTTCCAGTTCGCCGCGCCCTCCTGCGTGATCGTCAAGCACAACAACCCCTGCGGCGTGGGGCGCGGCCCCCACGTGCTGGAGGCATTCCTGAGGGCCCAGGCCGGCGACCCCGTGTCGGCCTTCGGCGGCATCGTGGCCTTCAACCGGCCCGTGGGCGTGGAAGTGGCCAACGCCATGGTGCAGAGCTTCTGGGAGGTCATCATGGCCCCCGCGTTCTCCCCGGAGGCCCTGGCCGCCTTCTCCGCCAAGAAGCAGGTGCGGATCCTGCAGACCCCCGCCACCTGGCCCCTCTCGGTCCAGGGCCTGGACCTGCGCAGCATCGGCGGCGGGTTCCTGGTGCAGACCCCGGACGACCTCTTCACGCCGGTGGAGCAGTGGCAGGTGAAGGCCACCGGCCGCGGCCCCTCGCCGCTCGTGGAGGACATGGTGCTGGCCCAGGCCGTGGCCAAGGCCGTGAAGTCCAACGCCATCGTCCTCGTCCGGGACGGCGGCACCGTCGGCATCGGCGCGGGCCAGATGAGCCGCGTGGATTCCGTGGAGATCGCCTGTCGCAAGGCCGGGGACCGGGCCCGCGGCGCCATCCTGGGCAGCGACGCCTTCTTCCCCTTCCCGGACGGCGTGGAACTCGCCGCCAGCCAGGGGGTGCGCGTCATCATCGAGCCCGGCGGCTCCCTGCGCGACCGGGAGGTCATCGAGACCGCCCAGAAACTGGGCCTCTGGCTCTTCTTCACCGGCACCCGCCATTTCCGTCATTAAGGTCCTGAAAGCGAGCGCATGAAAACTTCCGAACTCCGTCAACGTTTCCTCGCCTATTTCGCCGCCCGGGGGCACCGCGTGGTGACCTCCAGCGCCGTGGTGGGCCCCGCCGACGACCCCACGGTCATGTGGACCAACGCCGGCATGGTGCAGTTCAAGGACGTGTTCCTGGGCAAGGAGAAGCGCGACTACAACCGGGCCGCCTCCTCCCAGAAATGCCTGCGCGCCGGCGGCAAGCACAACGACCTCGACCAGGTGGGCTTCACCGCCCGCCACCACACGTTCTTCGAGATGCTGGGCAACTTCAGCTTCGGCGACTACTTCAAGGCCGACGCCATCCGCTTCGCCTGGGAGCTGGTCACCGGCCCCCAGTCCGAGGGCAACCTGGGCCTGGATCCGAGCCGCCTGTGGGTGAGCGTGTTCGAGGGGGCCGACGGCGTCCCCGCCGACACCGAGGCCGCGGCCATGTGGGAGGCGGCCGGCGTGCCCCCGGACCACATCCTGGCCTTCGGCAAGAAGGACAACTTCTGGCAGATGGGCGACACCGGCCCCTGCGGGCCCTGCAGCGAGATCCACTACGACCGCGGCGCCCACTATCCCGGCGACGCCCTGCCCAACGGCGAGGGCGACCGGGTCATGGAGATCTGGAACCTGGTCTTCATGCAGTACGAGCGCGCCTCCGACGGCACCCTCACGCCCCTGCCGCGGCCCAGCATCGACACCGGCATGGGGCTGGAGCGGGTGGCCTCCATCCTCCAGGGGGTGGACTCGAACTACGAGATCGACCTCTTCCAGCCGATCTTCGCGGCCATCTGGAAGCTGGCCCGGGTGGACCCCGACCAGCGGGCCGAGACCACCAACCGCACCGCCTCCCAGGTCATCGCCGACCACATCCGCGCGGCCACCTTCATGGTCTACGACGGCGTCGTGCCCTCCAACGAGGGCCGCGGCTACGTGCTGCGCAAGATCATCCGCCGGGCCCTGCGCTTCGGGCGCAAGCTGGGCATCGAGGGCCGCTTCTTCGCCGAGCTCGTCCCTTCGGTGCTGGAGGCCATGGGCGACGCCTACCCCGAACTGGCCGGCGAGCTCGGCCGCACCATGAAGGTGCTGGCCCGGGAGGAGGGCCAGTTCTCCCTGACCCTCACCATGGGCCTCAAGCAGCTGGAGGCCCTGGACACCAGCGCCGGCGCCCTGCCCGGGGCCGAGATCTTCAAGCTCTACGACACCTTCGGCTTCCCCGTCGACCTGGTGGAGGACTGGTGCCGGGAGCGGGGCCTCGCCTGCGACCTGGCCGGCTTCCAGGCCGAGCTCGGCGAGCAGAAGGCCAAGAGCCGCTCCGCCATGAAGGTCCATGACATCCGCCTGCTGGGCGATCTGGCCGCGCTGGCCGACCTGCCCGCCACGGTCTTCGAGGGCTACGACGTCCTCGAGACCGAGGGCCGGGTGGTGGCGCTCTTCGATCAGGACTCCCGCCGGGTCAAGGAACTCGCCGGCTCCGGCTTCGTCCTCCTGGACCGCACCCCCTTCTACGCCCAGAGCGGCGGCCAGGTGGGGGATGCCGGCCTCCTGAAGGCGGAAGGCCTGGTCTGCGAGGTGGGCGACTGCACCGCCCCCGCGCCCCGGCGCCATCTCCACCACGCCACCGTCAGCGGGCGTCCCCTGCGCGAGGGCGAGACCGTCCTGGCCGCGGTGGATCCCGAGCGCCGGGCCCGCATCCGGGCCCACCACACCGCCACCCACCTCCTCCACGCCGCTCTGCGGGAGGTGCTGGGCACCCACGTGAAGCAGGCCGGCTCCGTGGTCGATCCCGACCGCCTCCGGTTCGACTTCAGCCACTACGCCCCCCTGGAGCCCGAGCAGGTCACCGAGGTGGAGCGGCTGGTCAACGACCAGACCCTGCGGGCGGCGGTCACCGCCAGCCAGTCCATGCCCATCGAGGAGGCCCTCGCCGCCGGCGCCATGGCGCTGTTCGGCGAGAAGTACGGCGACACCGTGCGGGTGGTCACCGTGCCCGGCTTCAGCCGGGAGCTCTGCGGCGGCACCCACGTGCTCAACACCGGCGAGATCGGCCTGGTCAAGATCGTCTCCGAGGCCGCGGTGGCCGCGGGCGTCCGGCGCCTGGAAGCCGTCGCGGGCGGGGCCGCCCTGGCCCGCCTGCAGGAGGACGAGCACCTGCTGGCGGCCCTCAGCCGCCAGGCCAATACCCAGCGGGACAACCTGGGCCACCTGCTGGCCGCCAAGGAAGGCCGCATCCAGCAGCTGGAGCGCGAGCTGAAGGAGGCCCGCCTGAAGGCCGCCACCGGTTCCGGCGCCGCCGAGCAGGTGGAGGAGGTCAACGGGCTCACCCTGGTCACCCTGGCCGTGGCGGGCATCGACGGACCCGAGCTGCGGGAGATGATGGACCAGGTGCGCACCCGCCACCGCAGCGCCGTCATCGCCCTGGCCTCCACCGTGGCCGAGGACAAGCTGGCCCTGCTGGTCAGCGTCGGCCTCGACCTGCTGGCCCGGGCCGACGCCGGCGCCCTGCTCAAGGTCATGGCCCCCCACGTGGGCGGCAGGGGCGGCGGCAGGAAGGAACTCGCCCAGGGCGGCGGCTCCAACCCCGCGGGGCTGCCGGCCGCCTTCGGCGCCCTCCGGGCCGCCCTGGGCTGACGCACGCCGCCAGGCCCCGAGGAGCCCCGCCCATGACCCGCCGCTACCGCAGCCTCGTCCCCCCCGCCGTCCTGATCCTGGCCTTCACGGCCGGGAGCACGGGCTGCGACACCGAGGCCCGGCGGCAGGCCCGGGCGGAGGAGGCCCGGCGCAACCAGGCCTGGGAGGACGGCCAGCGCCGGCAGGCGGAGTGCGCGCCGCCGACCCCCGAGATCCTGAACCAGGTGC
>Ga0316229_1003807_pt1 | contig 11505 bp, 4 predicted proteins | sample TBH18023metaG_FD_206011 | JGI IMG/M metagenome (GOLD analysis project Ga0316229, IMG submission 206011) | Freshwater microbial communities from Trout Bog Lake, Wisconsin, USA - TBH18023 | ecosystem: Environmental > Aquatic > Freshwater > Lake > Hypolimnion/Profundal zone | place: USA: Wisconsin...
ATCCCGAGATGGCGCTCTCCGACGTTTGCCATACGGCCAATACAGGACGTTCACATTTCGAGTATCGCCTTGCGGCCATAGCCACTTCGCGCGAACAGATGCGCCAGATACTGGAATCCAGTGCCAGCGGGGAGAACCCAGTCGGACTGCTCCGCGGGCATGCCGACTTGAGCCGAAGGCCAGAGGTCGTCTTCCTCTTCACCGGACAGGGCGGGCAGTATCTCCAGATGGGGAGGGCGCTGTATGACACAGAGCCGGTCTTTCGCGACATAGTGGACCGTTGCGCGGCACTGGTGAAACCGTATCTGGAAAAGCCCTTGCAGCAGGTGTTGTATCCGGCGGCGGATGAGGCTTCGCTCTTGAATGAGACGCAGTACACCCATGTTGCCATGTTCGCCGTGCAATACGGTCTGGCACAGTTATGGCGCTCGTGGGGAGTGGAACCAGCGGCAGTGATGGGACACAGCTTGGGCGAGATTGTGGCTGCCACCGTGGCGGGCGGAATGAGCCTAGAAGATGGGCTGATGCTGATGCGGGAGCGCGGCCGACTGATGCAGAGCCTCCCACGCGCTGGCATGATGGTCTCGCTGATGGCAGGTGAAGCCGACGTGGCACCGGTGGTGGAACGCTACCGCGACCGGGTGGCGATTGCGGCTATAAACGGACCGGAGAGCACGGTGATTTCCGGAGAATCCGTGGCGGTGCAACAGGCGTTGCAGGAGTTGGATGCTAGCGGGATCAAGTACAAGCGATTGAATGTCACTCATGCGTTCCACTCGCCGCTGATGGAACCGGTGCTTGAGGAACTTGCAGCGGCGGCACGCCGCATCCAATACCACGCTCCGCAGATGGCCTATTTCTCCAGCTCACGTCTGGGCTGGGTGAATGCCGAGCACATGCTGGATGCAGGCTATTGGCCGTATAGTCTGCGGAACACCGTGCGCTTTTCGCAGGCGTTGCTGGCACTGTATGAGCAGGGACACCGGATCTTTCTGGAAATTGGTCCCTCGCCTACATTGGTCGGCATGGGCAGCCAGTGTGTTCCTCCGGGGCAGGGTGTCTGGCTTCCCTCGCTTCGTGCGGAGCGCAACGACTGGGTGCAGATGCTGGAGTCTCTCGGAACTCTCTACATCAACGGCGTAAACATTAACTGGAAGCAGTTTGATGCTCACAAGTCGCGCAAGAAACTCATCCTGCCGACGTATCCATTCCAACAGGAGCGATTCGCCATTGATGCCGTCGCACCTCCGTCCCGAACGAGCCATACGACCAGCGTGAACCTCCTCTCGGGAGAACAGGCATTGCGCGCTGTGGCACAGGCCGGTGGTTCTCTACGAGCGGAGTGGGTGGGCTCGCCAGGGGATTCCGGAAAAGCCGGTGTCGTGCGCCTTTTCGACGCACAGAATAACGTTGTGGCTGAGGTCCCCTGTGTCCCACGTGACTTGAGTATTCCTATCGCGACGAGTGATGGCGGCGACTTGAATCGTTGGGCTTACAAGGTTGAGTGGGAACCTCAGGCACCTCCCGCCGAGAAACAGGAGTCATCAACGGCAAGAACACAAAAGAACTGGTTGATCTTTGCCGATCGCGGGGGCGTTGGCGTGTCACTGTCGTCGTTGCTCAAAGAGCGGGGAGACCGCTGCGTTCTCGTTTTCGCCGACCAACCAGAGAACGGCTCGATGGATTCGGCTTTCACGATCGACCCTGCGTGTCCCGGTGATTTTCAAAATACGATTTCGAACATTACCCAGAGCTGTGTGTCTTCATGGAACGGGATCATTCATCTGTGGAGTCTCGATTGTCCCTCAAATGAGAACCTGTCTACTGACTCACTCTGGGACGCGCAGTTCTTGAGTTGTGGGAGCGTTCTGCGAATCATCCAGTCGCTCCAGGAAAACACAACTGCGCAATCGGCTCAACTCTGGCTGGTTACGCAAGGTGTTCAGTCTGTCGGTCCACAACCAACAACGGTTCAGGTTGCGCAAGGATTAGTCCCTGGGCTTTCTCGGGTCATTGCTGCGGAGCATCCGGAGCTACAGTGCGTGAATGTGGATCTGGATACTTATGACCGTGACAACAATATTAATATTGCATTGCTCTTGCGGGAACTCTCTATCACCTGCGATGAGAATCAGGTCGCTTTCCGGCATGGCACTCGTTATGTGGCAAGATTGCGGCGCACCACCATGGGAAAGCCGCCTTCAAACTCCCCTGCGACTCTCTCCCCTCTATTCCAAACAGATGCTACCTATCTGATCACCGGCGGGCTCGGAGATCTGGGAATGATTGTGGCCCAATGGATGGCTGCTCGGGGTGCGCGGAACATTGTCCTGATGGGACGCCGGGGCCCATCCGCTGAATCAAAAGCACGCATTGACGAAATGCAGAAAGCGGGAACAGAAGCTGTCGTCTTTCAGGGCGATGTATCGGTGCAAGCGGACGTGGAACGGCTTCTTTCCATGATCGCGGTTTTCATGCCCCCGCTGCGGGGAGTAATTCATGCAGCGGGGACATGGAAGGGCGGCGTTCTGCTACAGCAGAATTGGGAGAGCATGCGTGAGGTAATGGCTCCGAAAGTCCAGGGAGCCTGGAACATCCACGAACTTACCCGGTCGATGCCACTCGACTTCTTTGTTTCGTTTTCCTCCGGCGCTGCCGTGCTAGGAGCGGCAGGGCTTGGTGACTATGCCGCTGCAAATTGCTTTCTCGACGTTTTGGCGAATTACAGGCACGCCGAAGGATTACCAGGTTCCAGCATCAATTGGGGACCTTGGGCCGACCTTGGAATGGTGCGAAGCGTGACCTCGATGGATACCAAACGTTGGAGCGAACACGGTATGGGCCTCATTCCGCCTAAGCTTGCGCTTGAAGCGCTTGAGGCGGTGATCCGGCAAGGCACTGCGCAGGTCTCGATCTTGCCCGTCGATTGGATTCAGTTACAGTCAGGATTGCCCTCGCTTGCAAACTCACGATTGGTGAGAGAGTTGGTAATTGCCGCCGCGAGAGTCGAGAAGACAACCGAGACCGTTCCGGCCAAGAAGACTCTTGCCGCCGAACTCCTGCTGATCAGCGATCCCGCCGAACGGCAGCGTATTGTTACCGCTACACTTCAGGCGGAAGCCGCTCGTGTTTTGCGCCTCCCAGTCTCCAAACTGGAGGTGAATCGGCGTCTGAATCAACTCGGCATGGACTCTCTGATGGCGTTGGAGTTGAAGAACCGAATGCAAGCGGAGTGGGAAGTCGCGATACCGTTGGCGACCATCTTGAGCGGCCCGCCGGTAACAGAACTAGCAGCCATTCTGATGGCGAAGCTAGATGATCATTCGGCAGACGTTAAGCGTGCCTCAACCAACGACCAACTGGCAATTGAGCACGAGGAAGCACAAGAACTCCTGCGGAGACTCCCTGATCTTTCTGACGACGATATCGATTCTATTTTGGGCCGAATGCTGAGCAATAAAGCTGGGAGGGATGGTCAGCGATGAGCGAAGTCGGGACTCTGCAACCATGGATATTTTGCCCGAAGCCCAATTCGGCGGCGCGGCTCCGTCTCTTTTGTGTCTCATACGCTGGCGCAGGGGCTTCCGTCTATCGTGAGTGGCCGGAATTCCTGGGAGATCAGTTCGAATTGTGTGCCCTGCAGTTGCCAGGCCGGGAGAACCGGCTGAGAGAGCCCGCTTTCACTCGCTTGAGACAAGCCGTTGAAGAAGCCGCGACAGTTCTTTACTCGTATCAGGATCTCCCAATTGCACTGTTTGGCCACAGCATGGGAGCCGTGGTCTGCTTCGAACTTGCGCGTACGTTGCGCAGCCAAAATCGAGCGCCGGTGCATCTGTTCGTTTCCGGCAGGCGCTCTCCGCAATATCCCGACCGCCGACCTCTGCTTACGCCTCTGCCGGATGAGACCTTTGTTGCGGAAATCTGCCGCCGTTACAACGGGATCCCCCGCGAAGTGCTTCAAGAACCCGAGCTGATGGAACTATTATTGCCAACGCTTCGCGCCGACGTCGAGATGCTGGAAACCTACCACTATGAGCCCGCCCCTCCTTTCGAATTCCCAATCACCGCGTTCGGAGGGCGGAACGATCAAGAGACTCCGCTCGACGAACTTGGCGGCTGGAGGGATCAGACGATTGCTCGATTCGAGACGAACGTGGTTCCGGGCGACCACTTCTTTCTTCGATCCGCCGCAAGGGAGATCTTGGCAATCATTCGCCGCCAGCTTGACCTTGCCCCTGCGGGCTTTTGATCGCCGCTCAACTCATTTTTTTGCTTGTTCTAGTGAGGTACTCCGCCCCTTTTTCCCGCTGTCTCTAATGAACTCCCACGAGGTTCCGGGGAATTCAGAAAGGGGAGGTGAGCATGGCGAGCAAACGGTCATCGGTCACTCACCCGTTGCGGGCCCAGCGTGCCGCGACAATGTTTATTGGCGTTATGATTTTCTTGGGTCTCGCGGGATGGAACGCCTCCGCGGATTCACGCAACAGCAACAAGCAGGCAGGTCAGGTGGCTTCTCAACAAGTCGCTCCCGAAGCCACGGCTCTAACCAATCTCTTAAGCGTGCCACTGAACTTTCAGCCTAATCAAGGCCAGACGGATTCGCGTGTGCAGTTCCTGTCACGCGGAGCCGGCTTCTCGCTCTTCCTCACGCCGAGCGAGGCCGTTCTGAATCTAGAGCGACAAGCATCCCAGAGCTCACTCAACACACTGCGCATGAAGTTGTTGGGTGCGAATGCCAAAGCGACGGCTCTCGGGATGGATCCGCTACCTGGCGTTGCGAGCTATTTTGTCGGCAGCGATCCGAAGAAATGGCACGCCGGCGTCTCAACCTTCGGCAAAGTCAAGTACGCTCAGATCTATCCTGGCGTGGACTTGGTTTTTTACGGCAACCAGCGTCAACTGGAGTACGACTTTGTCGTCGCTCCTGGCGCGGACCCCAGCCTTATCGCATGGCAGATTGACGGTGCCAAGCCCGCCATCGATGCTGAGGGGAACCTTGTGTTAACTGCTCCTGACGGTCCGGCTAGCTTTAAGAAGCCGATTCTCTACCAGATGGACGGAGACAACAAGATCAGCGTTGAAGGCTCGTTTACTGTAGCCTCAGATCAGATACATTTCCGGATTGGCGACTACGATCATGCCAAACCGCTCATCATCGACCCTGTGCTCAGCTATGCCAGTTATCTGGGTGGCACTGGCACAGACAATATCGGGGCGTGGATCGGCCCTGGCCACCAATCTCCGACACAGGGTGTCGCTGTAGATGCTCAGGGCAGCATTTATGTGACCGGCAACACATATTCCACTGATTTCCCAACTGCAAATCCTTATCAAAGCGTGCCCCCAACAAAGATGGCGGGTGTTACCCCGGGGATGTGGTCTTCTGTCTTTGTTACCAAGTTCAGCCCAGACGGCAAGTCCCTCGTCTATTCCACCTATCTGGGCGGGAACGGCGAAGACTACGGTTACGCCATCGCGGTGGATGCCAACGGCAATGCATACGTGACAGGCTCGACAACTTCACCAGATTTCCCGGTGACGCCGGGCGCATACCAGACCGTCTGCTCCCCATATGCTAACAATGCAGGTATAGGTCTTGCCGGGTCAAGTTGCAATTCCTTCTATGATTCCTCCGCATTTGTGACCAAGCTGAACCCCAGCGGAACCGGCATCGTGTACTCCACTTTCCTGGGTGGGTACGGAGGCGGAGGTGCGGGCGCGGTTGCGATTGCCGTTGATGCTGCCGGCCGTGCCTATATCGCCGGAAACGAACAGATTTATTGCTCAACACAGTATGTGTACCAGGGATGTTTCCCAACCACAAGCGGGGCAGTGCTTTCCGGATCATTGACGGGCGGAGGGTCGCCCCAGTACGGCTTTGTTGCCGCATTCGACCCGACCGGCTCTCAGTTGCTCTACTCCACCCTCTTCGGCGATAGCACAGGATCGAACGGCGCCGGCGCCACGTATGCCAGCGGGGTCGCGGTTGATCCAAGTGGGAACTTCTATCTGACCGGGCATACCGAAGCTCCCACTCTGCCGATAACGTCGGGCGTAGTTCAGCCTACCGCAGGCCCTCTTTACAATGCAGCAAGTATGTATGCCTGGCGCGGCTTTGTGGCCAAGTTTAGCCCCGTAACGTCACCCGGCGGGGCATCACTCGCATACTCCACCTATCTCGGCGCACCGGCACTGACTTCAACATCCAACGTCAGTGACTTCATCAGCGGTATAGTTACGGACAGTGCAGGCAATGCCTATGTTACCGGTTACACCCAATCCCCTAACTACCCTGTAACTCCAGGAGCATATCAGATATCCTGCGGGTATGGCGGTGGCCAGTCATGCGCCGCAGCCTACATCACCAAACTGAATCCCACTGGAAGCGCCATCGTATGGGCTACTTACGTAGGCAATCTCAACGGTGGCAGTAATGACGCGATGTCGACCGTGGGTTCAATTCAGCTGGACGGAAGCAACAATGTCTACCTGTCGGGCCAAGCTTGGTTTGGTTTTCCTACGGTCAATCCAGTTGAACCTACCGCAGTCGGAGGATCGTTGCAGACCTTCGTTGCCGAACTTGACTCCGCCGGAAAGAATTTACTTTTCTCCACACAAATCGGCACCATCGGGGTAAATAACATCGGAGTGAGTACCGCGACACCCGCCGGGCTTGCGGTTGATCCCGCGGGAAACATCTATCTTGCGGGTAATACAGTCGGTCCGGGCCTCATCGTCACCCCTGGCGTATTCATGCCAACCGAGAACGACTTTGGCGGCCAGTGCTGTGCATTAGGCAATGGCTTTGTCGCCAGGATAGCTGCACATGGAACCGCCGGTATCGCCTTCACCGCGTTGCCGACCCCCGCTCAATTTGGAGACTTGGTCACGCTGACGGCCACCGTCTCCAAACCCCAGCAATACGCATCCATGCCCACGGGAACCGTCTCGTTCCAGAACGGATCCACAGTCTTGGGAACCGGCATCCTCGATACCACCGGGACCGCGATCTTCACCACATCCTCGCTTACCCCCGCCTCTTATAACCTCACGGCCACCTATGGCGGCGACAGCACCTACGGATCGATAAGTGCCACGGCACCGCTGACGATTACCGCAACCGACGGGGCACCGTCGATTTCGCCGAACCCTGCAGCGTTCGGAAACCAGACGGTAAACTCTTCGGTGCAGATTCCTGTGACCGTGACCAACGTGGGAACCAACTCGTTGGTGATTACCTCGGTCGGTCCAGCTAACTCGTTTGACTTTACCCAGAGCAATAACTGCATCACCACGCTGGCAGTGAACGCTAGCTGCACAGTCACCATCACGTTCAAGCCTACCAGCGCTGCCACAGAGGCGGCGGTCTTTACAATCAGCGACAACGCCGGCACGCAGACCATCCAGGCAACGGGCACCGGTGTAAATCCGATCGCGTCGCAGACCATCACCTTCAATGCACTGCCAAATGTAACTTACGGAGTAAGTCCGATCACGCTATCGGCGACTGCATCTTCAGGTTTGCCGGTCAGTTTCACGGTGAGCGGACCAGCTGCGCTTTCAGGCTCAACGCTAACCATTACCGGAGCGGGCCCCGTAACGGTATCCGCCAACCAGTCGGGCAACACAACCTACGCAGCTGCCGCATCCGTCTCGCAGAGCTTTACAGTGAATCCGGCATCCTTGACGGTGACGGCTAACAACACCTCACGCCCCTTCGGAGCAGCCAACCCGGCGTTCACTTACACGATCACCGGCTTCGTGAATGGCGACTCTTCATCCGTGGTGTCGGGAACGGCGACGGAGACGACGACAGCGACCACTGCATCTACCGCTGGCACCTATCCGATCACCTTTACCACTGAGAGCCTGGTGGCCCTCAACTACAACTTCAATTATGTGAACGGCACGCTGACCGTTTCAGGCGGAGTGTCGCAGACCATCACCTTCAATGCACTGCCAAATGTAACTTACGGAGTAAGTCCGATCACGCTATCGGCAACCGCATCTTCGGGTTTGCCGGTCAGTTTCACGGTAAGCGGACCAGCTGCGGTTTCAGGCTCAACGTTAACCATTACCGGAGCAGGTTCCGTCACGGTAACCGCCAACCAGGCAGGCAATGCTAACTACGCGGCTGCCGCATCCGTCTCGCAGAGCTTTACAGTGAATCCTGCATCCTTGACGGTGACGGCTAACAACACCTCACGCCCCTTCGGAGCAGCCAACCCGGCGTTCACTTACACGATCACCGGCTTCGTGAATGGCGACTCTTCATCTGTAGTGTCGGGCACGGCGACGGAGACGACGACAGCGACCACTGCATCTACCGCTGGCAACTATCCGATCACCTTTACCACTGAGAGCCTGGTGGCCCTCAACTACAACTTCAATTATGTGAACGGCACGCTGACCGTTTCAGGCGGAGTGTCGCAGACCATCACTTTCAACGCGCTGTCGAATGTAACTTACGGAGTAAGTCCGATCACGCTATCGGCAACCGCATCTTCGGGTCTGCCGGTCAGCTTCACGGTGAGCGGACCAGCAACGGTCTCAGGTTCAACGTTAACCATTACCGGAGCAGGTTCCGTCACGGTAACTGCCAACCAGGCAGGCAACGCTAACTACGCGGCTGCCACGTCCGTATCCCGGAGCTTCACGGTGAATGCGGCGGTGCTAACGGTAACAGCAAATAACGCGTCACGCCCCTTCGGAGTAGCCAACCCGGCGTTCACTTATACGATCACCGGCTTTGTGAATGGCGACTCTTCATCTGTAGTATCCGGCACGGCGACGGAGACGACGACGGCGACAACCGCATCTGCCGCTGGCACCTATCCAATCTCCTTTGCGACCCAGAGCCTCGTGGCGGCCAACTATAGGTTCCTATATGTAAGCGGCACGTTGACGATCTCAGGTGGAGTGTCGCAGACCATTATCTTCAACGCGCTGCCCAATGTGACTTACGGAGTAAGTCCAATCACACTGACGGCGACAGCTTCCTCAGGGTTGCCAGTAAGTTACACGGTGACAGGCCCGGCGACGCTCTCGGGTTCAACGCTAACCATCACCGGAACGGGCACCGTGACGGTAACGGCCAGCCAGGCAGGCAACTCGAACTACGCGCCTGCCACTCCTGTCTCGCAGAGCTTTACCGTATCGTCGGCATCCACTGCTAACTTCACCATCACGCCAGTCCCACCGCCGATCATTTACAGAGATCAACTCGGCATATTCGTTCTTCAACTCAAGTCGGCAAATGGCTTCAAGGGGAATGTGAAGCTAAGCTGCTCAGGCGGGCCAACCGGGTCTAAATGCGTTGATTTTCCACAAACGGTGAACCTGAACGGCTCAGCCTATGCTGTGACCGGAATCCTGTTCCCCAAGAGTGTGGCACCCGGAACCTACACCATTACCATCACCGGCGTTTCTGGCTCTCTGACCAATACAGCAACCGAGAACTTCACGGTCAAGTAGTGGTCAGTGGCTTTAAGTAACCTCTCCGTCCGATTCTTTCTGGGCAAAGAGGAATAGATAGACAACAGATGGGTGTAATGAGCTAAGTTCGCAGCTCGTTACACCCATCTTTCTTCAGTGCAGGTGCCGTGCCTGCGATTGTGAGCGGATCTGACCTTCGCAAACATGCACTCGCGGTTATCTTCCTGCTCCTGCGGCATTCACCTTCATAGGCTCGGGCGCTTTTTGCATCAAGGCATCGGCCGCCAGTGTTTCCCTCACGATTCTAGCCCTGATCAATGGCTTCAAGACCAGAAGAGAGAGGGTCGCGGCAATACCGCACAATACGGCTGATACATAAAATGCCACAGCAAAAGAGCCACCCAAGTATGCGGCCAACGCGGCTGCCCCAAATCCCGCAAACACGGAGGCCAGCCCTTTGGCCGTATACAACATGCCATAGTCAACAGAAGCATTCTTGGGGCCGAAGACATCTCCTGAAGTCGCCGAAAACAAGGAGTAGATCTCGCCCCAGAAAAGGAATACGAACGAGAACAAAACCACAAATGCTATCGGGCTCCCTGCTATTCTGGTCACCAGGAACACGAGAATGGCCTCGACGCCAAACGTCAGGAACATCGTATATTCACGTCCTAATCGGTCTGAGACCCAACCCCAAACGATTCTGGACAAAGCGTTGAATATTGAGGCTAGCGTTGCAGTGAGCGGAACAATTGCCAGTCCCCATAACTTTGCATCGCTCACGCCGAGGGACTTGGCTATTTGTGAGAGGTTCCCAGTTGCTATCAGTCCACCAGCACACGCAAAGAAAAACATTGTGTAGAGCAAATAAAACTCGGGTCTTCGAAGAGTCTGAGTCCAGGTATAGTTCTCTTTTGACTGCACGACACCTATGTGTTTTTTCTTGGGCGGGACCCATCCGATGGGATTCCAGCCAGCCGGCGGGTGACGCAGAATCATTGCAGCAATGCACGCGATAATTCCCTGGGCAATCCCCCAGACTGCCATCGCCTTCGCCCATCCCAGGTTGTGAATGGTGCTCGCAATGGGCAGGATTGTGAGGGCTGCCCCGCCTCCAAAACCTGCGGACGTCAACCCTGCGGCTAATCCTCGTTTGTCGGGAAACCATTTCACCGCATTCGCGACACACGAGATGTAGATGACTCCTGCACCGGTTCCGGCAATAACTCCGTAGTAGATGTATAACTCGAAAACCGAGTGGGCGATGGTGCCGCCCAGAACCCATCCGAGCAGAATACACACTGAGCCGAATATCATGAGTTTTCGGATGCCGAGCTTATCGACGAAATATCCAGCCAGGGGCATTGGCCATGTCTCAAACAGGATGAAAGCCGAAAACACCGCGGCTATTCTTGCGTAGGGAACGCCTGTGAATGTTTGTCTCATGCCCGGCGTAAAAAGCGTGAAGGCATACTGGTAGTTGGAAATGACGATCATTGCAATTACACCGCACGCCAGCTGTACCCAGCGGTTTCCGGCAATCTTGCCGTACTTTTCCCTGGCGCTGATTCGTGGTTCTAAAATTACACTTTCGGTTGTCATACCTCGTTCCTCCCATAACCAATGCGGATTCTGTCGTACGCATGGCCCGCACTCGCTAACCTGTTGCCCACGTCTTTTGAGGCAGCAGATTGGGGGTGTTGTGTTCTGCAAAATTGATGCGGCCTTAGCGACCGCGGTGAACTCTAATTATTCGAATCTTTGCATGACCTCCTATGAATTGCGCGGGCGCTATTAATCCAACTCTGGCCCGACCCATGCCGATAAGCCCACCATTGACGGCTATTTCCCTCCCTGATTGCAAAGCCCTCGTAACTCTCGTGAATTGCCTGCAAATAAGAGGGGATTGCGAATAACTTGCAGGGATATGACAGGCTCGCGGTAGGGATTGGCGCAATCGCGCCGGCGATGGATTTCAGCCAGCGGTCTTCAACTTCGAGTTCAGATCTTGACCCAGGGGCCCAGGATATCTCCATTTGCCTACCTCCTCGCCGGCAGGCCTTGTGGCAG
>Ga0316229_1003814_pt1 | contig 11479 bp, 9 predicted proteins | sample TBH18023metaG_FD_206011 | JGI IMG/M metagenome (GOLD analysis project Ga0316229, IMG submission 206011) | Freshwater microbial communities from Trout Bog Lake, Wisconsin, USA - TBH18023 | ecosystem: Environmental > Aquatic > Freshwater > Lake > Hypolimnion/Profundal zone | place: USA: Wisconsin...
TCTCTCTGAATTTCATTTCTCAAAAACCGATAAAACCATCCCGGCAGCCATTGCTAAACTGGATTCAACATTGCTGAGGTTACATTTTAATCCTGATGAAAAGACCAGTAAGAAGGAAATTCTATCAATGGTCAAAGTTAAAATTGAACCTGGTGTCAGAAAGGAGAGCGGAGCACCGGATTACATAGTTCCGTATTTGCCTCAACTTGCAGGACTTGCTATTGGCAGAATGTTCAGCTCTTCTCCACTTGTTTTACTTTACATGGGGAGGTTTTTCAACCTGATACTAAGTATCCTGATCGTATTTCTGGCTATCAGGATCACACCGTTCTCAAAATGGCTCTTCTTTTTGCTGGCGCTTATGCCCAAAGCAATTTTTCTAATGGCTTCCTTATCATACGATGCGTTTGTTATCAGTGATTCATTCCTTCTCATCGCCCTTTTCCTGTATTATGCTTTTAAAGCAGAAAAACTACTCTGGAGAGACATAGTGCTTATACTATTCCTTTCGATGCTGCTTGCCCTATGTAAACCTCCTTATTTTATCATAGCCTTCCTGTTCCTGACTATCCCATTTCGTAAAATAAGGCCCTTACTAAAACAAAAGGCTGTAAAATTTGCAGCAATCTTCAGCTTAATTATTGTGTTCATACTCCTTGCTTATGGAGCGTGGACTCTCATCGGAGGATTAATAAAATCGGCCGATGCTGCTAAAATTGAACAGGTTGCACCGGCAGCTGCTCCTTCACGACCTGAGATCAATCCTCCAAGGCAAATCAATTATATCGGCACTCATCTGAAAACCTTTGTTAACCTTCTGATAGTGACTAACTTTGATCAAATGCGGGCCGACATGCTTGACAACTTTGTGGGAACCATGGGATGGCTTGATACCTACTTGCCGGATATTTATATTAACATATATCTTATCCTGTTGTTGATTACAGCTTTATGTATTGGGGATCCCGCATATACTTTTGACTGGAAAAGAAAGACGCTTAGTTTCATATTATTTTTTATCGGGATCCTGGCTATTGAAACTGCCATGTATATTTATTCTTCATTTGTTGCACAGGAAAGGCTATTCGGTATACAGGGGAGATATTTTATCCCGATTGCTCCATTATTCCTGCTGATCTTTTACAATAAGGTTATTTCTGAAAAGCTGGATTTCATTTGCAGCGCAAAGCGGAAATCTTACCTAAGTGCAAAACCAAAGGTTAAACCAGATATCCTTCTTGAAATACAGAGGGAACAGATTTTTACAAAATACCTGCAGGTGCTCATCATAGGGTTTACAGTTGTTACACTGAGCAGGGGGATCGCATCCATCTTGCTAAGGTATTACCAATGGTAGAACAACACTGAGCCATGAAAGAAGAAAAGCTTTTAACCATTATTGTTCCTTCCTTCAACGAGGTACAAAGTTTACCTTTACTATTAAAGGAACTTGTGCCATTTTGTAAGGAAAGAAACTGGAGTATGATTGTTGTTGATGACGGATCGAATGATGGATCAAAAGAGATACTGAACCGGTATAAAGAACATGAAAAGTTTTGTGTGATCCGTCACAAACTTAACAAAGGATATGGCGCAGCCCTAAAAAGCGGCTTGCTGGCCTGCGAAACACAATACGCAGTTACCATTGATGCCGACGGTCAACATTTTCTTGAAGACACAGACAAGTTACTCACCTGCATGACATATAACGATGCTGACATGGTTGTGGGTTCGAGAAAGGGTTCTGTTTCCCGTTCTTCTTACCGGGGAATGGGGAAAAGCCTTATTCGATTTCTTGCTAAAATGTTGATGCCTGTTCCCATCCATGACCTGAATTCAGGGATGAAGATCTACCGTACAGATCTTGCAAAAAAATATATACACCTTGCACCTGATACTTTCGCTTTCAGCGACATAATCACTCTTATTTTTATTAATAACCGTCACCTTGTGCTGGAGGAACCTATCCGTATTCGTGAAAGAAAGGCCGGAAGCAGCACTATCAGTCTTCAGACAGCATTCCAGACAATTATGGAGATCATTAATATTGTGATCCTGTTCAACCCGATGAAAATATTTTTACCCGTTTCGTTGTTATGCTTTTTAGTCACCTTTCTCTGGGGAATCCCACTGATCATTAGCGGCCATGGCGTCAGTGCCGGAACTTTACTGGGGCTGATCTCAGGGCTGATTTTCTTCCTCCTCGGGTTGATCGCGGAACAGTTATCCCTGATCAGAAGAATGAATCGTTAGATATGAATTACTAAATACGGGCAAGACATGCCTGAACACTCTCATACCTTTGTTATCCCTGCATTCGGAGAGTCTGACTTTCTTGAAGAATGTATCCTTTCATTGCTAAAGCAAACCCTCCCATCCAGGATAATGATCACTACATCAACCCCTAATCAGTTTATCAGCGGGCTTGCTTTAAAGTATAAGATTGAACTGAGAATAAATAAAAACCGGGAAAGTATTGCTGCCGACTGGACTTTTGCATATAAAAATGGTCAGACAAATTATCTGACCATTGCTCACCAGGATGACATCTATTTACCTGATTATACTCAGCAGTGTCTCCACGTGGCTAAACAACCTCAAAACCGGGATTCCCTTATTATTTTTACCAATTACGGGGAAATTTCGGATAAAAAACCCAGGAGGACATCCACAGTAATGATAATTAAACAAATCCTTTTACTTCCATTTCATATCAGGCCTCGTATCAATAATCATTTTCTGAAAAGTGCGATACTGTCGTTTGGGAATCCAATTTCCTGCCCCACTGTCATGTTCAACAGGGAAAATACCGGAGCTTTTGAGTTCTCTGAAAAATACAGTTATAATCTTGATTGGGAAGCCTGGCTGAGACTTGCAGGGAAAGAAGGAAAATTTATCTATCTCAGGAAAAAACTAATGTTTCATCGTCTTCATCCTGAATCTCAGACTACACTCCAGGTAAAAAACAACAACAGGCTATCAGAGGAGGAAAAAATATTCGGTGAGATCTGGAATAAACCGATGGCAAAGGTATTGATGTTCTTTTACAGGATGGGGGCAAAATCTAACCTTTAACTTTTCGCCGGAGCCTGCGCAAGATAATATGGTACATCATGGACAGGCGATATTGAACCTGGTAGCTTACAGGAAGTGCATTCTTTTTAAATGAGATCGTTACATTTTTACCGTGCCGCCGATAATGGACTAGTGGTCGAGGCAGGAAACAGTATTTACCAACCAGGGCTGTATTAAGACCGATCCAACTGTCGTGCATTGCTAAATTCGGAGGGAAAGGCAGTATATAATTCAATATTTTCCTGTTAAAGGCCATACAGCAGCCCATAAAGGAGTTATTTACCCAGTTTCTCAAGAACCCTTTGCCCGAATAATTGACCTCATAAAATGACGGATAAAGTATATTCCCGGCCTCATCTATAACCCTGGCATCACTGATAGCAAGGTCATAAGATTCAAGGAAAGGGACCATGACTGAAACTTTATCGGGAAACCAGATATCATCCTGGTCTGATAAAAATATTAAATCACCACTGGCATGTTTCAGCGCATTTTCCATATTATAAACCGGGCCAAGGTGTTTTTCAGTCCTTGTTATTTTAATCCTGGGATCATTCATTCCCATGATAGTTTCAATAGTATTATCTGTTGAATTGTCGTCGGAGATAATAATTTCGGAAGAACTGTCAAGTTGAGGAAGAATGGATGCTAATTGTTCCCGGATAAAGAATGAACCATTGAAGGTGGGGATACATACGCTGATAAGTTTGCTCATAAACCGCAGGGAAATTTTATAAAGAAGAATATTTTGTATAAACTTCCCTCATATATTTTTTTGCCTGTTCAATATCCGGATCGGCCCATTGTTTTACATTTTTATATTGCCCATAATCGTCATTCGCAGGAACAAGGGAATACGGAACCGGAAAAGCAAGCGGATTATTCATGTATTCGGCATTTCCACCATAATTGGTTGCAATGACAGGCTTATTTAGAGCCAGTGCTTCGAGAATACCAAGCCCTAAGCCTTCACCACGATGTAGAGAAATATAGCAATCCATTGCATTTAAAAGAGTCATGAACCCATTTCTTGAAAGAGTCTCCGGAATAATTACGACCTGGTCGCTCAGCTCCAGGGTATTCACCTTTTCGGCAAAACTATTTTCCTTATTTTCAAATCCCTTGCCGTTATTTGTTTTTACAACAAATACAACTTGCTTTTCATTTCGAAATTCTTCTGCAATTGCCCGTAAAATAGCTTCAGGATTTTTCCTGTCGTAGCTGCTCAGGTAATCAAAGTTGAAAAAAAAGCAAAATTTACCTTCAAGATTATAATTGTTTTTTATGGTCAAAGGTTTATTTTCAATGATCCAATTCTTAACGAAGGGGAAGTTGATCTTTGTCACTTTAAAGGTCTGCTTTTCAATTGAATCCAGTGTATTTTTAATAAAATCACTAAAAACATAAACCTCATCGAATTTGTTTAAAATAGATATCCTGTCCTCAAACCCTGTTTCAAACTCCCACCAGAAAGTCACAATATTTCTCTTATTCTTAAAAATAACAGGTAATATTTTTCGGACTTCACGAAGAAGTAAAAGATCCACAAAAAAGATATTAGACTGATATTTCAATTTTTTAAAATAATATTTTTTGTATTTTTCTTCCTCCTGGGGTGTTATTTGTTTATGACTGGTATTAAAAAAATCAACAAGAACGAATTTCTCTTCGTTTCTGATCAATTCATCAACAAAACAACGCGCAGCCTCTCCCTGTCCAATCAATTTTGAGAAGTATCCAAAAACGTTATACCCATTTTGATGTGATCGTGGATTTACAAGAATGTTAAGAAGACAGAAATGAAACACTATTTGAACGATATTACGGAAAATCGTGATAATCTTCGTCATAGTTTTTGAATAAACGAATTTCTTATTTTTGAATCAGCATTGCCTTAAGAGTATCATCAATAGTGTATATAGGTTTCCACCCGGTTTCAGCCTTGAGCCGCTGAGCACTGCCAATAATTGAGTGGATCTCATTTTTCCTTTCCAGGGATTCTTTGATATTAATGGTCAAGGGTCGCCCGGAAATTTGTATTAGTCTCTTAACGATATTATCAACTGTAATTCCTTGTCCGCTTGCAATATTATAAATTGAACCATTTCTAAAATGTCTAATCAGGCAGGTAAAAACTTTTGAAAAATCCCTAACATCCGTGAAATCCCTGATGGTATGAATATTACCCAATGAAAGTCTTTTCTGATTCCGTTTAAATGCATTAACGATCTTCGGAATCACAAATCTATCTGTTTGACCTGGACCGGTATTATTGAACGGTCTGAGGATTATATATTCTATGCCGTATTCACAACCATATGTTTTCACCGCCAATTCTCCGGAAGCTTTACTTGCACCGTAATGATTTACCGGGTCAACAGGAAAGGATTCATCAATAGGCAACTGCTCGAGAGCTACATTACCATAAACCTGGGAAGAGCTGATAAAAACAAATCGTGGTGCTTTCTTAAGTTGAATGCAGGCATTCAGCAGGTTGAGAGTACCCCTGAAATTTATTTCATACACCAATGATTTATTTGCATAAGCAACGTCAGCAATTCCGGCAAGGTGAATTACAATATCCGGATTTAACTGCAACAGAAGGCTATTCAAGGAAGAATCATTAAGAATATCAGTTACCAATGTTTTATTGGAGAAGGATTCCCTATCAAGCCCCCATACATCGTTGTCACCTACTGATAATTCCGACAGGAGATAAGACCCAAGAAAGCCATTTGAACCTGTGACCAATATCTTCATAATCAGGCTATTGATTTTTTTTCAAATCTGCTTTCAGCATAATCTCAGCAAGCTTATTGTACCTGGTTTCAGGTTCCCATCCAAGTTCACGTTTAGCTTTTGAATAATCTCCTATCAATCGTTCAACCTCAGCCGGTCTAAAAAAATCAGGATTTACTTTTACAAGGACTTTTCCAGATTGTGCATCACGGCCTGTTTCATTTACACCGGTTCCTTCCCATCTAATTGTTCTGCCAACAAGGAGGAAGCATGCCTCAATCCATTCCCTTACTGAATGATCCTCATTTGTAGCCAACACATAGGTTTCAGGTTTATCCATCTGAAGCATTTTCCACATTCCCACTACATATTCCTTTGCAAAACCCCAATCTCTTTTAACATCCAGATTTCCAATTTCAAAACTGCCCTGCTTGCACAAATGAATTTTTGCAACAGCATCGGTTATTTTTCGTGTTACAAATTCGATACCCCTGAGCGGAGATTCATGATTAAATAGGATCCCAGTTGAGGCAAAGATATTATAAGATTCACGGTAATTAATGGACATCCAATGTCCATACATTTTTGCCACTCCATAAGGACTGCGCGGATAGAACGGAGTTTCTTCATTCTGCGGAAATTGTTGCGCTTTCCCAAATAATTCCGAGGTTGATGCCTGGTAAAATCGAATCTCGGGGTCAACAATCCTGATAGCTTCCAGCAGGTTTGTTACACCTATCCCGGTTACATTTCCGGTAAGTATAGGGTTTTTAAAGGAATGTGCCACGAAACTCTGGGCACCCAGGTTATATACCTCAGCTGGTTTTACCTCCTGGATGACCCTGGTAAGGTTACTTGCATCCAACAGGTCAATTTCAACCAATTTAACTTTGTTTGTGATGCCAAGCTCATCAAGCCTTGTAAAATTAGGAGTACTTAATCTTCTAAAACCTCCTACGACATTGTATCCTTTGTTAAAAAGAAATTCGGACAGATAGGCACCGTCCTGACCGGTAATTCCGGTAATAAATGCTGTTTTCTTCATATTTTGTTTTAGGTTAGGATGCTGTTTTTACTCGGGACTTTTTTCAGGGAATAAGTCGACGAATTCACCATTGCCACGGACGATTCGGCATCGCTTTATCATAGCTGAGAGCTCGCGTTGATCATCACAATGGCTTAACTGGGCAGGCACAAAAGTGGGTGAAATCCTGAGTTTATACCAATCACCGGTAGATTCTATGGGTAGCGACAATACGATATTGGTGCCACGATCCAATTTAATCGGGAGACCATGATTTTTTCCACCATGGATGGCCTGTATAGAAAGGCGCGTGTGCGGTAGCCATTTTAAAGCTGAAAATTCAATCTCAAGTGTTTGTGCGCTCAAGGCGGGGGCGGTATGTATTTCAATAAAAGGACCAGCCCATCCATCATTATAAACGCCAGTTAACAGGTTTATTTGCTTTTCACTGGTTAAAGCGTATTGGAAAAGTTCCAAATATTCCCGCGCCATTCGTTCATTGTCTGAAAATTCAATAGCACGTTTTCGTCCAGTTTCTATATGACGAGTACGCAATTTCTCATCTTCAGCCAATATAATAAAGGCTTTCGTTATTTCTGTCGGAATACGCGGATCGAAAAGTATAGCTGCATCAGCCGCAACTTCAGGTAAAGAAGTAGTGTTACTGCAGGCCACCGGAACACCGACAGCCATGGCCTCGATAACCGGTAAACAAAAATCTTCATACAGCGAAGGAAAGACTACGCCAAGGCAATTTGCCATTAAAGCTGCAATCTCATTATTGGGCAAATGACCCGGAAAAATGACACGATCACCTAGGTTCATAGCATTTACAGCGCTCATCAGCCAATCTAGCCCTTCACCTGGCGTACCTGTTAAAACCAGTTTAATATCCTTGGACAATCCAATTTGACAAGCCATGCCGAATGCAGTAATAAGCATTTCGTGGTTTTTGTGTTTCAAAAAATTGGCAGGGTAAAAAAGATATCGATATTGTTTAAGTCCAAGAAGCTTTAAAATACGATTATCGTTCTCTGTTTTAAATAAGAAATGATTCTCCCTACGCAAGTATATAGTGCGTATGCGCTGAGGGTCGAGATTCCCATGAACAATTGCTGTATCCCGCAAATAATTTGACATCGCTGATAGAGCAGTGGCACGCCGGCATGCTTCCATAAAAATATTGTCATTTTGCATCACCTGATCCAAATTGAAGAACTCCGCATAATTTTTATGTTGCAAATTAAAAATCGTGCAAACAGTCGGGATCCCAGGTTCGAAATAGTTGGGGGCTGTAAATGGACAATATAGCAGATCGGCGCTTATATCACTCATCAGAGTTCCTGACCTGCTTAGTTTCAACCTCATTTTCAATTTGTAGCTTAAGTGATTTAGAATGCTCTGAGGTCTGATTGGTAAAAACGATATAATCCGGTGGACAATACGCGCTAAATGATACCTCAAAGAATTTGTTCCTATTGGGCCAACGACCATTTGACGCCGCATGTTAAGCTGATCCAAAACAGCCAGTTCATTGTGAGATGCAGCTTGTGTTAGCAGTACAAATTGGGTTTGGGGAGCCATTTTGGACAATTGGGGCAGCAATTCAAGTATAAAAGTGTTCGACTCGCAGTTTTCTTCTCCAGGAAGGACCGAGGTTAAATCTATGGCGATTGTGCGAAGAGATTTGTTCATTTTGAGTTTCAAATAAAAGCAATTCAATAGTAATAGAAATCACATTGGCACGGAGGTCATCAAGAACAAAAAGGATTATCAGGTTTACCTATTATGTTTTGTGTAATCCTTCAACATTGCATGTAACTTGCTACGGAATTTGGAACCGGAGCCTACCCCGGGGTTCATACCATTAATTGGAGGGAACCCATCATTTCTACCGCCAAATGTTGTAAAGAGCTGCCCTGTTTCAGCCCAAAATCGATGGATTGCTTCTAAGTAATAAACCGGAAATAACTGAGAATTTGTTTGACAATACTCACATAATGTTCCTAAAAAATAATGTAAAACACCAGGGGTTATCTTATAACCGGTATGCTTTTCTGCTATTTTTCTTAGTTCTTCAATTCGCTCAAAGATACCAGTTGATGTTTTGGTTGTATCATACTCTCTTGAAGATGATAATAATATAGGGATAAAAACCGGGTCACTTAATCTGGATAAGCGTAACCAAATATCGGAATCCATACCATATTTTAGTGAAACATCTAAATATCCTGTTTGGTCTAAAAATATTTTATTAATAAAACTTGATGGCTGCAGAACATAGTTTAATCCAAGAGCAAATAAGTTCCGATCAAATTTTATTGGGTTTTCAGGAAAGAATTTGCTTTTTGGATTGCCATGAATATCAGCCCTATAACCATCTCCAAAATAAAAAGAAGCATCTGGATTATTAATATAAAATTTAGCTACCATTTGTAAGGCACCTGGTAGATAAAAATCATCTGAATTAAGCCATGCAATAATTTTTCCTGTAGCAAGCTTAAACCCTTTATTGATGGCATCCGATTGCCCATTATCAGGCTCACTAACATATGAACTAAGATGAGAAGAATATTTTTTTATAATAACCAGACTATTATCTGTTGAACCACCGTCAACAATTATATATTCTAATTTGGGATAATTTTGTCCAAGAACAGAGTTAATACACTTTTCTAAGAAATGACCTTGATTAAAGGAAGGAGTTATAATAGAAATTTCAGGCAATAAATCATCATTTGGCATCTCTATATTGGTTTTTGAGGAATGAGATAAAATTTGCCATGAATTAAGATTATTTTTTTTCATAAAACAGTTCTAACTAAATATTTTTACACCCTTTAAATAAATTACAGCAAACTTAATCTATTTGAAATTAAATTATTATCGTCAGCAGATGAGACAATAAAACACGACTTTATGATATATGCTAATGATCTTTCATCATCGCCCATACCGTAATATTTTGGTTGAAATACCTTAGAAGAAGAAACATTTATGTTCCCACCAATTTGATTAAGGGCATGCCGAATAGTCAAATCACTACCTCTTTCCAAAGAATAGTTTTTAGATTGTCCGGTTATTTCATCTGACAGATTAATCTGCATGGTTTTATAGGGAAGAAAATCAGGAGCCATTATTTCAATCATCATTTCACGGGATGCTTTACCCGGTTCAATAGAAATACATATTTTATCTCCTGCCCATCCATCTGGATAACGTCCATGTAAAAATGATTTTAGTTTCACACCAGAGCATACAGCATCCTCGAAAACCTTTAAATAATCCTTCGCCATTTGATATTTATCTCCAAAAATAGAAACTCGGTTATGGCCTTTTACAATTAATCCCTGGAATAAACCAGGATCTTTCTCAATTCTTGAAATTGATTCTGCTATTTCAGATGGATTATTGGGATCGAAGAATAGTGCTGCATCCCCTGCAATCTCAGGCAGGCTGGTTACATTGCTACAAAGAACACATTTACCTAAAGCCATTGCTTCTAATACCGGCATGCCAAAACCTTCATATAATGATGGGAAAATGAGAGCCTTACATTCAGTATAAAATACTGATAATTCATCATCATTTACATAACCGGCAAAAATTATATTATTTAATATTCCCAAATCCTCTACCAGGTTTTTTAAAATATTGAGTCTAACCTTGCCAGTACCTGTACAGACAAGTTTAAGGTCTGAAAATGGGTATTTATCTTTGTATAGCTTAAAAGCTTTAAATAGGGTTTCATGATTCTTATGAAGCCAAAAATTTGCCGGATAAAAAAGAAATCGATCAGAGGTTAAATTATTTTTCGATAAAAAGACTTCTTTTTCATTATTTGAAAATTTGCTTTTTATCCTATGATGAACCATTGTATGGATAGTCTTAACATCATTTGAATCGATTAAATCGCATTTCTCAAGAACAGTTGAACGTACAAAATGTGAAACACAGATAATTTTCGATGATGCCCGGCAAGCATCACGAAAAAATTTTTCTCTATAAGTGATTTGGGTTGGGTCAAAAAATTGAGGATAATAAAGATACTGTAAATCATGAACTAAAGTTACTGTTGGCACTCTTGGATCAAAAAATATCTGTTCTGTGAAAGGACAAAATAGAAGATCAGCTTTAATAGTTCTCAGCATGTCAAGTTTATTTATCCCGTTATTATGAAATAAAAATGAATAACCAGGAAAAATTCTTTTGCTGATAGAGTAAGCTATTTTTTTTAAATAATTACAAAACAATATAGGTTTACTTGATTTATTTAAAATGCAAATTCTTTCAATGTTATCCTTATCCAGGATTGACAACTCTTCATTTGCGCGATGAATTGTAAGAAGTATAAAGTGATGCTGGGGAGCCAGATGAGATAATTGTTTAAGCAATTCAATAACCATTACTTTGGAACCTCCATTTTCACCTCCAGGAAGCATTTGAGTTAGATCTACAGCTATTCGTAATCCCACGGTCTTAAACATCTCATTACTTTAAACAAATCGCATACTCGTTATATCACAAGGGTTGCATATTAGTTATCTCGATATTAACTGAAAACAAAATTATTTAAAACCCTCAGCATAAACTGATGGTTCAAGGGGATAATCTCCATTTTCAGCCCGGTCAAAATCATAT
>Ga0316229_1003815_pt1 | contig 11479 bp, 9 predicted proteins | sample TBH18023metaG_FD_206011 | JGI IMG/M metagenome (GOLD analysis project Ga0316229, IMG submission 206011) | Freshwater microbial communities from Trout Bog Lake, Wisconsin, USA - TBH18023 | ecosystem: Environmental > Aquatic > Freshwater > Lake > Hypolimnion/Profundal zone | place: USA: Wisconsin...
CTGCGGACGCCGCAAGCGTGATACCGGATTCGCCAGCCGCAACGGTAGGAGTCGTGCTCTCGCCACTGGGCAATGAGATGGAAATTGCGTTCACTGTCTCAGCAGTCGAAGCATCCTTTGTACCGTCCGTCACCGAGGTCGCGGTAATGGTCGCCTTGCACTGTGCAGTCAGTAAGGCCTCTGCGGGCGGAGCATAAGTGGCTGTGGTGGTGGTAGAAGAGGAAAGCGTGCCGCAGACAACGGAGGAGGGACTTGAAGTAAGACTCCACTTTACCCCAGCATTCGTGCTGTCATTGGTGACCGTGGCCGTGACGGTTACCGCCGCCCCGCCTGCCAGCATGGTTGACGAGCCCGTTTGAGCCACGGAGACACTGACTGCGGGGCGACTGCTTCCCCCACAAGCGCTCAATAGAATGCTGATCATGACGGCAAAAGCAGATAGGTAAATCCCAGTACGCCTATTCATGGCGGTTCTCCGTTTTAATTTCCACACGGGCCCGAACAGCGACAACACAACAACTTCGGCGTGGCGAATCACGCCTGTGATATTTTCTTGAGCAGGAACTCTGAAAATTAGTATTTCAAATCTGGGCGGGAGTCAATCAAATACTTAGCTTAGACTGACCTTCGAAGTGACGATCGGACGCGACTGCAGTTCGGTGAAGAGCACACTACATCAATAACCACTTCACAGCGGTTCAATCCAGGACAAGGATTGCCATTGAAAACGCCGGATCCTCGGATCGAATCGAACCGAGGATTCAGGCTGAGATTCAGCGCACATTACGATCAACTTTGGCTCGCGGAACGACCAGAGAAAAGGAGCGGCAAGGGCCGCTCCTTTGATGGTCATGCGGGCATGCGTTTATGCCGCACGCGAACCCGCCTTGAGTTGATAGCTGCCTTCAAAGGAAACTTCAGATTCGCTCGGAGAGGTCATCTGCCCCTTGAACGTGCCATTGCCGGAGATGCCGGCGAACTGCCCCGTGCCGTGCGTGTATTTCCACTGTCCTTCGAACGACACCCTATCGTTCTTCGTCGTGATTGTGCCCTCCCACGACCCACCTTCGCGATCGCCGTTGGCGTGCTCGTTCACAAAGTAGCCATGTTCGCGTCCGTTGCCGTTCGTGACGTCCGCACTGCTGAAGGAGTTGTGTCTCGTGTTGTTGAATAGAGGGTCGCTGCAGGTCTGTTGCGCAGTTCCCACCCTGAGCATCAATTGATGCCCCGGTGTGTCATTGCAGGAGACGATTGTCTGCGAGGTGGAAACGCCTTTTAGGTGGCCTGTAAAGTTTGGCATGGTTTCTCCTTTGCGGTTGGACTTGCATGGGCTTGGGTCGGGTTATAAAGTCTTCCAGCGTGCAGGAGGCTCGCCCGAGTAGGGTAGTCAGCGAGAACCGTGCTCCTCTTCCTGAATCATTCATCCCAAGTTCTCCGACAGATTGGTGCCTGACCGGGAAAGCGCACGGCGCGAGCCGTCACCAAAAATCGCTGCCAAAAGGAAAGTGAAATCAGGAACAGGCGCCTGGCGGAAAACCTCCGCCAAGGCTCCCGGATGAGAACTAGGCCGCAATTGCTGAGTTGCCCGTCCTAATGAATAAATTGGGCTACCCGCATCGGACTTCTCTCCGGCTGCAACTCGGCCCACACCGGATATTCTTGCTTGATTCACTAAAGTCGGCAGACCGATTCGCGTTTGTTTTCTGCATCAAAGGCTGAGGGTTTAAAATATCGCGCTCAGGGGCCTCACCTGCAAAATAGATGGAACTAGGGATATCTGCTTAACTTTGACCGTGGGGAATTCGTAGGTACTGGAAATTCACGTACACTGGTTGGTCCATACAAAATGCGCAAAAGGACACTGTAGTCTTCCGGTGCCGGGGGTGATTGATTGAGATCGAAGGGTCTGGCTACTCAGACGACAACCGTTGCCCGCAGGCAGGGACGCCTCCCAGCCCCCATGCCAACACAGTTTGATCAAACGGAAATGATGCCCATGCTGGGGAGCGCCGAAGAATTTACCGGTTACTTTCCCGCAATCGGCGAACCGCATCCATACTTCCACACGCTGACCATCATCGTTCCGGTGTACAACGAACGGAACACAGTGATGACCATGTTGGAGAAGGTGTTACTGCAAGATACCTCACCACTGGCCAAGGAAATTATTGTGGTGGATGACGGATCGACAGATGGGACGTCCGAATACCTGCAGAGCACGGATTGGGAGTGCCTCTGTCAGGATTCCGAGGACAGCGTAAAGCTGCTGTTGCATGGGCGCAATCGCGGCAAGGGGGCCTGTGTGCGCAGCGCCCTGCAGGAGGCTAAAGGCGAACTCGTGTTGGTGCAAGATGCCGACCTGGAATACGATCCAACCGATTATCCTGCTCTGCTGCGTCCCATTTTGGAGGGCCATGCGGATGCGGTTTTTGGCAACCGATTTCATCCCGGCGCTCACCAGGTGCCGCGGTACTACCGGTTTCTGCTGAATCGCATGTTTTCCATTCTGTGCAACATGCTGACCAGCCTCGCCCTGACGGATGTGACCGCCTGCTACAAGGTCTTGCGGCGCGACCTGCTCGACTCGCTGCACCTGGAGAGCAACCGCTTCAGTCTGGAAACTGAGCTAACTGTGAAACTTTCCAAGACCAGGGCGCGTATCTATGAAGTGCCGATCGCGTATTACGGGCGAACTTACGCCGAGGGGAAGAAGATCAGTTGGGTAGATGGAATGGCAGCGGCCTATCACCTGTTCCGCTATCGCTTTTTCTAGTCGCTCTCACCTCCGGCGAAAACGCTTTTCGGCTAAGCCGCCGCCCCACGGCACGGGAGAGACATCACTATGTTGACCTTGAGAACGAGGGCGCTGCTGTTCGCGCCTATTATCGCCATTGCTTTTACCGCTCTGCCCGCCTGGGCCGATGTGCGCGAGGAATTCCACAAAACCGTGGCTATGGACGCGAATGGAAATTTTTCGCTGAAGAACATCAATGGCGGGATCACCATCTCAGCATGGGATAAGAATGAAATTCAAATCGACGCCGTGAAAACCGCCAGCTCCGATGAAAAATTGCGGGCGGCACGCATCGACGTCGCCGGCAGCGGGCACTCGGTGGATGTGCAAACCAAGTATCCCGACCACACCAATAACAATCCGGCATCGGTGGAATACACGATCCATCTGCCCAGAGGCGCGCGCCTGTTTTCAGTGGAGACCGTAAACGGCAATATCCATATTGATGGCCCGCGCGGCCGCATTAAGGCCGGCACGGTGAATGGCAAAGTCGAAGTCTGGAATGCCGCCGATGAACTTGATCTGAATTCCGTAAACGGCGAGGTTAAGGCTTCTCTGAGTAACCCCGGGCAGAAATCCGTGAAATTGAACGTAGTGAACGGCAGCGTCTCTATTGCATTGCCTGCTTCAGCAAATGCACGAGTGAAAGCCTCCACTGTGCATGGAGGAATCCATTCCGATCTTCCACTGAAGGTGGACAGACCGCAGTATGGGCCGGGTGAGAGCATGGATTCCACGTTGGGCGCTGGTGGAGCTACCATTGAACTGGAGAGCGTGAATGGCAGCATCTACCTGCACAAGAGTTAAGTGGGCGCGCATGCGGGGAGAGGAGAAGTTGCTACGAGCGCACTTTGGCAGCAAGTACGACGCCTATTGCGCTCGCACGTCGCGACTTATTCCTCGGATCTACTAGGGCAAGAGTTCTACAGCAGGCACGTGCTAAGGCCGCGTAGCCATCAACAGCAAAGCGCCGATGCGCTTGAAGTCGCGCATCTCCGCAGCATTGGCAAACCACTTGCCGCTGTACTCGGCAGGAGTTGGTGTGAGATCGGGAATGCGCTCCGAACGCGCGTTTTCAAAGCCCGCTTCGGTGATCTTGACGAGGTACTCAGCCTCGCTGTGTACCTGCACCGGGACATTCAGCGCATCCACCCAGCGGAGGGAGTACGGGTTGTCGCGATACAGGTTTACGAGTATGAACATTTGAGCATCGGGAGCCATCACGCGGTATAGCTCGCGCAGGGCCTTATGCTGGTCGGCGTAATAGTAGAACGACTCAATGGAGAGCACCTTCACAATGCTGCCGTTGTCGAGCGGAAGTTCCTCGGCTGATCCGGTAAAGAAGCGGAGATTCTCAATGCCCTCAGAGGCAGCATTCGCCCGTTCGATCATCTGATCGCTCACATCGACGCCAATCACCAGGCTGGGCGCAACCCGCTTGGCGATAAGACGCGAAGCCCATCCGGCGCCGCAGCCTAGGTCGAGCACGGTGTCACCGGGCACAAGTTTCATGCGCTCGATGGTCTGCTGCGCGATGGAGCGGTGATGCTCCTCCATCTCTTCGCCGCGACCTTGGGCAGCCCACTGATTAAACTCTTCGCGGAGTTGGCGGTCGCTGGTCTCACTCATCCGAAAGCACCTCAAAACAATCGCTGAATTGCAGCTGGCTAATACGCGTTCAGCTTCTGAATGGCCGCGAAGATATCGTCGGCCTGCGGCAAAATGGCATCTTCTACCTGCGGTTGGTAGGCGACGAACGTGTCCTTGGCGGCGACACGCTGCACGGGCGCATCAAGATGGTCGAAAAGCGCGCTGCCGATACGGGCGGCGATTTCTGCGCCATAGCCCCAGCTCAGCATGTCTTCATGCACGATCAGGACACGACTGGTTTTGCGAACTGATTTGGCGATAGCGTCGAAATCGTAAGGGTTGAGGGTACGAAGATCGAGTACCTCCACGCTGATTCCATGCTCGCGCTCCAACCTCTGCGCCGCCTGGAGAGATCGCGGAACCGTGGCGCCGTAGGTCACAACCGTGACGTCCGTGCCCTCTTTCCAGATGCGTGCTTTGCCAAACGGAATCGTGTAATCCGGACCGGGGTACGGAGCGCGTCCGAAAGGCTCGCGGTAAAGGCGCTTGTGCTCAAGGAAGAGTACCGGGTCGTCGCAGCGCATGGCAGTGTGCAGCAATCCCGCCGCATCAAGCGCGTTGGACGGAAACACAACGTGCATCCCAGGCGTGTGGGTAAAGATGCTTTCGCCGCATTGCGAGTGGTAAACGGCACCTCCGGTGAGGTAACCCCCGATGGCTACGCGGACCACTGCAGGGCAGGAGAATGCGTCGTTTGAGCGCCACCGAATCAACGGCAGTTCGTTGCGAAGCTGGTGCATGGCTGGCCAGATGTAGTCGAAGAACTGAATCTCCACCACCGGTTTCAATCCGCGAGTTGCCATGCCCACCGCACGACCCACAATGTTGGCTTCGGCCAGCGGTGAGTTGAATACGCGGTCAGAACCGAATTCGCGCTGCAGTCCGGTGGTGAGTTTGAAGACACCGCCCTTTCCCTTCAGTTTTTTGTCTTCGAGATACTCGTCGTTGGCGCAGTCGGCCACATCTTCTCCAAAGATCACGATCCGCTCGTCCCGCCGCATCTCGTCACGCAGACACTTGTTAATGAGGTCTGCCATGGTGCGGTCGCCGCCCTCTGGAACCGGAAGCGAATCGAAGCTCTTCGCCGTGGGTGACAAGTTCTCTGAGTAAACGTGGCGAGTGTAGCTGGATGGTTCTGGAAATGGAGCATCAAGCGCGTTATCGGCGGCGGTCTGCACTTCTGCATCCACCTCACGCTGCAGGTTCTGTGCTCCAACCGCATCCAAAATTCCTTCGGCAATTAGAAACTTCTGGAAGCGCGCAATGGGATCGCGTTCCGCATCCTTTTTGCGTTCGACTTCGGGCCGATAGAGTTTTTCATCATCGGAGAGCGAGTGCGAGTAGGGACGGATCACGTGGCCATGCACCAGGGCTGGACCGTTGCCCAGGCGAACATGCTCCACGGCGCGGCGCATTGCAGCATAGCTTTCCAGCAGGTCGGTTCCATCACATTCTTCAAAGTGGAAGTTCGGGAAATTTGCCACCAGCCGGCTGATGTTGCCGCCCGGGGTCTGGTATCTGACTGGAACCGAAATAGCGTAGCCGTTGTCCTCGATGACGTACAGTATCGGCAACCGACGTATGGAAGCCGTGTTCATGGATTCCCAGAACTCGCCCTGTGACGTGGTGCCCTCTCCAGCGGAGACATAGGTGACCTCGTCGGCGTGATGCTGCACATCCTTAAACTCACGATAATCGCCGTCTACCTTTGCATCTGCCGCAGGATGATGGGTAAAATAGCGCCCCGCCTCGGCGCATCCCACGGCTTGCAGAAACTGAGTTCCGGTAGGCGACGAGACGGTGACAATATTATGCTCGCGGCTGCCCCAGTGCGATGGCATCTGGCGGCCACCGGACGCGGGGTCATCCTTGGCCCCGACGGCCTGCAATAACATGGCTTCGGGCGTAACTCCGAGGGCAAGGCACAATGCGCGGTCGCGATAATAAGGGAAAAACCAGTCATATGCGGAACGCAGGTTCGCCGCAGCCGCAACCAGCAGCGCCTCGTGTCCGGCGCAGGAGATCTGGAAATAAACTTTTTGTTGGCGTTTGAGCAGAATCTCGCGGTCGTCGATGCGCCGCGAAAGATACATCAGGCGATACAAGTCCAGTAGCTGCTGTGGAAGCAAGCCCTCGTATCTCTTTTCCACCGTGACATCTACATCGCTGTGCATTACCTTCGACGCCATTTCGCGCTTCCCTCGACGGATACCAGAGCCACTCTGGTTAGATGCCAAAAGCTTCCTGACAACTCAAATTGTGACCTCACGGCAGAAAACCTGAGCAGCGCCTGCCAGCCATGAATATACTAAGAGTGAGATGATAGAGACTAAGCGGCCGATTCCTGCCGCACAGATAAAGCTGCTTCTTTGGGACTTGGACGGCACGCTGGTAGACAGCGAGTTGGACCTGGCCAACGCCATTAACGCAATGTTGGTGCAGTTGAAGCGTCCTGAATTGCCCGTAGAGGTGATCGCCAGTTACATTGGCGAGGGCGCTCCCATGCTGGTGCGCAAAGTCCTCGGCGATCCGCAAGACGAACCGTTTGTACAAACCGCCCTCGGACACTTCCTGGCCTACTACCGCGAGCACAAACTCGACAACACCTTCGTATATCCCGGTGTGATGGATGTGCTGCAAACGATTCGCGCGCGCGGTGATATGCAAATGGCCGTGCTCACCAATAAGCCAATCAACCCTTCGCGTGGAATTTGCGATGGCCTCAACCTCTCCCCGTTCATGTCGCAGATTTATGGCGGTAACAGCTTTGCTACCAAGAAACCCGATCCCCATGGCGCGCTCACGCTACTCCAGGAGCACGGTGCCGAACCGGGGCAGGTCGTCATGATCGGCGATTCGCAGACCGACATACTGACCGCCAACAACGCCGGAATATTTTCCATCGGCGTCACCTACGGGCTCTCGCCAGAGTCGCTAAAGATTCATCCGCCCGACGTGCTCATCGACCATCCACGGGAAGTGTTGGAAGTGCTGGGGATGTGAGCGGGCGCGAAAAAGCAAAGCCGGTTGTCCCATCTTTGCCGCACTGGTTTTGCGCGGACAAGACGGGAAGCAATACCCTCCCCGTGGACGTGTCGTTAATTGCGTGCCTGACCAGCCTACTTCAGTAGTTGGTCAAGCACACCGCGAAGGCGCCTGGTGAGAGTCATCTGTGAGTCCAGGCCATTGACTCGTGTTCGTACGATACCTTCGCCGTCCAGCACAACATACGTTGGAAATGATCGGACGCCAAACACGCCAATGATTGGAGGTTTATTGCCTCGGTCCCAGGATTGCAACCAGGCCATGTCGTGCGCGTCCGTGTACTCCTTCCAGACTTCCATTTTGTTGTCAGCGCTGACGCTCAAGACAATCAGCCGATCCGGCCCATACTTCTTGCGCAACTCCCTGATCTCTGGAACCGACTCGCGGCAAGGTGGGCACCAGGTTGCCCAGAAGTCAATCAGCACGACCTTGCCTTTCAAGTCCGCCAACCCGACTCTGCTGCCGTCTTTGATAGCGGCGGTAAAGTCCGGTGCAAACACCAACCTGCCACGACGCGGGTCAGCGATCATGGCTTGCACGCGCCGCTTCTCCTCCCCTTCCGGCATGTGAGCCTCCACCCACTTCAGCTCTGCGATGCCGGCGGCATCTTTGCTCTGACGCAATCGGGTCATGCCCAGAGCGCTGTGCGCCGCTACGCTGTTCGGCCGCAACTCCACGGCTTTCTGCGCTTCGCCTTCGGCAATTGCCAGTTCCTTATTGTTCGGCTCCACTTCCAGCAACATTCCGCAGTGTCGCAGATAGGCATCGAATTTTTCTTCCGGTGTGCTGGCGGCATCCACCGCCTTGGCACTGAATTTGATCACTTCGTCGCGCCATCCCAGCTCCAAATAGGCATCCGCGGCGTTCAGCAGACATCGATAGCACCGGCCGCCAAGCGCCTTGTTAGCCTGCTCAAATCCGTGTGCCGCGTCTAGATACTTCTTCGCCTTATACGCCTGCTCGGCACTCTTGAACTTCTCATTGTCGCCAGGCGAGGACTGCGCCGAAACAGTCTGCAAAACCAGAATGAATGATAGCCACACCAAAAAGTTTTTCATCAAGCTTCCTTATAGCGGTACCAACTAGATGTATCCAGTTCGTCTGCTCCAGCCGCTTGCCCAGTGGGCGGTTTGTACTCTGGCGAATAATATTACGCGGCGGCCATTCGGCCAAGTGAGATCGTAGCGTAACCAGTTTCCTCACCTTGGAAGCCAATCCCATGGCAAGAACACGGCGCGCAACTCCCTCTGTTCCGCGATTCAGACCCTTCCCCCACGCGGCTCGCAGTTTCCCACACGTTATAATCAAGAGTTACCCAGAGGCCGCCGCCGCTCCCTGTGAGCCGGTTGCAGCTTTAAGGGGAGTGGGGACTCCTGCCAATATGGAATTAAAGGTTCATAGCAACTACAAGCCGCAGGGAGATCAGGCCAGCGCCATCGAGCAGCTTACGCGCGGTCTGAGCGAAGGCGAGAAGCACCAGGTGCTGCTCGGAGTCACGGGCTCCGGCAAGACGTTTACGATGGCAAAAGTCATCGAGGAATGTCAGCGTCCCGCGCTCGTCATGGCGCACAACAAGACGCTGGCGGCGCAGCTTTATCACGAGTTCAAAAGCTTCTTCCCCAACAACGCCGTCGAATACTTCGTTTCTTACTACGACTACTACCAACCGGAGGCGTACATTCCCGCCGGTGACATTTACATCGAGAAGGAATCGACCGTCAACGATGAGCTCGACAAGTTGCGGCTCTCGGCGACGCGTTCGCTCTTCGAGCGCCGGGATTGCATCATCGTCGCATCGGTCAGTTGCATCTACGGCCTGGGCTCTCCGGAAGCGTATTACGGAATGCTGCTCTTCCTGGAAAAGGGTCAGAAGATCAAGCGCAAGGACATTACAAGCAAGCTGGTCGAGATTCTTTACGAGCGCACGGAGAGCGATTTCAAACGCGGCACCTTCCGCGTGCGTGGCGATGTCATCGAGGTCTATCCCACTTACGACGACATGGCGTACCGCATCGAACTCTGGGGAGATGAGGTCGAGTCGCTCTCGCAAATCGACCCGCTCTTCGGAACCGTCAAACAGAAGTACCAGCGCCTGCCCATCTATCCGAAATCACACTACGTGATGAAGCCGGAGACAAAAAGCGCGGCCGTGGATTCCATTGTGCAGGAGATGCTGTGGTGGGAGAAGGAACTGGAAAATCAGGGGCGCATTGTCGAGGCGCAGCGCATTCATCAGCGAACGCGCTTCGATCTCGAGATGATCAAGGAGATGGGCTACTGCCACGGTATTGAGAACTATTCGCGGCACTTCACCGGGCGGCTGCCGGGTGAGCCTCCGCCGACCCTTTTGGACTACGTGCCGCGCGACTTTCTGCTCTTCATGGACGAATCTCACCAGACCGCGCCGCAGGTGCGCGGCATGTGGCATGGCGACCGCTCGCGCAAGCAGAACCTTATCGACTATGGATTTCGACTGCCCAGTGCGCTCGACAATCGCCCGCTCACTTTTGAAGAATTCGAGGCACGGGTCAACCAGGTGATCTACGTCAGCGCGACCCCGGGGCCTTATGAGTTGACCAAGGCCGCTGGCGTAATCGTCGAGCAGATCATTCGCCCCACGGGACTTGTCGACCCGCAGGTCGAGGTGCGTTCCGTCAAGGGGCAGATTGACGATCTACTGCACGAGATTCGCATACGTGCAGCGAAAGACGAGCGCGTGTTGGTGACCACCCTTACCAAGCGAATGTCAGAGGATCTTGCCGAATACTACGCCGAGGTCGGCGTGCGCTGCCGCTACATGCATTCGGAGATCGAGACCCTGGAGCGCATCAATATTTTGCGCGATCTGCGCAAGGGTGAGTTCGACGTATTGATAGGTATCAATCTATTGCGTGAAGGGCTCGACTTGCCGGAGGTTTCGCTGGTGGCAATTCTGGACGCCGACAAGGAAGGATTCCTGCGCTCGGCTGGCTCGCTGGTTCAGACCATTGGGCGCTGCGCGCGCCACGTGGAGGGTCGCGCCATACTTTACGCCGACCGCATGACTGACTCCATGAAGAATGCGATTGGTGAAACCAACCGTCGCCGCGCCATTCAGGAGGCCTACAACGAAGAGAACGGAATCACTCCGCAGAGCGTAGGGCGCGCTGCCGATATGTCGCTGGCGCATGTGATCGCAGCCGATTATGCTGAAGTTCCAATCGAGAACGACGGTCTGCCGGAGTTCAAGTCACAAGAGCAACTCGACGCCTTCATCGCGAAGATGGAAGAAGACATGCGCGACGCAGCCAAGCGCTTCGAGTTCGAACGCGCGGCAAAGTTGCGCGATACGGTAAAGGAATTAAGGACGAAGGAGTTTCTGTTTTCGTGACGGCCTGCGAACCCACACTTGCCTGCTACGGCAAATATGGGGCACCTCGAGACACACTGCGCTAGACGGAGACCGTTACAGAAGTCGCCGTCCGCGTCACTGCCCTGTAGAGGGTGTCGCGCTCGACCGGAACCCGGCCCGCAGCTTCGATCAGACGTATTAGGTCCTGACGGCTCAAACCCTGGGGAGTTGTTGCCCCTGCATCGTGATAAATCTTTTCCTCCACCACCGTTCCGTCGATATCGTCGGCACCAAAGCGCAACGCAATCTGCGCAATCTTTGGAGTCAGCATCTGCCAATAGGCTTTGATATGGGGAAAGTTATCCAGCACCAGTCGCGCCACCGCGATCTGCTTTAAATCGAGCATGCCGGTCGTCCACGGCAGGTGCTGCAGCACGGTGTGATCCGGGTGAAATGATAATCCAATAAAGGTCTGGAAGCCCTTGGTTTCATCCTGCAAGGCACGCAACTTCAGCAGATGGTCAACCCGGTCCTCATTGCCCTCGATATGTCCATAGAGCATCGTAGCGTTCGATTTAATTCCTAGCAGGTGCGCTTCGCGGGCCACGTCCAGCCACTCGTTGCCATCGATCTTGTGGTCGCAGATGATTGCGCGCACA
>Ga0316229_1003822_pt1 | contig 11473 bp, 11 predicted proteins | sample TBH18023metaG_FD_206011 | JGI IMG/M metagenome (GOLD analysis project Ga0316229, IMG submission 206011) | Freshwater microbial communities from Trout Bog Lake, Wisconsin, USA - TBH18023 | ecosystem: Environmental > Aquatic > Freshwater > Lake > Hypolimnion/Profundal zone | place: USA: Wisconsin...
TTGAACAGTCAATACATCGCCAGTTCTGCTAACGCACAAACAGATTTCTCGCACCGTTTCAGTGGCCGAATCAGTAAGGGTTACATAGAAATAACTGTTGCCTGATGGCGTAGGAAAAACACCACCAGTACCAGTTGCTACCGTGATCGTGATTTGAGAACTGGTAATGTTGCTTTGCAGCGTGGTATTTGCATTGTTGGCGTAAAGCAGAATGCTCATGATGTTGTTTCCTGTTTAATCCAAGGCAGAGGTGGGTTAGCAGCGATAGCAGCCAGTTGACGAGCTAGTTGACCCGCTACTTGGGCTTCTGTGTCTGGTTGCAGATTGGTCGTAATTGTAGTGGTTGTCGGTGTGGTATCACCGGGCAAATTAAATACTTGAGTGATTGTTACAGGCTCAAAGCACCAAGCCAAAACTTGAGATTCTTGCAAGTCGTTGTAAGCTGTAAATGGATTAGCTGGCTCACCCAATTTAGCCGTACCAGCAGCCGCAGCGGTCAAATTGTTAACGTCGTCTGTGCCAACACACATCCAATCGGCATAGATCACCACATCGGTTTGTCCATTCACCGATGGGTTTACCGTCATCTTAGGGATTGACCATTTATATGTGATAGACATGATAAAAATATAATAAATTTATTAAATGCTTAAATATGTTATTGTAAATTCAAGTGTGCTTGAATTTGTAAAGTTAGCTGCGGTAAGTCTGCTTGATGCAGATGCGCTGCCAGTTTGCAAAAAAGCCACCGTACTAGATGGAGACACTTTGCACCAAACACCGCCATTACCAATAGTAGCCATGTTGTTGTAATCAACAACGCCAGCAGATACGGACACAGCTTGAGAACTTGAATCTGTAATAGGCAAAGTAATTGATACATCCCCAGATGCGCTACCAATTGCACTTAATTGAATATAATAACTAGCTGTAACTACGTTTCTAATTTTTGTGTAATATCCAGTTGCTGTATATGTTAAACCAGAATTACTTGAGTTAAAACTTAGAATAGGTGTAAAAGATACTGATTGCTGATCATAATTATCAGTATGTACTCCGCCATCATTTACAGGTATTGTTACTACATAATAATAATTTGGGCCAATTTGATTGTATGTAGCACCGATGCTAATGTTTGTCCCACCATAAACACCAAAAGAATTATTTGATACCGTATTGTTATTGCCACCCAGTTGAATTCCATAATGACCAACTGGTTCTGCTGGATTACTAGGCCCAAAAGTATTATTTTCAATAATTGATGCGTTTACAACAATATCAACCAATGGATATGGAGTTGAACTTGTTGTAGCATAATAAGCATTAAAGAAATTGTTACCCGATATATAAAGAGTAGGTGTATATGCTTGATTTGTCTTAATACAACGCACACCAATATAACCACCTGCGCCAGCGGTATTTAAATTAAATTGATTGTTAGTAATATATGTTCCAGATGCCGTAGGCCCAGAAATATAAATGCAAGAATATGGGTCGCTTGCATTAAATTGTGTAAATGTGTTGTTATCGATTTCCACATTTATAGGGTCTACATTGGTATCTTGATTTATAACTTGTATAAGATTTGCGGAAGTACCGCCGCTAAAAGTGCAATACCTTACTCTATTATATTCAGAAATGCAACGCACACATTCTCCCATTGGAGATGTGGCATTTAAACCAACAAACATTACACCTTCAATAGATGCACCGCCACGATACAACAATACACAAGGGCCAGATGAAACAGCATTATAAAAAACAGCCCCATAATAAAGATTTTCACCAATACCACGATTACCAACTATATAACCTTTAAGAGTAATGTTTGAATGAACAGTCAAAGTGCTTGTTATCTTATATGTACCATTTGGAATTAAAATTGTTCCTCCCGCAGGAGACGCAATTGGGCCGCCAAAAGATGAATCAGGTGTTGGTGCAGTAAGAGCTGCAATAGCAGCAGTAAAAGCAGCCGTGTCATCTGTAATGCCATCACCTACTGCGCCATAGTCTCGCACGTTGATGCAAGCACCATTGATCATTGAATACGAAACTTTTGTGAGAGACATTTTTTTTCCTATACGAAATAACTGAACTCAAATACGCAAGACGCTGAACCTGCCGTAAATGCTGGGAAATAAATTCCTGCACCAGTAGTGCCAAAAAAACCAATTCCTGGTTGCCCAAGATTACTTAATGATACTGGAACTGGTACACCGGTAAAGTTTGCGTTTGGAGTAAAAGGCAATCCTGTCACCCGAGTATTACCACCAGAAGATGTTAGTGTTGTGGAATACTGTAACGAGCCATAAATCCAGACTTTTGAACCTATCCTTACATATTTGCCATATAAAGTTGGCGTTCCCGAAACCACCCATCCAACAACAAGATTAGGCGTCCAAGTACCTTCTTCATACCAGTTCAGCAACTGGCTTGTCATCCCCGATGCGGGAGTGTTGGCTGTGAAGTTGACGCCTTTACCTGCTGTGCCTTGGACTAGGTTGCCAACATTGAATGTAACGTTTTGTGCGTTTGAAATTTCTAAAGCTGTAACTGCTGCTATGTCATTGGCAGAAGTTTTAAACCGCAAAGCCCCATCTTGACCAAAGCCGTTTGCGGAATATATATATATTCCAACAATTCCACGGTCAAAACTGCCATCATATCGTTGAGATGCAGTCCAAATAGGCCATTCTCTAATTGTATTAAAAGGAAGTGGCGCATTAACACGTCCCGAATCACTATAAATATCTACACCAACAACGGGAGTAACTCCAGTATTGTTGACCATTAGTTTGGCTACGTTTGTATTTCGTCCAGCAGTTAAGTTAGCCACGGTAACGCTATCAGTAACACCAGACTGATTGATAGGAACGATCTCGCTACCCGACAATGGGGTAGATGCCGAGCTTAATGCTGATATTTTGGTATTAGCCATTTACGCAATAATGTAAGAGCCATAAATACTCATTGAAAACGAAGATGGCATTGATGACCATTGGAAGTTTGTCAATGAACCTGCACTTGGTGCGGTATAAATTAGCTGATATGTATTGCTTGGGACAGCACCTAATAACAACTGATTTGTATATGTTATTCCTACGGGAATAACAGGCGTAAATGAAACTGGTGAAATTGAACCAGAAATAGGCAATGTAGCAGGTCTAAATGGAAATCCATCAATACCTACATTACCAGTTCCACCTGATGCAGAAGTTACATTTAAAAAGATTTGGAATGTGCAAACTTTACCGTTAACGGAAAAATAACCTTGTTGCCCCGCTACGGCGTATGAAGTTGACAAAGAACCACCGCTTGCCGTCAAAACAGGCGTAAAAGTGCCTGTTTGATTTAGCATAGATTGATTAATCAAGCCTTCTAAGTTGCAAGTGTTTCCAACAGGGTTATATGCAATTCCAACTAAAACACCAGTGAAATAATCGGTGCAAAGTGCGCTACCTGTTCCAAAAGTCCAGGGATTTGCAGAAGTTTCATAACGCAAAGTGCCAGTGGCTCTGATTGGTGTTGGGCCATCATTTTGCATAACAGCTTGCGTTGAACCGATCCAAATTGATCCATTCAAAGGGGTGTTGTAGCAGTTACAGGCCAGTGAATTTAAGTAATACACACGCATCAATCGCGCTTGCGTGTATGCTGTTAAATCCATGTGGCACTCAGATGCAAGGCCTGTTCCACGAAAACTGTCTTGAGTTGAACCAACTTGTCGAGCAAACGTAATAAAATAATAAGAGTTTGCACACCAACAATTTGTTAATACATTTTGTTCGGTAAAACCGCCACCTTGATTTTCAAATCTAACGGCACACTCTAGCTCTGAAAAATAAATTCCATCGTAATTAACAAAACACGTATTAACATGATGGATACCCCATTGTCCATCGGCTGCTGATGTACCACTAATTGAAACACCTTGCCACTTACTGTTTTTTGATGGACTACTACCAGTATGCGTAAATAAAGGATTTGCACCAAATCCAGATTTAGCCACAATCTTTGTAGTGTCTGCACCTTCGCCTAACAGTTGAGGAACAGTTGTTCCGTAATTAGGTGTGCAATTAATTGTGCTGCTAATTAAATAAGTGCCAGAAGGGAAAAATACGCCTTTGCTGCCAGTTGACGTATTAACAGCATTGTATGCGGCTTGTATAGCAGCCGTATCATCCGTTGTTCCATCACCAACAGCGCCAAAATCTTTAACGCTAACATACTGTTGCAATTTAGCTTGAACCGTAGTGGTTACTGCGCCTGTGCCGCCTTGGTTGTAGCCAACGCTGGCCGAGGAAACGGCAGTAGGAATTACATTGCCAAAAATAGCTTGAACATGAGCGTCAACATTTAAACCATTTACAAAGGTAAAGCTGGTCGATGATGTTTCGGTATAGGATTCGCCAAGAATTTGCTTTAGACCGTTTACATACACCGAAAGCGTATTGGTTCCGGGGATATACGAATAACTTGTCAGCGTGAACACTGTTTGCCCAGCCGTGGCTGTAAAGTCTTGCACGTTGACTGCATAGCTGTAATTGTTGCCTTGAGCAAAATTGGCCGCAGTTCCTGCTGTGATGTAATTGTTGACAAAATCGCCAGCAAGCCATGACCGAGCAGTTGTTCCTTCTTGCGCCCGAAGAACCGTCAAAACATCACCAGTTCGGCTGGTGCAATACATGATTTCATAGACGCTATGGGTCAATGCGTCTAACATACTGATAGCAAATTGTTGGCTACCAGTAGGGCTAGGAAACAGGCTGCCAGCGCCACTAGACAGCGTAATGGTTGTCTGAGTGGTATTTACTGGCGACCCCAAAGTGGTTCCAGCGTTGTTGGCAAAAACGAATTGTTGGGTCATGGATTTAACACCTCTACCGTAAATGTATATTGAAACGGCAACTGTAACAAACCCGCATTGAGTGCGAGCTTAAAAGGAACCGCCAAAGTAATAGGCGTCAACACAACCGTTGCGCTTTGGCTTGCATTGAATTGAGTGCCGGGGTTGTCGTACTGGGTAGTGTTGTAAAAACTACCGCTCACCAGTTGCGTTACATAAGGCGAAATGACAATCAAAACTTCAGTCTCAGAAGTAAAACTGACACTGATCTGATAAGTCTGATCTGGAAAAATAGTTCCAGACAAAAATCTTTCTACCCTGCGTTTCAGCCACCGTATGGTGAAGTTATACCCATCACCCTTAAAAGTGTTCCATTGCAAAATGCGTTGATACACCAAGTCGGTGACTGTATAAACTTGAGCAGACCTATTCTCAAAAGCATCAACTGTTTCGGTATTTAAAGAAGCAGTGTCCAGTGGCCCCACAACAACACTAGGGCTTAAAGGAATGTTTTGCCTTGGTATGCCGTAAATGCCAAGCCCACACCAGTTCAGCACGTCACCAGATTGATTTAAATAAATTGGAAGTTGAACAGAATTGATCGTGTCCAAATTCCCTTGGCTCAATTGGTTGTAAGCGGTGAAAAACGCACTGATGTTTTCATCAGATGCGTATTGCTGATAAGGATAGGCTGGTATCTGTTGTGTCAGCATATCAGCCTTGAACCACCGTTATGTTGCTGGCTTGAGTGTAAAAATAACCTTCCGCATTTCCGTAAATGACTACATGATTGCTTTCCGGAGCAGCCGTGTTGCCATCAATGGTCAAAGCAAAAGTTAATCTAGAAATGCTTGTAGGCTGCAAAATACTGGACACAGCAGCTTGAAAAATGTCTTGCAACTCAAGCAAGCTAATGGGTTGGTTAACGTAAATCCCGTTGATGTATTCAATAATTGGTGGCTGAATTAACGATGTAACCACGTTATTGCTAATCAAGTTAGTGCCAGGAATCGTATTCCATGTCACCGTTATGCCCACTACCTGCTGCACCGGCACAACAAAAGTGATGTTGTAGGTATCGGGAAAGTCATTGATCGAGACAATTTCTGTTGAGCCGCCAGTGGTAATTGTGGTCGATGATGTTGTCTGACTTTCATTGACCGTGTAAGTGCCAGTGCCACCGCTTCCAGAGCCGAAAGCCGTGATAGTTGTACCAAAAGTAACGCCAGTTCCAGCGACAACGCTACCAACAGCCAAAGTGCCAGAGGTAACAGCAGAAATGTTTAAAGTTGTTCCAGAAATGGAGCCAGTGCCGATGAACCCTTGAGATCCTTTCAAATCATTGATATTGAACAATGATTGATAAATGGCATTGGCAACTTCATAGGGGTCGCCGCCGCCCACGATAACTTCCCAGCCGCCAGACACCTGTTGAATTGATAAAAGATTGGATTGAACGCCGGGTACATTTTGCAAAGCTGTTTTAAGCAGGGTGGACATACCAGTGCCCACGGCCTGACCAGCTTGAATAACTTGTGCTTGATAGGCTTGCAGACTTTGTGCAGACGCTCCCGGCAAACCCACGGTTGGATTATCGCAAGTCAAGGCAATGCCCGATGGAACCGATGTGATGATTTGCGTCACAGAGTTGGCCGGAATAGCCCAAGAGCCAGCAGTTGTTGCCAAACAGTACAAAGATGCCGATACGCCAGCCGAGCCAACTACGCCACCGTCTTGCACCGTGTATTGATATGTGCCATCCGAGACAGTAAAACCCACGTTGATAACGAAGCCCGGAGTGCCCGAAAAAACAACATACACGCTGGTATTTGAGCCAACGCCTTGTTGCACACCGTAAACATTGCCCAATTGATAAAGAATGGGCGCATTGGCAGTGTAAGGTGATACAGAGTTCACCAAATCGACCAAAGCCTGTTGCGCTACCGACAATGAGCCAGCAGAAGTGGCATTCATGTCGCCAATCAAATTAGCAGGAAGGCTGGTAATGCCCGGAGCCAAGCCTTGAGCAATAGCAAACGCTTCAGCGGCCAAAGTTGCTGGTGGCGTGACGGTGTAAGGAGCAGTTAAAGTGCTGGTAGTCATTGGCTAATCCTAAGTGGCTATTGTGGCCTGATACACGGTTCCTGACAAGAAAATTGCGTTGATTTGATAGGTCGGATTTATCTTGCTAGCTATCTTTGTAACGATCAAACTTGCAAAATATTGTGCAAATTGTGTTTGCGTTCGAGCAATTGCAACATCTGGCGCTATTTGTGTTTGCACCGATTGAATCGCTGGCAATCCGTAATTTGCATACAGAGGATTTTCCCCTGAATTCATAAGCAAAGTCTGAACCAAAGTGGTCAACCAAACATAGCCATTTTCGCCATTGGGTTCAGTATCTACCTCAACCCAATTGCCATTTTTATCTGTTCCGTATGTTCTCATACAACTCCCCCGCTATTGTCAGAGCCAGCTTTGACGCCGCTGTGTTTGTGGGCCAAAAATGGTGTGCCATTGATGATAAGCGTTCCTGTGACATTGATATTTCCACCAGACAGAACAATTGAAGTTGAACCTTGCACCAAACTGACTTCAGTATCACTGATCGTAACGACAGATTCACCATGAGCAGAACTGACAACAGTTGCTGTTGAATCAATTGATGACCAATTATTATTGCTGATTGGCAAAAAAACCAGTGCGCCCAAATTGCTTGGTGTTACCAATGGAGCCAATCCTGTTCCCAGGCCAGAAATGCCGCCTAAACGAGCGTTCGCCGACAAGGCAATACCCGTGTCGCCAACTTGAATTGGAATGCGTACATACTGAGAAATAGCCACTGGGATTGTGACCTGTGGAATTGTGTAACCCAAACTTGCATCAACTTGAAAAGCAACAGTAACGACAGTTCCATTATTCAAAACTTCAACTACTGAGCAAGGCAATACTTGCCCTTGTTGTTGCAAATTGTCTTGAACCTTTCGCTGCGCGAAAGTATTCATTGTCTGAGCAAATGGGGTTTTGGTTACATTACCGCCACTCATAATTAACCCCCAAGCAAGACATTAACAACTGTCTTCCAACTATCTCCATCAAGTTGACGCAAATTTCCCACATGACGAACTTGAATAATTTTCCCAGCTCCACTAAATGCAGAGTCATCTCTATATGGAGAGAATGAAGCCTGAGTATTGGATGCAATAAATGGTGGTAATTGAATTGATTGACCCAAAGACAAATCATATCGAGCCACCAAATCAATTTGCACTGTAGCAATGTCAATCCATGTCGGTTGAGACATGAAATCATTTAAATTTAAAAGTGTTGTACCTGAATTTACTACAGCACCTGTTCCAGTGCTTGTGCTAGAGCCAGCACTGGAGTTGTCCGTGACAGTAATCACATTGTTTTGGACCGATAACTTAACACCAGTGTAGCCTTGAGTTTTAATCAAATTTTTGGACGTTTGAGTCAAATAATTTCCAAATTGATTTAAATCAGCATAAAAACCAGCTTGATTTTCCGTGTAAACCAACAAAGGACTTATGCTTATATTTCTTCTATAAGTAGGGTAAGCATGAGCCAAACATTGGTCAATGGCTCCGGCCATAGGTGTATTTTTGGGCCAATTGAAACTCAAATTGACCGGATTGCTCGGAGTCCCAACTGCTGGTGTCACAATCAAATCCAAGGTCAATAGCGTACCTTGCCAATTTCCAAAAGTTTGGAAAATGCTCCCAGACAATACCAGACCAGCTTGTTGAGGATTTGCTAAAGGCAAACCAGCCGTCATTCCAATTTCTAAAGTGATATTTTGATTTGTAAAATTAACTGATTGCGAAATATCCGCAAAAGGAATTCCCCATACCCTGATGTAAGAATTTCCCATTGGAGCATCATAAGATGCCACAGGCAAATCAAATTCAATGTTCAATGCAGCACCATTATTAGTGCCACTTGGTGTGCCATCTAAGGTGCTACTGTATTGTTTGATCAATTCTCCAGTAGAAGAATTTGTGATCACTAAGTTGTAATACCGCATTAGCCCACCTCAAAACTTTGTGAGCTGGCTCTGAAAATAATAGGTGTTTTGAAATATCCTGCGGCTAAATTGATGTTGTAGTTGTCTGGTGATCCAATCAATGGAACATTGAAAACCACAACACCCTGCAAGGTATAGCAAGTCAAATAATACCTTTGACCAAACAAGTTCCAAGTCACAATCAGCGTATAAGTTACGCCATCTAATGTGGCCGAAAACTGAAAGTTTTGATTGGATCTCTCAACAAATTTTATATAGGTGGTCATTATTGCGTTCCTGAATAAGAAGGCTGACCAATGATCTTAAAGCCTTGAGTGACTTTATTCATGAATGCTGTTTGAGTTGTAGCTGCTTGCTCTTCAGTAATCAAAGGCTGAACGAAATCCCATTGATACAGCAATTGCACTTGCTTGTTTTCAGACCCAGAAACATCCTTCAATGATGTCAAAAGGCATCCTGAATAAACGAATGCTGGCGTATACACATTGAACCAGCCTCCCGACAAAATATGATTGTCTATAGTGCTTTTTAAAGCAGACATGGTAGACAGTTTGTTGTAATAATTATTTCCCGCAGAATTTTGAGCAGGGCATTGCATCAGCAAACTGATTGATACAGGTTGTTGAACAACCGCATTGGCCGCTGTCGTCAAAGCTGCTAAAGGGTATTGTGCGATTCCCCAAGACTCAATGGTCCCACCTGAAAGTGGTTTGAAGTGAGCAAAATAATCATTTGAATTTTTTGGCGTCACACCATTTTGTAAGAATTGAGTAATTGGTATTGGTTCTCCAGTGCCAACTATGCCGCCAACAAAAAAGATGGGGCTGAGTTCATAGAGTTGCTGAAAAGAGTTTTGACCTGATGTAATCATTAGGAAGCTCCCATCGCACTTGCAGAAACCACTGCACTACCGCCAGTGTTATTTTGAATCATCAACTTAACCCCTTCAGGCGTATATTTGTTTTTGGTTCCTTCTTGCTGTGCCATTGCGACCATCAGCTTGGACAATACAGTTGGATCGTTCAAATTCAAATGTTCTGTTGAAGAGAACCCTGTTTTTTTGGCAACATTGGCAATATAAGCAGCAGTATTGTTTTCACTGCTAGGTGCCCATTTGGAAATAATTCCTTGAATTGTGTCGTTATGCCTTTGACCATACAACTGAAGTTGATGGGCCATAGCCCTAAAACCTTCTTCAGTTGAACCAAATGTTTGAAATCCTTGACCACCAACATTTCTCAAATTGCCAGGGTTATTGCGTCGATCAGCCGCTGTCCCCGTACCTGGTGCATTACCAGCCGATTGCCCACCAACATTCGCAGCGCCAGTTGAAGCAGAACCTTTTGAAGGTGTTCCTGAGAACCATTGGCTAAATGGAATTGAAAGTTTTTCAACAATAAATCTTATAACTTGAAAAAATTCAGTTACTGATTTTGTTAAAAATGACAATATGTCTGCCAAAGCGCCCATAGAACCCATCAATGCTTTTCCGGCGGCACTTGCTTCTTGAATTGCGTTATAAAGTTCAGTCCAAGATTTTAAGGATTCAGGATCAATTCTGTTAAATTGACCTTGTTGTTGGCTTCTAAGAATAGATGATTCAAGTTCAGAACTGCTCATTGAGCCAATTCTTCGACGTTCATCTTCTGTGACCAATTTATCAATTCCAAATGCTTGTGCATACTGCAAGCTAGGATTTTCTTGATAGCGTTTTTGAATGGCGCGAATCACATCTGGAGCCAATTGATCAGCAGTCCTTGATGTAATTTGAGCGCCTGACAATCCAGTCAATGCTTGCAGTTGACCTCTTTGTGCAAGGTTTAATTGCATATTGGCAATGCCTTGCAAAGTTCCAACTGGATTGTTTAATAATCTTTCAAATGATGATCCAAAAGAAAGAAAAGAACCTGCACTAACTCCAGCACCACTGGCTTGTTTACGAAGATTAGCCAAAGAACCTGCTGATTCAAATGCGGCAATCGCTAATGACGCTGTACCCAATGCAGCGCCAACAGTACTCATGCCAATATCTTTGATTTTTCCAGCAAAATCATAAAAACTAACTAAATTGTCGCCCAAGACTTTTTTGAACAAATCTTTCTTTTGACGAGCAACTTTTTCTTCTTCGGCTTGTTCTTGTTTAATTCTTTTTTGATTTGCTTCAAACAAAGCCTTGGGTGGTCCAAAAAGATCAACAACAGGAGCGCCACTAACAGCACTACCATTATTGGTTCCCAAAGCCTTATTTAAGCGTTCTTTCCAACCACGAGTTGCCAACATGACCTTTTGAGTCATGGCCTCTTGTTCTTGCTGTTCCTTTTGGCGTCTTTGTGAAGCCTCATATAGACGCTTAGGAGGTCCAAATAATTCAGGATCCTCTTCAGTTTCAGATGAACCCAATATCTTATTGAGCCGACCTTGCCATCCGCGAGTTGCCAACATGACCTTAGAGGTCATGGCTTCTTGTTTTCTTTGAGCGTCAAATTTTCGTCTGGTCGGGCCTAAGATTTCAGATTTACTTTCAACCTTTTTGACAGCATCCAGTCTTTTTTGAGCGGCCTTTACTTCTGCATCTTGCATCT
>Ga0316229_1003823_pt1 | contig 11473 bp, 10 predicted proteins | sample TBH18023metaG_FD_206011 | JGI IMG/M metagenome (GOLD analysis project Ga0316229, IMG submission 206011) | Freshwater microbial communities from Trout Bog Lake, Wisconsin, USA - TBH18023 | ecosystem: Environmental > Aquatic > Freshwater > Lake > Hypolimnion/Profundal zone | place: USA: Wisconsin...
AGGCAAATGGCTTGGTATAGCAAAATTGTCCGGCGAACGGCAGATTGAGCAGGCGGATCAATGAATTCGTGGCGGCGGGAATTTCGTGCGCGGCGTGGGCTTCGCGTGACAGCGGAAACTCCATGTTCGACTGCCCGGCGGCGAGCCAGACTTCGCCAACGAGGACATTGGTAAACTGCCTCGATCCAATCACTGATAGTTCGCGCTGCCTGCTTTCAACAATGCTTAAGACAGCCGGTTCAGCGCAGGCGGGCAGGGGAGTGAGAACTACTTTCCAGTTTCCATTGGAATCGGCCGTCGCACGTCTGGTCTGATTGGCGAAGCCGATGAGGATTTTGTCACCGGCGTCCGCCTTGCCCCAGATGGGGAGCGGTTGGTCGCGTTGCAAGACCATGTTGTCTGTGAATACCGGCGCAACGCTTAGTTCCGCGGCTGCCACGAAGGCGAACAGCACCTGGAAGCTTGCCGAAAGCATGAACCATGGGTTCATAAGGCGGTATCCTTCATTTCGGAGGTTTGAGCAGGTGCCGGGTGAACCCCGCTGCGATCAGGACTTCATACGCCAGCAGGACATTGTCTGGCACCGCCTGTGGAATCATAAAACCGAGGCGGGGATACTCCAGGATGCGCTGCAAGTCCCCAACCATGATGTGAATGACTTCCTCAAGCGGAATATCGGCAGACGCGTAGTTCGCAAAGGCCAACGGCGGAGACGAAACTTGGACCGTCACTTCCGGCCACCGTTTTCGCAAGGTAGCGAAGGCGCGTCGTTCCATGTAAGGCTTCTGAACTGCAATGATAGAGTGTACCGGCACGCCGCATTCCGCGAGCAGTTGCCGCGTGAACTGAACATTCTCTCCGGTGTTAGTCGAACGGGTTTCCAGCAGGCAAGCCGCATCCGGCACTCCGCGTGCGCGCAACACTTCGGCGAACATCTCGGCTTCAGACCGGATCCACTTCTCTTGGGTGAGCCGGCCCAGCCCGCCGGACAACACCACACGCGAAGCGAGTCCGCGGTGGAACAAATCCGCCGCGTGCTCCGCCACCCGCAAATCATGGCTCCCCAGCACGAAAATCAGGTCGGCGGGTTCCAGCGAGTGTCCCAATTGATGATATTCCCACACCAACTGCGCGGACGCTTGGATTTCAGGATGCAACGTCATCAGCCCTTTCTAGTTGAGATTTTGCTGGGTTGGATGCGCTGGTGGCTCATGTGGTGCAGCGGGCTGCGCGGCCAGCGCTGTTAAACTCATCCGGGTAAAGACAATCCGTCGGTAGCCGTCGGCCTCATATAAACAGCCTATGTCATGATTGGGCAGCTCCACCAGGCAGGAATAGGCCGAAGAACCTGAATGAATTTCCCGCGCATAAGGCCAGGTTTGGCCCTTATCGCGGCTCACCCGGATGGTCAAATTCTCGCGTTTCGTGCTGGCGGGATTGGAAAACAAGATGACCCCGGGCTCGTCGCGCAACCTCCGAATGCTGGCTTGGCAACCCGGCTCAACCAGCGCCGCATCCGGGTGCTGGTCATGCCAGGTCGCGCCACCATCTTCGCTGAAACAAACCTGGCGGACATGGACGGAATTCCGGCAATTCCGCATATTGAGCATCAAGCGGCTATCGGATAGCTCGACGACTTCACATTCGTTGACGTTATCCTCCGGGGAGGAGCCGCCGAGATGCCAGGTATGGCCATGGTCATCGGAATAAATGACATGCGAAAAATATTTTTTGGTGCCGGCCTCGACGTGATCGCAAGGAATAACCAGCCGGCCTTTATGCGGGCCTTGTGCAAGCTGGATGCCTGCTCCGGGCCCGGTGGCATACCAAGTCCAATTGGTGAGTTTCACGTCCGGCGTAATCTCGCGCGGCGTGGACCAGGTCACGCCGTCGTCGCTGGAACTGGTCACAAACTCGCGGCGGGTGTCATGGCTGGTCTGGTCAATGATCCGGCGTTCCGGATCGTCGCCGCGGTTCCAGGTCGTCAGCAGCCAGATGACGCCGGTTTCCCGGTCCGTGACCGGGCACGGATTGCCGCAAGTGTTGGTGCCATCGCTCCAAACGATTTGTTGCGGGCCCCAGGTTTGTCCACCGTCAGCGCTGCGCTTGAGCACCAAGTCAATTCTGCCGGAATCACCCGCGCCCAGCCGCCGTCCTTCGCAAAATGCCAGCACACTGCCTTGGAGGGTGGTCACGGCAGCAGGAATGCGGTAGGTCTTGCAGCCGTCCTCCCCGCCGATAAAAGCGTCTTTCTCGGGAAATAATGAGGAACTGTTGCTGGTTTCCGTTGCGGTCATGAGCCAGTCCAAGGTAAAGCGGGCGAACACAGTTCGTTCGGTTTTATCGGCCTCAAACAGACAGCCGGTGCTCCCGTCAGGCAGCCGTGCCAATACGGAATAGGCAAAGCTCCCAGGCCAGAGAACTTTTTTCACGGGCCACGTTTTGCCGTCGTCGTAGCTGGCGCGGAGGGTGCCGTTCTCGCGCTTGGCTGCGTCGGGGTTGGAGAATAGCAGGCAGTTGGTTTCGCCCCGACCCGCGAACGAATACCGGAAGATCGAGGCCATGCAACCATTGTCACGCAACGCCGGTTCCTCCTTGATCTGCGACCACGTCCGCCCGCCATCTTTGCTGATGGCAAGCTTGCGGATCGCCTGACCGCCCCATTTGCGGCTGTTGAGCATCACCGAGCCGTCGGATAATTCGACCATCTGCACCTCGTTGACCAGACTGACCACCTTGCCGCTGGCGTTCGTGAGGCAACAGCCGGGCGCGGGCTTGCCACACTTCCAGGATTCTCCGCCGTCGTCGCTGAATACGGCTAGTACGTTCCAGCGGCCGAACGGCCCTTCGTTGAACGGCATCAAGATGCGGCCAAGGTGATGCGCGCTGCGCTGAAGCTGAATGCCGATGCCGGGCCCGCTGGCCACGGTAGTCACCCGCTCCGCATGCTTGGTCGTGCGCGTCACGTCCCGCATCGGTGACCACGTCGCCCCGTCGTCGATAGAGGTGATCACGTAATTGCGCACGATGTCCGGGCCCTCAAGGCCGGGCTTGATCGTGCCGTCGGTTTCGCGGTGATTGGCGGGATACGACTGGAACATCACGATGATCCGGCCGGATTTCTGGTCCACGACCGTGCAGGGATTGTTCAGGCAATTCGTGCCGTCGTCGGCGATAAGCTGGAGCGGGCCCCAGGTTTTGCCCAAGTTGGTGCTGCGTTTGAGAATGAGCTTGTTATTGGCCTGGTCCGCCTGCGCAAAGGCGCGCCCCTCGGCAATCGCCAGCAGCGTGCCGCCTTTGGTGACGACCAGCGATGGGATGCGGATGGCGGGGAAGCCATCCTTCCCGGCAATGAACACATCGGAAAATTGTGGTTCAGCCGCGGCGCAGGTGAAAGCGGCCAGCGTCAGCGTCACGGCGACGCGAAACAAGTTCAGGAAGCAGATTGCGGTTGGAGGCAGGTTTGCGTTCATCATGAAAACAAAAAACTGGTTTGGCGGCGGCTCATTTGAGTTCGGTGGAGAATTGCACGCTTTCATCCTCAGTCCAGCGCGCGGTGGGGGATGCCTGCTTCACGGGGATGAAGGTGAAGCTCCATCGCTGTGCGGTGTAGCCGCAGGGAATGCGCAATAGAACCCGGTTCCATCCGGCACTCAAGTGAATGGTGGCTGGTTCGCGCGTCCAGTAAAACTCCTCGTCGGTGTAGGGAATTTCGCTGGCGGGGGTAAACCAGGTGGGTTTGAGATACTGATTTTCCCCCGGCTGCTGCCAGCGGGGAGCAGGGAGCGGGGCATCGTTGATCCAGACCTGTGCGCCGAACGGTGACCACTGGCCCGCCGGCGGAATGCCGCCGCACTGGCGATTGGAGCGTGCGGGCGTCTCGAAACCGATCCACGCGCGAAGGTCGCGGTTGGTGTTGGAAAAAACCCGCGCGGTGGCGTAGGCCGTCGCGGAACTGAGGCGCGCTTTATCCACGGCGAGGCGAGTATCCAGATCGGTGATCGTGCCGCCGGTGGCCGGACGCCAGGCGATGGTTTTACCGCCGTCGGTGTAATCGGATTCAATGGATTTTTCTGGTGCGAAGGCGGCGGCTGGAGCTTCGTTTGTGCCGCGATAAAACGGGCCGGCGAGCTGCCACGCGATTTGCGCCGTCTTCACGAACGGAAACGGCTGGTCGGGAAAATAATGGTCCCGATGAAAGGCGAGGCGGTTTTCGAATTCACGGAATTCAATCCCAGCGGGCGTTCCTGGTGGCGGCAACGCGGCGCAGAATTGCGCGCGGTTGGTCGCCACGCCGTGCCAGATGGATTCGGAAAAGGCCAGCAGCCCCGGCCAAACCGCGTTGTAGCGAAAGATGTTAAGCTTGTCCGCCACGCGAACATCCGGCCAGCAGCAGAGAATGCCCCCGAGCGCTTTGCCTTCGCCGGCTGGTAAACCGCAAGGCTGGCGAAAGAAATAACGCTGCACTACCGCGAGGGGGTCATACCAATTGAGATAGCCGCCCCCCGAATCCACGAACGGCGAACGGATTTGCCCAGTCCGTCCGGCCAGACTCTCATCCTTCCAAAGCTGCACCACGGTTTGTTCATCCCCATTGAGTCCGGGATTCCAGATGAACGCCTGCCGTCCGTTGGCACGCGTTTTGTTCAACATTCGAGCCATGAACTCCTGGGGATTTTTAATGTGAATTTCATCCGATCCAAGATGCAGCCACGGACAATCCGCGGCGGGAATTTCGCGGCAGAATTCATCAATGATCTTCTCCAGCGCATCCATGCCTGGCTCCGAGCCCATCTTGAACCCCATCGCCCGCTCGAAGCACGCGCTGTGGCCGGGCATGTCCAGTTCAGGAATGATCGTGATGTGCCGGTCGCGCGCGTAGCGAATCAATTCGCGGAAGTCGGCGTAAGTGTAAGTCTTACCAGGATCGCGCGTCTGAAATTTCGGGTCATTGAGCTGCGGAAATACGTGGCATTCCATGCGCCAAGCCGGATGGTCTGTCAAGTGCCAATGAAACACATTCAATTTGTAGGCGGCAAAAATATCGAGCTGCGCCTTGAGTGAATCCAGTGTCTGGAAATTCCGCCCGGTGTCATGCATGAATCCGCGCAGGCGAAACGCCGGCCAGTCCGTGATGCGGCAGCACGGCAGCCGGTTCGTGCCGGCGAGCAATTGCCGCAGGGTTTCCACGCCATACAACAGACCGGCCGGTTTGGGCGCGGTGATGACGATGCCGCCCGGCGCCGCGTCCAGCGTGTAAGCCTCGTCGTTGGTCACGGCGATCGCGTTGAGTTGCAACCTGACTTTGGTTCCCCCGGAAGCTTGGTTCCCCACCGCCAGCAGGTGCTCCAATTCCATGGCCGCCAAACCGGCCTCGGCTGGCGCGCTGATCTGGCAGCGGGCACAGTCCAGTTCGCCGCCGGTCCACTCGATGGTTTGTGGCGCTGGAATCAACGCCGGAGTTCCAGCCAGCGCGGAAATCGTCAGACCCAGAATGGCCGGCAGCCATCCGATGTTCAGGCGGAAGTTCATTTTTTTATCCAGTCAAAGAATCCGAGTGTTTCCAGTTTGCCGCGAAGTTCCGAGGTTTGTTCGGAGGTTAGATTGGCATTGGGCAGCCGGGCTGGACCGACATCCACGCCGAGCATTTTCATGGTCGCTTTGGCGGCGCCCATGTATCCGCAGGCGGCGAGAGTTTGCACAAGCTGGCAGGAGCGGTATTGTTCCTGCCGCGCGGCAGCGAGGTCGCCGGTGGCAAATGCCTTTAGCAACCGATGATACACCGGGGCAGCGAAACAATAAGTGCTGCCGACCGCCCCGGTGGCCCCGAGTGCCAGCGCGGCGAGCAGATATTCGTCGTTGCCCCAAGGTAGATCGAAATCGCCCGGCAAATGCCGGCAGAGCTGATAGGAATACAGGTCGGCGTTCGTCCACTTGATGCCGGCGAGGTTGGGGATTTTTTCCCGGCCCTGGGCCAGGAAATCCGGCATGGAGAGGCAGACGCCGGTCAGCACGGGGATGTCGTAAAAATAGAATGGCAGTTCCGGGGCGGCGGAGGCCACGAACGCGCAGCAATCAATCAGTCCGGCCACCGTGCGCGGCTTGAAATAGGAGGGGGCGAGCGCGGCCACGGCGCGGGCGCCGAGTTGCTGGGCCTGCGCCGCGAGCTCCCGCGCGTCGGCGAGGCAGTTGGAGCCGGCGTGGACGATGACTTGGAGTTGGGTGCCGCGCGCGACTTCGAGCCAGCGTTGCGTGAGTTGGCGGCGTTCCTCGAGTGAGAGCGAGTGGCTTTCGCCGGTGCTGCCGCCGATGAAGGCGACCGTCACTTGGTGGTCCAGGAAGTGCGCCGCTTGTTTCTCGACGGCGGATAGATTCAGCGCGCCATCCGCCGCAAAGGGCGTGTGGGCGGCGGCGACGAGGTTGGTTAGTTTTGTGGATGTGGACATAAATCAGTAGGCGGCACGCCGCAATCGCGGCTGGTGGGGCGCAGCAGGAGCATCAGCACGGCGGCGAGCAGCGCGGGAATCGCGCAACAGGCGAAGCCGGTGGCCAGTGGCACCCCGTGATCTTTGAGCCGGCCGAGCAGCGGCGTCAATAACGCCCCGGCTGCGATGCCGAAAAAATTCATCAGTCCGTAGCCGGTCGCCCGAAAACGGGCTGGGGCAAGCTGGCAGAGGATGGGCATGTTGTTCGTGTCAAACATGCCGAAGCCCAGCCCATAAAGCACGGCACAAATGATGACGAGCGGCAGCGAGGGCGCAAAACCGATGCCCAGCAGCACCGGCACGGTCAGCAGCAGGCCCGCCGCGCTGGTCCAGGTGCGGCCGCGCAAGCTGCGCTGCGCCAGCGTGTCGGAGATCCTGCCGCCGAGCAGCACGCCGAAGAATCCCGCGCTGGCGGTGGTCATGGTGGCCCAGAGGCCGGAGCTTTTTTGATCGAGCAAGAAGCGGTCTTGCAGCAGGGTCGGCAGCCAGTTTTTCACGGCCCAGCCCGGCAGACTGGGCAGTGAGAAGCACAACAGCAACAGCAGGAAGCCAAGCCAGTGTACGCCGGAGTTCTGGCCGAGGGCTCCGGAGTTGGCCGCTTCGCGCGCTGGGGCGGTGGCGCCATGTTCGCCGTGTTCGCGCAAGAAGAGCATCAGCACGATGGCATAAGCGACGCCGCCGATACCGCAACTGCCGAACGCCGCACGCCAGGAGATGTCCTGCGCCACCCAGCCGCCGACGCCGCCGAGCGCCTGGCCAAGGTAAAGGCCGCTCATATGGATGCCAATGGCCAGCGACCGCGTGGCGCCCCGATGACAGTCCGCGATAAGCGAAAGTCCGGCGGGAATATAAAATGCCTCGCTTACGCCCATGATCGCGCGCAGCCAGTAGAGCGTGTGGTATTCATGGACCTGGCCCATGGCCAGCGTCACGGCGGACCAGACGCCGAGGCTGAATACAATGAGCCATTTGCGATTGACCCGGTCGGCGATGAGGCCGCTGAGTGGGCTGCAGCAGGCATAAATCCACATGAACACGGACATGAGTCGTCCGAAATTCTCGGCGCCAGCCGGCCCTCGCAATTCCGCAAAGTCGGCCTTGATGGAAAGCCCCATCGTCGCCAGCATCTGCCGGTCGAGATAGTTCAGCAGCGCGACCGGAAAGAGCAGGCCGACGACGAGCCACGCGTGGAAACCGGGTTTGGAGGAATCGGCCATGCGCCTAATTAATGCGATTCCAGGCTCAAGGTCCAGACTTCTGGCGAGCGGACACCGGGGCGCATTTCACCGCCGGGAATGACAAAACGGTTTTGCCACCAAGCGACCGGTACGGTGGCGCGCGGCGCGGGCGCCTCGCCATTCGTGCGCCACAAATTTTTAATCGTGTCGTAGGCAAGAATGGTTTTGGGAAAGCCGGGGTGCTTTTCCACTGGCTGAAAGCCCGCCAGCGAGCCGTCGTCGCCGCCAACCACAAAAAATTCCGCCGCCGCGCCCGGCGCGGGTGAAGGCGCGGCGACCGAGGGCTTGGGCAGATTGGCCAGTTGCCGCCAGCCTTTGCCGGTCTGGTAACTCCAGGTGTCGCGCAAATAAACGCGCGCCACATGGCCGTTGGTCGGCTCGAGGGCCGCGCCGCCGGCCATATAAAAGGTGTCGGCCATGCCGGCAGCCACCGGCAGCACGCGCGGTTTGCCGGGGCAGGGTTCCAATTCCCGCCAGCGGGGCGAAACCCCGCCAAGGTTCAGCGCGAACAGGCGGTTCATGGCTGATAATTCACCCGGTTGCTCCGAACCGCCGCACACAAAAATGGTTTGGCTAACCAAGGCTCCAGCGGCATTTGCCAGCGGCACCGGCAGCGCGGGAAGATTCTTGATTTCAAGCTTGCCCGCCAGGAACTGAAGGCGGAAGACTTCGGCGTAATGCCGGGTGGCATCGCTGCCGCCAATACAGAGAACGCCGTCCGGCGTGGTGATGGAAATACCGTAGGCTAGCGGGCGTGGCAACCGTCCAACCAAGCGCCACTCCGCATTGGTGGTCGTGAGCGCGTAAACGGCATCGTGCCAGACTTTTTTGCCACCCTGCCACGGGTAGCCGTGGGGGAAATTTGCGCCGCCGGCCACGAGCAGCGCGCCGCCGCTGGCGCCGGTGAAGGGGGCGGCGACCCCGAGCGCATCCGGCAGCAAGGGCAGTTGCGACCAGTGCAGCGACGGCCCCACGGGAGGGACGGCGATGGCAGAGAGGGCTGACATAAGCAGTATAACAGGAAAAAACGCGCTTAATAACGGGGCTAAACGCAGTGCGCACCCGGGGAGGTTCGCCGGCGCCGGATAGTCATTCCGGAAATCGCTGTCGCCGGCACGATGATGGGAAGCTGTTTCATCCATAGAATTATCATGCGGTAAGCTTCAAGTTGTTACCCGGCAAACCCAAATTCAAACCGCCTGTATTAAGTCCATACAAGCGGGAGATAGGCGCTGGTTTGGGCCACCCGAATTCCAATTCAAATGTGATTCTAGCCCAGGGTTTGGCCGGCGACAAAGGACGGCATGATGCGGATGTCCGCGCGGGACCAGGCCGCGCCTTGCACCATGTCCAGCACCACGCGCGAGACTTTGCGGGCAAACGCGGTGGGACTTGAGGAATAGCGCGCGATGGTGGGCACGGCGCTCGCCAGAAAAGAATCGTCATCGCGGGAAATTAGCGCCACGTCGCGCGGCAGGTTCAGCGCCTTGCGCAGCAAATGGCACAGGGACGTGAGGGCAAACGCCGGGCGGGAAACGAGAAAGGCCGTCGGTCGCTGCGGCCGGGCCAACAGGAGGTCGAGTTTGTTGCAGATGCCCTGGACGGTGCCATCATGGCGCATCACGATGGCCCGCACCTCATCGTGGCGAGCGACTTTGGCCGCCTCCAGAAAGCCCTGCTCGCTCTCCAAGTCGCCCGCCGCCCCGGATTCGGGATTCAAAAAGACAATCTGCTGATGGTGGCGGGCTAGAAACTGGCCCACCGCATGACGGCAGGCCGCCCGGTAATCCACATCCACGGAAGGCAATTGGATGTTGGGGTGCCGCGAACCCGCGATCACGCAGGGCAGGGAGTGCTGGGAAAACCACTGCTGCATCCGCTCGTTGGAGCGATACAACACCCAGCCGGCGGGATGGAACTGTTTCCGCAATTGCCATAATGAATTCTCCGCATTGGCGCCAAAGGCAGCCTGGCCGCTGTGGATATCCAGAATATACCCGGCTTCACTCAAGTGTGAGCGCAGGCAGTCCATCCAGTAAATGGTGAACGGGTGTAGCAGGTGCAGCGGCAGTTCGGTGAGCAAAATCACCCGCTTGCTGGCGGTTGGGGAACGGTGGGAACGCTTAACGATTTCACGTCGGCGGCCCTGGCTGGAACTCACCCAGCCTTCCCGCTGGAGTTCGTCCAGAGCTTTGCGAAGGGTGACCCGGCTCACATGCAGGTGTTCGCACAGTTCAAGCTCGCCGGGCAGTTGGCCCGACCAGAGCCCGGCGCTGATGTTCTCCTTCAAAATTCCGACCGCCTGGGTCACCAGGGACATCCGTTGCGGCACTCGTGGCCCGCCGTCTGGGAGCGGAGAATTCATCGGAGGTTCATTATTGGAGCTGAATTCCAATTTTCAACCTAAAACGGCGATCAGCAGGGGCGGGAGGGTGCAGGACGGAGGATGGAGAACGGAGGTCGGAGGTAGGAGGTAGGAGATCATTGCCACAGGAGCGGCGGCGTGCTGGCGGAGGGCCCGCAAAAGATCCAAGAAGCCGCGCATTGCTCCTTAAGGGGGGGCAGTCCGCTTTGCTCAATACAAACGTCGGCTATCTGGGATGCAACAGCTTCCACAGCCGATGCACTTCTCCTGGTTTCCGCACTTGCAGCGCAGGGTTGCAAAGTAAGAACGCGGTGGGTGAACATTTTCCGCTTTTCCTGTCCGATTCAGAACATCGCCGCGCAGATCGTGCGCACCATCGAACGCCGCCGCGCCCGGGAACAGGAGGCCGCCGCCACGAATGAATTGCTTGCCACCGAACCCGAGGCTTCCTGGGAAGCTATCGCACCTCATCTGGACGCCGCGCTGGGCGAATTGAATGAGGCCGACCGCGATGCCTTGCTGCTGCGCTATTTTGAAAAGAAATCCGCCCAGGAAATGGCCGTTATTCTTGGCATCAGAGTTGGTCAGCGAATCTCTTTCCGCTTCATTCTAGCCCTGGGGACAAGGCAATACCTGACCATCCGGAAAGGTGGAAACCGTTTGGGGCGCGGTGGTGTATTCACGCAAGGAACTTTTGCTTGAGCAGATGCCTTCGCTGCACTAAAATCTCTAATGACGATGCTGGAACAATTCAAGCCGGGTGTGGAAATGCACTTTTGGCCGGGCCGGGGTGCAAGTGCGGAGCCTTCGTCTTCCCAACTCCGCTCACCGGTTTCTGTCGTCCGCCCGATTTCTTCATTGGCTTGCCCGCCCGCTAGCCGTCCCAAATCCGGTGGTGGACTTCACCACAGACTTGGGCAGCGCGGCGAGCAGACGGGTAAGGGAAACGGGCCGGCCAGCTTTCGGCCACGGTTGGCCGTTCATCTTGACCAAAAACTGACGGTGACGGGTGAAGGGAACCCGGGCAAGCTGGACTTTGAGATTTCTATTTTGTTCAAAATCCTTGACAGAAATTCGCAGGTGCGTTTTCATAAACGCATGGGACCAAGACGCTTGCGCAAGTCACGCGTGCATGGACTCGTGCACAGTCAGTCGTATCTTAAATAGGCTGCATGAAGCGTTACACCAATATGGAGATTGTTGCGGCTATTATCGGTTTGGCGTTTGTCGTTTCCGGCTTAATCATGCTGGTTCATCCAGAGGAGACGACTATGACACCAGAAGGGCCAGGTAGATACGCCGTGCTGGGCCCTGACAAGCCAGTGCACTATTCCAAAACAGACTCACAGATTGTTGGCGGATTATCTGTCGTGATGGGTGCTGGC
>Ga0316229_1003824_pt1 | contig 11472 bp, 13 predicted proteins | sample TBH18023metaG_FD_206011 | JGI IMG/M metagenome (GOLD analysis project Ga0316229, IMG submission 206011) | Freshwater microbial communities from Trout Bog Lake, Wisconsin, USA - TBH18023 | ecosystem: Environmental > Aquatic > Freshwater > Lake > Hypolimnion/Profundal zone | place: USA: Wisconsin...
GGAGAGGAACATGATGCCGTTATGGACGATGGGCGTCACCTGGCTGGCGCCGCCCTCGTTCATCGCCCAGGACCATTTCAGCTGCAGGTTCTTGACGTTCTTTGGGGTGATCTGGGTGAGCGGCGAATAGCTCCAGCCCTGATAGTTGCGGCGGAACATCAGCCAATCATTGTCGGACGGATGCTTCAGCATCTCGGCGGTGACATCCGTATAGTTCTTCACCATGCCGGAGACGGTCAGGCCGAAAGCCGGACCGGCGCCGCGCCCGCCGCGCCCTGCCGCCGCGCCGCGTCCCGCGGGTGCGGCGCCGTCGCCGTCACCGCTGGGGCCGCGTCCGGCTGCCGATTGATTTTGGGCGACCTGCGCCCCGATCACGGCATCGACGATCTTGCCATCCGTGAAGGTGTTGACGCGGGTGGCGTTGTCCGCCGTCAGCGCCGTGGTGCCCGGCTTGCTGCCGTTCACCGCGTAGATATAGGAGACGATGCTGGCATAGGTGGCGGGATCGAGGCCGCCGGCATTGCCGTAGGGCATCTGGGTCGAGACATAGCGGTAATAGTCCGCCGAACTGCGTCCACCCCAGGCCGCCAGGAAGCCGGGACCGGCCAGCGCGGTGGAGTTGGGGCCCCCCTGCAGCGCCGGGCCGTGGCAGCCGGCGCAGTTGGCCTGATAGGCGGCGCGCCCGGCGTCAACCTGCGCTTGCGTGAACGGACCGACAGCGGCGGTGCCGGTGGTGGAAATCTGCGCCTGCGCCACGGCGAAGGCGGCGGTCGCCAGCGCCAGCGCGCCGATGGAGAGGCCGAGATACTTGCCCTTGATCGCCATGTTACCGGCCCCCCTTCGATACGCGGCTGCGGGCCGGTTCAAACCATCCCCACAGCGAGCCGTCCGTGCCCTTCACGCTATAGAGCTCCAGGAAAAGCTGACGCTTGTTCAGCGCCTCCGCCTGGGCCGGGGTCAGGGTGACGGTGCCGCTGAGGCTGCCCGACCCGGCGGCGGTCGGCGTCAGGGTGGCGAAGAATTCGGTGGCGGGCACGCCGAAATCCAGGCCGATGCCCAGCTTCGCCGTGGTAGCGGGCGAGGACAGGCCGGAGAAATTGCCGCTGACGGTGAGCGTGTTGCCGTCGAGCGTGGCCATGACATGGCCCTCGCCCAAGATCACATCGCGGGTCGAATTGTCATAGGCGACCGGATCGAGCGACAAGGTGTAGTGCGTGGCGGCCATGGCCGGCATGGCGTTCCACATGAGCAGCGCCAGCGCCGCGGAAAAAACGTGGTGTCGCAAGTTAAGTGCCCCCTGGTTCGTCTTTGCCGGAATTCTGCGCAATCCGTGACAAAACATGCTCCGGCCCCGCGTGACAGGCAAGCCCCAGCCCCCCGCGTCCGCGGCTTTGCGCGTTACACGAAGCGCGCCCTGACTGTTGTCTTGTTGATGTCCGACAGCCGGGCGCATCCGGCGGCGGCGGCCACCTGAACGAGTTCCTGCTGCATGATCTCGATCAGGCGCTGTGCGCCGGCGGTGCCGAAGGCCGCAAGGCCCCATCGCGTGGTCCGCCCGAGCATGACGCTGTTGGCCCCCAGCGCGAGTGCCTTGAAGATGTCGGCGCCGCGGCGCAGGCCGCCGTCGAATATCACGGGGATCCGGCCATTCACGGCAGCCACGATCTCGGGCAGCGCCTCCAGCGACGACGGACCGTAATCCATCGAACGGCCGCCGTGATTGGACACGATGATCGCGTCCGCGCCATGCGCGATCGCCAGCCTGGCGTCTTCCGGGTCCAGAATGCCTTTGATGATCAGCGGGCCTTTGACCATCTTCCGCAGCGCGTCGATATATTGCCACGTGTACCAGAGGCGTCCGCCGCTGATCCGGTATTTTGCCGAACCGGTCAGCGTCGTTGCCGCGCCACCTCTGCCGCCCGCGCCACGGCCGCCCGGCCGCACAGCGCGCCCGCCCAGATTGCCGTCCTGCTGCGTGCGTTCGTAAAAGGACGCCTGCTGGTCGACGGTGACCATGATGCCGTCGACCCCGGCATTCTGGTAGGTGGTCATCGACGTCTGGGTGGCGGCCAGATTTTCCAGCGGATAAAACTGCCCCCACAGCGTGCCGCCGGGTGCGGCCGGCGCGACCTGCGCCACCGGCGTGCTGGTATTGATGCTCAGCACCATCAGCGTGTTCGAAGCCGCCGTCGCCGCCTTGAACATCCCGACCTCTCCATCCGGATGCAGGGGCGTCATCGCCGCTGTCGGCGCGACAATGATCGGGAATTTCATCTTCACGCCCAGCAACTCGGACGACAGATCGACCTGCGATGCCGCGATTGCGGCACGTCCCGGCATGATGTCGACCCAGTCATAGGCCTGGATGTTGCGCCGAAGCGTGTACTCGGACCCGTCGCCATGAGCGGTGTAATCATAGATCGACCTGGGCACATTGCCGTAGAAAACGGGCTCGAAATCAAAGGAGGTCTGAATCTCGGCCAGGCTCAAAACCCGGCTGTGTTCGCTGAGGGGATGCGGGTCAACCCGCGCCACAGCCGCAGCCACGGGCGAGGCTGCCATGAGACCCGCCAGGCGGGTCATCGCCTTTCGACGGCATGGATTGGTGAGCCAGGATTGCTCGATATCAGCCATGATTTTTCACCGTGGGAAGAGCTGCGTGAACACGCACCAGGCTGTCATTGACCGCCGCGAGCGTCGGGCGCCCGCACATGCACATGTATCGCGCCAGTTCGGTCTGCAGCATTTCGACAACGCCTTGCACGCCATCGGCGCCATAGGCCGCCAGGCCCCACATCACGGGCCGGCCGATCAACACCCCCTTCGCTCCAAAGCCAAGGGCCTTGATGATGTCGGTGCCACGCCGGAAACTGCCATCGACCAGCACGGGCACCTGATCGCCCACGGCTTGAACGACCGGCGCGACGAGAAGCAGCGTGCCGGTGAGCGCCGTCGCATTGCCGCCCCGATAGTTCGACACCACCACGCCCCTGGCGCCCCGGGCGACGGCTTCTTTCGCGTCTTGCGGGCGCGTGATGCCCTTCACAATCACGGGCAGAGAGGTGCCCTTGACGACGGCGTCGACGGCCGCCCAGTCGACCGGCGCCGAGGCGGGCGTCGCGGGGCCGCTGGCGGACGTGCCGGCGTTGACCGTCACGAACACCGCCTTGGCCCTGGCCGCACTTGCCGCGGCGAGTACATCCTTCACCTTGGGGCTTTTCGCATAGACCTGCAGGTACAGGGGCGTCGTGGCAGCCTGGGCGATCATCGCCAGCTGCACGCTGGCGTCGCTGCTCACCACCATCGCGGCCTTTGCCGCGGAGGCGCCGCGCGCCATGGCGACCTCGCCCTCGGGATGGAAGCGCTTCTGATCGGCCATCGGGCCGACGATGATCGGCGTGAAATGCTGGTCGCCAAACAAACTGCTTGTCAGGTCCAGGTCCCGCGTCGGGATGTTCATCCGCGGTCGCAGCGTGATGCGATCGGTGACGGTCCGGTCGCTGCCCGAAACCGGGGCGATCCTTCCCGCGCCCAACACCAGACGCGCCTGGGGTTCGTATTCGAGCACATCCACAAGATCCCCCCGCGGCACCTGGACCGGCGGCGGTGTCGGCTCGCGATATGGCGCCGGCGCCGCAGCCTTCGCCGGCGCGCCAAGCGCAGGCAGCACCGCGCCCATCATGCCGGCGGCGACACTTGTCCCCATAACCCCGACAGCCTGGCGGCGCGACGTCATCCCAGCCGCAGAGCCGGTCCTTCCGGCCGCAACCGTCTCGTCATCTGGCATTGTCATGGAGAACTGCCCCTGGTTCATCTTTTGCCGGATTTCTTGGGAATCCGTGGCGGCAAAGATGCGCTCGCCCAGGGGCGTCAGGCAAGATGCAAACGTTATTGCGGCTGCGAATTGCCCGCCAAAACCGGCTCGCGCACCACGCCATCGGCGATTGTGTCGATGCGGACCGAGCTTTCCGGGGTCATCGGCGTGGCACCGGGCAGCGCACCATTGGCAGCCAGTATATAAGCGATGATGGCGGCATAGGTTTTCGGCTCCAGCGAATTGGGTTCGCGGTACGGCATGCGGTAACTGACATAGCGATAATATTCCCACGTGCTGCGACTGCCCCAGCCCGCGATGAAGCCCGGCCCGATCAGCGAAGTGCGGTGACTGCCATTGCGCAGATTGACGCCATGGCATTCGGAGCAGGAGACATCATAGGCCAGGCGTCCGCTATCCACCTGGGCCTGGGTGAAAGGCCCGATGCCCGATGTGCCGGTGGTGGAAATCTGCGCCGCCACCGGCCGAAGCCCGGCTGACAGGACCGCCAAAACCAGGATTGCGCCAGCTCCCGCGATATGTCGTGTGCAACGAACCATGCCCGAACATGCGATGGCTTGGGGCGGCCGGACAAGCCCCGCACGGACGCTAGTCCGGCAGCCGGGCGAGCATCTCGGCCGCCGTCAGCCCGGTAACGGGGTGGCGCCAGTGGGGCGCGACCTGGGCCAGCGGTTCCAGCACGAAGCGCCGCTGCGCCAGCCGGGGATGGGGCAGTTCCAGCCCCTTCCCTGTCATAATCAAGCCCCCATGGGCCAGCAGATCGAGATCCAGCGTGCGCGGCGCATTGGGACGGGAACGGACACGCCCGAAAGCCGTTTCGATACCGTGCAAAAGCTTCAGCAGGGCAAAGGGTTGTAACGAAGTGTGGACCAGGGCGACCGCGTTGGTGAAAGGCGGGTCGCCGGGGTTGGGCCAGGCTTCGGTTTCCAGAAAAGACGAGATCTTGAGGATCACCACGCCCGCGTCACCCAGCGCGGCTAGCGCGGCCTTCAGGGTCTCAGCCGGGGGGCCGGCCCGCGAGGGCATATTGGCCCCCAGCGCGATCACGATTTCAGACGGGTCATTGGAGGTCATTATGCTGTTCTATCCGTCCGAGAAACTGGCTCTCTTCATTGATGGCGCGAATCTTTACGGCGCGGCCAAAGGGCTGGGTTTCGACATTGACTACAAGCGCCTGCTGGAACTCTTCGCCCGCAAGGGCGTGCTGGTGCGCGCCTTTTATTACACCGCCGTGGCCGAGGACCAGGAATTCTCGCCCCTGCGCCCGCTGGTGGACTGGCTGGACTATAACGGCTTCTCGGTGGTGACCAAGCCGCTGAAGGAATTCACCGATGCGGCGGGGCGGCGGCGGGTCAAGGGCAACATGGACATCGAACTGGCCATCGATGTGATGGAGATGAGCGCCTGCATCGACCATGCCGTGATCTTTTCCGGCGACGGCGATTTCCGCCGCCTGGTCGAGGCGGTGCAGCGCCGGGGACGACGGGTGAGCGTGGTTTCCACCATCCGCACCACCCCGCCCATGGTGGCGGACGAACTGCGCCGCCAGGCCGACAATTTCATCGAACTGGATGAACTGAAGAGCCAGATCGCCCGCGAAGGCGGCAAGGCGCCGTCACCGCAGTTCGCGCCCACCACCGCCTAGACACCGCGGCGAACGGGCGGTAGGTCGGGGCATGAAAGTTCCTCCCGCCGCCCCAAAAGCCCCGCCGAAGAATTGCCCGCTCTGCCCGCGCCTGCTGGCGTTCCGCGAGGCCAACAAGGCCAAGTATCCGGATTGGTTCAACGCGCCGGTCCCCAGCTTCGGGCCGCTGACGGCGCCCATCCTGATCGCCGGACTGGCGCCGGGACTGCAGGGGGCAAACCGCACCGGACGGCCCTTCACCGGCGACTGGGCGGGTGATCTGCTCTACGCCACGCTGCTCAAGCTGGGGCTGGCGAAGGGCCGTTATGAAGAGCGCATCGACGACACGCTGGAACTGGTGAATTGCCGCATCGCCAATTCGGTGCGTTGCGTGCCGCCGCAGAACAAGCCCGAGCCAGGCGAGATCCACAGGTGCCGCCAGTTCCTGATCTCGGAACTGGAGACACTGCCAAACGTCAAGGTGATCCTGCCGCTGGGCAAAATCGCCCATGACAGCGTGATGAAGACGCTGGGCGCGCGCCTGGCGGCCCACCCCTTCAAGCACGGCATCGCCTATGACGTCGGCCGCTTCAAGGTGATTTCGAGCTATCACTGCTCGCGCTACAACACAAACACCGGCGTGCTGACGACGCCGATGTTCGAGGCGGTGGTGAAACAGGCAAAGACGCTGGCGGGGCTTTAAAGCAGCGCATCCCTGGCGGCGCGGATCGTCTGCAGCAGCGGCGGCGAACTGCGGTAGCGGCGCAGCAGCCGTTTTTCATCGGCGTCGAGGGTGTTGCACCCCAGTTTTGCCGCGGCCTTGTTGATCTGGGCGGCCCGCGCCTTGTCATAGCCCTCTTCGCCGCCCCAGTGGTTGCACTGCTTGCGGCGGTCGGCATAGGCGGCGATGTCGTGCGGCATCCACGCCGCCCGGGCGGCGGGCACGAACAGCAGCGACAGCACCAGCAGCGGCGAAGCGATCTTCATGCCGCCAATCTACGCCATTGGCGCCGCGAGAAAAGGGTCAGCGCACGGCAGGATTGAGAGGTGTCGACACCACGGGCGCCGTGGTTTCCGATGGGGGGATCGGCGGCTGCGGATCATTGGCCGGCAGATTGAGCGCAAGCGGCTGGTTGGGATCGTAGGCAACCTGGCCGATGTCGCGCGGCGGATTGGCGGCGCGGTCATAGGCGCTGCCGGGTTCGCCCGCATAGGCGAAGTGGTTGAGATTGCCGACGTCGGGTGCGTTATGATCGGGATAGGCGCAGGCGGTAAGGCTGGCGGTGGCGGCGAGCAGCGCGAACAGGGCGGTGGGTTTCATCGAAATCTCCCGGCGGTCTTTAAAGGAACGGAGAGAAGTTTAGCGGGTTCCACGACTAGGCATTGTTTCGACTGTTTTAGCCCCTCGCCATGAAGACGGTGGCAACTGTAACGATGCTCTACGCCAAACATCCGGCCCCTCGCTTATGCTCGGTGCGTTCGTCGCTCGAAATGGTCCACTGGACCATTTCGTTCGCGCTACGCGGGGAACGATGCTCTACGCCAAACATCCGGCCCCTCGCTTACGCTCGGTGCGTTCGTCGCTCGAAATGGTCCACTGGACCATTTCGTTCGCGCTACAGCGGGAGACGATGTCCCCGCCATGCAGGGAACGGTGTCCTACGGCAAACATCCGGCCCCTCGCTTACGCTCGGTGCGTTCGTCGCTCGAAATGGTCCACTGGACCATTTCGTTCGCGCTGTCGCGCGAACCGCTCCTCACCCCTTATCCCGCATCAGCCGCGCCTTGTCGCGCTGCCAGTCGCGCTGCTTTTCGGTTTCGCGCTTGTCGTGCAGCTTCTTGCCCTTGGCGACGCCGATTTCCAGCTTGGCCTTGCCCTGAGCGTTGAAATAGAGCTTCAGCGGGATCAGCGTCATGCCTTCGCGCTGGATGGCGGCGGACAGCCGCGCGATCTCGCGCTTGTGCACCAGGAGCTTGCGGGTGCGCTTGGGCTCATGGTTCATCCGGTTCGCCTGGAGATATTCCGGGATATAGGAATTCACCAGCCAGAGTTCGCCATCCTTGGCATGGGCATAGGCTTCGCCGATGGTGGTCTTGCCGCTGCGCAGGCTCTTGACCTCCGAGCCCATCAGCATGATGCCGGCTTCCAGCGTCTCGCCGATCGCATAGGCATAGCGGGCCTTGCGGTTGTCGGCGATGATCTTGAAGCCGTCTTCTTTTTTCTTGACCATTCCTAAAACCTGTCATCCCGGCCAGCGAGACCGCGCAGCGGGCGAAGCGCGAGCCGCAACCCATTGTGCCACTTTCCGGGTCCCAGGTCAGCGGCGCACCATGTCATGCTGCGCCGCGCCCGGGATGACAAGAAGGTTATTTCAATCCAGCGAACGCCATCGCCTTGTCCACGGCGGCGCGGGCGGCGTCATCGGCTTCCACCAGCGGCAGGCGCACTTCGGCCGAGCACAGGCCGAGCTTGGAGGCGGCATACTTCACCGGCGCCGGATTGGGGTTGGTGAACAGCGCATCGTGCAGCGGCAGCAGCCGGTCCTGGATGGCGAGCGCCCCTTCATAGTCGCGCTGGCGGCACAGCGACTGGAACTGCGCGCACAGCTTCGGCGCCACATTGGCCGTCACCGAGATGCAGCCATGGCCGCCATGGGCGTTGTAGGCCAGCGCGGTGCCGTCCTCGCCCGACAGCAGCAGCCAATCCTTGCCGATGGCATGGCGCTCACGCGACGGACGCAGGAGATTGGCGGTGGCGTCCTTCACCCCGATGATGTTGGGATGCCGGGCCAGGCGGGCCATGGTCTCGACGCTGATCTCGACAATGGCGCGGGGCGGGATGTTGTAGAGGATGATGGGAATTTCCACCGCATCGGCCACCGCCATGAAGTGGCGGTACTGCCCTTCCTGCGACGGCTTGTTGTAATAGCCGGTCACCGACAGCACGGCGTCGCAGCCCACCGACTTGGCGAACCGAGTCAGTTCGATGGCCTCGGCCGTCGAATTGGAACCGGCGCCCGCGATCACCGGCACGCGGCCCGCCGTCTCCTCGACACAGATCTCGATCACCCGGCGGTGCTCGTCATGGCTGAGGGTGGGTGATTCGCCGGTGGTGCCGCAGGGCACCAGGCCGTTCGTGCTTTCGGCGATCTGCCAGGACACCAGCTTGCGGAAGGCGGCCTCGTCCAGCTTGCCGTCCTTCATCGGAGTGATCAGGGCGGTGATCGAGCCTTTGATGCGGTTTGCAATGCTCATGGCGGGCTTCCGGTTTGTCTCATTCTTGCCGCAGCGCAAGGCCAGTATGGCCTTGCGGCGGCTGCTCCGTCTAAGCTGAACGCCGCCTTTCGACAAGCATCAGGCCATGATTTCCACCCGTTTCTCCATCGCGCTGGCCGCAGGGCTGGCCATCGCCGCCGGAATCTGGGCCGCCTATGGCGCCCCGCCCCGCCCCAGCACCCTGCACGTGCTGACGGCGGCCGACCATGACGTCTTCGCCCGCGCCTATGACGCCGCCGCGCGCGGTGACTGGGTCGGCGCCCGCGCCCTGGGGGCGCAGGGGCAGAACCCGGTCGCCCGGCAATTGCTGGAATGGCGCTATGCGCGCGAAGGCGGCGCGGCATTCCCGGACATCGACGCCGTCCTGAAAGCGAGCATGGGCTGGCCGGGGCGCGGTGTTCTCTATGCCCGGGCCGAGCAGGCGCTGCCGCCGGACATGAGCAGCAGCGACACGATCGCCTGGTTTGGCGCCCGCTCCCCCGCCACCAGCATCGGCAAGGTGAAACTGGGCGAGGCGCTGATCGATGCAGGTCAGACGACCAAGGGCCGTGCCCTGGTGCGCGATGGCTGGGTGGCGGGCAGCTTCGATGCTGCCACCGAACTGGCCATTGTGACGAAGGATGGCAGCTTTATCACCCCGGCCGACGACCGCGCCCGGCTGGAAAACCTGCTCTGGCAGGGACAGACCACGGCGGCGCGGCGCGAACTGGCGCGCGTCAGCGGCAGCACCGTGGCGGCGAAGGCCCGCATCGCGCTCACCGGCGGCCTAAAGACCGCCAAGGCGGCGCTGGAAGCGGCGGCGGACTCCAGCGACCCCGCGCTGCTATTCGACTGGGCGGTGGCGCTGCGCCGCGACAACCGCGACGACGAAGCCCACGCCATGCTGCTGCGCGTGCCCGCTGCCGCGATACTGAAGGACCATGCCGCCCGCTGGTGGACCGAACACAACATCCAGGCGCGTGACGCCCTCACCGCCGGCGATGCCGCCATGGCGTTGCGGCTGGTCAACCATGCCGGGCTGACCGGCGGCGATGATTATTCCGAGGCGCAGTTCCTGGGCGGCTTCATCCAGTTGCGCTTCCTGAAGGATGCCCGCGCGGCGCTGCCCTGGTTCCAGCGCATGGAGGCGGCGGTGGGGCGGCCCATCTCCAAGGCGAAGGCGCAATACTGGCAGGGTCGTGCCAACGAGGCGCTGGGCGATGCCGCCGCCGCCATGACGCAATATCGCCAGGCCGCCACCCATCCCGAAACCTTCTACGGCCAGCTGGCGCTGGCCAAGACCGGCGGGTTGTTGCACCTGCCCGATGCCACCATCGAGGCCATGCCGGAAAGCGAGCGCGATGCGTCGCCGTTGATGCCGGCCATCAAGGTTCTGGCCGAGCTGGGACAGGCCACCGACCTGGAGCTGTTCGTGAATGCGGACGCCGCCGCCAATCCCGCCCCGCGCCACCTGCGCCGCCTGATGCAGGACCTGCTCGCCTGGGGCTATCCGGAATTGTCGATGCGGCTGGCCAAGATACTGGGCTATGGCGGCAGCCTGGTGCTGGCCTACAGCCATCCCGTCATCGCCCTGCCCGCCTTCAGCGGCGCCGGCACCGCGCCGCCGCCGGCGCTGGTGCAGGGGCTGATCCGGCAGGAATCCGAGTTCAATCCCTATGCGGTGTCGAGCGCCGGCGCCCAGGGCCTGATGCAGGTGATGCCCGCCAATGTGAAGGGGCTGGCGAAGACGACGGGCCTGCCCGAGCGCCGCGACGCCCTGCTCACCGACAGCACCTACAACATGCAACTGGGCATGAGCGAGTTCGCTGGCCACCTGACGCGCAATGGCGGCTCGATCATCCTGGCGATCGCCGCCTACAATGCCGGGCCCACCAACGCGGCGCGCTGGGTCAAGGCCAATGGTGATCCACGCCTGGCGGGCGTCGATCCCATCGACTGGATCGAGCGGGTGCCTTTCCCTGAGACGCGCAATTACGAGCAGCGGGTGCTGGAGAATACCGGCGCCTACCGGGCGCGGCTGGCGGGCAAGGATGTGCCGGTGCAAATCCTCAACGACCTTTACGCACCCAACCCGCCGCCCAGCCCGACGGGGCCGTAAGCGCCATCGTCATGGTCCGCAACTGCGGGCCACGACACTCTTTGGGCTGCGTCAGCAGCGCTCTATTTGAAGATGCTGAGCCATTCGCGGGCGAGCTTCTGGGCCTGCGCGATCTGGCTGGGGTTCATTTCCGCGGCGATGGTATTGCGCCAGCGCTTGGCTTCCTCGACACCGCGGACGGCGGCCAGGTTGAACCATTTGTGCGCCACGACATAATCGGTGCTCACGCCCTGTCCGGTGGAATAGGCCAGACCCAGATTGTAGAGCGCGTCGGCGCGCCCCGCCTTTGCGTCCTGCTCGAACTGAGCCAGGCTGTCGATATCGATGCACGCCATGACGGTCTTCCTTCCAGGACCAGGCTTCGCGGCGGATTCATCCTTCGCGCGGGGTCATGGTGAAGGCAAAGAAACTAAGACGCGGTAAACGCGCGTTAGCCTTAAATGCTAACCGGCGTTAGGCATGGTGAAGGAAGACCTAATTTCCTTCCATCGTCATCGCCCGGACGCGCCGGGCCATGACGAATGAGGCGGGTTACCGCGCCCGCTGCCCGAACAGCACCTTCTTGTCCGCGTCGTTCATCGGCTTGCGCAACTCCTTGCCCAGCGCCATGGCGCGCTGGACGGCTGGGCGCTTGCCGAC
>Ga0316229_1003845_pt1 | contig 11426 bp, 5 predicted proteins | sample TBH18023metaG_FD_206011 | JGI IMG/M metagenome (GOLD analysis project Ga0316229, IMG submission 206011) | Freshwater microbial communities from Trout Bog Lake, Wisconsin, USA - TBH18023 | ecosystem: Environmental > Aquatic > Freshwater > Lake > Hypolimnion/Profundal zone | place: USA: Wisconsin...
ACATGATAGCCAAAATTATCAATGTGCCTTTGGTTATGACATCACCGCCTTTCCAGAGGGCGTCAAGGCTATAAGGATTATCGACGGTCTCCTTATCGGCCGCTTGAGCTGCGACAGGAGAATGAACGACATCCTGTGACGGCGTGACAGTTTCAGCCCAGACGGGCGCTGAAGCCAGAAAGACAATAAATAGCGCAGCTGCACGCAAAAAGGTAAAGAATTTCATGTTGTTCTCCAAAAGTTAAAAAAAAGTATAAAAATTAGCGTTCCTGTTCGACGACGATAGGCACCTGGGCGCGCACGCTCTGCCCCTGGCCTTCACAGTGCAGTTGCGAGACAGCCGCTGTCGCGATTGCGTTCAAGGCCGGGCTGCTGGACTTCAATACGGTTATACCGCCGACAGCGCCGGCAGCGCTTATGGTAAATTCGACCGTTACACGACCATTAAGACCCCGTACTTGTGCCGGGATCAGGCCTTTAGCCAGTAAAGTCTGATAGCCGGGGCAAACCACACCGACACTCACCGTTTTAGGTACGGCAATTACCAGTGCTGCGGGGGCGGGTGCAGGAGGCGCAAGCGGCGTGGTGGCCGCAATAACAGGCGCGGGAGTCGGGTTCTGAATTTGAACTTCAACCTGAGGCACAAAGGCTTGAGGCGGAGGCGTTATCTTGGGTTGCAGCACAATTTTAGGCGCTAGCGGCGGGGGAGGAAGCTTTTGAACTTCCGCTATGAGGTTCATTTCAAGCGGTTTCTTTAAGACGTCCACCACCTTGCGCGCCAGACCGTTGGCCAGCGCGTAGATCACGACCGCATGCAAAAGGACAACGGTGGAAATGCCGATCAAATGCTTGCGTGGATCGCGTTGTTGTTGCGCAAAATTCATCCGATTGTTCCATTAAGAAAAGCTAAACATTCAGCGACCTGTATTTGATCGCTCCCGCTGTAATTAAAAGCACAATTCATGCCATATGCAAAATGTCGGCTAATTAAAATTACAAGTAGATGATTTTATTTAATATATGTATTTTAGGCGGGCGAGCCGAAGGGGGGTCTGCAGTGAATAAGCATGCTGCCAACAACCGCTCTGCTGATTTCTCAACAACACGGCTGCCTGAGAAACAACTATTTATCGGGAGCTGTCGCAATGGAAGCGCCACCGAGCGACTTGATTAATCCGATACTGGCCGCTAGTCTGCGTCCCAGCAATGCCAGACTCGCGCGCTCATTTGTCAGCGCCGTATTTTGCACCGTCACCACGCTCAGATAGTCTATCGTTCCCGCCTGATAACGGTTAATCGTCTGATCAAGTGCGTCACGTGCAAAACGGGTTGCACCGTCTTGTTCTGCGGCTTCCTGCTCCAGCAGGCCGGACGCCGTTAAATTGTCCTCCACCTCCTGAAAAGCCGTCAATACTACGCCCTTGTAAGTCGCAACACCGGCGTCAAAGGTCGCAATAGCGGCCTGCGTCTGTGCGCGTCGCAGGCCGCCGTCGAACACAGACAGGGCCAGTTGAGGCCCCAGCGACCAGGCGCGACTTGGCACAGAGAACAAATTGGCAAATTGTGAACTTTGATAGCTGCCTGAAGCTGCCAGCGTCAATGCCGGAAAATAGGCCGCTTTTGCAACACCGATAGCGGCATTGGCGGCAGCAACACGTCGCTCGGCAGCGGCAATATCGGGACGACGCTCCAGCAATTGCGATGGCACGCCTGCCGGTATTCCGGGTAATTTAATGAGTTGCTCAAACGGCATGGCGGAGAGTGAAAAGGCTGCCGGTTCCTGCCCTGCCAGCACCGCGATGGCATGTTCAAGCTGACTGCGTTGCAAGTGATTATCTATCGATAAGGCACGAGTCGACTTGAATTGTGTTTCGGCCTGGGCTACATCAAAGCGTGCCGCCAGCCCGACAGCATAGCGATTGCGGGTCAGCTTGAGCGAACGTTCATCGACATCGGTCGTATCATTGAATAATTTTTGCTGTGTATCGAGCACGCGCAGCTGAAAGTAGCTCTGTGCCAGCATCGCCTGTACCGACAAAATCGCGGCGGACAGATCAGCAGCACTGGCAGCCAGATTAGCATCCCCCGATTCTGCCGTCCGCCTGACGCGTCCCCACATGTCGACTTCCCAACTCGCGGAAAGGTCAATACTATTACTCTTGATAATGGCACCGTTGCTCGTAAGCCCTGTGTCAAGACTGCGCTGACTGCGAGAGGCGGCAGGACTGGAGGTCAGGCTTGGAAAAAATGCCGCCTGTGCCGATGCCGACAGTGCCTGAGCCTGCCTGAAATGTGCTTCTGCGATATGAATATTTTGATTGGCGGCGGCAGCTTGCTGCTCCAATAAATCCAGACCTGCATCGCCGTACATCGTCCACCAGGCGTTGGCTGGTAGCATATCCTGCGGGCTTGCCCCCTTCCATGCGATATCGCCGGCGGCCTCTTTGTAAGCGGCAGAGGTTGCCATGCCGGGGCGCACATAGTCAGGGCCGACTGCACATCCTGCAGTGAGTACGGAAACAAGTAACAGCGTGAGTTTTACCGGGTGTTTCATATCAGGACTTTCCTAGTGAACTGCGCACCTGTGCGTAGCGACGGGTTATTTTTTCAACAAACAAGCGCAAGCGGTCAAGGTAGAGATAAACAACAGGTGTGGTATACAGTGTAAGTACTTGGCTAAAAAGCAACCCGCCTATAATCGAGATGCCCAGCGGCACCCGGATTTCCGCACCGTCACCCACACCGAACACCAGTGGCACTGCACCCAGCATTGCGGCCGAAGTCGTCATCAGTATGGGTCTGAAGCGCTGCAAACAGGCTTGCCGTATCGCCTGCTCGGGTGACAGCTGCTGCTCCCGCTCTATCAGCAGGGCGGCATCTATCATCATGATGGCATTTTTCATGACAATACCGATCAGCAGTATCACGCCTATCATGGCAATAATGGAAAACTGGCTGCCAAAGGCGATGAGGGCTAACAACGCGCCCACACCGGCGGAGGGCAGCGTAGAGAGTATCGTCAGCGGATGCAAAGTGCTCTCATACAGGATACCCAGCACGATATACACTGCCAGCAAAGCCGTAAAAATCAGCCAGGGCTGGCTCTTCATCGATTTCTGGAAGGCTTTTGCCTGACCTGCAAAAGTGCCCCGCATCGAGTCCGGCGGATTCAGGCTGGCAAAGGCCGTCTCTATCGCGCCGGTTGCCTGATTAAGTGCCACATCCGCTGCCAGATTAAAGGATATGGTCGCCGCAGCAAACTGCTCCTGATGATTGATCGCGAGTGGCGCGTTGCCGGTTTGCCAGTGACCGATGGCGGAGAGCGGCACTTTACCATTCGCAGAATTGAGGTAAATTTGCTCTAACGCTTCAGGGCCTTGTTTATATTGCGGCGCTAGGGTCAGCACCACATAATACTGATTGAGCGGCTCATAAATGGTGGAGGCCAGACGCTGACCGAAGGCATCATTAAGTGTCACATCAATCTGCCTTTGCGTAATCCCCAGTCGCGAAGCGGCATCACGATCTATTGCCAGCGTCGTCTGCAAGCCCTTGTCCTGAAAATCGCTGCTGACATCCTTCAATTCGGGCAAGCGCACCAGGGCAGCGAGTACACGCGGCGCAAAGCGCTTTAAATCACTCACATCGTCCGCCAGCAGGGTGTATTGATAGAGCGCAGCGCCGGGTCTTGCCCCCATCGAAAAGTCCTGCTCAGGCATCACTCTCAAGATAGCGCCGGGTACTTTGTCCAGCTTAGGGCGCAAACGGGCGACGATTTCCTGAGCGGTAGCGCCGCGCAGCTCACGAGGTTTAAGCGTTGCATAAAAGGAACCTGTATTGGATTGCCCGCCTCTGGGTCCGCCGGAAAACTCGTAATAAGCATCAATATCCGGATCTTGCGCGACAATTTTACTGAGTTTCTCGATCTTTCCCCGCATCGCCCCAAAGGAAATGTTCTGATCCCCCTGAAAAAAGCCCTGCAGGCGTCCGGTATCCTGTTCAGGAAAAAATCCTTTGGGGATGATGCTGTACAGATAAACATTAATCAAGACGGTCACTGCCAGCAACAGCAGCATGATGACCCCGTGTCGCAGCACCCAGTTGAGCGAGCGCTGATAGCCTTGAAAGGGCAGATCCAGCACACGGCCTAGCCAGACCAGCAGGCGGTGCTGCTTTAATTGAGCGACGGGCCTGAGCAGGCGTGAACACAACATCGGCGTCGCAGTGAGCGACACCAGCAGCGAGATGGCAACGGCAATTGACAGTGTCACTGAAAATTCACGAAAAATACGTCCGATGACGCCGCCCATCATCAGAAGTGGAATAAACACCGCGACTAAAGCCAGACTGATGGCAATCACGGTAAAAGAGACTTCCTTAATGCCGCGAAAGGCGGCCTGCACGGGCGGCATGCCATTCTCGATATGGCGTGTGATGTTTTCCACCACCACAATCGCATCATCCACTACGAAGCCGGTGGCGATAATCAACGCCATCAGCGTGAGATTATTAAGACTGAAGCCGCACAAATAAATCACTGCCAGCGTGCCTGACAACGATACCGGAATGGTAATGGCAGGAATCAGCGTGGCGCGGCCGTTGCGTAAAAAGGCAAACGTCACCAGTATCACCAGCGCGATGGAAATCAGCAGCGTGATGCCGACATCACTCAATGATTTTCGGACTGTAGTACTGCGATCGACCAGCACCTCGACTTCAACCCCCGCTGGAATCAGCGGCTTCATGCGCGGCAACAAGGCTTTGACGGCATCAACAGTGGCGACGACGTTCGCATCAGGCTGGCGCATCACGGACAGGATGACCGCCGGTTTGCCCCGCACCGTGCCTGCATTGCGCACTTCCTGCACCGAATCAATAATCACGGCGACGTCATTGAGTCTGACCGGCGCATTGCCACGCCAGGCAATCACCAGATTCTCGTAGTCACGCGCCTGCTTTGCCTGATCGTTCACTTCGAGCTGCCAGTGATGCTGCCCATCCTGAATGAAGCCTTTAGGCAGATTGACATTCGCGCCGGCAATCGCACTGCGCACTTGTTCTAACGCGACACCGTACTGATTGAGCGCGGCGGGATTAACTTCAATGCGCACCGAACGCAAGGCGCTGCCATTAACATCGACACCGCCCACGCCGTCAACCTGCGCGATACGCTGACCCAGTACGGTAAAGCCCAGGTCATACAATTGAGCCTGAGTATAAATAGCCGAGGTCAATGCGATATGCATGATACGGTTGGGTGAACTTTTGCGATAGGTCGGATTGCTCGGCAACGTGGGCAAAAGACCCGCTGCTGCATTGATCGCCGATTGCACATCGCGCGCAGCACCATCGGAGTCACGCTCCAGCTCGAATTCCATTGAAATTCGCGTCGCACCGCTGCTGCTGGTTGAGGTCAGCTCGTTAATACCGGCAATCGCACCCAGCGAGCGTTCCAGCGGCATCGCCACGGAGGAAGCCATGGTTTCCGGACTGGCACCGGGTTGTTTGGCATTCACTTCGATCACCGGCATGTCCACCTGAGGCAGTGCTGCCATTGGCAGCAAATGAAACGCGACCAGACCCGGCAGGGCAATTGCCAGTGTCAGCAAAGTAGTCGCGACCGGGCGCTGTATGAAAATCGACAGCCAGTTCATGCCACAACACGCACAAACTGACCGCGCCAGGCAGCAAAGCGGCGTTGCAGATTATCGAAAGCTAAATAAATCACCGGTGTGGTAAACAAGGTCAGCAACTGGCTGAGCAGCAAGCCGCCTACCATGGCGATACCCAGCGGCTGACGCAATTCGGAACCCGGTCCGGCACCGAATAACAGCGGCACCGCGCTCAGCAGGGCGGCCAAAGTGGTCATCAAGATCGGCCTGAAACGCAATAAACAGGCCTGATAAATCGCATCGCGCGGTGACAAGCCCTGCTCTCGTTCAGCTTCCAGCGCGAAGTCAATAATCATGATGGCGTTCTTTTGCACAATGCCGATCAGCAGAATAATGCCGATGATCGCGATCACGCTCAAGTCGCGGCCTGTTACCATCAGCGCCAGCAACGCACCGACCCCGGCAGAAGGCAAGGTTGAGAGGATGGTCAGCGGATGGATATAGCTTTCATATAACACGCCCAGTACGATATACATGGTGGCTAATGCCGCGAGTATCAGGAATAATTCGTTGCTCAGGGCATCGCGAAACGCCATGGCAGCGCCTTCGAAACGCGTGATGATGCTCGCCGGCATATTCAACGCACTCGCCTCCTTCTCAATCGCCGCGACGGCATCCCCCAAGGCATAACCCGGTGCCGGATTGAATGAAATACTGGCCGAGGGCAGCTGCTCTTCGCGATTAACCAGTAAGGGGGCGGTAGTTCCCGTGAATTTCGCAATACTGCTCAACGGAATCTGTTTACCTGTCGAGGAGGTAACATAAATCGTGTCGAGCGCAGCCAGTCCCGCATTGGACTGAGGTTTTGCTTCGAGCACCACGCGATACTGATTGGTCTGGGTAAAAATAGTTGAGACGATGCGCTGGCCAAAAGCGCTGTACAGGGCATCATCGACTGCGGCCAGGCTCACCCCCATGCGTCCCGCATTATCCCTATCCACCAGAATAGCCGCGCGCAAACCGCCGTTTTGCTGATTGCCCGCAACATCCGTCAGTTGCCGTAAGCTTGCCAGGCGTTCTACCAGTTTTGGCAGCCATTGTTGCAAAACAGCGTCATCGGTGCTTTGTAGCAGATACTGGAACTGTGTCCGGCTGACGCGATTCTCCAGCGTCAAATCCTGCACAGGTTGCAGATGCAGACGAATACCATTGATACTGCCCGTCGCCGCTTGCAAACGCCGGATGATTTCCGTCGCGCTCTCATGGCGCTCCCCCCAGGGTTTGAGATTAATCAACAAGCGGCCGCTGTTCAAGGTGGTATTGATGCCGTCCACCCCGACGATAGACGATAAACTCTTTACCGCTTTATCTTGCAGTATGACGGCGGCCAGAGCCTGCTGACGCCCCGCCACCACTGCAAAGGAGGCTGATTGCGGTGCCTCGCTGATCCCCTGAATCACACCGGTGTCCTGCAACGGAAAAAATCCCTTGGGTATCCACCAGGCCAGAACGATGGTTAGCACCAGAGTCAGCGCAGCGACTAGCAAGGTCACGCGCCGGTGATCCAGTACCCACACCAGTAATATCCCGTAACGGCGGATAATGCCGGTCAGGAATGTGCCTTCGGCGGAATCTGAATGCGCGCCTTTTTTCGCCTTGAGCAATCTGGCGCACAGCATGGGGGTCAAGGTGAGTGAGACCAGGGCGGAAATCAGGATGGCGACCGCCAGGGTGATGGCAAATTCGCGGAACAATCGGCCTACCACGTCGCCCATGAACAGCAGCGGGATCAGCACGGCAATCAGCGAAAAGGTCAACGAAATAATGGTAAAACCGATCTGTTTTGAGCCGTTTAAGGCCGCCTGCATCGGACTCTCGCCGTCTTCAATATGCCGGGCAATATTTTCAATCATGACGATGGCATCATCCACCACGAAGCCGGTTGCAATGGTCAAGGCCATCAGTGTCAGGTTATTGACTGAGAAACCGGCCAGATACATCACGCCGAACGTGCCGACCAGCGACAGCGGCACGGCTAAACTGGGAATCAGTGTTGCCGATGCCGTGCGCAGGAACAGGAAAATGACCATCACCACCAGCGCTACCGCCAGCATCAGTTCAAACTGCACATCTTCAACGGAGCTGCGTATGGTCGTGGTGCGGTCGGTCAACTCAGTCACTTCCACATCCGCCGGCAAAGTGGTCTTGATTTGCGGTAGCAGTTCACGGATGCGATCCACCACAGCGATGACGTTGGCACCCGGCTGGCGCTGAATACTGACCAGAATGGCACGTTTTTGATTCGCCCAGGCAGACAGGTAAGCGTCCTCTTCGGCCTCGTTAACCTCTGCGACATCGCCCAGACGCACCGGCGCATTTTTATTGCTGATGATCAGGTCGCGATAACCCTGCGCCGATTTGAGCTGGCTGTTGGTCTCCAGCTCATAAGATAATTGCGGCCCGTCGATATTGCCTTTGGCCTGATTGGAATTGGCAGCCGCAATTGCCGCGCGTATCTGGTCGAAGCCGATGCCAAAGGAGGCCAGTGCAGATGGATCAGCCTCGATACGCACCGCCGGACGCTGCCCGCCACTGACGCTGACCATGCCGACACCTGACACCTGACCCAGTTTTTGCGCAATGCGCGTATCCACCAGATCGCGCAATTGCGGCAAGGGCATGATATCCGCGCTGAACGCGAAGGTCAGTATCGGTGCGTCAGCGGGATTAACCTTGTTATAGATAGGCGGGTTGGGCAGATCGGGCGGCAAAAATCCAGCCGCCGCATTAATAGCAGCCTGTACTGATTGTTCAGCCACGTCCAGACTGTTCTTCAAGCTGAACTGCAAGGTAATGACCGAGGCTCCCCCTGAACTGCTCGATGACATGTGCGCCAATCCTGACATGGAACCGAACTGGCGCTCCAGTGGCGAGGCAACCGTCATGGCCATGACTTCAGCGCTGGCACCCGGATACAGCGTCACGACCTGAATTACCGGAAAATCCACCTGCGGCAGCGCCGACTTGGGTAACAGTTTGTAGGCCAGTATCCCGGATAACAGAATAGCCAGCATCAGCAGCGCGGTGGCTATCGGCCGCAAAATAAAAACACGTGAAGGATTCATGATTATGAAGGTCTGTGCGAATGTTCAGGCTGGTTCTTATTTCCTGCCGTAGCTTCGGCGGATTTAGCGCGTTTTTTACCTTCCCCTTTGTCACCGCTGGAAATGATAATGCGCGCGCCTTCGCGCAAGCGATCAACGCCGCTGATGACCACCTGATCGCCGGCTTTGAGGCCGTGTTCAATCGCAATTAAATCGCCATCCGATGCACCCGGCGTCACCTGTCGTACCATGACTTTTTTATCCTTGCCGTCTTCCGCAACCACATACACAAAGGCACCGGCGCTGCCAAGCTGAATGGCGGCCTTGGGGGCTGTCACGACATCGTGCAGCGTATCGCTTAGCAGATGAATATTAACGAACTGATTTGGAAACAAACTGGCATCATGGTTGATAAATTGCGCCTTGAGCTTGATCGTGCCGGACGTGGCATCAATCTGGTTGTCAACGCTGAGCAACACCCCTTTGGCCAGCAATACGGTATTGCCTCTATCCCACGCCTCGACCGGCAGGCCGTGACCCGATTGGCCGGCCTGCTGCTGCCGCTTGATGATATTGGCGACGCGCGCTTCAGAGAGGGTAAAAACGACCTGAATAGGATAGATCGCGGTGACCACGGCCAGCGTATCGGCGGTGGTGATATTGTTACCTACATCAATCTGGCGTAAACCGATGCGCCCTGTAATGGCCGAACGGATGCGGGTAAATTCCAGCTGTAATTTCGCATTTGCGACCAGGCCCTGATCCGTTAAAACCGTGCCCTGATACTGTTGCACCAGGGCGGATTGCGCGTCAACCTGCTGAGCGGCGATCGAGTCCTGCGTTTGCAGCGTGCGAAAGCGTTCCAGATCCAGCAGGGCGTTTTTGAGCAGTGCCTGATTATGTAAAGCCTGCCCCTGCGCTTGCGTGAGTTGCGCCTGGTAGCTGCGCGGATCAATTTCAGCCAGCACTTCACCTGCGCGCACCAGCTGTCCTTCTTTGAACAGCACGCGTTGCAACTGACCGTTGACCTGACTGCGCAAGGTGAGCATGGAAGAAGGAATTGCCGTGCCGATGGCGGTTTGCACGATGCGCAGATCGGAAATTTTAATTTTGCCCGTCAGTACCGGCACAGCACGTCCGCCATCCGCTCGCCGCCCCGAATCCGGCTTGTTCAAGGCCGCCTGGGCGGGCACGGCACCGGCAACAAGCCAGTACCATCCCCCGCCTGATAACAGCAGCGCGATGACCAGACTACTTAACACTTTTTTATTTCGTATCACATTCATAATTTCAACATTTTTAAATTTGTAATTCAGGCGATGTCAGCGTACAGGCTGTTAAGCAGGGTCCGGCTGCGAGTCAATGTATCCGGAGCGTTGCCGTCAAAATGCAATTTTTATACCAACTTGCCGATGCGATTTGCCGCTGGCAAGAAAAACATAAATAAGCATCTGATATCTATTGAAAATATTTAACCATACAGATGACTGGCAAATAATTTTTTCAAGGCGACGGATCTTGCGACGATGAACACTGCTGATTAATCAGCATAGCGCTGACCCGATTGCAGCAGCGAGCCGGCACTCATCCCCTGCTCCGGCCTTGACCAATCACTGGCTCAATTTTTGCTTAATCAAAATTCTATTAACAGAATCTGGAGATCCTCCGTGCAATTAAAACGTCCCGCAAGACACACAACCATTTTGCTGAGAAAAGCAATTTTTGTTCTGGCAACCTTGAGTTTTGCTGCGAGCGCACAGGCTGTGCCCGGCGTCTATCCGACCGGAACGACCCGTTATGACCCGGCCCGGGCGTTCAACTCACTGGTGATATTCACAGGCGGTGACAATATCGCCCGCCTGATTGATCTGAATGGCAATTCAATACACCAATGGCAGGACGCGGCCAGCTTCAGCACGCTAATAGATCCCGCCTTGAATCAGGGTCGTCGTGGTCATGTATTTGTCACGCTCAGTACTATTGACGGAAAAGGTACTGATCTTGTGCCGGGACAAGTGAATCGAAAAGTTAGCCAATCTATAGGGGAGCTGGACTGGGAGGGGCGCGTGGTATGGAGCTTTGGTGACAAGGCGCCGGGAGGGGCCGCCCAGCAGCATCACGACTGGGCCAGACTAGCGAATGGCAATACTCTGGTTCTTGCCAATCTGGTGCATGCTGTAGCGGGTTTCAAACAAAAGCTGATCTTTGACGATGTCATTTATGAAGTGAATGCTGCAGGCGAGGTGGTCTGGCGATGGACAGCTTCCGAACATCTCGACGAGTTCGGATTTACCCCGGAGGAACTCAAGCTGGTGCGCGAGACCGACAACTCTGATTTCCTGCATATCAACAATCTCAAGGTTGTCGGCGCTAATCACTGGTTTAACTCGGGCGATCAGCGCTTTAATCCTGATAATTTGCTGATCCACTCGCGCAGCGCAAATTTTATTGTGATTATCGACAAAAAAACCGGCCATATTGCCTGGAATCTGGGGCCGCACTATCCGGCCTTAGCCAGCGGAATCAAGGCGAGAACGGTACCGCGTCCGGTTGATCAGATCAGCGGCCAGCACGATGCGCAGCTCATTCCCGAAGGACTGCCCGGAGCTGGCAATTTATTGGTGTTCGATAATCAGGGTGAAGCAGGCTTCCCGCCGGTTGCACTCTCCTTTACCGGTGGCTCCCGCGTGCTTGAGATTAACCCTGTCAA
>Ga0316229_1003847_pt1 | contig 11424 bp, 10 predicted proteins | sample TBH18023metaG_FD_206011 | JGI IMG/M metagenome (GOLD analysis project Ga0316229, IMG submission 206011) | Freshwater microbial communities from Trout Bog Lake, Wisconsin, USA - TBH18023 | ecosystem: Environmental > Aquatic > Freshwater > Lake > Hypolimnion/Profundal zone | place: USA: Wisconsin...
GGCGAAGCTTTACGGTTTTCCCAAGTAGCCTCAAGCGTTAGAGAAATCGTCTTAGTTTCCGATATTTTATGCAATATAGGTGTTTGGTAGCAGGAAAAGGGACTTGCCGGTGTTTCAGCAAGCCCCTTTTTGCCTAGACATGTGATAACCGCTACATGAGCGTAACCGTCTTTTCCTAGGTATATGTCATGGTTGGAGATTTCGCCCGATTGATCTTTGCGCGAATTTTTGCCCACAAAAGATAGCTCGTCACTATTGAAAAAAAATTTACACCAATTCAAATAACCAGTATAATATTACAAAAAGCCAAAGATTGGTGGAGATCAACTAATGAAAACAACTGTCCTGCAGTTGTTGGAAGAGAAGATTGAAGTTTTTACTTCCGCCCAGAGAAAAGTTGCCGACTATATTTTGAAGAACCCTACCGAAGTAGCTTTCCTGACAATTGAACAATTAGCAGGGTTCGTTGGGGTCAGTGTCGCATCTATAATGCGGATGACATATGTTCTCGGCTATACTGGCTATTCACAGTTTCTGAAAGAATTGCAGGAAATATTACGCCAACGAATTGCGCCTCCAACGCGACTGGAGGCGAACGTAAAAAAAATAGGAAAGAACAAGCTCCTGGTCAGTTGTGCCGAACTTCAGATGAATAATATAAGAAGAACTGTGGGATTTCTCTCTGATGAAGCAATCGATAACGCATTTGACCTTATTCTTGCTGCCAAGAAGATACATGTCATTGGAATCAGGGGCAGTTTTTCAGTGGCAAGTTACTTGAACGAAGGGTTAAACCGCTTGGGCATTGATTGTGAGCTGATGATTCCTGATTCTGGGAGGCAACAAGCCACTCTTGCAAAACTGTGTCCAGATGATTTAGTTATCGCGATCAGTCTGCCGCGTTATGCTAAACGGACTCTTGAAGTTGTCCAGATTGCGAAAAGTAAGGGTGCGAGGTTATTGTCGTTGACAGATGGGTATTCGTCGCCGTTAGCTTTGGCATCGGACGTTTTCCTGGCGTGTGCCTTTGAAAGCTTATCATTTCACAATTCCGAAATCGGTGCTATGTTTGTTGCCGATTTCTTAGTTACAGGCGTGGCATATAGGGATTCCCAGAAAACGAAGCAATATCTGGAAGAAATCGAGAAGGTCGTAGCTGCAATTGATGCGAATATGATAAAGTAGGCGAAAACGGCTCAGCTTGCAAGGTCTCCGATGCCTGCACCGAACTTGGCGTTCAATAGAGTGTCATTCCCTTGAGGATTTGTATTATTATGCACCTATGTAGCTTTGCTTTCTTATAAGCAACCATTTTTGCGGTGAGTACAATTTTAGTTCTATAAACTTTCGGCAACGAGAAAATCTAATTCTGTACTGCCGGCAATTTGGGGTGCATAAAATATTGATGGCACTTCCGTTTTTATGGGCCATGATATGGTTTTACGGCAATAACCACTGCACATCGGTGGCAATTTATCATTTCAAGTAACAGGGATCTCCAGACCCACGGACATTTTTAGGGTCTAGGGAATAATTGGTAGAACCTCCTATGGGGGTAATGCCTTTTTTTGTTACTTGAAGCTCACGATCGCCGTTTGGCAGACGTGAGCTTTATTTTTTGTGGGGGTTAGGATAGCTTCCCTTTACTTTCTCTACATAGGTGCATTTTATCGGACTTTCCTATCTGCACTGTCCTGGGGGATAGACTATCTGACATCGCGATACAAATTGTTCCGTCACGTGCTATTGGTGCCATGTCGGATCATGGAACTAAACTGTCCTCACTGACATCGGAAATGAAGAAAACAAAGATAAAAAACAGGCTCGGGTGCCATCGCAGAAGCCTGTTTTATCTGCGCAGCCTATAAAATATAGTCCGTTTTTCAAACTCATTTCAATTATACATTCCCTATCTTCGTTTGATAATATCAGCATTACTCGTAAGAATGTTCGAAAAACGATCATTGACAGAATTATGAATCTTATGATATTTTGAAAGTACATGTAGAACAGGTGACATCCTAAATTTTATGAAATATGGAGAGGTTTATGCACATCAAACCAGTAGATAAAAACAATGTCAGCGACCAGGTTTATGACCAGATGGTTCAACTGCTCATCAGTGGTAAATGGACGATCGGTGAAAAGATTCCCTCTGAGAACGATCTTAAAGAGATGTTTAAGGTAAGCAGAAATACCATCCGAGGAGCAATTAACAGGTTGAATGTTTTAGGTCTTCTGAAGACGAAAACAGGAGAAGGCACTTTCGTACAAAAATTGGATGCGTCTATATACATGAATTGCTTTATCCCGGCAGTTTTTCTTGATGAAAATGATTTGTTATCGCTTATGGAATTCAGGAAAGGGATTGAAGTGGAAGCAGCAAAGCTCGCTGCAGAACGCGCCTCGCAAGAGGCCATAAACGATATTAGGAATGTTTTGAATAAGCTTTATGAATTCCAGGAAGACATCGATGTATATTCCAACTATGACATAGAATTTCATGTGATGATCGCGAAAGCAAGTGGCAACAAGATGTTTGAAAAAATGATGGGTATCATTAAATATCTTTTGATTACCCGGTTACAGGTATACATGAAAAAACAGGGCAATCTGGAGAGCCTGGTCTTTCATCCGCAGATATTGGACGCGATTGAGAACAGGAATCCGGATCTGGCCGGAAATTTGGTCAATGCCCACTTATCAATCGTTATTAATCGACTGAAGAAACAGTAATATGTCCTTTTTTGATGATCCTGTAGAATAGGGTACAATAAGTCCGTTGTTTCGACCAGGATCGTAATTTTACCCGTCGCGGTGAGAATGTTTGTCGTCAAAGCCGGCTTTGCCGGACGAAATATTAAAAAGGATGTGTTCCCTATGATTCCAAAAACGATGAAAGCGTGTCTGTTGGCAGGGTTTGACAAGTTCGAAATAGGGACAGTTCCGGTGCCGGAGGTGGCGCCAGGCGAGGTTTTATGCAAAATCAAGGCGATTGCCATTTGCGGCACTGACCCGGAAATTGTCAATGGCACTCATTCTAATAAGTGGCCACCGCGATTTCCGTTTATTTTGGGTCACGAATGGACCGGAGAGGTTGTCGAAACCGGCGCAGGGGTCACTGAGTTCAAGGTCGGAGACCGTGTAGCAGGTGAGGCCCATAAGGGCTGCGGTTATTGTGAGAATTGTGTCAAAGGCGATTATACGCTTTGCCTGAATTATGGAAAAACGGAAACAGGACACCGCCATTACGGTTTTACGGTCAATGGCGCTAACTGCGAGTATAATTCGTTTGCGGTCAAGGCAATCAAGAAAATTCCCGACAGTCTTAGTTTCGCGCACGCCAGCCTTGTCGATACGGCGGGAGTGGCCCTGCACGGCATAAAGCTGGTGGGGATTACCCCCGGGGGTACGGTGGTCATCTACGGACCCGGACCGATCGGGCTATGTGCCCTGCAGATCGCCAAGGGCATGGGAGCGACGCGGGTGATCATGGTTGGCCGGAGACATCGGCTGCAAGTGGCGAAAGAAATCGGCGCCGATTATATTATCGACTTTGAAAAAGAAGACCCGGTGAAAAGGATCATGGAAATCACCGATAATATGGGGGCGGACGAGGTTCTGGAGTGCTCCGGGGCTGCCGTCACCGTAGGACAAAGCATCAGCAGTGTCCGCAAGGGCGGCAGCATATCGCTGATCGGATTTTACCATGATGCCGACGTAGTGATTCCGTCCGCCACCAAAATCGTGCTGGACGAAATCGGCATAAAAGGGGCACGGGCCAATCCCAACGTTTCCGCAGAGGTAATCAGAATGTTTGAAAAAGGGATTATCAAAGGGGACAAGGTTGTTACCCATCGCTTTCCGCTGGCAAAGTATGCAGAAGCCTTTGATACTTTCATAAACCGTAAGGACGGAGCCATCAAAGTGGTCATTGAGCCTTGACAGACCTATATGGATTATATAGGGGGAAGCTATCTTGATTGAGATCAAAAATATTTCCAAGAGTTTTCGCAGCGTCTGTGTTCTGAAGGCGATCAATGCGACCTTCTACGATGGCGAGATCCATGGTTTAGTCGGGGAGAACGGCGCCGGCAAGAGCACTCTGATGAAGATATTGTCGGGCGTCTATATCCCCGACAGCGGAATCGTGGAAATCGATGGTGAGCCGGTGGCCTTCAGTACCCCGGTCGACGCTTATAACCGGGGGATAAGGATCGTTCATCAGGAGCTTAGTCTGATCAAATCGCTGTCGATTGCCGAGAATGTGTTTATCCATAAATATCGCAACGGCAGTTTTACCAAAATTGTCGACCGGAAAAAGCTTGAACAAGAAGCAAAACAGATGCTGCGTGAATGGGACATCGACATCGATCCGACCGAGAAAGTATGCAATGTATCGATGGCCGTCAGGCAGCTTGTTGAAATCGCGCGTGAACTTTCTACAAGCGGCCGGATTATCATTCTGGATGAACCGACCTCGTCGCTCACCCAGAATGAGATTCAGCATCTGTTCAGAATCGTCCGGCTTTTGAAGCAGAAGAATTATATTGTCATTTTCATTTCCCACAGACTGAACGAGGTCATCGATCTCGTGGACAGGATCACGGTGCTGAAAGACGGCGAGGTAATGGCCACCAAGGCGACCAACGATCTTGACTCCAGCCAGATATGCAACCTGATCGCCGGAAAAGATATCTGCGACCTTTATCCGAAGATGGAATCGACGATCAGCGATGTGGCCCTGGAGGTAAAAAACCTCTGCGGCGAGGGCGTCAACAACATCAGTTTCAAGGTGCGATGGGGGGAAATATTCGGTGTGGCCGGCCTCATGGGGGCCGGAAGAAGTGAACTCATCCGGACTATATTCGGTGCCAATGAACAGTATTCGGGCGAGGTTTACCTTGAGGGCCGGGCAATCAGGGTCAGCCATCCGCAGGAGGCCATCGACGCCCGGCTTGGTTTTTTGACCGAAAGCCGCGCCGATGAAGGGATCTTCCCGGATCTGACTGTTTCCGAGAATATGATCATGATCAATATCGGCAAGGTTGTCGAAAGGCTGTTCTTGAGTGCGGCAAAAATCCGGGCCAAAACTGAGTCAGCGGTAAAAAGGCTGCGAATCGTGTCTTTCGATCCGTACAGGCAGCTGATATCCCAGCTTTCCGGCGGCAATCAGCAAAAGGTCATCCTCGGCCGCCTGCTTGGATCCAATCCTCGTATCCTTCTCCTGGATGAGCCGACAAGGGGGGTGGACATCGGCAATAAAACCGAGATACATAAGATAATGGGACAGTTTGTCAAAGACGGTGGCGCCGTTGTCATGGTGTCTTCGGAAATTGATGAACTCCTCGGAATAAGCGACAGGTTGTTAGTATTGCACGAAGGCAACTATGCCGGCGAATTTGAACGGAAAGACTTTAACAAGGAGGCAATACTACGATGCATGATGGGAGTAACCAAGACAGCATAGAAAAGAAGCAGGTACGGGATTATTCCAGATTATTCGCCAACATGCAGAAGTTTTTCTTGATAACTGCCCTGATCGGGGTGGTAGTCCTGATGACCGCCCTGAACCCCAGGTTCCTTTCGGTGGAGAACCTGCTCAACATCAGCCGGCAGATGTCGATCAACCTGATCATCGGCGTGGGGATGACTTTTTGCATCATCAGTGGTGGCATCGACCTGTCGGTGGGGTCGGTCGGTATTATGGCCGGCTGTCTGACAGGATGGTTGTTGGAAAACACCAACAGCATCACTCTGGCTCTGGTGGGCGGGCTTCTTTCCGGGGCCGTGTTCGGCGCGATCAACGGTGTTATCATTTCTAAACTGAGGGTCATTGCCTTTATCGCTACTCTTGGCACCATGACCATCGCTCGCGGCATTGCCCTTTGGGTGACCGGCGGCGATATCATCAGCGGTTTCCCGGACGCCTTCAATTTTATCGGCGTCGGGTTCGTCGCCGGCATCCCGGTGCCTGTCATCATCATGGTTATTACCGTCATCGTTGGCTGGTTGCTGCTATCCAAGACGGAATTCGGCCTGGGTACTTATGCAATCGGCGGAAACTTTAAGGCCGCCCGTTTGGCAGGCATGAAAAACGACAGTATTTTGATCAAAATCTATACCCTGACCGGCGTTTTATCGGCTATCGGCGGCATCATTCTGACCGCCCGGGTGGTTTCAGCCCAGCCGGCGCTGATGCAGACCACCAATCTTGATGTGATAGCGGCTGTCGTTGTCGGCGGAACGTCGTTGATCGGCGGCAGCGGAACGATAATGAACACCGTCTTGGGCTCCATACTGATGGCGTGCTTATTTAACGGGCTGAATATTATCGGTATCGGCTACGAATGGCAACTGATCGTTATCGGCATCATTATTGTCATCGCGGTAGCCCTGGATATGTTATCACACAAGAAGGAGGCGTAGTGAATCTGCCAGGTCAATAAATAAAGGAGGATATGTAAATGGCAAGCAAGTTGAGGAAGATTACCTGTGTTGTTGCCGTGATCGCGCTGGGCGCCGGTTTGCTGGTGGGATGCGGCAGCCAATCCCAAAAAGTTGCCGACGACGGTAAGAAAAAGATCGTTATCGGTGCGAGCTTTGTGTCCAAGGACAATCAATGGTGGGCGATGGCGGGGGGCTATGCCCAGGAAGCAGCCAAGAAAAAAGGCGTGGAAATGATCATGCTTTACGCCAACAATGACCAGGAAAAACAGATCAAAGACGTGGAAGACCTGATCCAGCGGAAAGTCGATATCATCATCATGGGTCCGGTCCAGCAAAAAGGCAGCATGGTTGCTGTGGATGCCGCCAAGAAGGCCGGGATACCTGTCGTCACCCTAGCCAGAAAGTCTGATTCACCGAATGTCACCACCGGGGTAATCTTCAATGAGCCGCAGTTTGGCATCAACCAGGTAAACCAGCTCACCAAGGATTTCCCCAACGGAGCGAACGTCGTGTATCTGTTCGGCCCGGTCGGAGCAGGCTACGCCATTCAGCAGTATAATGACGGTTTCATGCCTGAGCTGGCGAAACATTCGAATTTGAAGATGCTTCAGAAATACGACTGTCCCGTTGATACCTCGGCCGAAGGAATGCGCAACGCTGAGGATGCCCTCGTCAAATACACCAACGTCGATGTCATCTGCGCCACCAATGACGACCTTGCGCTGGGAGCTGTCAGGGCCGTCGAAGCTGCGGGGAAATCCGGAAAGATCAAGGTATACGGCAGTTCAGCCCTGCCGATGGGAATGCAGGCCATATTCGACGGCAAGATGCATTTTACCAACCTCAAGAGTCAATCCGTCGAAGCCAACGTGGCTGTTGACCTTGCTATGAAGGTGCTCAACAAGGAGAAACTTGAACCGATGATCTATCTCCAGCCGACGGTTATCAGCAAGGAAAATGTGACTACCGTGAAAGATGCTATCTTTGGCGGAACGCTGGACGATCCGAAGGCCTTTGTGCCCAAGCAATAATTCCGCCGATGGAGGGCTTATGAAGGTTTATAAGAAAGGAACCGGGGGAAAATACACCCCTTTTAGCCATTACAATATGGAAACGCAGGTGATCTTCAATCCGCAGTCCGGTTGCCTGAAAGCAAACATAACTTTGTCGACGGTCGCCAAGGGGAGCGGCAGCGAAGACGAGGTCCATGACGATTCGGATCAGATTTTCTATTGTCTGCAGGGAACAATGAATGTCTATGCCAACAATAAGCTGCAGATAACCGCCGGTGAAGGCGACGCTGTCTTTGTGGCGGCAGGGGAGACGCACGCGGTGGTCAACGAGGATGATACCCAGCTGAGATATTTGGCGATCACCGTGCCGCCTCTGGTCCAAACCCATTAGAAAGGCCTGATTTGACGATGAGTGTAAGAATTGCCAGTATCGCGGATATTAAGCCCCTTAACCTCCCGGGCCGGGATTTATCCTGGCTGGTGACGCCAGAGACGATCGGAGCGCAGAAAATTTCGGTTAATATCATGACTTGTCCGGCCCGATCGGTGGTGAGGCCCCTTCACGCACATAAAGATATTGAAGAAGTTCTGCTGATTCTTGAAGGCGAGGGAGAGGTCTGGGTTGACGGTGAAATCGGAAAATTTAAAAAAGGTGATGCCGTTCTGCTACCTGAAAACTCGCGGCACCAAGTGCGGAACATCAGTGACGGACCTTTGATCACGGCCTGTATTTTCTCAGCGCCGACAACTCCTGCATCATTCGTCATGTATGAGGAAGACATGTTCGCAGAATAAGCAGTTTGATTAGGGTTTACCGTTTCAAAGTAAAAACAGTAAACCCTAATCCCTAATCCTTTACCATCAAATCCAAATATGGAATTGATGAAGATGGGTATTATTCTTATGGCTTGCAACCCATGCAGCGGCTGCAACCAGGTGGTTGCAAACTATCTTGCCAATCTTGAACGGGATAATACCTTGTGTAAGCTTGAAGATATACAATTGCATACGGACAGAATGCCAATATTCCTGCCGGTTTCACAGGAAAGTTCATCAGAACTTGTACAAGAAACTTGAATGACATGGCGGGAGTATATATACCGGGTTGCCCACCGCATCCTCAGGATATAAGCAAGAAATTAGACATTGATTCACCACAATTGTAATCGGATGAGCAAAATCAGCCGAACCGGGTTTAGCGCGATGGACTGATTTACATATCCGGGTGAGTATCATAATCAATAATCGGGAGGGTAATATTTAATGGCAAAAGTTGAGGTTGTTAAAACCGATGGGCGAGGTATCATTGCAGGAGATTTTCTCAATGAGGACAGGGAGCTTACCAGGGAACAGTGGCTGGAAGATTGTTTCCCCGAGTGGGGGACGTTGCTGAACCAACGTATCGCATCCTATAAAGTTCCTAAAGGGCAGGTTACCCTCTGGTGGCTGGGAGGCCCCTCTTGGGTATTGAAGACCGATGAGGACGGAGTATTCTTTATCGACGTATATTCAGGTTCTTCGATGTATACCAAGTATTATTTTTGCGGTGTATGCAAACAAGCCGGCGCAGAAAGTATCGACTGGCTGCGGGTAAACCCCCATCTCATAGACCCGTGGAAATTCGAGCGTCTGGACGGCGTGTTCTGTACCCATAGTCACCAAGACCACTGCGATGTCTACACCGTGAAAGCGACGATGCAAACCACCAACTGCCGGTTTTTTGCGCCACCGGTAACTGCTGACAAGCTGCGCCGGTTCAAAGTCCCTGAGTCAAGGCTGACGGTCGCCCAGGTGGGAGAATCGATTAAGGTACCTGGGGCAGAGGTCGATTTCCTGATTTGTTATGATGAAACAGCTATCCGTACCGGAGATTCCGGCGATGTAATTCCCTACGAGCAATGTGCGGTTAGTTATCTTTTTAAGACTTCCGGCGGCAATATCATGTTCCTTGGGGACACTTGGTTCCACAACGGCTATCGTGCTGTAGGGGAGAATTACGAGATTGACGTGGCTATTTTTGATATGGGAGCGAATGCTCCAGGGGCTACCGACAAAATGACGCCCTATGATTGCGCGCGACTGGGACAGACCTTAAACGCTAAAGTTTTAATCCCTGATCATTATGATAATTGGGCTAACACGGCGTCCGATCCCGAATTGCTTGTGAATCAGTTCGAGCGTATCGTAGGGGAAAATACGCCGGAGATAAAAACAGTAATCCTGCGTTGCGGCGCTCAGTTCAACTATCCCCAGGATCAAAACATCAAACGATATCGCTATCCGGACCAGCGCGAACGATATTGCCCCGAACGGTCTACATTGTACGGAGATGCCGCCAAGAGCATGAAGAAATAATTACTTTTAATGAGTCTTTACGTTTTGGGATAAGCGAAGAAAACCCAAATAACGCTGTAATCTCTTTACGCTTCGATGCCAGAGGAACTCTATACAACACAAATTATACTTATCGGCCATGTCGGTGGCGGGGATACTTATTGCAGCGGATTATCTACGCAACAAAGTCACTCGCCCAAAGAATGAGTAAGCAAGTTTTGTAATGTTTTTAGGAGTGAATATCATGGGTGAATTTTCGGGGGGAATTGTATTAGTGACAGGCGGCAGTAAGGGAATTGGCAGGGCTACCGTAAGACGCTTTTGCGAAGAAGGTGCCACTTGTATAATTGTCTGCAGACATGAAGAGGAATGCCAGAATTATGCCGCTGAACTTATGGATGAGGGTTTTCATGCGAGTGGCATTGCCGCCGATGTAAGCAAGGTTAGCGACATAAAGGAAATGGTAAATACTGCGGTTGGGAAGTATGGAAGAATCGACGTTCTTGTCAATTCCGCAGGCGTAAATATCAGAAAGATGTCTGTCGAGTATAGTGAAGAAGAATGGGACTATATCATCAATATCAACCTCAAAGGCTCATATTTTTCTTGCGTCGAGGTTGGTAAACATATGGTTGCCCAGGGATCGGGAGCAATTATTAACATTGCATCGCTGCAAAGCCATATTACTCTTCCTCGGCTTTCCATTTATGCTGCAAGCAAGGCTGGGATCAAACAATTTACGAAAGGTCTTGCCAATGAATGGGCTCAATCAGGTGTGCGGGTAAACTCTATTTCGCCCGCTTTTATTGCTACGCCGTTAGTAGAAAAAGTATTGCAGGATCCGGTATGGCGTCAAATCATTGAGTCTCGCACACCAATGAAACGCCCTGGTACGCCTGAAGAAGTGGCTGACCTGATCGCTTTCCTGGCTTCTTCCCGGTCGAGCTATATAACCGGTACTGATATTACTATTGATGGCGGATGGACTGCAAGCTAATATTTTGTTGATTTTAATACCCGGATTGCATGATAAGATATAGGTTGACTTGTGGGGTCGTTCGGGATGACTTGCCTTTCGGTTCCCACCGGAGAAATCAACCTAAATACGTAATTGAGTAACCGACATCGGCACGAAAGAGCTTGACCAAATGTTAACACCAGCATGATTTAAGTATATTGCCATAACTATGACATTGAGGAACAAATCGTTATATTTAAGAACTTCTAGAGACAAGATTAAAAGCGTCGCCCTATAGGCGACGCTTTTAATCTTGTCAGATTCTACAGGTAAAGAGAAGAATTCCAGTAGTGTGTGTAAATGGATTTTCCACTTCTTTCTGTACTAAATGAGGACAGGTAGAAGCAAATAAAGTTTGCCCAGAAATGTGCGACATATCCATTATTTCAATTAAATCGTGAGACAGAATTTGATGTTGAATGTGCGTAAAGTGAGATTAATGGCGCAGAACTTCCCCATGTGTTCACAAGCAAATGTTGAAAGGATAAACTATATGGGCTGCAGAACTTATTGGCATAAGTCAAAATTAGCTGTGCTCTACTATGCAATCGCTTTACAGTAACATCTCTCGCCTCTGAGAAAAATTTGTTTGGCGGCAAGCCTGTAGCT
>Ga0316229_1003851_pt1 | contig 11417 bp, 19 predicted proteins | sample TBH18023metaG_FD_206011 | JGI IMG/M metagenome (GOLD analysis project Ga0316229, IMG submission 206011) | Freshwater microbial communities from Trout Bog Lake, Wisconsin, USA - TBH18023 | ecosystem: Environmental > Aquatic > Freshwater > Lake > Hypolimnion/Profundal zone | place: USA: Wisconsin...
AATCATTCTAAATAGCAAATAAATTATACAGTTACAATCCTATTGCATATCTTTGGTGTATATTAAAAAACAAACAAGAAAATGATTACAGTTAGATTTAAAAAAGACAACCTTTTGGAAGAAGTAGCTTCTTTCCACACTACACAAGCTTTTGATGCTTGTTGCCCTGCTCTTGAGATATTAGCTGAAGAGTTAGGAATGCTCTTTGAAGTAGTAAAGTCTGTAAAAGAAAAGACTATGTTGGAGTGGTTACAACAACTTCCTGAACCTTACAGGACTCAAGCAATTGATAATGCTGAACCTTTGAGACTTCTTTTAACAGGTTATTCAGGACTTAGTGGTTGGTCTAGTGGAGTACTTCCTGAAGCATTTGTTTGGAGTTATACTCCTGAAGGAAATGAATATTGGAAAGAGTTACACAATACATTATTGATGGAGGAGGGTAATGTATAATGAAAACTATAAAAGAATGGTTACAAGAACTTCCTGAAGAATTAGGGGAAAAGGCACTTGGATATACTCACGAAGAACTGTTAGATATTGAAATTTCTTCTCTTAGAGGAGCTTTGTATGGAGCTTTTGCTTGGGAAGAAACTCCTGAAGGACACACCTACTGGTGTAATATTAAAATGGAATAGAGGAAGGAGATATATGTTAAGTATTCCCCTCTTAGTTTTGATAGTTATAATTTACTTTCAATTTGAGCATTCTAGGAATGTAAAAAGAAGATAAGATATTTGGTGGATGTTACAGTAATACTTATGGCAATGTGGGAACTCCTATAAGTGAGATAACAAAAATAAGGCTGTAATACCTTTATATAGTAGATCGATTGTATAAAGGAATGTTTGGAAAGAGGGGGTTCGATTCCCCCCATCCACCCAACACAATTTAAAATCAAATAATTATGAAAAATTCAGTTTCATTTACCGTTGAAGTAGAGTTTAGTGATGAAGTTAAAGAGGAGCAGGTCCAGGAAATAGCTAATCACATTTTAGATGCATTAGTCCGGCAGGTAGATCATGCAGAAGGTATTGCTCCTTATTGGGGTACTTATGTTACTGAACATATCAGGGTAAGAGATAATTTAAATATCATAGATCCGGTTATACATTCTTTTTAATATAATAAAAGAAATACAAGTCTTATTTAGAATCAATCTAAATTGCAAATAAATTATACAGTTACAATCCTATTGCATATCTTTGATTTATCAAATTAAAATTATATAAACATATGAAAGATTTAAAAGATTATTCAGATGAAGAACTCCGTAAAGAGTTAGAGTCTAGAGGTTACCAAACAAACAACCTTTGGCATATTGATGATGTTGAAAGTAAGCTAATTCAATTAGATATTGACCCTGAAGCTTATTCTACTGAGGACAAAAGAGATATTCTTATTTGGGCTCTTAACAATGAAGCAGTTTACTCTGCTGTTTGGGATGCTATTGAAGAAGAGATTTCTCAAAGTTAAAAAATAAAAAATCATATGAAAATTGAATTAAAGAAAGTAAGTGTTAGTCTTCGCAGGAGTGAAGAAACATTAAATTTTGTAGCAGATGTTTATCTTAATGGTAAAAAGGTTGCTACTGCTGATAATGATGGTAGAGGAGGAGAGACTTGTATAAGACCTTATACTGACTACAAAGATATTAATAGTATGGTAGAGTACTGTAAAACTCTTCCCCATGCAGAATATAGGTATGATGGAAAAACTCTTTCCTATGAAGTAACTTTACCAGTTTACATTGACCAACTGGTTGAGGAATATCTCAAAGCTAAAGATTTGGAGAATAGCTTTAAGAAGGGTATTGTGTATATAGACCCTAATCAAAAAGGAGAAAGAATTCTTGAGTGGAAAGGAAAGAAACTTAAAGATATGTTGTCTACTCCTCTAAGTAGGATTATAGTTAAAGGAGCTTTAGATACCTTAAAAGCTAGGGGATGTACTGTATTGAATACTAATATCCCTAAAGAAGTTTATTCTTGATAAATAAAATTTGTTTTTTTAATATATTTCCTTTTTTTAATTGTTTTGTGAAAACCTTAACGGTGTATAGGTTAACCGTTTTACAAAAACTATCTTTTTATTCTTATATACAAGTATGATCAATATTGAAGTTAAGAATCCTATATTATCCTGGGTTGTGAAGGTAAACGGTAAAGTAGTATTCAGATCATTTAGTGTTATTGAATGTTATGACTACATGAATGATTGTAATATTAAAGGTAAACCGGTTGCAGATTATAAAGTAGCTGTTATTTAAAGTTATGAAAGTATTAGAATTATTTGCGGGTAGCAGGTCTTTTGGTAAAGTAGCAGAAAGTAGAGGACATGAAGTATTTTCTGTAGATTGGACTAAATATGATGATATAGATTTATCTATTGATATAGAGTTCTTAACTCCTGATATGATCCCTTTTGTCCCCGATTATATTCACTGGTCCCCAGACTGTACTACGTATACTATAGCAGCTATTTCTAAACATAGAAATGGAACTGAACCTAAAAGTGATTATGCTAAGAAGTGTGATAGAGTTAATCAACATGTAATAGAATTGCAGAATTATTGGTTATCTATTAATCCTAACATGAAATTTACTATTGAGAATCCTCGTGGTATGCTAAGGAAGATGCCTTGGATGCAACAGTTTAAAAAATATACCGTTTGGTATTGTCAGTACGGAGATGATAGAGCGAAACCTACTGATATTTGGACTAACATAGATTCCTGGAATCCTAGACCTCCTTGTCATAATGGTAATAAAAACTGCCATCATCAACCAGCTCCGAGAGGATCAAGAACCGGAACTCAAGGAAAAAAAGGAAGTTATGATAGATCAATCATTCCCGAACAATTATGTACTGAAATAATATCTTGTTTAGAATCATTCTAAATAGCAAATAAATTATATGGTTATATTTCTTTTACTTATATTTGAAGTATGAAAACAAAAACATTTACTATTTGGAATGGTACGGATAATATTCCTGCTACTTTCCACAATTATAGCAGTAAGGAAGAAGCTGAGCAAGCAGTAAAAAGCTTGAGAGAACGTTATAAGGCTCAAGGATATTACAGGGATAATAATTGGAATAAGATTTCCCCTGAAGATATTAATTATGTAATTGTTGAAAACTAGTTTTATAATTATGGACAGCGTATCTTATTTAGGGGCAATAGTACAAGGTATTATGTTTGTCCTGATCCTTATAGTTTTAATTGTTAATTTTGATTCAATAAAGAATGATTTATGACACTTACAACATTAATCCCATCTTTAATTATACTGAACGGTATAGTTTATCTTATTAATCACTTATCATTAAGAGTAAAATGAAATTACTATCCAATGAACAAGCAGATGAAATTTCTAATATCTGCCAAGAATTATATGAGGTCAAAGGGCCAGGGGAAGTGTACAAGTTTGCAGTATTCCATGATTTGGATTATACTTACTGCAGGTTCTGCCATGCAGATACACCGGATATTCCTAGAGCTACGGGGCTAGAGTGTGCTTTGTGTGGACAAGATAAAGGATACTTATAAGATCCGGATCTTTTTAATTCCTTATTTAGAATCATTCTAAATTACAAATAAATTATACAGTTACAATCCTATTGCATATCTTTGAGGCATGAAAACATACAAGATACAAATAAGAGACACAGGTAGAGTTATCGAGGATAATATACCTAGTTTAGCAGTAGCTTTAGACTTAATGCACTCAATGGAAAAAGATGATGCTATTAATGAGGAGTACACCTCTAACTACTATGAGATAACATCAGTAGATGAATCTACATTCGTAGGAGTTTGGGGAAATTGGGATGATATGGCTTCATGTACTTATGAGACTGGTGTAGATAGTAAATTAGGTTCTCAGTACTTCAATGAAGGAAATGGTTATGAAGTAGAAGACATCCAAGCTATTCATTCATTACAAGTTCATCAAATTTATCGGGTTTCAGGTGGTAATCACTTTGTAGTAAGAGTATCATGAAAAAGGTTTCTTTGAATGTATTAGTAGCTTGTGAGGAATCGCAGGCTACTACTAAAGAACTTAGGTTACTAGGACACAATGCTTACTCTTGTGATTTACAAGAATGTAGTGGGGGAAATCCTCAATGGCATTTCAACTGTGATGTCTTTGAAGTTATTAAAGGCAGCGGTATTACTCAAGATGGTACTAAGGTATCAGTCCCCAAATGGGATTTAATGATTGCTCACCCTCCTTGTACTTACCTTACTGTTAGTGGGGCAAGATGGTTCTATCATCCTGAAGACAAGCATTTACCTGCAGAGCAAAGAAGACCCCACCCTAACTATCCTAATAGGGCAAAGGACAGGCAGGATGCATTAGAATTTGTTAAAGCACTATTTGATTCACCTATTGATTATATTGCAATAGAGAACCCCGTAGGTACCTTAAATACAAAGTGGATGAAACCTAATCAAACTATTCAACCTTGGATGTTTGGACATGGGGAACAGAAAGGTACTTGCTTGTGGTTAAAGAATCTACCTTGTTTAGTTCCTACTGATATTGTAGAGGGAAGAGAGCAAGCTATTTGGAAGATGTCTCCTTCTGCAGATAGGGGAAAGAAGAGAAGTGTAACTTACTCAGGTATAGCTAAAGCAATGGCTAGTCAATGGACTGATTATATTCTTAATATAACAAAATATACTAAATAAATTATACAGTTACAATCCTATTGCATATCTTTGGGTAACAAATAAAATAAAATAGGTCATGAACAAAGAACAATTTAAAAAACAGTACAACTTAACAGAGGAACAGTTTACTGGAAAACAAATCGTTGAGGGATATTTAGATCTATACAGCTTAACCTCTATTCCGGAAGGCTTTAATCCAACCGTTGAGGCAAATTTAAATCTAAGCGGTTTAACCTCTATTCCGAAAGGATTTAATCCAACCGTTGGAGGAGATTTATATCTAAGCAGCTTAACCTCTATTCCGGAAGGCTTTAATCCAACCGTTGGAGGAGATTTAGATCTAAGCGGTTTAACCTCTATTCCGAAAGGATTTAATCCAACCGTTGAGGAAGGTTTATATCTAAACAGCTTAACCTCTATTCCGAAAGGATTTAATCCAACCGTTGGGGGAGATTTATATCTAAGCGGTTTAACCTCTATTCCGAAAGGATTTAATCCAACCGTTGAGGCAAATTTATATCTAAGCGGTTTAACCTCTATTCCGAAAGGATTTAATCCAACCGTTGGAGGAGATTTATATCTAAGAAGCTTAACCTCTATTCCGGAAGGCTTTAATCCAACCGTTGGAGGAGATTTATATCTAAACAGCTTAACCTCTATTCCGAAAGGATTTAATCCAACCGTTGGGGGAGATGTTTACCTTCCCAACAAGCTACAATCCAAGCTTAAGTACACTAAGCTTAACAGAAACATTCCAATAAGCTTTCAAAATGGTAAGTACATTAAGATAGATGGTATCTTTACCGAAGTGGTTAACCACAAAGGAAATGTTTGGAGAGTTAAAAAGCTTAACAATACAAAAGAATTCTACCTGGTTACTGACGGAGCTGGTAAATACGCTCACGGAGATACTTTAGAACAAGCTAGAGAAGACCTTGTTTATAAAATATCTGAATCAGCCGATAAAAACAAATATCAGAAGCTTACCCTTAACTCTACTTTAAGTTTTGAAGAGGGAGTAGAAGCTTACCGGGTAATCACCGGAGCTTGCAGCTTTGGCGTAAAGGATTTTGTAACTACTAAAGGAGTAGAAAAGGATAAAGCTTATTCTGTAGCTGAGATAATAGAGCTGACCAAAGGAAGCTACGGAAGTGAATCATTTAAACAATTTTTTAAATAATCCTTTGATAGTACAATTGTATTGCATATCTTTGTGTAAACATTTTTAAAACAAACAAAAAATAAAAGTTATGACAACAAACACTTTAACATTAAAAGCTTTACCACTAGATGTGGTTAAGAATCGTGCTCCCCAAGCTTTTGCTAAGACTGCAGCACCATCTGTTTCAAATCGTTACACTTTCTTATCTACTGAACGTATCATTGAAGATATGGGCAAATTAGGATGGCAAGTATGTGATGCTAAAAGCAAACGTGGACGTAAACAGGTTAGCAATGAATTTGGTAATCACATTGTAAAGTTCTTTCATCCCGAAGTTTACATTAAAGATGGGGAAGGAAATAAAGAAGCTTACATTAATATCTTAGTGATGAACAGTCACAATGGTGTAGGTTCTTTCAGGTTAGAAGCAGGTATCTTCCGTTTGGTATGTTCAAATGGTCTTGTGATCAAAGATAAAGATATGGGTACTTTCAAGATTAGACACAGTGGATACTCTTTTGAGCAATTGCAGAATGTACTGTCTACTCTTACTGAATCTCTCCCCCAAGTTGCAGAGAAGATTACTGTGTACTCTAACAAGTTAATGACTGAAGAACAACAATATTCTTTTGCAGAGAATGCTTTGAAACTACGTAATGGTGGTAGAGAAGCTACTAAAGAAGAAATTGAGTCTGTGCTTATCTCTCGCAGGGATGAAGACAATGGAGATGACTTGTGGAAAGTACTTAACAGAGTACAAGAGTCTATCTTAGGGGGAGGTAACTTAGTAGTAGGTTCTAACGGTAAACTACGTAGAGCCAGAGGCATCAAGAATATAGAAAAAGATTTACAATTAAATCAGGCTATTTGGGAGCTTTCAACCCAATATGCAAACTAAAAAGAAGTTTGTTTTCATATGTATACCAATCAAATCACATACACCGTTCTTTATTAATCATTTTTTTAACCCTTCTAAATTCTCTTGTCTTGTATGTGTGATAAGAGAATTTTTTATACTACCTTTGTAAGATTGTATATTTAAAAAAAATTATAAAAATATATTATGGAAAATAATATTAGTGAATTGCAACAAAGACAGTTAGAGTTCCTGGAAGATACCATTAAGTACTATTCTGAGGATCCTTCTGGTAGAAGATCAGTAGAGAATCAATACCAAAACAGAAAAGAAGCCCTATTAGAATTAATAAGGGAACACAATGAAAACTGTATGAGATACCTTGATTACAGTAGCGTAAAACACATGAACGTACAGATTTTAGAAAACCTGTACAACCATGATGAAACAATGATGGACTTGTATTCACAAGAGTTACTTTTACTGGAAGCTAAATGGCAGTTGAAATGAGTAAATTTATCATAAAAGGTCAATTAGATTTCGGTAGAGTATCTAATTTTGATAGAATTATAATAGTACATCCCAAAAGTAAATGGAGAATGGATTTATTGGGTAGGCTACAAGAACTACAATTAAACGCCCGAGACAATAAAATACAGTTTAATTACACTATTTCAGACACTTTATTAACAGATATTGAACTTCAAGAGAATTTAATAAAGAAACTTGCAGGTTGTTTAGATACTGACTTTTCAACGTATGAGACTGGTTATAGTGAATACACGAGTTGTACAGAGTATGTATCTACACTTTCTATTGGTGGGCACGATTTAATGAAAGAATTAAGAAACAGTAAGGGGAAATACATACATATAGAGGTTTATTACAAATCAATTTTTGAAAAATTATGATAACCCGTAAACTTAAAAAATGCTCTGTGTGTGACGTTCCAAGTGTATTATGGAAAGCTAACCCACCTATGTGTAAAGACTCGTAATATCGGGATTATTTAATGATTAAGATGTAGATTCTAATTAAAAAATACTATATTTGTCCCCTTATACTTACTTAAGTATACAATTGTATTGCAAGTATCTAATAGGTAAGTGTATTGGGACATTTAAAAATATTGCATTTAAATCATTTTAACCTGATAAAAAAAATTACTTAGTGTATTGAGAATACAAAATCAAATTAAATTATAATATATATATAGATATGAAAATTAAAAATTTAATAAATGAAAATGAATTCAAGCCAGTAGAAATTACTATTGTACTTGAATCCCAAGGAGAAGTAGATTTGTTGTGGGATATGGGAAATATGAATTCAGGAACCCTATTAGACTTTCTTGATACCCATCAAAACCAGTTACCAAATCGTTATTGTGAGATTGATATTGAGGAAGTATTTCACGCATTAAGTGATGTATTAGAGGATTTACATAGTCCAATGTTTTAAACCAAGCTTATATATACATATATGAAAAAATTAACTATTAAAGAGCAAAAGCTTAAGCTGCTAGAAGAAACAGTAGCTTACTACGAACAGGATCCTTCCAGGAGAGCAATTTATGATGATGGAAGATGTGCCTACAGAATAAAATGTGAAGATGGTACCGTAAAGAAGTGTGCAGTAGGTAGACTAATACCTGATCATCGGTACGATTCTAGTATAGAAGGATATACTCTTGAAGATCTATACAATGAAGAAGAAATGCTACATAAAGTACTTCCTAAAAAATATTCTAAATTAGGATATAAGTTTTTAAATAGTCTTCAAAAATTACATGATTTTGATAATTATTGGACAGGATCATTTGCAGCTGAAAAGAGATTGGGTAAAGTAGAAGTAATCAAAAATTCAATTTTAATTGGAGTAATATGAAAGAAGTACATATTACATTTGGCTTTGAAGGATCTGATCGTAGACTAATGATCTACTTACATCCAATGACATGGAACTACAGCTCTATCCCAAGGGAGGATGAGTTTGTGATATTAAGTAATTTTATTGACGATAGATTCCTGGATCTAGGTGACAAAAATATTAAAAAAATACATGAATGTAAGTGGATAGTTCATAAGCTCACTTGGACTGGTCCTGGTAAGGTAACTATAGACTTACGTGAGTGGTAAATATTTAATAGATAATACAATACAATTGCATTTTCTTATCTATATTTTACATTTATCTATATATAAACATAGTGATACAGGCGGAATATCAATTAACTTAAATAACAGCCTAATTAAAATCATCGCGATAATTGGCGCTTCCGCAGCCGGAGTGGCAACAATATTTACTTTAATTGATTATTTTATTAAGATAATTCATCATGTTCGATAAAAAGATATCTGCCATATTTGATGACATGCACAACGAGTATGATCAGATTAATGATTTGTGGTACTCATGGTTATTTTCTAGATTACATTACTTAATTAGCAAAAAAATAACATCGAAATGGAAACATAAACACAAAGTACTTGATATTGGATGTGGAACCGGTTTCCAATCACTACTCTATTCGCGATGGGGAGCAGAAGTTGTAGGTATCGATATATCCGAAAAACTTATCCAAGAAGCGCGGAATAAATTAGATGGATTTAACGATTCGGGAGCCCTAAGTTTTTTTGATCCCAAATTTGACTTTGCATTAAAGTACGAAAAGAAATTGCAAGCTCTGCTTCGTAATAAAGCGAGTGGGGCACCGGTTATACCTCCGATATTTCAAATTGGTGATGCACAAAAGTTAGATTTTAAAGATGAAAGCTTTGATCACATTAATTGCTGCGGAAGCACGCTTAGCTTTGTCGAAGACTATATTTCAGCGATACATGAAATAGATAGATGCCTAAAACCTAACGGTACTTTCATTTTTGAAGTAGAATCAAAAAATAATCTTGATTTAATATGGACCTTATTAGACTCGAGTTTATTTTTTGGTGCCTTAAAATATGAAACCTCTTTCAAAGAGGCTGTGAAACAAACTTTTTTTAAAATCGGCAAGCATATTAAGGTAGAATACCCATTCGGGGACGTCAAAGATCCGGTATATATGGATATTCAATTATTCAAAAAAAGTAAGTTAATCAAAGAACTAAAATATTGTGGACTAAAAGTTGAAAAATGTTATTCCATTAATTCAATTACCAATTTAATACCAAGTACCATATCAGATACAAGTAATCCAGGCCCGATTTTAACAACGGCCTTTTCGCTTCTATCTGCACTCGAAGATAAGTTTACTTTTTTTCTTCCAGGATGCAGCTTAGTGTTAATTGGAAGGAAAATTAATAGTAATTGATAATAACGTGATCATAACATTTTCGCTTTTCCATGGAACTTCTGACAGTGTTAATTAAAATGCGCATTTATCTATATATAAACATGATAGAAATTAAAGCTAATACATCCCTTAACTTAAGGACCATGACACTTAAGAGTAAAGTAGGTTTTGGACATCTTAAGAACTTTATGATAGGGGAACTAATTCAAATGAATAGAAGTAAGGAATTACTTAACTACTACTATAATCTAGGAATGGTAAACTTCAATCAAGAAGTAAAAGATCTACTGTGTATCACTCCCTCAAGAGAAATACCTAAGCCTGGTAAACTTCCTAAAGAAGAAGCATCAAAAAAAGTGTACCTTTGCTATAGGGATATATTGGATAAGCTTACAGATATTCAACGTATAAAAGATATCTCTGTAGTTAGGAGGCAATTAAAGGATGAAAAGAAAGCTAAATCAATAGGTACCTCAAACGTATTTAATAGTAAAGAATTGTTGCAAGGTAAGAATCACGGAAGATAATGAAATAATACTTCTCGATTAGTACTTATCTGATCTTTTATACAATTGTATTGTAACTTCAATACAGCCTCTATAAGACACTTTCTTTAGTAAATGGTATACAAGTATCATTAAATAGGATATAATTGATTCTAGAGCTTCTAATGAAGTGTACAATTGTATTGCACCTATAGCTCAGTTGGTCAGAGCAACAGACTCATAATCTGTGGGCCCTTGGTTCAAGTCCAAGTGGGTGCACTTACTACACTAAAATATATTTTAGATATATATATAAATTTAGGGTTATTGTTTTATACCCTTAAAGGTATAGATATAAGATATAGATTAAAATTATACCTGAAGAGGTATATATATATACAATTGAATTGCACCTGTAGCTCAGTTGGATAGAGCAACTGATTTCTAATCAGTAGGTCCTTGGTTCGAGTCCAAGCAGGTGTACACTTTTATTTTTATATTAGTATACTCCTATCTCTTTGTTGTACACATTTGAGTTCCTTCTTACCATGAGGGCTTTGATCTCTAGTGCTCTTTGTTTAGATAAGTTTGATTTAATTGTTTTAACAGTGAAGTATTCATCGTAGTCTTCTCCTGCTTTATTAATGTCACTAGCCATATCTTTAGATCCACCACCGGTTGTTTTAGATTTTACATATGTTCTCATCTTAGAGATCACTTCTCCTGGTGACATAAAAGAAGATATTAAATATACTTTTTTACCAAAGTTCTTGGTCTTCTCTTTTTTATTAGAGATTTCATATACAGTATATTTCTTTTGAGAGTCTGCTTTCTTTTTTCCTGCTTTAGTTCCGGTGGTTATTGCTTCATTCATATATAAAAATGCAATTGTATTGTATGTTTGTATTACATATATAAATAGTTGGGATCTGCAGTTAATG
>Ga0316229_1003852_pt1 | contig 11417 bp, 7 predicted proteins | sample TBH18023metaG_FD_206011 | JGI IMG/M metagenome (GOLD analysis project Ga0316229, IMG submission 206011) | Freshwater microbial communities from Trout Bog Lake, Wisconsin, USA - TBH18023 | ecosystem: Environmental > Aquatic > Freshwater > Lake > Hypolimnion/Profundal zone | place: USA: Wisconsin...
TACGCGTGAGATGCTGGCGGAAGCCGCCAGCGGCGGGTTCTACGAGCACAAGCTGAACCGGCAAAAATACCCGCGCCTTCAGCTCCGCACCGTGAAGGAATTGATGGAAGGCAAGAACATCGAGCGCCCGTCCAACGTCGCCGCCGTGGACGAGACTTTCAAAAAGGCATTGAAGGCAAAGGTCAGGGGTGGAGAACAGCCAGCGCTGGAATTCTAAAATCCTTGCCCACTCGCCGCGCCAAAGCGCAGCGAAGGCAGGTCTAAAAAAAAGGTGTCTCCCGCATAACCGCCTATCTGAGCGACAGAAAACGCGTTCCGCATGAATGCATATTTAGCCAAATCGGCGGTTGTGTATCAGGCAGGAGGCGTCAATACGTTCCACCACGACCTCAATATCAAGCCCGGGAATTGGTGTTCCGTATGCTCCATTCAATCTTTCTGCCCGCAACCGTTGAGCCAAAAGCGCCGGTCGTTCAAGGTTGGGTGTCCGCCTGCTCAAAGGTATCTAGTATGACATCAAAGGAATCCATGAGGTCGAAGTTATCGCCGAAGTCAACGGTGAACTGTCCATTGGCATTGGGCCGCGACAGCACATGGCCGTCGGCGAATAGAATGTCAGAAAACCGCTGCCGGTGATGCGTGCTGGGGGTGACGCCAAAAGTGGCCATGGCTTGGCTGCAAAGGAACTGTGTGTCCATGACCAGTGCGCGGATGGGCAAGCCGTTGCGGTTGTCGCCCAGATTGTCGAGGCGAAGGTGGTCGGTGGGACTGGTGGCGGGACTGCCAAACATTTGGGTGTTCCCGCCGTGCCGGTAGTAGTAGCTGCATTGCGCTTGGCGGATGCCGACATTGGCAAGCTGGGCGTCCGCATTCACTGTTTGGTCGCTGCTCAAACAAAACAGCACTTTCGGTTGGCTGCCCAGTTGCTGGTTTAAGAGCAGACCCAGCGCCACCGGGGCGCCGCTGCCCAGCGAGATCAGACTCGTCGGCGCGCCGGTGGAGGGATACAGGTCGAGCGGACTGATGAACGGCGGAGCGACGGGACCATAAGGAATATATCCTCCAAAATCCGCGGAGTAGTTTCGGATGGCAATGCCGATTTGCCGCAAGTTGGACAGGCACGCAGTCCGGCTGGCCTTCTCCTTGGCCGCCGTCAGGACGGGCAGGAGCAACGCCGCCAGAATGGCAATGATGGCAATTACCACCAGCAACTCGACGAGTGTGAACGCCCGCTGAAATGAGATCAGCCCTGGAAGGATTGTTGGATAGGTGGAGGAATGAATTGCTGCGTGTCGGCGCCGTGCCCAAGAATCCAGCAGTCCAATTATCCAGCAATCCTTTTTGTTAGCTGTGTCCATCTGCGGTCCGACTGAATCGTTCCGCCTAAGGCAATTGGTGCGCCACGTAAAAGCGCTGGTTGAGGCCGGCCGCCGGGTTGGTGAACGAAATTGTCCCGATAACATTGGTCAATATAACCAATCTGGTCCAACTCGACAAGGGCAGCGAAAGGTCAGACGTGCCCAGAATTTCAAAATGAGTTCCGGGATCGCTTTGCAGGGTGAGGCCGAATTGCCCGCCGGTGAACACTGGATGTGAAAGCATCGGCCCGGCCTCGACCAAACGGACATTGTCAACATCCCAGTATCCGCCTTGAAGGTCCGACCCGACGGTGGACGCAATCTGCACTCCGATGTGCTGGCCCGCCCAGGCATCGCCCGGCTGAACCGTGGGCGTCTGCACCTGGCAATCAACTAAATGCGTGGTTGTGGGAAACAAAGCCGTGCTGTTGGTGATGGTGGCTGCGGCCACGATCACCTGGTTGCTGGAGGTATCGCGGTAATAGAGGCTCAACTGCAAGGTCGCGCCGGGCTGCATGCCGCCCCCGCCGCCGATGACGCCGACGGTGAGTTTATACGATCGGCCGACGTTGAATTGGGCATTGAACGCATGGCTGGCATTTGTGCTGGCGTCGTCAATCGAATCATAGTCCTGAAAAATGGCCACGTCGGGATCGGCAAACATGAACGCAGCTTGGAGGCCGTCACAGTCATCAATGAAGCTACTCTGAGTAGGGTCGTTATAAAACGTGCCCATATTATAGGCCCAAGCCCAATATTGGGTGGGAACGTACCCGTCTGGTTGGGCTGATTTTTCCCAGGCCGCCAGGTTGGGAATGGCGGGATAGCCTTCGGGCACAACCGGCGTTTCAAAGGAAGCGTTGGGAATGTAGATGGCGCCGGCGCGAGCGAACATGGCTAGCTGCGTTAGCAGCAAGCAGAGCAGAGCGCGGCGCACGCCAAGGGAAATTTTTTTGTTCGGCATGGATTGTTATGCTTCACTGCCTTTCGGACGGCACTCTCGATTATGGCGGCATAGAAACCAGCGCGCGAACCGGAAGTCAACTGCGAAGCTGGGATAAATTAAACTATTTCCGGCGGCTACAGACAAGCATATTCCCCTTCCATGTGTCATGATCTGACGATCATGCGCATGGAAGTCTTGGCCGGCAGCGATCGGATGAGTCCGAGTTTTGGTGTTGGTGATATTGGGTCAAAGATTTTTGCTCAAGAATTCGTAGCTTGTGTGAACGTAGTCCCAGAGCGGACCCTGGCCGTTGTCTTGCTCATACATGTACCACTCGATGCCCGCATCTTTGCCCGCCGCGAAAACTTCTTTCCACGGCACCTGTCCCTGGCCGAGCGCCATCAAGGTATGCTTCTTGCCCTCGACCGTAACGTCCTTGGCGTGGACGACCGCGATCCGGCCTTTCAGCTTGCGAATGTAGGCCGGTACATCAACGCCCGCCGCAAACGCCCAAGCAATGTCCAGCTCCACACATAAATTCTCCGGCTTGGTCGAGTCCATCAGAATCTGATGCTTGGTGCGGGGATCGCCGGGAAACTTGGCGAACTCAACGGTATGGTTGTGAAACGACAGCCGCATGCCAACATTCCGCAACTTGGCGCCGAGTGCGTCGAGGCGCTGACAGCCTCTCAGCCACGCCTCCAGATCGGCGGTGCAATCGCTCATCATGCCGCCTGGGGCCACATCCTTGTTGCCCACTGTCTTCCAGAACGCGACGGTTTCATCGAAATTCTTTTCAAACGACTCAATCGTGGTATGGCACGTGATACACTTCAGGCCCGCTTTGTCCAGCGCGGCCCGAATTTTGTCGGCCGGCAGATTGGGCATGCCGCTCCATTGCACATAACGCCAGCCCATGTCGGCGGCCCGTTTGAGTGTGCCTTCCAAGTCCTGCTTCGCAGCCTCGCGCACGGTGTAAAGCTGCAAACCGAAGCCGGGCTTGGTCCCGCCGGCATCGTCCGCAGCCCATACCATTTGGCTCGATAGCGCCAACAACCCCAGCGTGCCCAAGGCTTCCCGACGTGACATTTTATTGAGATCTGTTTTCATAGATTGATATTCTTTTGCAAAAGTGTGTGATGGCAGTATGGTTCGACCGAAAGCATAAGCATGCGCGCACCCGCCAGGTCAAGATAATTCGGTTCTCGCGGGCTTATCCGCTTATCCGCCGCCGATCTGGTAACAGATTAGCGTGGTGTTGCCGCGCAAATATAGCCGGCTGCCAACGATCATGGGCTGCTGCGGCATGCCGAGAGGTATTCCGGGGGCGACTCTGCCCCATTCCTGATATCCTTCGCGACTGGCTGCCAGCAGAACCAGCGCATCGCTTCTGGTCACCGCAAATATCAAGCCGTCCGCAATGGTCAATTGCCGGTCGGTCTTCCAATCGTCGCCCTCCTGTTGCCACAGCAGTCGGCCATCCTCCAGGGCCGTGCATTGCAGGGCGTCGTGTTCGCTGCCCTTGCCAAACCCAAACACCGCTCCATTGAAGATGCTCGGCGTATGAAACATATTGCATTGAAGCCGATGATCCTGATAAACGAGTCGCGGAACAATCGTGTCGCCGACGGCGGTCATTTCGAGGCATTGCGAGAAACCCGCGCCGTTTTGACAGGCGGTAAGCAAGAGCCGCGTTCCCATCGCCACCGGGGTGGGACAGGAGCCGGAGGGAGTGGGCTGATCCAGTTTCCAATGCCACAAAACCCGGCCGGTCCGGGCCTGCACCCCCATGACATCGTTCCGAAAAACGGACACAATCACCTGTGGAATGCCGCCGACTTCTTGGTAAATGAGCGACGAACCGGTCACGAACACATGCTTGTGCCCCGCGTCCCGGTCCTCCGCGACCTTCCATCGCAATTTGCCTGTCAGCTTATCCACGGCGGCGAGAATATTGGAGCGCCCGCCGCCGCCCACGTAGAGCGTATCGTTGACAATCAAGGGCGTGCTGCCTTCCGAACTGTTGAAGTCCTTGAATTCGCTCCAAAGCGTTCGGCCATCGTTGGTGCTCAGACATAAGCACGGACAGCGTGGCTCCCAGAGATCGCCGTTCTCACAGTCATATGGAAACACGTAGAGTCGGTTGCCGTCCAGAATCGGCCCATCAACCGGTCCGATGACCACATGGTGGTTATCCTTGGGCAACAAAAGTTGCTTCCAGAGCGTCCGACCCGTGGCCGCCTCCAGGCAGATCGCGTATTGCTGTTTGTCAATTTGGGTGAGCGTGTATAAGCGGCCTGCCGATTCGGCGATGGCGCTCTTGCCGTTGCCGATCTCCGAGCGCCACAATTCGCGCGGTCCACCCGGGGGCCAGCGGCGCAGCAGCCCGGTGGCAGCATAAACGTTGTTGCCGTCATTCGGCAGAAAGCGCGGCAGGTCCGCAGCGGTGGAGGGGCCAGCCGACGCCAACTGTGACATGAGCAGGCACATGAAGATGCCGCGCAAGCCGGGTAGATTAAGCTGCAACGTATGGACTTTCATTTTCATGTTCTTCATGGTGTCGTTGAAGTTGAGCACACTCAGTTACCGATGCGGTAAAGGTGAGTCTGACTGCGAAGGAACAAGTTCCCATCCACCGCAGCAGGTGAGGCGAAACCGCCTTCGTCGAGTTGCCCGCCGCCACAGTGCCGCAAAGGGTCAGCACAGCAAGACCAAGCCTCAGGCTTTTTTTCATTGTCTTCACGGAGTAGTATGCGAGGATAGAATTTAACTTCGGTGTTTCACAGCATTTCGTCCATCCTCCTCGAAGGTCAGCGCGCTGGTCGGACAATGCTTGACGCATTGCTCGGCCACTTGTTGTAATCCTTCCGCCAGTGGGCGATTTAGCGGCACGGCAATCCGCACCTCGAAGCCGCGCCCAACGAAGGTCAAACCCAGCGCTTCCGGCGCTTGATTGGCCAACTCCACACAAATACCGCAGGAGATGCACTTGCCCGGCTCGAAAAGGACGCCGCCGGGCTGGCGGACGAATTCAAAACGCCGCCGATGTTCGCCCGCGAACGCTCTTGGGTCAGCGCCGTAAAGTTCGCCGAAGTGGTGCAGTTTGCAATGGCTGGCGGCGCGGCAATCGCAATGACAGCAGCGGCCGGCCGCCTGCTCTGCTTCCGTGATCAATTCGCGCACGCTCAAGGTGGCGACTGATCCTTTGCCAAGTTCCTGGTATTCCGCCACCGTCAGTTTCGGGATGGTGGAGGTGAACGGCTGGCGCGTCATCTGAGCCGGTTTACCATGCAAATGGTGATCCACAAATTCGGCTAGCATCCGGCCGTCACCCACCGACCGCGCCGGATCGTAGCCCGTGCGAACCGCCGAGCCACCGGCGAAGACGCCGGGAACACTCGTCTGAAAATTGGCCGCATCAATGCGGATGGTCCGCTCGGTGGCTGCGACGCCGAGCGCGGCGGGATCGGTCTTTTGCAGACTGCCAACGGCCAGCACCACGGCCGCAAAATCCCGGCGCAGTTCCCCGAGGCTCACCTCGCGGCCGAGCCGGGTGCCGGGGCGAAACTCGAGCCCCATCCGCTGAATAACGGCGATTTCTCCAACCAACACTTCGCGCGGCAGGTCGGCTTCCGAAAAGCCCTGGCGCATTTGTCCGCCCGGTTCGGCCTGATCGTCGAACACCACGCAGGCATGGCCGGATTTCAGCAAGAAGAAAGCGGCCGACAACCCGGTGGCGCCCGCCCCGACAATGGCGATGCGTTTGCCGGTGGGAGCGTTGCAGGCGGGAACAAAGCGATCTTTGGCTACTGAATCCTGATGGGCGACTTCCCGTTCGATCAATTGGATGGCGACGGCCCCGTCGTATTTGCTGCGCCGGCAACCGTGTTGGCAGGGGGCGCGGCAAATCCGCCCCAAAACGCCCGGGAAGACCACATTTTCTTTGACCAGCGCGATGGCCGCCGGCATCTGGCCTGCCGCCACGAGCCGGATGACCGCCGGAATCTGCATCCGCGCCGGGCAGACGCGCTGGCAGACGGAAATGCAGTCACCAAGATGGTCGCTGAACAGTAATTCCATCGCCGCCTTGCGGGCGACTTTCACCTCCGGCGACTCGCTGGCCACGGACATGCCCTGGATGACTTTCGTGGAGCAGGACGGTACCAAGCGCGCATCGCCGTTGATTCGCACCACGCACGCCATGCACGAGGGCTGGTTTTCCTTCACGCCAGCCAGGAAGCACAAGGTGGGAATGGCAATCCCGAGCTTTTGCGCCGCCGCCAACACGGTGCTGCCCGCGGGCACTTCCACGGCCCGCCCGTCAATGGTCAGTGAAATCAGGTTACTCATGGTGGGCCAGCAGTTCAGGACGGGTTTCATTCCGGGAATGGCCAGTGCAGGGGCGTCCGCCACTCACGATGGCGATGGCCTTTTCCGGGCAGGCCACGCGGCAAACATCGCAACGCGTACACAGCACCGTGTCAATTTCATGCCGCTGGTAGGGCGTGGCGGGAATGGCCCCGACGGGGCAGCGTTGGGCACAGATAGTGCAGCCGGTGCATTGGTCCTGTACGACGTATTGGATCAGCGCTTTGCACCTGCCCGCCGGACAACGACCTGCGAGGTGGGCCTCGTATTCCGCTAGAAAATGTCGCAAGGTTGAGAGCACCGGATTCGGCGCCGTGCGGCCCAGGCCGCAGATGCTGCCCTGGGTAGTGAGCGCCGCCAACTGCCGCAGTTCATCAAGATCCGCCGGCACGCCCTTCCCGGCGCAAAGCCGGTCAAGAATCTCGTACATGCGCATGGTGCCGATGCGGCAGAAAGTGCATTCGCCGCAAGATTCTTTTTGGAGAAACGACATGAAGTAACGCGCCACATCCACCATGCAATCGTCTTCATCCAGCACGATCAATCCGCCCGAGCCCATGATGGAGCCCGCCGCCGCGAGCGCCTCGTAATCAACCGGGATGTCGCAGAGCGCCGCCGGGATGCAGCCGCCGGACGGGCCGCCAACCTGGACGGCTTTGAGCCGTTTGCCGCCGGGCACGCCGCCGCCGATGTCCTCGACGATATCGCGCAGGGTGATGCCCATGGGCACCTCGATCAGACCGGGGCGATCCACCTTGCCGGCCAGGGCAAAGACCTTTGTGCCCTTGCTCTTTTCCATGCCCAGTGCGGCAAAAGCCGCCGGGTCATGACGCATGATCCACGGCACCAGTGAGAGGGTTTCCACATTGTTAATCAGCGTCGGCCGGCCCCATAACCCGCTTTCGACTGGGTACGGCGGTCGCAACTGGGGTATGCCCCGGTGCCCTTCGATGGATTTGATCAACGCCGTTTCCTCGCCGCAAACGAATGCGCCAGCGCCTTCAAAGACTCGGACGTGAAATCGGAACGCGCTGCCGAGTACTTTTTCCCCCAGCCAACCGCGCGCTTCCAGCAACCGGATGGCCTCGCGCAAACGACTGACGGCGCGCGGATATTCAGCGCGAACGTAAATATAGCCTTCGGTAGCGCCCACGCTGGCAGCCGCGATCAGCATGCCTTCGATCACGCGGAAGGGAAATGATTCCATCAACATCCGATCCATGAACGCGCCGGGATCACCCTCATCGCCGTTGACGATCACATATTTGGTTCCGTCCGGTGCCGCGGCGGCCCGCATCCGCGACCATTTCACCCCGGTGGGAAATCCCGCCCCGCCGCGGCCGCGCAAGCCGCTGGCGGTGATGGCGGCGATGGTTGCTTCGGGCCGGCCTTTGAGCACTTGAGCCAACGCGATAAATCCTTGGTGCGAAATATATTCATCCAGATCCAAGGGATCCATTTCCCCGAAGCCCTCAGTAGCCAGACGAACCTGCCGCGCCAAGAACGATACGACGGGCTTCCCCGCGAAATTCAGGGCGGGCCGGTCGCCTTGCCCGGCTTCGGAAGCCGGGTGTACCCAGCCAGTCAGCGTGCGATCTACCCAGCCAGCGAATTGCCGCCGGATACTCAAGGGCCGGAAGTGGCGCCGCACAATTCGCAGCGCTTCATCCGGACCGACTTTGGAGTAAAAAACCTTCGCCCCGTCCGCCAGCCGTACTTCCACCATCGGGGTTTGGTGGCACATGCCCACACAGCCGACGCGTTTGACCGTCGCCTCAATGCCGAAATCTTTCACGGTCTGGCGCAGCGAATGAAACAACGCGTCGCTGCCTTTGGCCATGCAGCAGGAGCCGAGCCCGACGCGAATCTCGCCTTGGCTGCGGTTGTCCAGGCGCGATTGGATCAAATCCACATCCGCGATTGCACGGTGCCGGGAGTCGAGGAAATCCTCAATCATCGTGCCGATGTTGGCGGGAGTAAGATAACCGTAAGTCGTTTCATCAATCTGCACCGCGGGCGCCAAGGTGCAGCAACCTAGACAGGCGACCCGTTCCACGGTAAAAGTCCGGTCGAGCGTGGTATCGCTGTTTTCCGGGATGTGCAAGTGGCGGTGTACGGCGTCATGAATATCCTCCGCGCCTTTCACATGGCACGCGGTGCCATGGCAGACGCGCAGACTATGCCGGCCCGCCTCGCGCAGTCGGAATTGGTGATAAAAAGTGGCCACGCCAATCAGATCGGCCAGCCGGAGGCCGGTCAACTCGCTGGCGCGCAGCAAGGCGGCTTCCGGGAGATGCCGATATTCGCGTTGCAGGCCTTGCAGAATTGGGATGGTGGCCTCCCGACCGCGACCGGTCTGGGCGAGCAATTGCTCCAGAAACCGGTTGATGGATTCCGGTTTCAGATTGGCTTCAAGTTGTTCGTCCTGAGCCATGTCAATAGTTTGGGGATTTGATTCCGATCCCTAAAGTTATCTGTCGCGCGGCTGATGCAAGCTGCTGTAGCGCAGACATTCCTGTCTGCGGGTTCTGGCGACTTTCCAGTCGCCAGTTCCGGCACTGAAACACGGGGCTGGAAAGTCCCGTGAACCCGCAGGCTGGGAAGCCTGCGCTACGGGCGAAGCACAATTCGACTTTGAATTTCGGGGTAATCATTGTTTTCCGATAGCCACAGGCGCGGTTTCCACCAGGCAAAACAGATGTTTGGCGCCCCGGAGGTAGAGGCCCTGCGGATCCAACGCAGGCGTGGCGTTGCAATCCTCGCCCAATTCGTTCTTCCCAAGTTCGCGAAATTGGTCGGTGTTCTCCACAATGTGCGCGAGGCCTTTGCGGGTAACGATCAGCACCCGGCCGCCGCCGATGACCGGGGAGGAATAAAACTCATCACCAAAATCATGCGACCATTTCACTTGGCCGGTATCCGGGTCGAGGCAAGTGAGCTGCCCTTCACCCGTTAACAAATAAAGCCGTTTGCCATCGCTGGCCGGGCTGGCAACCGAGGGAACGCCGGAATCCGTTTTCCAAGCCACTTGGTTGGTGGTGATATCGCCTTGTCCGTCGGGGCGGATCGCGAGCAAGACACCGCCTGGATTGCAGGCGATCACCTTGCCGCCGGCGTATACGGGGGATGGTGAAAGCTCGCTGCTGTCCAAGCCTTTGGCGCGCCAGAGCTCTGTGCCATCCACAGGATTGTAGCCGATCACCCACGGCTGGCCGCAGGTGATCAACTGTGGTTTGCCGGTTACCTCGGTCACAATGGGCGAGGCCCAGGAACAGGCGATCGGGCGGGCGGTCTGCCAGAGTTCCTGGCCGGTGCTGGAATTCAGCGCGAGCAGCTTGGAGGTGGCTTCCCCCTGATCCAATTGCACTAGCAGACGATCCTGGTAAACGGCCAGGGAAGAGGCATGACCGTAGGGATTGTTCAGCGGGCCAAGGTTGCGGCACCAGATTTGTTTGCCTGAGAAGTCCAAGGCCGCCACTTCGGCATTGGCAAAAATCGCATAGACGCGCTGGCCATCGGTCACGGGAGTTGGCGCGGCAAAGCTGGTATCTTCAGACACCGATGGGTTCGGTATTCGAGTGCCCGGCGCGTGTAATACAGCTGACCAGACGAGTGCCCCCGTGGCGGCATCGAATTTGAACACAGCATTGGTCTGCGCGTTGGCGCCGGTCAGAAATAAATCGTTGCCCCAGCGAATCGGCGAACTCATGCCCGGCAGGGGGATTTCCGTCTTCCACCGGACACCTTGGCCGCTGGCAACGTTCCACGTCGCCGGCAGGACACACTGTTCCCGATAGCCGCTGCCGTCGAAGCCCCGGAACGCCGGCCAGTTCTCGCGCAGTTCGGCCAGGGCAGGAAAGTGAACGGCTGCGGCTTGCGTCGTCGGCGTCGGTGCCGGGAGTTGGACCGCATGCGAAGCGAGGCCCACGGCTGCCGCCGCGGCAACACCAAACACAGTGGCCACTGCATATTGGGCTTTCTGGCTGGCGCGTTTTTCTTCGGCTGGCCGTCGTGGCCCCCAGGCCAGGGGGGCGGGAAGTTTCCGTCGCAGCGAGCGGGCGAGTTGGGCGCTCGCCAGGAACAGTGCCGCGGCGATGATCATGGCCCGGGCGCCATTATGGGAGAGGCGCAAATCGGTGAATGATTTCTGCCGAAGCTCCAGATCCAGCTGGCGAATGTGTTGTTTGAGCGCCTCGTCTCGCGGATGCTGGCGCAAGTCCTCGTGCAGTCGCACCAGTTGGGTGGATTGCGTCAATCCCGCTACTTTGCCATGGATCTGACTGAGCAGCAGGAGCCCGCCCATCAGCAGTACAAACACAGCCGAGGCAATCGCCACCGCGCGTGAGCCTTGGGTTAGAAGGAGCTGGTTTCTGAGGTTCATTCAACAGTGTTTTGCGGCGGGGCGGGTACGGGCAGACCGAGCCGTTGAAGTTCCTGCGGACAATACCGGTAGCAGCGCGCACAGCCAAGACACCGGCTTTGATCCGCCTCGTAGTCCGGCCGCTTGCGGAGAATGGCCAGCGAGAGCAGTTTCAGGCCAACTACCAATCCGGTCCACGCACCACACCATCGCGCCACGACGGTATAACGATGGCGCAAAGCACGGGCCTCGGCATTCAAGGATTCGATGGATCTATTGCCGGCACGAAACGCTGTCGAGGCGTCGGTGGTGTCCGCCACTGCCCCGGTATTCTCCAATTGGAGCCGCTCGGCCAGGTTTACGACCCGATGTTTGCGGGCCAGTG
>Ga0316229_1003894_pt1 | contig 11305 bp, 10 predicted proteins | sample TBH18023metaG_FD_206011 | JGI IMG/M metagenome (GOLD analysis project Ga0316229, IMG submission 206011) | Freshwater microbial communities from Trout Bog Lake, Wisconsin, USA - TBH18023 | ecosystem: Environmental > Aquatic > Freshwater > Lake > Hypolimnion/Profundal zone | place: USA: Wisconsin...
CGAGCCGATTTTCTCCGTGCGACGCAAATGGAGGACAATCAGCCCGATGCCCGAGGGCGTTTAAGTATCGGTTGATCGTTCCAGACCTGCCGTACCAATCTGGAATTATTGACTCGCCTGCCTCTATCCTGTTATGTCAAAGCACTTTTCTATCCAAAAATGGTATCATAACGGCAGAAACTAACAATGGTTTCATAACGAAAAATAATGATTTCAACGCCTTGCTGCTGCACTGGCGGTCCTATTGTCCCACAATTTCCCGCTCGCGACCGGAAATGATTCCGGGGAACCGTTCTATCGGTTCAGCCATGGCGAGACGACGCCGGGAACCATCGCGGTCATGCTCTTCTTTGCAATAAGTGGGTCTTTGATTACCCGCAGTTTCGTCGGCACCCCATGCACCAGGCAGTCCTGCTCGGTTCGTGGTCGCCCGTATGCTGCGTCTGTATCCCGCGCTGACCGTCGTTCTCGTCGTGCTGGCGCTTGGGCCGCCGCCGAAACGTTGGCCGTATCCGTGGCCGGCGAATATGGCCAGCCGCAAACAAACGCCAGGGATCAGGATGCAGGTATATTTTCTATATCTATCCTGTTAGGGAGCCGGATTGTAGTTCAACGAATTCATCCGGTTTTTCCTGATGATCTACCGCGGAGTGACAACACGCAGTCACTCCGACTTCAAAAAATCTGCCGCTCCGGCGAAAAATCCCTCGGACGCAGACCAATATTGAACCGGGCAATCAGCGAATAAATGTCATAAACCGGCACGCCGGAAGCCTGCCGCAGCGTGTAAGCGCTGGGGTAGCATGTTGGTGCATTCAAGCACCACCGCGCCGACATTGGGATGAGTGGCCACAAGGCGCTGACCGGCCTCAAGGATGTCGCGTGCCGCCATGGCCACGTCCAGGTCCTGTTTCTCGCCCGGGATCAGCACGCAAAAAACTCCACGCGGTCCTCCGTCCCGACAGACGGCGTGTCCAGCGGCGCACCGACTGCCGCCAAATGCACCGGCGTCAGCGGCTCGCCCGACACGGTCAAAACGCCGACGCGCTGACCGGGAGGCAAAACAGCATGCCCCCAGGGCACCTGCATCAGTGAACTGGTCGCCACCGGCACCCGCACATGCGCTGCCAGCTCCTTCTGAAATGGCGACAAAAACCCGCAGTTGGTGGCGATCACCTCAGCGCCATGCGCCACCAGTTCGGCGGCCGCTTCCAGGCAATCCGGCAGCTCTGTTCAGCACCCCCGCTCCGGACTGGCGCCTTTCACCACGCGATACAGCACCGGGGATGCGGGAAAAGCGCGCCTGTAGCATCAGAATACCCCAGCGGGGCACCGTCGTTGGCTTTGCCACCGGTTGCGATGGATGCCATGAAGTCAGCTTGCCGCGAGCGACGCCGAACGGCGAGGCTGCAATCCTATTCGACAGAGAGAGGAAACCATCATGACCGACTACCCCTTCACCCAGGCTGACCTGGACATCCTGGCGCAATGGGACACCCCCACCATCTGCAATGGACTCGAGGTCGTGGTGCCCGAACGCCGCGCCATCGGTTTCACCGTCGAGCCGATGGTCTGCATCGACCCCAAGGCCAAGCCGATCGTCGGATTGGCTCGGGTTGGCATGATCCGCTCGATGGAGCCGCCCCGCTCCAAGGTCACCGACCGCGCCGATTGGTACGATTATGTGGCGCGCGTGGATTTCCCGACCATCGCGGTGCTGCAGGATATCGACGGCCACGTTGGCTATGGCGCATATTGGGGAGAGGTGCAGTCCACCATCCATCGCGCGCTGGGCTCGATCGGTTGCGTCACCAACGGCTCGTTCCGCGATCTGGATATGTGGGCGGCGGGCTACCAGATGATTGGCGGCCGAATCGGACCGAGCCACGCGCATGTGCACATGGTCGATTATGGCAAGCCGGTGAATATTTTCGGCATGAACGTGGCGCATGACGACGTGATCCACGCCGATTTCCACGGGGCGGTCGTGATTCCGGCCGACGCGGTGCGCAAACTGCCGGCGGCGATCGACCTGGTGTCGCGGCGCGAGAAGGTAATCCTGGACGTTTGTAACGCTCCCGGGTTCACGCCGGCCAAGCTACGTGAGGCTTTGAAGAAGTCGGGCGAAATTCACTAAACCAAGTTCCCGTCTCGATCCTTCGCCCGCAGGGGCGAAGGCTGGGAGCGGGGTTTCGTAATCGTGTAACGCGAATTTGTAACGCACTGCAACAAAAGCTGCAAAAGCAACGCCTTGGCGAGTCACATCGGGCAACAATCATTGACTCGGCGCGGATAATGAAACGGGTTACCAAGCTGCACGGCATCGGCCATCCCGCTTGTGCCCCCGGAATATGCCCTTGATGGACGGCTTCGCGCGACTTTCCCTGCCCCAATCCGGCGCCTCCCTCGGCTGGCGGCAACGCACGATTAAGTCGGCGATCGATTGCGTCGGCGTGGGCGTGCACTCGGGCCAGCGCGTGACTCTGACCATCCGACCCGCCGCCGCCGACCATGGCATCGTATTCCGCCGCACCGACCTGAACCGCGACATCGCCGCCCGCTTCGACAATGTTGGTGACACCCGCCTGTGCACCGTCCTGGCCGATCCCGCCGACGCCTCCGTCCGGGTCGGCACGGTCGAGCATCTGATGGCCGCCCTGTCCGCGCTGTCCATCGACAATGCTCTGATTGAGGTTGACGGCCCCGAACTCCCCATTCTGGACGGGTCCGCCGCACCGTTCGTATTCCTGCTGGATTGCGCCGGTTCGGTTGAACAGGACGCCCCCGCCCGCGTGATCGAAGTCCGCCGCACCGTGCGCGTGCAGCAAGGTGAGGCCTGGGCCGAACTCCGCCCGCTCGGTCCCGCCGCCCGCGCCGTGCAGCCGGTGCTGGAAATGGATCTGTCGATCGACTTCGCCGCCAGCGCGATCGGCCGGCAGTCGGCGTCGCTGCGGCTGACGGCCGATAGTTTTCGGCATGAAATCGCCTCCGCCCGCACCTTTGCCCACGCGGACGAGGTCGCTCAACTTCAGGCCGCCGGTCTCGCGCTCGGCGGCAGCCTGGACAATGCGATTGTCGTGGACGGTGCCAACATCCTCAATCCCGGCGGTTTGCGCATGGATGCGGAGTTCGCCCGGCATAAATTGCTGGATGCGGTGGGCGATCTGGCGCTGGCCGGCGGCCGGTTGCACGCGCGTTACGTCGCGCATCGCACGGGCCATGATCTGAACAACCGCCTGCTGCGGGCCTTGTTCGCCGATGCCGCCGCTCTGCGCACGGTGACGACCGATCCACTGATGCAAGCTGCCTGAATAACGCATAACCCTGTATTCGCGTATCGCGGAGCCATGGTATAAGGCCCGCTGATGAACACGAGTCACCCCATGTCCCTCCGCTTCCGGCGCACCCTGTTTGTTGGGATCACCGCGCTTCTGCCGTTGCTGTCCGCTTGCGGCTCATCGGACGATAACGCCAAGACCGGCCCTGTCGGTCCGGTGGAAGGCCTCTATAACAATGGTGTCGATGCGCTGAACGACCGCCGCTTCACCACGGCCGGCGATCAGTTCAACGCGGTGGAGCAGAACTATCCGTACTCCTCCTGGGCGGTGAACGCGCAGCTGATGTCGGGGTACTCGCTGTATTTGCAGAACAAATACACGGAGTCGATCGGCACGCTGGACCGCTGGATCCAGTTGCATCCGGCGCATCGCGATGTCGCCTATGCCTATTACCTGCGCGCACTTTGCTATTATGAGCAGATCGCCGACATCGCCCGCGACCAGAAGGGCACCGAGCAGGCGATGAACGCGCTGCGTGAGGTCGTGACCCGATTTCCCGACTCGACGTATGCCCGCGATGCCAAGCTGAAGATCGATCTGTGCGTTGATCATCTGGCTGGCAAGGAGATGGAGATCGGCCGCTTCTACCAGAAACAACATTTGTATGAGGCCGCGATCGGCCGTTTCCAGCGGGTCGTGGATGAATTCCAGACCACCAACCACGTGCCGGAAGCCCTGGCGCGTCTGACCGAGGTTTATCTGGCGCTCGGGCTGAAGGATCAGGCCCGTAAGACGGCGTCCGTGCTGGGTTACAACTATCCCGGCAGTGAGTGGTATGACGCAAGTTACACCCAGCTTGTCGATGATGGTCTGGCAAAGCCCACTGACAAGGCGCCGGCGGCTGACACCGAACGGCCCGGCTTCATGTCCCGTGCCTGGCATGCGGTGTTCTGATCACCCATTGGTAAGACGCGTGAGCAACGCGGCGTGCTGACCGCGCTGTCGATTCGCGACGTCGTCCTGATCGAACGCCTGGATTTGGCGTTCGATGCGGGATTGACCGTGCTGACCGGCGAAACCGGCGCCGGCAAATCCATTTTGTTGGACAGTCTTGGTCTGGCGCTTGGCGCGCGAGCCGAGAGCGGTCTGGTGCGCGCCTCGGCCGAACAGGCCAGTGTGACCGCGTGCTTTTTTCCCCCTGACGGTCACCCCGTGGTGTCGGTTCTGGCTGAACAGGGTTGGGAGGCGGAGGACGAAGTCGTGCTGCGGCGCATCGTCCTGAAAGACGGCCGATCGCGGGCCTTCATCAACGACCATCCTGTCGGAGTCGGATTGCTGCGCCGAATCGGCGCGCTGCTGGTGGAGGTCCAGGGCCAGCACGAGCAAATGAGCCTCGCCGACCCGGCCAGTCATGCCGGGTTGCTGGATGCGTTCGGCGTGCCGATGGCATTGCGGTCGGCGGTATCTGACGCATGGCGGATTTGGCATGACGCGCTGGTGCGGCTGGAGAACGCCCGCGAGGCGATTGCCGCCGCTGCGCGCGATGAAGAATGGCTGCGGCACGCATTTGCGGAACTGGCCACACTGGCGCCACGGGTCGGCGAGGAAGAAGCCCTGGCGCGCGAGCGGTTGCGCTTGCAGCAGAATGAACGCCGGGCGGAGGCGATCGCCTCCGCCTTGGCGGAATTGACGCCGCGGGACCGGCGCGGGGCCGGGCCGGCGGCTTCGCTGCGCGCGGCGTCGCGGGCTTTGCAGCGGCTGGCTCCGTCGGGGGACGCGGTCGGGGACAATCCGGCCGGTCCGGCACTGGCGGCTTTGGAGCGGGCGGAAGAGGCGCTGGCCGAGGCGGAGACATTATTGAGCCGACTGATCGCGGACGCCGATGTGGATCCCAGATTGCTGGAGCAATCGGAGGAACGCTTGTTCGCGCTGCGCGCATCGGCTCGGAAACACAGCGTGCAGGTGCCGGATTTGCCGGTGCTGCTGGATACGCTGAGTGCGCGGTTGGCAGCGCTGGAAACCGGGGCGGCCGAAATTTCCGAACTGGAACAGGCGGCGCGGGCCGGACGCGAGCGGTATTTGGCTGCTGCCGCGGCCTTGTCGGTCTCGCGCGGCGCGGCGGCCGGTAAGTTGCAGAAGGCGGTGGGGAAAGAGTTGCCGCCGCTGCGGCTGGACAAGGCGCGGTTCTTTGCCGAGGTGGGTGTGTTGCCGGAGGCCGGTTGGGGGCCGAACGGGATGGATCAGGTGCGTTTCCTGATCGCCACCAATCCCGGGCAGGAACCAGGGCCGTTGGCGCGCGTTGCGTCAGGCGGAGAGTTATCGCGGTTGATGCTGGCGATGAAGGTAGTGCTGTCGGCCGGGTCGGCGGTGCCGACTTTGGTGTTTGACGAGGTTGATTCCGGCGTCGGTGGCGCCACCGCCGCCGCTGTTGGTGAACGGCTGGCTCGGGTGGCCGAGGGGTTGCAGGTTTTGGTGGTGACGCACAGTCCGCAGGTGGCGGCGCGCGGGGCGGCGCATTTGCGGGTTGCGAAGGCGGCCTCGCGGGATCGGACAGCGACGACGGTGGAGCGTTTGACTCCGGATGAGCGGCGGGAAGAGATTGCGCGGATGCTGGCGGGCGAGACGATTTCCGATGCGGCGCGGGCCGCGGCGGACGATTTGCTGCGGGGGCAGAAGCCGCCGCAGGGGGTATTGGTTTGAGCGGTTGTTGTCGCGTTGCTCGGATGCGAAACGGCGCACGGTCTGTGCGCGAAGCGCCATACTTTCTATCTCTGCGATTTCATGTTCTTTTCAACGTCCTCTGTGCAAAACCCTTGCTTGATGACTTAAAGCACCCTGGTCCTGGCATGGTAGTCCCGTCATGTTAGATACAAAGTCAGCACCTGCCGTCGATACCCTCACCGAGACCGAAGCCGCCGAAGAACTCGCGCGCCTCGCGGCGGACATCTCGCATCATGACGCGGCGTATCACACGCATGACGCCCCGGAGATCTCCGACGCCGATTATGACGCGCTGCGCCGGAGGAATGCGGCCATCGAGGCGCGGTTTCCTGAGCTGATTCGAGCGGATTCTCCGTCGGCGCGGGTGGGCGGTGCGATTGAGTCAGGATTTTCCAAACTGCGCCACCGCGTGCCGATGCTGTCGCTGGACAACGCATTCGGCGCGGAAGAGTTTTCCGAATTCTGCGCCCGCGCAAAGCGATTTCTTGGCCGCACTGAACCGCTGGTGTTTGTGGCTGAACCGAAAATCGATGGGTTGTCGATCAATCTGACCTACGAACACGGCCATTTCGTCCGGGGCGCCACGCGCGGCGACGGCACCGAAGGCGAGGACGTCACCGCCAATCTGCGGACGATGCAGTCGGTCCCGGACAAGTTGCTTGGCGAGGCGCCCGCTTTCATCGAGATTCGCGGTGAAGTCTTCATGACCAAGGCGGACTTCCTCGCGTTGAACCAGGCGCAGGCCGAGGCTGGATCGAAGATTTTTGCCAATCCCCGCAACGCTGCTGCCGGTAGCCTGAGGCAGTTGGACACGCGCATCACCGCCAGCCGTCCATTGTCGTTGTTTGCCTATGCGCAGGGCGAGAGCAGTGAGCCGGTGGCTTCGACGCATTGGGATTATTTGCAACGGCTGCGGGATTGGGGGTTCGACGTCAATCCATTGTCCCGGCGGTTGGAGAACGAAACCGACGCCGAGGCGTTTCAGAACGAAATTGGTCTGGAGAGATCGGGCCTCGGCTACGACATCGACGGCGTTGTTTACAAGATTGACGATCTGGCCTTGCAGCGCCGGTTGGGCTTTGTCGGGCGGGCGCCGCGATGGGCGATCGCCTGGAAGTTCCCGGCCGAGCAGGCGACGACGGTGCTGCGCGAAATTCGCATCCAGGTCGGACGCACCGGGGCACTGACGCCGGTTGCCGAACTGGAGCCGGTCAATGTTGGCGGTGTGCTGGTCGGTCGGGCGACGCTGCACAATGAAGACGAGATCGCCCGCAAGGATATCCGTGTCGGCGACACCGTGGTTGTGCAACGGGCTGGCGATGTAATTCCGCAGGTCGTTTCTGTGATGTTAGAACGGCGTCCCGCGGATTCGACGCCGTTCGTATTCCCGGCTGTATGCCCCGCTTGTGGCAGTCACGCGGTGCGGCCACCGGGCGAGGTGGTGAAGCGTTGCACGGGGGGGCTGATTTGTTCGGCGCAGTTGGTGGAGCGGCTGATTCATTTCGTCTCTCGCACCGCATTCGACATCGACGGGCTGGGCGGGAAAACCATCCAGGAATTCTACAACGAGGGCTGGCTGCACAGTCCGGCCGACATCTTCAAACTACCGGAGCGCGAGGAGGTCATCGCGACGCGCGAGGGTTGGGGGAAGTTGTCGGCGCGTAATCTGTCACGCTCGATCGCTGCCCGGCGGACGATCTCTTTGGAGCGCTTCATCTATGCGCTGGGTATCCGCCGCATCGGTGAGTCGAATGCCAAACTTCTGGCGCGGCACTACGGAAGTTTTGCCAACTGGCGGACGCAGATGCTGGCGGCTCGGCAGATCGGGTCCGATGAACGGTCGGAACTTGGCAGCATCAGTGGGATCGGTCCCACCATCGCCGAGGAATTAACGGATTTCTTTGACGAACCGCGGAACATTGCGACGTTGGATGAAGTCGCCGCCGAACTGACGATCCAGGACGCGGCGCGGGCGGAGGCGGCGGATAGCCCGGTTGCGGGAAAGACCGTGGTGTTTACCGGGACGTTGGAAACCCTGACCCGGCCGGAAGCGAAAGCGCGGGCGGAGTCGCTGGGGGCGAAGGTGACGGACTCGGTGTCGAAAAAGACCGACATCGTGGTGGTCGGCGCCGATGCGGGATCGAAGGCAAGAAAGGCGGCGGAGCTTGGGGTGCGGACGATGACGGAGGCGGAGTGGCGGGAGTTGGTGGGGTAAAACCAGTCCGCGTCGAGGCCGTCTCTCGTTCGCATCGATAAGGGCCGGCTTGTCTGGACTAACTATCGCGGCACCACCATGGCATAGGTGGCCCGGACAAGCCGGGCCATGACGGAAGTGGAATGACGCTACAGTGCGTCGATGTCGTTACGAAGATGCCAATACGGACTGGTATTACGCCGCCCGCCCTGCCCTGCCGGCGGATCGCTGCATCAACCGAGCGGCCACGGCGTGGCGGACCGGAGCGAGCAGTTCGCCGGCGAAGATCACCGCGTCGCGGGCAACGCGCGCCGGGAATCGGTCATCGGTGTAGAGCGATGCGGTGGCATTGGTCCCCAGGTAGAGCGGAAGCGTGGCGCGGCGATGGCGCGCCTCATATCGGGCAAGAACCGATGCACTGCCGATATCGCCTCCCGATTTGGCGGCCTGAGCAATCAGGGCCGCCAACGTTTCGGAACCGAGCATACCGAAATTGAAACCGTGGGCGGTGACCGGATGCATGCCGACGGCGGCGTCGCCCGCCAGCGCGAAGCGGCGGCCAACGAAACGATCGGCATAGACGCATACCAGCGGATACGGATGCTGCGTGCCGATCAGGCGCATCTCACCCAACCGGTGCTGGTAGCGTTCGGTGATCTCGGCGCTGAACGCATCGGCATCCAGGGCCATTAGACGCTCGATCTGATGGCCGGGCATGGTCAGGACCAGCGACGAGATGTTCGGGTGCGCCTCGGTCCCGTTCAACGGCAGCATGGCGACGGTCTGGCCGTAGCCGAACCACTCGGTCGCGACGGCGTTGTGCGGCGTGTCGTGCGCCATGCGGCAGACCATCATGGTCTTGCCGAAGTCGCGCATGCGGGCGGGGATGCCCATGCGGCGGCGCATGTCCGACATGCGGGTGTCGGCGGCGACGATCAGTTTGCCGGTCAGGCGGGTGCCGTCGGTTAGCGTCAGCGTGGCGGAGTTCTGGTTTGTCTCGATCGCGGCGCCGGTCTTCTCGGTCAACAGGTGGACGTTGCCGTAGGGGGCGACGCATTCGAACAGCGACCGGCGGATCTGGTGGTTCGGCACCAGCACGCCCAGCGGCTGGTCGTCGCGGCCGGGGGGCTGGAAACGCAGGGCATGGAGCGAGGTTGGCCCGTTCAGCACACGGGCCTCGCCCAGCGGCGACACATCTTGTTGCGCGATGCGGTCCCAGGCGCCGTATCGCTTCAGCAGTTCGACGGAGTGGTGCGACAGGGCGATTTCGCGGCCGTCGAAGGGGGGTGTTTCCAGCACCGCGCGCGACTGACGCTCCACCACCGCGATCGACAGGCCGGTGTCGGCGAGCGCTCGGGCGAGGCTAAGGCCCGCCGGGCCTGCCCCGATGATCACGACGTCGAAGTCCGAGGCTGAGGTGGTCATGGTCGAGTCTCCTGTCGTTGCCGGTCGGCGCCCGGATGTGTAGACGCTTTCGGCCGCTGCCTCCAGGGGCGCGACCGCCGCGCCTTCATGTGGTTCGCGGCTGCGGAATGTCATCCTCTGCCGCGTCGGAGAGGTTTAGGTGGGGCGGATGGAAGCTATGGTTCCTCCACCGCCTGATCCGCCAGGATCGACCCAATGTCTCGCTTGCTGTGCAGGATTCGGACAACGATCACGTTGTCGGAGCGCGTCAAATAGTAAACCCAGAACTCGTCGAATCCTGTGACCGGCCACGTGCGCAAGCCGACGAGTTCCCGATTGACGGTCGGTTTGGGCGGGCCGGCCTCGGGCATCGCCAACAACCCATCGATGGCGGCTGTAACGGCCTGGTAGAAGCGCGATGCTATATGGGGAAGGCCTTTCTGGGCATACCATTCCACTTGGGAGAGGATATCCCGTTCGGCCGCCTCCTGGATGAACAGCGTCACGGACGCACACGGTCTTTGTATTTTTCCAAAATTTGCTCGACCTTGGCCTCCAGCGCCCGGCGAAAATCGGCGTCGAGTTTGATACGCTTTGAGGCAAGACCTTCAAGCAGGAGCGTTTCAAGCCGAGCCTCCTGCTCCTTCTCCTGGGCGTCTCGCAACAGGCCGCGGAAGTATTCGCTTACGTTGCCGTATCCCTTGTTGGCGGTTTGGGTTTCGACAAACGCCTTCAGGGAGTCGGGAAGGGAAATCGTGATCGTGGGCATGGGGCGAACCTTCGGAAACGAGGGATTCTCTAGCATTGTTCCTAACTGTTGTGAACATTTAAGATATATGTTTGGCCACGCCAACTGTCATAGCAACCTCAAACCCTCCAAGGCGACGGAGCAATCCGCGCGGTCAGACCGTACTGTTCAACGCCATCCGCACCGGCACCTGCCGCAACTAGGGTGACCTGCGCGTCACCGCCAACGCGCTGGTGCAGGCGGAGTCGCAAATCAGTCTGATAACCGACGAACCGCCGCCGCCCTCGGCCAGCGATAAGCAACTGGCCAACGCTTTCGAGGCGAGCGTCGAACGCATCGCATCGCTGCTGCGCCACGGCATCCGGGACAACCAGGTGGTCGCTGTCCGTAGGACGAACCCGCACCGTGCGGGCACCCTCGCCGACCTTTTGGGAGTCATGCAGGCCAGTTTTTTGGCACCTGACATCAGCGCATCTTGATTTCTTGACATCCGAGCCTCCTGTAGCTACTTCTCGGTAGATACAGAGGCTCGTATTGCTTTGGACGTGGGACCCGGACAAGGACGAGATCAACCGCACCAAGCATCGGTTGCCGCTGAGTATCGGCGAAGTCGCGCTTGCTGATCCATTGGCCTTATCCCGGCCCGATCCCCATCCAGACGGCGACCGATGGGACACACCTTGCGAAGCTGACGGTGTCCTTCTGTTCATCGTCCACACCATGCCCTTGGGCCCTCGTCCCGAGGGATGGCCCGACGCCGACGATACGCCGGGCCGCATCATCAGCGTCAGGAAAGCAACCCGACAAGAGCGAAAGGTATACGAAGATGGCAAGTACTAGGAAGCTGACAGCAGAAGAACGGTAAGCGTCCGGTGATCCCCGCCTTGCTTTGACCGCGCGAGACGTGCCGAAGCTGCTGACCTTAAAGTCCTCTGTAAGGTTGACCTTAAAGTCATGTCG
>Ga0316229_1003899_pt1 | contig 11291 bp, 7 predicted proteins | sample TBH18023metaG_FD_206011 | JGI IMG/M metagenome (GOLD analysis project Ga0316229, IMG submission 206011) | Freshwater microbial communities from Trout Bog Lake, Wisconsin, USA - TBH18023 | ecosystem: Environmental > Aquatic > Freshwater > Lake > Hypolimnion/Profundal zone | place: USA: Wisconsin...
CAGCGCCACCACAAACTTCATCCATGACGCGGCGAAGATCGGCGCCAGCCACGGCCTGCGCTTCTTCCTGCTGGGCGCCACCGAAGAAGCGAATGCGCAGACCGCCCGCATCCTGTCCGAAACCTATCCGGGCCTGCAGATCGTGGGCCGCCTGCACGGCTATTTCAGCGAATATGAAGAGGACGATATCGTCGACGAGATCAACCTCACCCAGCCCGATGTGATCTGGGTCGGCCTTTCGGTGCCGCGGGAATATGAATTCGCCGTCCGCAACAAGCACCGCCTCAAGGCCGGCTGGCTGGTGACCTGCGGCGGCTGCTACAACTTTATCACCGGCGCTTACAAACGCGCGCCCGCTTGGATGCAGGCCGCGGGACTGGAATGGCTTTACCGCCTGGCCCGCGAGCCCAAAAGATTGTTCTGGCGTTACGCCGTGACCAACCCCATTGCGATATTTTTACTTTTGACCCGTACCAATGTGCTGGTGGAACAAGAAGCGCCGGCAGGGGCCGCGCCCGCGGCGCTGGCCGCCTAGGAAACGCCGCTGATGGCCGAGGCCGCGCCAGCTCTTGGAAAGACGGATACGGGAACGCCGCCATGGCTGGCGCTGGCCTGGCGCTATGGCCTTTCCGTCACCGGACCGCTGGCGGTGTCGGGCGCGCATTTCCTCGTCTCGCTGGTCTTCCTGCGCAGCCTCGAGGCCAGCGAGTTCGGCATCTTCTCCTTCGTGCTGGTGGTCAGCGCCTTCGCCATGAGCGTCAGCGGCGCCGGGCTGGTGCTGCCCGCCACCCACAGCATGGTGAAGGAGGACACCACCACCACCGCCGCCGTCTTCCGCCTGGCGCTGGCCGCCGGGCTTGTCTTTGCCGTCGCCTTGACCCTGGCGACCATGGCCAGCGGAACTTCGTTGTCGCGTGCGGCGCCGCTGGGCCTGTTCGGCGCGGTGCTGGCCTATCGCTGGTTCGCCCGCAGCCTCGCCTATATCGAAGGCCGCGTGGGGGCGGCGATCCTGTCGGACATCATCTATGGCGCCATCGTCCTGGCCGGGCTGGGCATCATGGTCTTGCTGCACGACGTTTCGCTGCGCCATGGCGGCGAATTGCTGCTGCTGGCAGCGACCACCAGCCTCGTCACCTTCGGGCGCGACTTCTTTCGCAGTCAGTGGCGCGGCCTGCGCAGCGGACGTCTGCGCGATTACATGCCGGCCTTCCGCACCGTGACCGGCTGGTCGCTGATGGGCGTAGGCCTGACCGAGGCCACGCTCAACGCCCACGCCTATCTCGTCACCTTCATTGCCGGTCCGGGCGCCTTCGCCCTGCCGGCGCTGGGCATGCTGCTGATGCGGCCCGTGTCGCTGGTGCAGTCGGCCCTGCCCGACCTGGAGCGGCCCGCCATGATGCGCGCCTTCGCCGCCCGCGACGGCGCCACGCTGGACCGCATCCTGTTCGAGTTCCAGGCGGCGCTGGCGCTGATCCTGGTGGCGACCATCCTGCTGGCCACCGCGCTGCTGGCGTTCGCGCCGCAACTGCTGCTGAAGCAAGGCTATGGCCTTGGCAATGCTGTCACGGCGGCCCTGCTGTCCGCGGCGATCATGGCGGTGCGTTCGGCGCGGGCGCCCCTGAGCGTGCTGCTGCAGGCCGCAGGCGAATTCAAGGCCCTGGCGCGGCTGTCGGCCTGGTCCGCCGCCATGGCCATCGCCTCCACCCTGGCGCTGCTGCTGGCCTTTGGCGCGGTGGCTTCGCTGGGCGGCATCCTTTTGGGCGATCTGGTGATCCTGGCGGGCCTGAAGCCGCTGGCGCGCAAGGCGAGGCTCGCCCTCCATGCGTGATGTCATCATCTGCATTCCCACCTTCCGGCGGCGGCAAAGCCTGCAACGCCTGCTGGCCGCCATCGCGGCGCTGGAAACATGCGCCGATATCGCCGTGCTGGTGGCCGACAATGACGCCGAAACCCATGCCGGCTTCGACCTGGCGAACGCCTTGGCGCCGGCTTTCCGCTTTCCACTGCGCGCCGTGATCGCCCCCAGGCGCGGCATCGCCCACGTGCGCAACACGCTAATCGAAGAAGCGCTGAAGGACGACGCGCGGTTTGTCGCCATGATCGACGATGACGAATGGCCCGACACGAACTGGATCGACGGCTTCCTGCATGTGGCGGGACAAACCGGCGCGGGCGTGTTGCAGGGTTCGATCCTGTTCAGCCATCCCGCCCAGGCCGACATCATACGCGCCAGCGGCCCCGCCGACATGCTGCAGGGCGCCGGCAACCTGTTGATCGCCCGCACCGTGCTGGAGGCGATGCCGCGGCCCTGGTTCGATCCCGCCTTCGCGCTGGGCGGCGGGGAAGACCATGACTTTTTCGTGCGGCTGAAGGCGGAAGGCGTGCGCTTGGCCTGGGCCGACGAAGCCCGCTGTTTTGGCGAAGTTCCGGAAAGCCGCGCCAGGCTGTCCTGGATGCTGGCGCGGGCCTACTCCATCGGCAATTCCGACATGTGGGTGCTGCTGAAACACCGCCCCGGCCTGCAATCGCGCCTGGCCGAACTGGCCAAGGTGGCGGCTGTCTTGCTGCTGGTACTCCCGGCGGCGGCGGCCCTGGCCGCTACCCCGCGCCGCGTCCTGCCCTTGGAGAAGCTGTTCCGCGCCTTCGGCAAGCTGGCGGCAATATGCGGCGCGCGCCACCAGGAATATGCGGTCATCCACGGCGAGTAAGGGCGTGGTTAATTTCGTTAACTTTTTTCGGTGACAGTGCGAGATGTGACTCGCTCTTCCGCCATCCCGGCCTCGCGCCGAGCTTGGCCGCGCGCCGCTGCGGCGTCCGGTCGGACAAAAGGTCCACCGGACCTTTTGCTTGACCGACCGCACCCGCCGCTGCTGGCGGAGATCGGCTTTGTCGGCCTTCTTCTGCTGCTGCTGGTGACGCTGCATCCCTTCCAGCCGCCGGCCGGCAGCACGGCCGGTCTGTCCGCCATCGCGCCGGTGGCGTCCGACATCTGGCGCCAGATTTCCTTCACCACCATCTTCGTCATCGCCTTCGCCGCCACCGTCAGCTATCGCCCCGCGGCATTGCTGCGAGCGGTGCCGCTGACCATGATGGTGCTGCTGGGCTGGTGCCTGCTTAGCGCCATCTGGTCTGAGGCCAGTGGGGTCGTGTTCCGCCGCGCCGTGCTGATCACCGAAGTCACGGTCACGCCGCTGCTGGGCGTCGCCCTGCTGGGGCCGGAGCGCGCCTTCAGCCGCCTGCGGACCGTGCTGGTGATTGTTCTGGTGGCGAACTGGATTTCCATTCCCCTCATTGCCAGCGCCGTGCACGGGGTGGGCGAACAGGATCCCAAGCTGATCGGCAACTGGCGCGGGCTTTACGACCAGAAGAACGTGGCGGGCGCGGTCTGCGCCCTGACGGTGCTGCAGTTCCTCTTTCCTGGCCTGCGAGAACGGCGCTGGACCGACTGGCTGGTGATCGCGGCGGCGCTGGTCTTTCTGTATTTCACCAAGTCCAAGACCTCGCTGGCGCTGCTGCCGGTGGCGGCGGCGTTCGGCTATGCCTATCGCGCGGGCTGGAAGAATGGCCTGGACCGCGCCCTGCTGGCGCTGACCGCCCTTCTGGCGATCGGCGGCATCCTCACCTTGCTGGCGCTGAACACCGAGCTGATCGGCAAGATCATGGCCGATCCCGACGCCTTCACCGGCCGTACCGAGATCTGGAATGCCGAGATCGCCTACCTGAAGGATCATTTCCTGCTGGGCGCGGGCTATGGCTCGATCTTCAGCACAGGCCAGCCATCGCCGCTGACGCCTTACCTGCATGGCCGCAACTGGGTGGCGATGGTCAGCAACAGCCACAATGGCTATTTCGACATGTTCGCCAGCCTGGGCGCCATCGGCTTCGCCCTGGCGCTGATGGCGCTGCTGGTGGCGCCGTTCCGCCGCTTCTGGGCGCTGAACTTCGACCGCGCCAAGGCCGGCTATTTCGCCGTCTTCATCTTCATCATCTTCCACAATTTCACCGAGGCGGACTTCCTTTCCTCCGATGGCGTGGACTGGCTGGTCTTCCTGATGGTGATCGGAGCCCTGTGCCAGCCCGTCACCGCGCCCTTGCCATCGCGGCGGCCCACCCGGCCGCCCGGCACCCTGTCCTGGCAGGCCCGCGCCTAACAGGCGGCCTCCCACAGCGGACAGGGAGGGGGATATCTGGCCGGCGGCCCCGTCCTTGCAACACATCACCTGAAACATCCTGCTGCTCCAGGGGCGATCCGGCATGACGCAGACCCGTCCCAAATCCGCACAACCGGCCTTGCTGTCGATTCAGTATCTGCGCGGCCTGGCCGCGCTGACGGTCCTGGTTTCGCACACCCTGCAATGGCCGCTGCCGCAAATGTCCCAGACGCTGCTGCGTTCGGGGCGGCTGGGGGTCGAAGTCTTTTTCGTCATCAGCGGCTTCATCATCACCAGCATGGCCGGCGACGGCGCCTTCGACCGGGTGAACTTCCTCAAGCGCCGCGCCTGGCGCATCGTGCCGCTCTACTGGGGTGCGACCCTGGCGGTGACCGTGCTGGCGCTGGCGCTGCCCAGCCTGTTCCGCACCACCAACCCCACGGCGCTGGGCCTGGTGGAATCGCTGTTCTTCATTCCTTCCGATGCGCCCAAGGCACCGCTGCTGGGGGTGGGCTGGACACTGGACTACGAAGTCTTCTTCTATCTGCTCTTCGCCTGCCTCAGCGACTTCGCGTCGGAGACCCGCACCTTCGCCATCTGTGTCCTGATGGCCGGCCTGATGCTGATCGGCCAGGTGGCGCCGCATGAAACCATGCTGGAATATTTCTACACCAGCCCCAGCCTGCTGGGCTTCGCGCTGGGCACGGTGCTGGCCCAGGCGCATCGCCACGGCCTGATCGCGCGCCTTTCCCGCCTGCCCGCCACGGTCCTGATCGGTGCCGCGCTGGCGCTGACGGCGCTGTTCTTCGTCATTCCCGGCATCGACGATGCCGGCCGCGCACCTTTCTATTTTCACCTGACGATGTCCGCCGCCGCCATCGCCATTGTGGGCGGCGCACTGGCGCTGGAAACTGGCCGCCGGATGAAGCCTGTCGCCGCACTGCATTATCTGGGCGACGCCTCCTATTCGATCTACCTGTTCCATCTTTTCGTGGTGGGCGCGGGATGGGCCATCGCCCACAAATTGTGGCCGGATTCCACCGCCGAATATGTGGCGGCGGCAATCGTCACCAGCGCGGCCGCCCTGGCGGGCGGCTTGCTGGCGCACCAGTTCATCGAGCGCCCACTGTTGAAAATGCAGAAATCCCGCGGCCCCAAGGCCCCCGCCAAGCCCAGCCTGGCCCCCCGCCACGGCCTGAGCATCCGAGTTGTTAACCGCCCTTAGCTATTATGCCGGACCATGAGCCAGCCCTTCTTCAGCGTCATCATCCCTGTCTACAACCGGGCCGAGATCCTCCGGACCGCCATCGCGTCGGTGCTGGCGCAGACCTGCCAGGATTTCGAAATCGTGGTCATCGATGACGGCTCGAAGGACGATCCCGCCGCCGCCATCGCGGCAATTGGCGATCCGCGCATCCGTTTCTTCCGCCAGGACAATGCCGGCGGCGCCGCCGCCCGCAACCACGCCATCGACGAAGCCCGTGGCCGCTTCATCGCCCCGCTGGATTCCGACGACATCTTCCTGCCGCATCACCTGGCGGCGATGAAGACCATGCTGGAGCACACCAGCGGCACGGTGGGCTATGCCCGCATCCGGGTGGATCGCGGCGAAGGCCGCATCTTCCTCAAGCCGCCGCGCGGCCTGCGGAAAGGCGAGCACATGGCCGACTATCTGTTCTGCGAGCGCGGCTTCGTGCCCACCATCACCACCGTGGTGCCCGCCGAGATCGCCCGCAAGGTGCGCTACAGCAAGCTGCGTCCTGCCGAGGACACCGACTTCGCCGTGCGCCTGTTCAATGCCGGCTGCAAATTCGTCATGGCGGAAGAGCCGGGCGCGGTGTGGACCGACATCGCCAATCCCAATCGCACCTCGACCACCCGCAATCCGGAAGGCCTTGGCCGCTGGCTTGAAACCATGCGGTCGGAAATTCCGCCCCGCGCCTATCATGGCGCCCGCGGCTGGGCGTATGCCAAGCTGGTGAGCCATGCCAGCCGCAGCAAGGCGCTCCGCCTGTATGTGACGGCGCTGCGCAACCGCTGCTACAGCCCGCGCATGGCGGTGATCATCCTGCTGCAGATCGGCCTGGGCGACGTTCGCTATCGCCGGATGGCCGACAGCGCCATCCGCTGGCTGGGCGCGGGCCTGCGCGAAAAGCATCTGCAGCCGGGCAAACAGAGCGCCGCATGAGCGCACCCGCGAAACTCCTGCTTGCCAGTGTCACCGATTGGCCGTTTCCCGCGCGTCTGGCGGGCGCTTTCGCTGCCCTGGGCGCGAAAATCGACGCCGTGTGCCAGGCCCGCAGCCCGCTGCACCAATCGGGCGTCGCCATGCGGCTGCATTCCTTTTCGGCCCTGAAACCACTGACGTCGCTGGCCCGGGCGATCGACGCTTCGGCGCCGGATCTGGTCATTCCGTGCGACGACATGATGGCGGAACTGTTGTGGCGGCTGGCGCGGGCGTGGCCGCAATTCCAGCCGCTGCTGGCGCGGTCCTGCGGCAATCCCGATGCTTTTCCCATTCTGGCCGCGCGCAATGATTTCCTGCGCGAAGCCAAGGCCGCGGGCGCCCCCAGCGCCGACACCATGGCACTGGACAATGACGCCGATCTCGACCGCGCCATCACGGTTTTCGGTCTGCCGCTGGTGCTGAAAGCCGATGCCAGCTGGGGCGGCGACGGCGTCGCCATCGTGCGCAACCGGGTGGCGGCGCAGGCCGCGCTGGCGCGCCTGGCCCGCCCTTCGCGACTGAAGATCATCGCCCGCGCGCTCAAGCGCCACGAACCGCATCTGCTGGTGCGCGCCCGCTTTGCGGTGGCGCCGCGCCCGGGGGCACAGCGTTTCGTCACCGGCCATCCCGCCACCAGCAGCATCGCCTGCTGGCAGGGCAACCTGCTGGCGGCCAATCATTTCGACGTGCGCGTCTCGAACGGCACCGGCCCCGCCACGGTGCTGGGCGCATGCCACGATCCGGCCATGCAGGATGCCGCCCGCCGCATCGCCGCCCGCTTCGGCCTGTCGGGGATTTATGGCCTGGACTATATGCGCGGCGCCGACGGGAAAATCGCCCTGTTGGAAATCAATCCCCGCGCCACCCCCACCAGCCATCTCGCCCTGGGGCCGGGCCATGACTTGGCCGCCGCCCTGCTCACGGCCTGCGGCCATCCCATGCCCGACCGCCCCGCGATGACCCATCAGGCGCACATCGCCCTTTTCCCCCAGGAATGGCGGCGCGATCCGCAAAGCCCGTATCTGGCGGGGGGCTATCACGACCTGCCGCAGGCCGATCCGGGCCTGGCCGCCGCTCTGGGTTGGGGGCCCGCCCCCTTAACCAGTTTTTCCCCAGCCTTTCCGCGCCTTTCGGGACGGCGCGAACCTGCCGCAAACCCCGGGCGTTAACCTTTTCGCAGGCAGCCTTGCCATAAACCTTGGACGGGCGGGTTCAGGATTCGGGGACCCGCGCCCAAAAGGCTGCCCTTGTCGATGTCCGTATACCGGCCCCATCCCTTTCCTGCGCCGCATGCCGCGCAGCCGGACGGCTTTGGCATCGAAGAATTTTTCGCCGTTTTGAAAAAGCACCGCGGGTTGATCTTCAAGATCGCCGCCGCGGTGGTGGTGCTGGCGACGCTCTATGCTTTCTCCCAGCCCACGGTCTATTCCGCATCCGCCGTGGTGCTGCTGGATGGCCGCAAGAACACCGTGGCCGACGCCTCGGCCGTGATGACGCAGTTGCAGCCCGACCTGCCGGCGACGATTCAGAATCAAATCCAGATCCTGACAAGCCGCGACCTGGCGCAAAAAGTGATCGCCGAACTGGGACTGGCCGATGATCCGGAATTCAACGGCACCCAACCCGCGCCGGGACTGGCCGGCATCATCGATCCGCGCAACTGGGACGACCCCGTCACCGCCGCCGATCCCGACAAGCTGGTCGATACGTTCCTCAAACATGTCTGGGCCGACGCCAACGGCGTTTCCACCGCCATCACCGTCAGCGCCACTTCGCTTGATCCGCGCAAGGCAGCGCGCATCGCCAATGCCGTGGTGAAAGCCTATGTCGATGACCAGGTGGGCGGCCGCCACGCCGCCACCTCGCAGACCACCGCGTGGTTGCAAAGCCGCGCCAACGACCTGGCGGGGCAGTTGCAGGCGCAGAACGAGGAGATCCAGCGCTTCAAGGCCCGCAACGGCCTGGCCGATGCCGGACCGGGCGGCTCGCTGGTGGATCAGCAGATGCTGGGCATCAACACCCAGATCGTGCAGGCGCGTTCCGACCTCGACCAGAAGACCGCAGTACAGCAGAGCCTGGCCGGCAGCGATCCCGCCAGTGCCAGCCAGGTCGTGTCTTCGCCGCTGATCACCCAGCTCAGAACGCAGCAGGCGACGCTGGCGCAGCAGGAAGCCGACCTCGCCAGCAAATACGGTCCCATGCATCCCAAGCTGGTGGAACTGCAGGCACAGCGCCGGGATCTGGAGCAGAAGATCGCGCAGGAAGTCGGCCGCATCGCCAGTTCGGTAACGGGCGATGTCAATGCGGCGCGCAGCCATCTGCAGTCGCTGCAAAGCAGCCTGCAACGCGCCGAACAATTGTCGGTCAACCAGAACATGGCGCGGACGCAGCTGGCGGCGATGGAATCCAACGCCGCATCCACCCGCACCGCCTATGAGACCTTCATTACCCGGCTGCGCGGGGCGCAGGACCAGGACGCCACGCTGACGGCGGAAAGCCGCGTGCTGTCCACCGCCTCGGTGCCGGAATCGCCATCGGCACCCAAACGCAAGCTGATCGTCGGCGCCTCGCTGCCGCTGGGCCTGGCCCTGGGGGCGCTGGCGGCACTGTTGATGGAAAAATTCGGCTATCTGTTCCGTTCCAAGCCACGGCGCCGCAACGGCGCGGGACAAGGCCGGCCCGCGCGCAAACTTGCGCCAGTCGAGGAATGGGCCAAGGATTGGAATGGACCACCCATACTGGGCGAGCTGGTCAACACCTCGTCGCTGAAGGCCGCCGACTATGTGATCGACTGGCCGGCCAGCCGCTTCGCCCGCGCCTCGGCGGCACTGGTGCGCCAGCTGGAAGCGCGCGAAGGCGAAGGCGCCGTGGTGGCGCTGACCGCGCCCGAGCCCGGCGACAGCAAGAGCGTGGTGGCGGTATCGCTGGCCCGCGCCGCCGCCGCGATGGGCAAGCGCGCCATCATCGTCGATTGCGATCCGGCCCATCGCGCTGCCGCGGCGATGCATGCCGATCCCGCCGCCGGCCTTTATGAAGTGCTGACCGGCGCCGTTCCGCTGGGCGAGGCGCTGGTGCGCGATCCGCGCAGCGGCGCCTTCCTGCTGATCCTCAAGCAGCGTCCAGCCCAGGCGGCGGCGATGTTCGCTTCGCCCCAGATGCACCGGCTGCTGGAAATATTGCGCGACGGCTGCGACCTGGTAATCCTGGATTGCGGCCTGGCGCTGAACGGCCCGGAAACGGCGCTGATCGCCCGCCACGCCGACGCCACCCTGGTGGTGTCCCCCCGGTCGCGGCTGCGCGGCCGGTCACTGGCCCATGCCACACAGATGCTGGAGAACGCGAAGGCGGCTCCGGTGGGCTTGGTGCTGGCGTCTTAACCTTGGTCGCGCGGAAGCTGCGCCCCGACGCGCGTCAGCGCGGCAATTGTGAACTTCCCATCAGGAACTCGTCCACCGAACGCGCGCATTGGCGGCCCTCGCGGATCGCCCACACCACCAGAGACTGACCGCGGCGCATGTCGCCACAGGTAAACGTCTTGGCGGCGCTGCTCTTGTAGTCGTTGGTGTTGGCGGCGACGTTGCCGCGCGGGTCGAGCGTGACGCCCGCCTGCTCAAGCAGGCCGGCCTTGCGGGGACCGACAAAGCCCATCGCCAGCAGCACCAGGTCGGCCTTCAGCGTGAACGCGCTGCCCGGCACTTCGACCATGTTCATCTTGCCGCCGTCGCCCAGCTGCCACTCGACCTTGACGCATTCCAGGCCGGTGATCTTGCCGTCGCTGCCGATGGCGCGCTTGGTCAGCACCGACCAGTCGCGGTCCGCGCCTTCTTCCTGCGAAGAGGAGGTGCGCAGCTTGAGCGGCCAGTCGGGCCACACCAGGGATTTGTTTTCCTTCGCCGGCGGCTGCGGCATGATTTCCAGCTGCGTCACCGACAGCGCGCCCTGGCGATTGGAGGTGCCGATGCAGTCCGAGCCGGTATCGCCGCCACCGATGACAATGACATGCTTGCCCTTGGCCGAAAGCGTGCCGCCCGGCGCCGCCTTCTCCTCGGCGTCGCCCGCCACCCGCTTGTTCTGTTGGGTGAGAAAGTCCATGGCGAAATGGATGCCGCCGATCTCGCGGCCCGTCACGGTAAGGTCGCGCGGCGCTTCGGCCCCGCCCGACAGTACCAGCGCGTCGTAATCGGCGAGAAGCTGCTGCACCGGAATGCCGGCGCCGACCTCGACCCCCGGACGGAAGACCACGCCTTCGGCCTCCATCTGGCGCATGCGCCGGTCGATATAGTGCTTCTCCATCTTGAAGTCGGGAATGCCGTAGCGCAGCAGTCCGCCGATGCGGTCATTCTTCTCGAACAGGGTCACCGAATGGCCGGCGCGCGCCAGCTGCTGGGCGCAGGACAGGCCCGCCGGGCCGGAACCGACCACCGCCACGGTCTTGCCGGTCTTCTTTTCCGGCACCTGCGGCTGGACCCAACCTTCATCCCAGGCACGATCGACGATCTGGCACTCGATGGTCTTGATGGTGACCGGCGTGTCCTGAATGTTCAGGGTGCAGGACGCCTCGCACGGCGCCGGGCAGACGCGGCCGGTGAATTCGGGAAAATTGTTGGTGGAATGCAGCGTCTCGATCGCCGCCCGCCACTGGTCGCGATAGACCAGATTGTTCCAGTCCGGGATCAGGTTGTTGACCGGGCAGCCCTGGTGACAGAAGGGAATGCCGCAATCCATGCAGCGCGCCGCCTGGCGGCCAACTTCCGCATACGGCAGCGGATGGACGAATTCCTTGTAGTTGTGCAGCCGGTCGGCCGGCTTGTCCGCGCCGCGATCCAGCCGGTCGATTTCCAGGAAGCCCGTGACTTTTCCCATGGTCTTTTTCTTTATTCCGCAGCGACAGCAGAAGACGCTTCCGCCTTCAT
>Ga0316229_1003903_pt1 | contig 11285 bp, 8 predicted proteins | sample TBH18023metaG_FD_206011 | JGI IMG/M metagenome (GOLD analysis project Ga0316229, IMG submission 206011) | Freshwater microbial communities from Trout Bog Lake, Wisconsin, USA - TBH18023 | ecosystem: Environmental > Aquatic > Freshwater > Lake > Hypolimnion/Profundal zone | place: USA: Wisconsin...
TGTATTTCTGCTGATCCTCACCGTGGAAAGTGCGGGCCAAGTCCGGCCAGCAGGCCGCGCGCATGAACACCCAGCGCTCCACTGCCCCCTGATCCCGTCCCGCCGGCGCCTGTGCCAACAGGTCTTGCTTGAACCGTGGATGTTCCTTCAGCAGCCCCAGCAGCGCCGTCCGGTCCACTCCACTCAGCTCGTCGTAAACGATGGATGCGATGGCCATATGACCCGCATTATTCCATCCCCAAGCCCTTGCCCATGGACCCAGCGCCAGCAACACCACTATCCACACAACCATCCTTTTCATACAGCAAACCTCCCCTCAAAGTGTTATCGAATCCCTTCCCCGAAGCAAGCGAACCTTCCCTTCACGATGTAGATCAATGGAACCAAGATGTACATCGACAATACCAAGAGGATTGGAACGCCAAACGTGATGAAGACTAAGTCGCCTTTTGTGCGGCGTTGACCGTATCATCGTCTTGAAGCCAGCCATCGATGATCCTCAACCAGCATCTGTCCACGACTATGTGAATGGTGAAATGAGAAGCATCTGATTCATCAGCATGCCCAGCGTATACCCGCTGTGCGGTTCCCCAGTCAAAGCTGCTGACGACGATAGTGCTCTTTCCCCAGAGGACCACTGGATCGTGGAGCAACGTCGGCGACTCAATCACCCGGCAGCACAGGACGCCGGGGTGCAATTTCCCGTGCAGGTTCTGATCGCCGAACTGCACTACCAGAAGCCGTTCCTTGCCGTTGCCGCTTTGGCGGCTGTGTATGAATACCGCAGCCGGAGCCAGTGGATTGAATTCACCGTCATAATGAAGCTCGACGTTCTTTGGCAAGCAGACGGGTTGCTGCAACGTCGCCCCAAGCACAACCCGCAGTTCATGGGCAACGCCATACTTGTCTTGAGCGGACACGGGTTGGGGGCGGACCAGTCAAAGGCCTCGACCTCATAAATCACCTGTTTCGGCGGTGCCTCGTAATTCATGCACTGCCGCTGTGTCCAATAAACCCGTACCCGATGCCAAGCCGTTGGCCCCCAACGAAAGCCGCTGTAGACGATCGCGATGAACAACACCGACCAGATCATCCATCGCCTCACGGTCCTACGGCGGTGCCACGGTGGACGGGGCGCATAATCAAGTTGGTGAACCTGCGGGTCAGGCACGTCGGGTATTCTGCCACAGCAAAGGCATAAACGGGCAAGAGGATGCAACGGCAGTTGGTTGACAGTAGAATGCGGCACGACGCACTGCTTATTAGATGAGATCAGTGTCATGCACAAGCCATCACCACAGATGCTTTGCTACGAATCGAGGACGGAAGATGGTGTTTCGCAAAATAATCAGCATCCTAGTTATTCTTATCGGCGTGTTCGTTACCGTAACATACCAAGCTTGGGGCTTCCGGCTTATCGCCCTAATCGGACCCGAGCGTGCTCTCGGTGCCTCAAACGTCTGGCACGAACCGGACGGGTCGGTATTGATGACCAACCCGGGTGCCATGTTGTTCTGGTGCCTGCCGTTCCTTGCCCTCGGCATCTTTCTCGTCGTAGTCGCAGCCAAGATTCTTCGTCGGTCCCGGTGCCATGTGTCCAAGCGTCGATGCGGCCAGCATTCCGAGGATGTTGACGCAGGAGTTGGTCGATGAATAATCACATGATCAGACCATCTACAGCGACCATGCCTTCGACCGGATGTGGGGCTGGTCATCAACGCGCTGGCATTGTTAATGATGGGACTCAACACGCTGGTCGTGATGCTGTGTATCAAGTAACGAGGGCCCGGCACATGTGGTTCGGCAACCGAGACGAGTGCGATTGATTTGCATGTGACCCGGTAGCAGTTGGACTTTGATGGCCAGACCCTGCCAAAACCTAACCATCTGGCTAACTGCATCGTCGACCTTTCTGAACGTCGCTGCCGCCAGGACATCCCTCCAAATCTTCGCCTCCGGCGAAGGTCTTGCGGAACTGAACATCGGCTTCTGTGCCCATCGGTGTTCATCTGTGGCTGTCTCTTCTCTTCCTACATGCGTCTTTGTGGTGGTCAATCCCCGTGGATTTCTCCATGGAAAACTCTTGACCCGACGCAAGCCGGACGCGAGGATGTGCCATAGCGATGGGTGGCCACCGGCAAAATTCAGACTGGAGTCCAACTGGAAAATCCAGGCTGAACTGTTGCGTGTGAGTATGCTTAAGTCCCGCAGAATCAACGGAAGCGCGTAAGGAGTGAAACGATGCGGCACTTGACGGCAGCGGTAATCGTGCTTGCAGTGACGTCCTGCGTTGCGGCCGGCGAAATTGCACCTCCATGCTTTGTGAAAAAACCCGTCACGTCCAAGGCCGGCGGGACGTTCCGCGTGGACTTCGCTGTCGATCGCGAAACGGATGTGGCTGTCTGCATCGAGAACGCCGAGGGCAGGATCATTCGGCACCTGGTCGCCGGCATGCTGGGCAACAACCCGCCGGCGCCACTGAAGGCCCGCGCGCTGGAGCAATCCGTCGAATGGGACGGCAATAATGATCTTGGCAAGCCCGCGGCCGGCGGACCTTTCAGGGTGCGCGTCGGCCTCGGTTTGAAGCCGAGCCTAGACAAAATGATCGGGTTCAACCCGGTCTGCATCTCATCCGTCCGGGCCATTGCGGTGGATCCCAAGGGCCAGGTGTTCGTTTTCTACTGTTTCGGGACCATTCATCCCAGCGATAACTCGATGGCTGCATGCGTGTTCAGTCGCGACGGAAAATACCTGCGGACGATCATGCCCTACCCGGCCAATCTTCCAGATGACAAGCTCAAGGGCGTCAAGCGGATTGAGTTGGAAGGCGGCGCGCACATCCCCTTCATCTATCAGGCGGAAACCCGCTCGCTCATCCCCGGTGCCGGCGACAACCAGAATCACGAGGCCCTGGCCACCTCCGACGGCCGGGTGGCGTTCGTGGGGTGCATGGAATACACCCGGTACGCCAATCCTGGGCCGCTGCACGTGGTGGTATTGAACGCCGACGGCAGCGTGCCTGTGGACGGACCGGTCAAGACCAGGATCGGCGTGGGCGTCTCGGCCACACTGGCCATGTCACCGGACGAGAAGACGCTCTACGCGTCCGATGTCCGGACAGCCAAAGACCATTATGGCTTGCCGAACAACACGCTCTACAAGTTCACCTGGGACGACAAGGAGGCCACGCTGTTCCTCGGTGGCAAAGAGGCTGCGGGCGACCTGGCCCTGAACGATCCTAAGGGCATCTGCACCGACAAGGACGGCAACCTGTTCGTGGCCGACAAAGGCAACAACCGGATCGCGGTGTTCAAGCCGGACGGCTCGCTGCTCGGCTCGCTGGCCACGTCCCGCCCGGAGCGCGTCTCTGTGAACCGCAGGACCGGTGCCGTCTACGTCCTCGGCGGGTCCAACATCAACGAATTGCTCAAGTTCAAGTCGTGGAAGGATCCGCAGTCCGTCGCGCAGATCGCCATCCCGTCGTTCCACCACGATGGCTACCGCGTCTCGATGGCCATGGACGACAGCGCGGACCAGACCGTGCTCTGGATCGGGTCGCATGCCGGCAGCTACGCCCATTTCGGGCTGCTGCGAATCGAAGACAAGGGCGACGCTTTCGGAGGTAAGGAGGACATCACAACGCGGCCCGACAACAGCCCAGGCAGCATCGGCCCGGTGCTTGAACTCAGCCTGGACCGCGAACGCGAATTGCTTTATGTCGGTCCTTCGGCGCGTTACAACGGTCGAACCGGCAAGAACGACAATATCCGTCCGATTTTGCCGTCGAATATCTGGGCTGGCGGTTCGACCTCAGCGGTGGGACTGGACGGTTTCATCTACGTCCACCACGGCAAGGGGGTTTCGCGGTTTAGCCCGGACAACCAGCCAGCCGCCGTCGGCGGCAACCTCCAGATGATTGCCAACGACGGAAGCCTGCGGCTGCACGCCCGGGGCGTGACCGCCGATGCCAAAGGCAATGTCTATCTTATCTGGCAGAAGCCGGGGGCCCAGCAGTTCAGCGCATTGGCGGCCTACGGGCCCGATGGTGTGGCCACCAACGAAAAACTGATTGACGCCGACATCCGCAGTCTCAACTCCGTACGCACGGACTACCAGGGCAACATCTACCTGGCACTGGGGCTGCGGCCAGGCAAGGATACGTTGCCTCCCGGCCTCAAGGGCAAGCTTCCCGACGGGCCCAAGGACCCTGACGCCGTGATGGGCGTGAACTACTACCCGTTCATGTACGGCAGCATCGCCAAGTTTGGCCCCGATGGCGGCGAGATTCTCAAGGGCAACGGCGGGGTGGAGTGCGGATTCAACTACGCGATGACGACGTCGGTCAAGGGGGCCAGGTGGATCGCCGGCGGCGCCAGTTGCGTGCCCTCCTGGCGCACCGGCACAGGCTCTTTCGCGCCGGACATCTGTCAGTGCGAGTCGCCGCGCTTCGACGTCGACGGATTCGGACGCAGTTTCTACCCCGACGCCGCCCGATTTCGCGTCGGGGTGCTGGACACCAACGGCAACGAGATATGCACGTTCGGCGGCTATGGCAACCAGGACTCATCCGGCCCTGGCAGTCTCGTGCCGGCCCCGGAGATTCCATTCTGCTGGGTGCAGGCGATCGCCGTCGGCGACGAGGCCGCCTATGTCGGCGACCGGCTCAACCAGCGGATCGTGCGAATTAAGCTGACCTACCAGGCAGAGGCAGACGCCGGGTCGCCCTGAAATAACCAGTTGGATCGAGGCCCTTTCGGTCCGCGATGGCACTGATGGCGCCATCGACCGCCGGCCGTTTCAGTGCCTTGGCGATCTTCTCCGGAGTGACGCGATAGGCCGAGTTTTCCCGCCTCGATGCGGCTGATATGGCTCCGGGGCAGGCCACTCTTGCCTGATAGCTTTGCCTGCGTCAAGCTATTGAGTTCAAGGGACACGCATGAGAACAGAAAAGACACAAACAAAGAGGCCCGGCGGTCAGCCGAGCCTCTTCTTGCCATGTTAAAAACAATACGCCGTCGCCACGCTTTGACGCGGCACGGTCGCCAGGCGTCTTACTCGCCTTTGAGCTTGAGATCGCCCAGGCCAGCGATGGTCTCGCCGCCTTCTATACCGCCGCGCAGACCGCGCTTTTCGGCACGCTGGGCTCGTACTTCCTCGCGCTTCTCTTCTTCCTGAGCCCATTGGGCGCGCTTGAGCGACAGACCGATCTTGCGCTCGTCGCTGTCCACGCGCAGGATCTTGACGTCGATCTCCTGTCCGACCTTGAGCTGGTCTTCCGGCTTCTCTACTTTCTGGTCGCTGATCTCGCTGATGTGCAGCAGGCCTTCCAGGCCAGGCTCCAGTTCGACGAACACGCCGAAGTTGGCCAGCTTGGTGACGTGGCCCTTGATGACCATGCCCGGCCGGTAGTTGGCGGGAATCACGGTCTTCCACGGATCCTCCTGCATCTGCTTGAGGCCCAGGGCGATGCGCTGTTTCTCCTGGTCGACGCTCAAAACCACGGCCCTCACCGAATCGCCCTTCTTGATCATCTCGGAAGGATGGGCCAGCTTCTTGGTCCAGGACAGATCCGAAACGTGCAGCAGGCCATCGATGCCTTCTTCGATCTCCACGAACGCGCCGTAGTTGGCGATGTTGCGAACCTTGCCTTCCACCACCGAGCCTGGCGGATACTTCTCCGCCACGCGCTCCCACGGATTCTCCTCCACCTGTTTCATGCCCAGGGAAATTTCCTGCTTGTCCTTGTTGATCTCCAGCACCCTGACCTTGACGGCCTGGCCCTGGGCCACCACCTCGCTGGGATGATTGATGCGCTTGGTCCAGGACATCTCGCTGATATGCACCAGACCCTCGACGCCTTCCTCAAGTTTGCAGAACGCGCCGTAGGACATGATGTTGACCACGCTGGCATCGTAGACCCCGCCGACCACATAGCGGACCTCGATGTTTTCCCAGGGACTGGCGTCCTTCTGCTTCAGACCCAGGGCAATCTTCTCGCGTTCCTTGTCGACTTCCAGGACTTTGACCTCGATCTCCTGGTCGATCTTCAGAAGTTCGCTGGGATGGTTGATCCGGCCCCACGACATATCAGTGATGTGCAGGAGCCCGTCGATCCCGCCCAAGTCCACGAAAGCGCCGAAATCGGCGATGTTCTTCACAAAGCCCTTGCGAATTTCGCCCTTCACCAGACCGTCCAGCGTGCGCTTCTTCTGTTCCTCGCGCTGCTGTTCGATCATCTTGCGGCGGCTGATGACGATATTCCGCCTTTCCTCGTCGATCTTGAGAATGACCGCATCGACCGACCTCCCGATCCAGTCGGAAATCTCGCCCGGACGGCGGATGTCCACCTGGCTGGCCGGCAGGAACACCGGCACGCCGATGTCCACCAGCAGGCCGCCCTTGATCTTCTTGGTAACCTTGCCCGACACCGGATCACCCTCCTTCTTGGAGGTCATGATCGTTTCCCAGTTGATGATCCGGTCGGCCTTGCGCTTGGAGATCTTCACCAGGCCGGTATCGCCTTCCACGTCCTCCAAAAGGACTTTCACTTCATCGCCGACTTTGACGTTGGCTGGTTCGTCAAACTCGCCGTTTTCCAGCACCCCTTCGCTCTTGAGGCCCAGTTCGACGATGAAGTCGTCGCCGGCCCGGCCACTGATGCGGCCCTTGAGTATGGCGCCGGGCGTGAAGTCCTGCACTTCATCACCGCTTACAAGTTTGGAAAGATCCTCGGCTGCTTCGCCCAAGGCGGTGGAGACGGCAAAATTAACATCCTCATCGATATTGCCGAGGGAGTTAATCAGATTCTGATCGACCATGAGAGTTGGGGCAGGCTGCGCGGTCGTAAAACCTTTGGCCTGCCGGACCTGTGATTGTGCGTGGCCCGTTTAAAAAGAAGCCGCCGGTATCCACGCTGCGCCGGCGTTCCGTATAACCTTCACCCAAAACGGAACGTCCGCTTTGGGGCGAATCATGCATGATAACACTTCGGGCAATCGTTCGCAATGGAGCGGAAATGCCAAAATGACGGAGCAAAAAATGCCGATCTAATAATCACCAAGTGGCGTAATACAGGCCTAAGATAAGAATGCGTCAGTCGAACGCGGAGGCATCTATGCAATTCGTTGAAGTTTTGGAGTCCCGCCAGTTGCTTTCCGGCACTGGGGCCATGTCGGAGATACGCACGGCGGCGTTATCCGTTGCCGGCGATGCCCTCCACGTACGACGGCAAGCCCCAGCCACGGCAACCCATGGCTTTATCTACGCATTCTACGGCTTGGGCGGGACCGGCTTCGGCAACCAGTCCCTGGCGCAATTGGCCAACGACGCCGGCAGCACCTATGGGCTTACGGTCGGCAAATACCAATACAATGAAATTGACAGCGCCCTGACCAATTTTTTGTCCGCCATCGATACCAATCACGACCATATCATCCAAGCCAGCGAAATCGCCAACATAAGCGTCAACTTGGTTGGCTACAGCTACGGCGGCATCACGGCGGCGAATTTTTCGCGCGACCTGGTCAAGACCCGGCGCGGCATCGACGGCTACACGCTGAAAGCTACAATTCCCGTACGACGCTTGATCACCATCGACCCGGTGAACTACACCCCCGGCGTATCCACCAGCGGTCCCGAAAACAATGTCCAGGAGTTCTTCAACTACTGGCAGGCCTTCAATTTCAACTCGACCATACAACTGACCGTGAAACATACCACCACCCCCGCCGGATCGGTCAATTATGACGTCACGCTGCCCCTGGGCGGTCTGCCTCTATCCAGCAGCGCCCAGTCCAGCACCCAGATCGAAGTCGACGCCGGCTCCTGGGCCGGCACGGTATCCAAACACTCTTACAACCGAGCCGACAACGGCTCCCTGGCCGGCGATCAAACCGATCACACCACCATGCCGTTCTATGTATATCCCTTCGCCATTGCCGATCTGGCTTAGAAGCAACCAGTGGTAGCGGCAGTGGATAAGCGGCCGGACATTTGGTCTGACAAGGTGTGCTGCGAACTTCATCCGCCGTGGAACAATCTTCTTCGGCATTCATCATCCCGGCCGCTTTGCCGCAGTCCCGCTTCCTTCCCATATCATTCCCGCCTCCTTTCTAATTGACATTTTCTCCCGCTTCCGTTCACATTTCCGCATTGATTCCTACAGAAGGACTCCTCATGGCTCGACCCGTCACACTCTTCACCGGCCAGTGGGCCGATCTTTCCTTCGAGACCGTCTGCGAAAAGGCCGCCAAATTCGGCTATGACGGCGTCGAATTGCCCTGCTGGGGCGACCATTTCGACGTGGACAAGGCCCTCAAGGAACCAGATTACTGCAAGAACCGCTGGAAGGTCCTTGCCAAGCACGGCCTCAAGGCTTTCGCCATCTCCAACCACCTGGTTGGCCAGGCCATTTGCGACAACATCGACCAGCGCCACAAGGCCATCCTCCCGGCCGATGTCTGGGGCGACGGCCAGCCGGAGCACGTCCGCAAACGCGCCGCCCTCAAGATGATCGATACCGCCCGCGCTTGCCGGGCCTTCATCGACGCCTCCCCCTGCCCCAGCCCTTTCCCCGCCGTAGTCAACGGCTTCACCGGCTCCAGCGTCTGGCACAGCATCTACGCTTTCCCTCCCACCGATCAGAAATATTGGCAAAAAGGCTTCGATGATTTCGCCAAACGCTTTGGGCCGATTTTGGACGAGTTCGACAAGGTGGACGTGAACTTCGGATTGGAAGTACACCCCACCGAGATAGCCTTTGACATTGTCAGCGCCCAGCGCGCCCTCGAGGCCGTCAGCGGCCACAAACGCTTCGGCTTTAACTACGATCCATCGCACCTGGGCTATCAGCACGTCGACTACGTAAAGTTCATCCGCGCCTTCGGCAAACGCATCTTCCATGTGCATGTGAAGGATGCCTGGTGGGGCCACGGCGACGGCACTGTGGGCGTCTTCGGTGGCCATACCACCTTCGCCGACCCCCGCCGCTACTGGGATTTCCGCAGCCCCGGGCATGGCGACATCAAGTTCGAGGACATCATTGTGGCCCTCAACGACGTGGGCTACCAGGGCCCACTGTCGGTGGAATGGGAAGACAGCCGCATGGACCGCGAGCACGGGGCCGCCGAGGCGGCGGCCTTCGTGCGCAAGATCGACTTCAAGCCAAGTTCGGTCGCTTTTGACGCCCAGTTTGAGAAGTAGGACAGTCCACCTTCCACAGTCACCTGCCGTCATGGGGACGGATGGCCGCCTCGGCGCGGGCGCACAGCACACCATGAGCCGCCAAAACCACGTCCTGATGCGGGCTCCGGAGCGCGGCGGTCAGCCCAGCGGTGGCCTGGTCGTTATTGATCCACCTGCACACACAAACCGCGTTCTCTCTTACGTGCATATCGGGATCATCAAAGGTGGCCAGGACGCCCGCAATCCCGGAAACAGATCCGCTTTGAGCGCACACGTGCCCCAGGGCCCACACTGCTGATGCCCGTACCAAGGCGTTGGAGTCTTTAATCGCCTCCTGGAGCAGCGGCACAACCGGCTCACCCACCTCAATCAGTTCCCAGATCGCCCGCGACGTATCCGGCCCGGCCAACTCCTTGATAAAGAACGACGCCGTGGCAAGCGACGGTGCCGGCCACGGCTTGCGAAAGCAGGCTACGACATGCGTCCCATGGGCCAGGATCACATCGAGCGTTCCGCCCATGGGAACGGCCAGTTCCTCCCTGACCTCACCCTTACCGGCATCTCCGCCCCATCCATAGCCAACAAGCAGCCGAACTTCGCGGGCCGATGCCTGCAAAACATTCGGTCCTCCGTCGCACCAGCCTTTCTCCCCATCCCGGCAGCACGCGCCCATCATGTTGAGAGAAGGGAAGATGTCATCGGAATCCTGTGCCCGCCTGAGCCCAAAAACCGCGCGATCGACGATAACTCCAGGAATTGTCACCTCGACCGCCAGGGTGGTCTCGGCCTCGCGCTCGCGACAGTCGACATACGCTGCCGCCTCCTGGCGCGTTGCGCCTGACGCAGACGATGGGCTTCCTCCAGGCGTCAACGGCGCCGGCTGTGACCCTTTGCAATCGGCCAGACCCACGGTTTTCGCCGTCTGCAGCGGCCGATATCTGTCGCACAAGGCCACCATCACGGTGGCTATGATCGCAACCGTCAGGATTGGCGGCACCACCGCTCGGCTCACCCTGGAAAAGGCTCCATTTGCTGCGGACACGGGCGTAAGCACAACTCCGGCCTCCTTCCCCAATCAGGTTCGCAGGACTGGCGCTAACCCACGTCCGTTTCTTAAGCGGCGTTGACATCAGTCCTGCGAACCTCATTTCCCACAGAAGTCCACCAGCCTGGCGATTTCGCTGCGGAGATTCTTGCGGTGTACCACGAAATCCAGGAACCCGTGCTCCTCGAGAAACTCGCTGCGCTGAAAACCTTCGGGCAGTTCCACTTTGATGGTGTTCCAGATAGTGCGCGGTCCGGCGAAACCTACCAATGCCCTGGGCTCGGCGATGATGAAATCGCCCAGCATCGCAAAACTGGCGGTCACGCCGCCGGTGGTCGGGTCGGCCAGCAGGCTGATGAACAACCCCCCCGCGTCATCCAGGCGGGCCAGGGCGGCGCTGGTCTTGGCCATCTGCATCAGCGACAGCGTCGATTCCTGCATGCGCGCCCCGCCGGAGCAGCTCACTATCAGCAGCGGCAGTTTATCCTCCGCGGCCATCTCGATGGTGCGGGTGATCTTCTCGCCGACGACGCTGCCCATCGATCCCATCATGAATTCCGGGTCCATGACCGCCACCATGATGGGCCGGCCCTTGATAAAGCCTTTGCCGCAGACCACCGCGTCGGCATTGCTGGTCTTGGCCTGCTCACTTTTGAGCCGGTCCTTGTAGGCCTTCTTATCCACGAATTTCAAGGGATCGACCGGTTCAATGTCGCCGAACATCTCCTCGAAGCTGCCCGGATCCAGTATCTGCTCGATACGCAGGCGGGCCCCGATGCGGAAATGGTACTGGCATTCCGGACAGACGTTCAGGGCCTCCTCGACGACCTTGCGGAAGAGCATGCCGCCGCACTCCGGACATCTCATCCACAGGCCCTCGGGAATTCCCTCGGCCTTTTTATCCACGGGCATCTGGGACATGGGAACCTCGATCCATCGCCTGTCGCAACCTGGCTATCGCCTCCCGGCGAACGGGCTGGTCGAAAATGGCGCTGGCCACCACGAACCAGTCCACGCCGGCATCGACGGCCAGGGCTATTGTTTGGGCATTAATGCC
>Ga0316229_1003913_pt1 | contig 11266 bp, 10 predicted proteins | sample TBH18023metaG_FD_206011 | JGI IMG/M metagenome (GOLD analysis project Ga0316229, IMG submission 206011) | Freshwater microbial communities from Trout Bog Lake, Wisconsin, USA - TBH18023 | ecosystem: Environmental > Aquatic > Freshwater > Lake > Hypolimnion/Profundal zone | place: USA: Wisconsin...
GGCGCGTCCACGTTCTTCATGATGTGCTCGATGCCGCGCCGGAACGGCAGGAGCTGGCCGATGCGCGTGATCTGCCCCTCGGCAAAAATGCAGACGACCTCGCCGTTGCGGATGGCGTCGCTGGCGGTCTGCAACGCCTGGAGCAGTTCGCGCGGCCGCTGTTCGGACGAGACGGGAATGGCCCGGTGGATTTTCGCGAATGGTTTCACCCACGGCTTCTCGTAAAAATCCTTGAACATCAGGAACCGCACCGGCCGGTCGGTCGCGGCGAGCAGCAGCAGCGCGTCGGCAAAGGAAACGTGGTTGCAGACAAAGAGCGCGCCGCCCTTTTCGGGAATGTGGTCGCGTCCGACGATGCGAAGGCGGTAGATGGTATGCGTCAAACACCACAGGCCGAAACGCAGCAGCGCGTCGGGCATCAGCACGAGCAGATAGATGGTGGCGGCAAGCGTCAGGCCGGCGATGACGAGAAAAATCTGCGGCGGCGACAGCTTCAGGACGGTCGTGAGCAGGCCGAAGACGACCGAGGCAAGCGCGATGCCGATGAAGGAAATCAGGTTGGCCGCCGCCAGCACGCCGCCCTTTCCTTCGGGTGCCGGACGGTATTGCAGCATCGCGGAAATCGGCACGATGTAGAAGCCGCCAAAAAATCCGAGCACGGAAAGGTTCGTCGCGACGCCGACAAAAGAAATTCCCGTCCGCCCCAGCAGCGCCGCGCAAACGGTGAGTCCGACCGCGCCGAGCGGGATCAGGCCGGTCTCGATTTTGCCGGCGGAAAGGAAGCCCGCAAGCAGGCAGCCCGACCCGATGCCGATGGCCGTGGCCGCCTGCAAGTAGCTCGTCTGCGCGGAATCGCTGATGCCCATCACGTCCTTCGCGTAGATGACAATGACGAACTGGATGAGCGCGGCGATGAAGAAAAAATAGGTGTTGCCGATGAGCGCCAGCCACAGCGGCCGGTCGCGACGGATGATTTTCACCTGCGTCCACAGCTCCGCGACAAAGTTGGCGCGGAATTTTTTCTGCGGGTCGGCGGCGGGGACTTTCGTGATGCACTGGCCGGTGCCGAGACCGGCGAAGGCAAGCGCAATCAAAATGACGCCCGACCACGCGGGCTGCGTGGAAAAGATTTTGCAGAAAATTCCGCCCGCGACCGTGCCGGCGATGATGGCGATGAACGTGCCAAATTCCAAGACGCCGTTGCCCCAGGAAAGTTTTTTCTCCGGCAGCAGCTCCGGCAGCAGGCCGTATTTTGACGGGCCGAAGATCGCGCTGTGGACGCCCATCAGGAACACGCAGAAAATGGTCAGGTAGAGCCGGTGCGTCGCGAGGCTCACGAGCGCGAGGAGCATCACGAAAATTTCAAAGACCTTCACGCCGAGGATCACGCGGCGCTTGCTGAAACGGTCGGCGAGAAACCCGCCGGCCATGGAAAACAGGATGAACGGCACGGCGAACAGCCCGCCGACAATCGTGACCAGCCGGTCACGCTGGCCGGCCGACGTGACGGTCTGCGTGATGAGAAAGATGGCGAGCCACTTGAGCGCGTTGTCGCTGAACGCGCCCTGGAACTGCGTGGCGATGAGCGCCCAGAAGCCGCGCTGCGATGGCGGATGGCGGTCTGCGGATGGCGGATTATCGCTGGTCACCCGCCCAAGCTAACCGATTGCGCCGCGAAAGGTGAATCGAAAAACTTTCAGGCGACATCAATCCAGACGATGTTTCACTTGGCCGGCGTGGCCGGGCTGGCCGCTGCGCGTTCGTAGTCGCCGAACTCGCCGAACAGCTCGTTTTTGGCGAGATGTTGGAGGACAAATTTTTGCAGCGCGGCGGTTTCGGCGGTAAGAATGACATTTTCATCCACCTTGCGATGCGCGATGGCGGCGGGATTTTCCGTGAGGAATTTATTGACCCAATCTGGATTGCAGACGGCCATGGAAAATTTGTCGTCCGCCAGCTTTACGCGGAACAGCAGATGGCCGGGAATCACCGCGCAGCCGACCAGGCCGGCCTGCTGATCGTCGAACTTGCATTCAGTGGGCGTGACATCAAGGAACATTTCCTTGCCCAGCTTGAACAGATGCCCCTCGAACTTGCCGGCCTTGCCGTCGTCGTCCTTGAGCGCCACGGCATAGGCGTTGTTCGTGCCAGCGGTGAAAGTCCACGTCACGGGCTTATCCTTTTTGCCAGCCTCCGACCAAGTGCCGGCGAGGCGCGGGTCGGTGACGACATCTTTGGCGGTGTAAAACGGGTTGACCGACGGCACGCAGGCGGCGACGAGCACGGTGAACGTAAGCAGGGCGAGAAATACTTTTGGCTTCATAAATGGATTGAGCACCGGATCAAAAAAGTTTTCAAGGCAATTTTTCCCGCATCGCCTCGGCATAGGGCTTGCCGTCCACGAAGACCTCCTTGATGTTCGCGCGGCCGGACTTGGAGACCACGGCCTGCACGGTGAGCTTGCCATGCGGATTGCCCGTGCCTTCGGCGACAAAATACTGCTCGATGCCGTATTCGACATGGACGGAGTTGGTGCGGTTGCGCCAGCTCCACGCCGTTTTGCCGCGCAGGATGATTTCATTTGTCGCCGGGGTGAACCCTGCGCTGCTGGCGCGCGTCACTTCGTAAAACCGGTTGGTTCCCGCCGGCGCGAGCGCCACGAAGATTTTTGTGCCGTAGGACAATTCTGTTTTCACCGGTGGCGTAAATAAATTCGCCGGCACGTCGCTGATCTTGTAGTTGAGCCGCACATAATCGCCGCGCAGCGGGTCGCGCGGATCCACCGGCTGCGTTTCGAGCAGCACCACCTGCCCGACGCGCAAAAGATTTTCCTGCCGGACGACCGTGCCCAGCACCCAGGCGGCTTGCAGCGCGAAGACAAGGATGAGCAGTTTGTTTTTCATGCGGCCTCCGTGGCTTTGGCGGTCTTGATTTGTTGCATCAGCTTGCGGCGTTTCTTCTCCAGATAGACGCCAAACAGAATCAGGAAAATCCCCGAAATCAAAAACATCAGCCCCGTCCGCGCCATCGTGCCGAACAGCCCAAAATACGCCGAGATGATGTCCAGGCCGACGAACGCCACGCCGAGGTTGACGAGAAAGCGCGAGCGCTGTTGCAGTCCGGCCTGGATTTGCAGCAGGCAGAAAACAAACAGCGCGAGGCTCGCCACGGCGTTGACCGTGTCGAAATTGCCCGACCAAAACCAATGCTCTTCGCGCGGCGCGAAGAACGCCGCGCACAGCAGACCCGCCACGCCGGCAAGTGCGCCCGTCCAGGTGAAACGCCATTGTTGCGTCAGCCCCGGCAGATTGCGGACACCCGCCGCCATCGTGACAACGGCCAGTCCCGCCAGCGCCGGCAGCAGCCAGCGGCACAGGCTGGCGTCATCGTGCGACCAGCTTAAAAACCCCGCCCACGTCAGCGGATATGCAAACAGCAGCAGCCCGAGCGCGCCAAGTTTTTCCGCGACGGGCGCGAAATCGGGAAACGGAGTCCGCCGCAGCAGAAAACCCGCGCCGAGAAAATTCATGCCGAGCAGCGCGTAGGCGAGCACCTGCGATTCATTGCTGAAATAAATCAGGCTGTCGCGCTCGTTGATTTCACAGCCGAACCAGATGCAGAAGGCGGCGAGGAACAAAACAAATTGCGCCTTGGAACGCAGCAGCCACGGCAGCGCGGCGAGGCCGGCCAGCCAGAGCAGAAAGGCGTTGGGCGTGCGCGATTCGAGGTGATAAATCTGGCCGACCAGCGCGATGTTGGCGAGGAACAGCGCGGAGCCGAGAAATTGCAGCGCCTCGCCGGTCTTGCGGTATTTTCCATGAACTTCGCGCAGCCACCAGCCGCCGCCGTGCGCGCCGAGCATCAGCGCGAGACCGGCGACGATCTTCACGCCGCGCGGAATTTCGTCCCAATGCGCGGAGATGAGCAGCGCGATGCCCGCCGCAATCATCACCGCGCCGATGAAGGAGATGATGACGAGAAACTTGCCGCCGTCCTCCTTCAGGCCGAAGTGCGCGATGATTTGATCGCGCTGCCCGGCGGTGATGAGCCCGGCCTCGTGGATTTTTTCGATGTCGGTGGTTTTCATAATCTTTTCATAGGCTTTCAACTCATCACGCAGTCAGCAGCGTTCCGACCGCCAGCAAAAATCCGACAAAGATGAGCAAGCGCAGAAGCCACCGCGCGCGGACAATTCCGGGCAGCCCGGATTCCGTCGCCCGGCGCTTTGCCTGGGTCATGAGCCAGGCGGCGATTGCCGCCGCCAAGACCCAGCCAAGAAATGCGCAGGGAAAATACATGATGGTGATGGCCAAGCCGCCTTGGTCGTGAAACGTGCCCGGTGGCCGGGTGAAAATCCAGGCCCAGATGCCAAGCGTCAGGCAAAGCGATCCGATGACAAACGCGAAAGCGAGGGTGATAAGTTTCATGGTTTTCTCCATGCCTGGTTATTGTTGTGAACCTAATTGCCGTTGCGTTCAACAAAATTCTCATGCCACCAACACCTGCTCTTGCCGCGGCGCGCGCCGGCCAAAGTGCGGCGATGTTTTCAACATGCGCTTGAACTTTGCACGGCGCTCGCGGGTTTCGTCAGCGGAATAAAGCTGTTTCACCAGGCCAAGAAAACCGGATTGCAGCTCGGCGATGCCCATGTTCTTCGGCTGGAAATTGATGTCGAACAAGGTGCAAAGCTCCCACGCGCGGTCGCGCAGGATGCGTCCCTCGTTTTTCAGCCGCGCGTAAAGCGGCGTGCCGGGAAACGCGGTCATGAACGTCACCTGCACTTCGTAAAGCGCGGAGTCGCGCACAAAATCCAGCACGTCGGCAAACACGTCGCGCGTGTCGCCGTCGAGGCCGAGGATGAAGCAGCCGTTCACGGTGATGCCGTAGGACTGGATTTTTTCAATCGCGGTTTTGTAATAATCATGCTGGCGCAGCTTCCAGTCATTTTTCATTTCCACACCGTAAAGACTCGTGCGGCGCGGGCTTTCGAGGCCGATGAGAATCTGTTGGCAGCCTGAATCGCGGATGAGCGCGAGCAGTTCGTCATCCTCGGCCACGCGCACGTCAGCCTCGGTGAACCAGCGGACTTTTTCCTTGGCCAGTTCGCGCAGGAGTTTTTTGTAGTGCTCGCGGTGGACAAAACTGTTGTCGTCGGCGAACTCAATGAACGGACGCGGCCAGATCTTTTTTATTTCGCGGATTTCGGCGATGACTTTTTCCACCGGCTTCACCTTGTAACGCGGCGTGAGCAAAATCGAGCTGGCGCAGAACTCGCACTTGTGCGGACAGCCCCGGCTCGTCTGCACGGTGAGGCGGTTGTATTTTTCTGGGTTCAGCAAATCAAAACGCGGCAGCGGCGCGTCGGCCAGGTCAAACTCGCGGTTCGTGGCGTAAAAGGGTTTCAGTGCGTCGCGCTCGAAGTCGGCGAGCAGTTCCGGCCAGAGCAGTTCGCCCTCGCCGATGACAACGCTGGTGCAATGCTCTTTCGCCTGTTCGCGCAAAGACGTGGCGGTGATGCCGCCCATAACGACGGGAATGTTTTTGGCTCGGTAATAATCCGCCACGTCACACGCCTCGTAAAATTGCGCAGTGAAGGTGCTGATGGCGACGAGGTCAAAATCCGTCGGCAGTTCCGGCAGCGTTTTCAGGTCGGCGATCTCGTGATAGCTGACGTGAAATTTTTCCGGCGTCAGGCCGGCGAGCGTGAGCAGGCCGAGGCTCGGCAGCGAGGCGATGATTTTGTTGCGGTCCACGAAGCCGGGCAGCGTGAGGCCGAGCGCGGTGAGTTCCGCGTTGTGCGCGCGGACGCCGCTCATGGCGATGAGGCCGATATGTTTCATTTTGAGCTGGAGCCTGAAATTTGCAGGCTGAAAGTCAGGGGCTGCGTATTCGCCGTGCCGGGGGCTTTCGGTTCCTCCACGAGCAGCGCCAGCGTCAGCACACCACCCGTGATGAGACTGACAACCGGCACGGCGAAAATTAAATGAGCTTTCGGAAAATGCGCCATCACCACGCAGCAGACCGGCATCGCGATTGCGCCGATGATGAAGGCCAGCGACGCGCCATGAACCAGCGAACCTGTTGGCGAAAAGTTTTGCATGGTCAGGACGAACAGCAGGTTCAGCACGCCAAGGCCGAAGAACGAAATATGGCCGAGCCGATACATTCGGCGCTTCAAGCTCGCGTAGCCGCCGAGCCATTTGTCGACGTGAAAAAACATTCCCAGCACCATGCCGGAGACAAAGCCGAGCAGGATCCACAGCCAGGCGAGAATGAGATTTATTTGCGCAATTTCAGTTTTCATTTCAGCGTCACTTTATCCGCGCTTGCGGCCAAGGTGTTAATTGATAAAACTGCGGCCAACATCGTCTGGCCCAATGAATGTCCACCACCTCGAACTGTTTTATTACGTCGCCAAGCACGGCGGCATCATGCCGGCGGTGCGCAACATCCCCTACGGCATCCAGCAGCCGGCGGTGAGCGCGCAGGTGGCGCAGCTTGAGGAATTTTTGGGCGTGACCTTGTTTCAGCGGCGGCCGTTCGCGCTGACGCCGGCGGGCGAAAAGCTTTACGCCTTCTGCGCGCCGTTTTTTTCCAACCTCGAAAAACTGGCGGCGGAATTCCAGGGCGGGCAGGCGCGGCATTTCCGCATTGGCGCCTCGACCATCGTGCTGCGCGACCATCTGCCGCAATTGTTGCAGGGCGTGCACAAGAAATTTCCCGGCCTGAAGGTTTCCCTGCGCGAAGGTTTTCCGGCGCAACTGGAGGCGCTGCTGGCACAGGATGAAATTGATTTGGGCATCACGATGGTGGAACGGAAGCCGTCGGCGGGATTTCATTCACAAGTCTTGATGGAACTGCCGCTGGTTTTGCTGGTGGAAAAAAACAGCCGCCTGAAATCGGCGGAGGAGCTGTGGGCGCGCGACAAGATTTCCGATTCGCTTATCTGCCTGCCGGTGAGCGAGGCGCTGACGAAGAATTTTCTGGCGCGGCTGGCGGAGCTGGACGTGGAATGGTTTCCGACAGTGGAGGCCAGCTCGGTGGATCTGGTCGAGACGTATGTGGCGAACGGCCTCGGCATCGGCCTGGGCGTGGCGGTGCCGAAACGCTCCCTGCCGGCGAATGTGCGGGCGCTGCCGTTGAAAGATTTTCCGCCGGCATTGATTGGGGCGTTGTGGCGCGGGAAGAGCACGCCACTGCTGGCGGCGTTTCTGGAGCTGGCGCGGCAGCGGGCGCAGGAATTGAAATGACCGCGCCCGGCCTCAAGGCGGAAGCGGGTTGACATTTTCGGCCATTGGCACGACAGTAGCTTTGTTTTGAAGGGGTTCGGCAGCCGGACGCTGCTGATTCCAATCGGAATTTAGGAGATTATTTTTTAGAAACAACATGCTGACACAATCAGGACTTTCACCTTTCAAGCAGGTTCAAGGTTATGCCTTGGGCGAGGTGCTGCTTGCCTTCGGGGTGGTGAGCATGGTTTTTGCCGGCCTGATTTACGGCTATGTCCAGGCCAACCGGATGGCGGAGTGGAGTTCCATGTCGCTGGCGGCGCAGGCCTACGCCGCGCAGGGCGCGGAGCAGGCGCGGGCGGCGGACTGGCGGCCGCGCGACTGGCCGCAGACGAACGGGCCGGGCACGATGGACGAGCTGCCGCCAACCAATTACTCCCAGACGGACATCATGGACATTCCCCTCACGGGCAAACCCACGAACACGGACTACTCCTTTTGGGTGACAAATGTTGTCACGGTGAGCGATGTTTTCCCCAACCACAACCCCCAGCTTCGCCAGATCCGTTCGGAATGCCACTGGATTTTTCCGCTGACCGGCCTGCTGCAGACCAACACGGTGATTTTACTGCGGGCCGCCGACCAATGAAACTTTTCACCGCCAAACCCGGCCGTTGCCGGCGGCAATCCCGCCTGGGTTTCACCTTGGCGGAGATGCTGGTCGCCTCGACCATTTTTCTGGTCATCATTGTCGCGGCCATGATCAGCGTCCAGCTCTACGGCCTGCGCGTCTATAACCTGGCGACCACGAAGGTGAAGGCCACCACCAGCGGGCGCGAAGCCATCAACGCCATCCGCGACCTGGTGCGCTCCTCCCAGTCCGTCCATGTCGGCACCTACACCAACAATGCGTTTTCAGCCATCGCCAATGGAACAATCCAGGCGGGCAACGCCATCCAGATTTTTCCGACGACCAACACAGTCGCGGGCAACCCCACCATTTTTTACCAGGATCCGGCCACCACCACCTTTAAAATGGTCAGCAATGGCGTGGAAACGGTGGTCGTAAACCTGATTATCAACTACAACTGTTTCACAAACGAGGATTTCCAGGGCAACGCCCTGACCAACAGCCTTCAGAACAATCCTGTTCTGGATGTCACCCTGATGTTCAGCCAGCTGGCGTTCCCCATTGGCTACGGCGGCGGCGCCAACGCCTACGACTATTACCGGCTGCGCACCCGCATCACCATGCGCGTCAAAAATTGAGATGTTATGCGACTATCCCCCGCCACCATTCGTCCCGGCCGCCGCGGCTTCGCCCTGCTCATCACGCTGGTTTTCCTGGCCATCATGCTGGCCGCCTATGCCAGCCTGATGTATTGGGTCAGCACCAACACCCACATCACCAAGCGCAACAACCTGTTCAACCAGACCGAGGCGGCGGCGGAGGCGGCCACGGAATCCGTGCTGGCGGCGATGATGCGCGACTTCAACAACCAGGCGCTCAATTCGGCGGCCGCCTACGCCGCCGCGACCAACCTGCCCGCCCAGGGCGGCTGGCCGTGGACGTTCCAGTTCAGCAACACCAACGGCACGGCGAACGCCACCTCCGTCACGGCCATTGGAGTCATTGCCTGGACGAATTTGCCGGCACGTTACAGCGGCCTGTCGGGCAAGGGACAGGTCTGGGACATCGCCTCCACGGCCACCCCCCAAAACACCGGCGAAAATCTTTCAGCCACGGTGGATCAGACAATCTGGTTCGGCTCCATCCCCATCTTCCAGTTCGCCATCTTTTACAACATGGACCTGGAAATCAACCCCGGCGCCCCCATGACCATCAATGGCAAGGTTCATTCCAACAACAACATTTACGCCACCGGCAGCGGCGCCGGCACGCCGCTGACCTTTTCCGACCTGGTGGAAGCCACCACCAAATATTACTCTTCGCCCGACCCGCTGGATCCCAACAACGTCGGCCGCAGCGGGAATGTGAATTTCACGCTCAACACTGACAATCCCAAGTCTCCCGTCCAGTCCTTGAGCCTGCCGATCGGCACCAACAACAATCCCGCCACGGTCATTTCCATTCTCGGCATCCCGCCGGCGGGCACGGCGCCCGCCTCCGACGCCGGCCAGTCCTATGTCTATAATCAGGCCGACCTCATTGTCTCCAATTCTGCCACCGGGACTAACTATGTCTATTATCAGAATTTCAACATGTCCCCCTCGTCGCAGATCCAGGTTCCCAAGGATCAGACCAACGTAGTATCCGGCATCACCAACTATTCCTACTCCTTTGTCACCAACGTCACCTTCTATGACTATCGCGAGGCCAAGACCGTGCAGGCCGTCCAGTTGAACGTGGGCAAGCTCAACACCTGGCTGACCACCTCCGTGAACGGCCAGACCTATAATTCCTGGAACACGACGGGCACAACCGCAAAAAATCATCCCATCAACGGCGTCTATGTCTATAATAATGTTCCGTTCACCACCAGCCAGTTGCCGGCCGTCCGCGTGATGAACGGCGCGCAATTGCCGTCCGGCGGGCTGTCCGTGGCCACGCCCTTTCCCGTCTATGTCATGGGGAATTACAACATCACCACCAACAACGGCGTCACCACCTCCACGACCCTGGGCGACACCACCAACACCCGTCCCGCCGCCATCATGGGCGACGCCGTGACCATCCTGTCCGGCAACTGGAGCGACAGCTATGACTCCTCCACCGCCCTGTCTTCGCGCACTACGACCTCCACCACCATCAACGCCGCGACCCTGGAAGGCATCGTCCCCTCCAACGGCCTCCATTACAGCGGCGGCGTGGAAAACTTCCTGCGCCTGCTCGAGAACTGGGGCGGCAGCACACTGGGCTACAACGGCTCCATCGTGGTGCTGTTTCAAAGCCAGTATGCCACCGGCTTCTGGGGCAACGGCAACTATTACGGCATCCCCACCCGCAAATGGGGCTTTGATTTGAACTTCAGCCAGCAAGGCCGGCTGCCGCCGATGACGCCGCAGGTGCGCGCCACCATCCGGGAAAGCTGGGCGGCCTGGTGAGCCGGACAACCTGGCAGGACGGGCAATCCCCTGGCCGTTGCGGGCAAAGCCTTTTTTATCGGGAAAAGCAGGAACCGAGGAACGAATGCCATGCCTGCCGTCCTGCCGGCCTGATTGAACTTCCCCGCCGCCCGTCCGGCATGAGTGATGAGTGATGAGTGATGAGTTAAAGCCAGGAACGCAACGCGGTTTTCCCGGATCGTCACTTGCCACTCCTCACTCGTCACTATTGTGATGCCCGTTCCGGCAATACCGGTCTGGGCTGCGGAATGGGCTGCGGATGTTCCGTGAATGGCCGCGCCGACTGCCGGCCGCAGCGTGCGTTATCCGCCAGCCGCCGTGATTTATCCGATAGCCGGCGCGACACCTCCGATAATCGGCGCGATTTATGCGAGAGCGGACACGATACATCCGCCAGTCGCCGTGATTTATGCGCGAGCGGACGCGATTTATCCGACAGCAGCCGTGATTTATGCGCGAGCAAACACGATTTATGCGCGAGCAAACACGATTTATGCGAGAACAAACACGATTTGTGTGAGAACAACGTAATTTTTACGGCAACACCCGCGATTTATCCGGCAATAAACGCGACGAATCCGGCAATAAACGCGACAAATACGCCAGTTACCGCGACGAATACGGCACTTTACGCAGCGAATCCGCCAGTCAACGCAATTTCTTCTGAATAAATTGGGATTTATTCGCGATAAATTGCGTTATATTCGCGATAAATTGCGTTTATTAACGCACTTTTTCCGCCCATTCCCGCAAAAAACCCCGGAAATGCGCCACTTTGGCCGGAAACTGGCGGATGGGGCGGGCGGATGCCCGGCTTGGTGGCGTCGGGCGTCCCGCCGGACGTGGCGGGCGGGCAACTTGCCGCCCGGAAAAGACGGTTGTTAGGCCGAAACTTCTGCTTTTAATGGATAACAGCCGGATTGAGACAGTCAGTTTCAAGGGCGGGAAGG